>Ga0307508_10003642_pt1 | contig 15443 bp, 15 predicted proteins | sample 9_EM_MG_FD_203089 | JGI IMG/M metagenome (GOLD analysis project Ga0307508, IMG submission 203089) | Populus trichocarpa ectomycorrhiza microbial communities from riparian zone in the Pacific Northwest, United States - 9_EM | ecosystem: Host-associated > Plants > Roots > Unclassified | place...
CTGAAGGTCACGCCCTCCCCCTTCCGGCGCGGGACGATGGCCTGCACCGGCATCGAGTTCTGCAAGCTCGCGATCGTCGAGACCAAGGCGCGCGGCGCCTCGCTCATCGACGAACTGGAGCGCCGCCTCCCGGAGTTCGACGAGCCGATCACCATCAACGTCAACGGCTGCCCGAACGCCTGCGCCCGTATCCAGGTGGCGGACATCGGTCTCAAGGGCCAGCTGGTCCTGGACAAGGACGGCAACCAGGTCGAGGGCTTCCAGGTGCACCTGGGCGGCGCTCTGGGCCTGGAGGCCGCCTTCGGCCGCAAGGTGCGCGGCCTGAAGGTCACCTCGCAGGAACTGCCGGACTACGTGGAGCGGGTGCTGACGCGCTTCCAGGCGGAGCGCGAGGACGGCGAGCGCTTCGCGACGTGGGCGGCGCGGGCGAGCGAGGAGGCCCTGTCATGAGCGAGCGAGCGGCGCCTTTCTACTGCCCGTACTGCGGCGACGAGGACCTGCACCCCGGGGAAGCCCACGGGGCGTGGGAATGCAGGGCGTGCAACCGCGCCTTTCAGTTGAAGTTCCTCGGCCTCCTGGCCAGGGGACTCAGCACCGCTCCCCTCGACGGAGGCGACACCACGTGAGCACCGCACAGGCCGAAGACCTCAAGCAGCAAGACCTCAAGACCCTCGCCGAGCAGGCGGGCCGCGACCTGGAGGAGTCCTCGGCCGAGGACATCCTGCGCTGGGCCGTGGAGAACTTCGGGCCGCGTTTTTGTGTGACCTCCTCCATGGAGGACGCCGTCGTGGCACACCTCGCCTCCCGGGTCGCGCCGGGCGTCGACGTGGTGTTCCTGGACACCGGCTATCACTTCCCGGAGACCATCGGCACCCGGGACGCGGTCGCCGCCGTCATGGACGTGAACGTCATCACACTCACCCCGCGCCAGAGCGTGGCCGAGCAGGACGCCCAGTACGGGCCGAAACTGCACGACCGCGATCCGGACCTGTGCTGCGCCCTGCGCAAGGTGAAGCCGCTGGAAGAAGGCCTGACCAGGTACGACGCATGGGCGACGGGACTGCGCCGCGACGAGTCCCCGACCCGCGCCGGAACTCCGGTCGTGAGCTGGGACGAAAAGCGACAAAAGGTGAAAATCTCGCCTATCGCACGGTGGTCACAGGAAGACGTGGCAGCCTACGTTGCCACGCACGGAGTCCTTACGAACCCTCTGCTGATGGACGGCTATGCCTCCGTCGGCTGCGCCCCGTGCACCCGACGGGTGCTGGAGGGCGAGGACGCCCGCGCGGGCCGCTGGGCGGGCCGGGCCAAGACCGAATGCGGACTGCACGGCTGATATGCACCCGGACCGTACGGAACAGACCTCACAGGAGAAACAGATGAGCGTGACAGACACCGGAGCCACGATCTGGCTCACGGGTCTGCCGAGCGCGGGCAAGACCACGATCGCCTACGCGCTGGCGGACCGGCTGCGCGCCGACGGCCACCGGGTCGAGGTGCTGGACGGCGACGAGATCCGCGAGTTCCTGTCCTCGGGCCTCGGCTTCACCCGTGAGGACCGGCACACCAACGTCCAGCGCATCGGCTTCGTCGCCGAACTGCTGGCCAGCAACGGCGTCAAGGTCCTGGTCCCGGTCATCGCGCCGTACGCCGACAGCCGCGAGGCCGTCCGCAAGCGTCACCAGACCGAGGGCACGGTCTTCCTGGAGGTCCATGTCGCCACGCCGGTCGAGGTCTGCTCCGTGAGAGACGTCAAGGGCCTGTACGCCAAGCAGGCGGCCGGCGAGATATCCGGGCTGACCGGTGTCGACGACCCGTACGAGGCGCCCGAGACCCCCGACCTGCGCCTGCAGACCCAGGACCACACCGTCGAGGACTCCGCCGCGGTGCTCACCGCACTGCTCGTCGAAAAGGGGCTGGCATGACGGCCACTGTCGCGTCGCACACCGGCACCACCGGGAACCCGTACGCGCTCAGCCACCTGGACGCGCTGGAGTCCGAGGCCGTCCACATCTTCCGCGAGGTCGCGGGCGAGTTCGAGCGGCCGGTGATCCTCTTCTCCGGCGGCAAGGACTCCATCGTCATGCTGCACCTGGCACTGAAGGCCTTCGCCCCGGCGCCGGTGCCCTTCGCCCTGCTGCATGTCGACACCGGTCACAACTTCCCTGAGGTCATCGACTACCGCGACCGCGCCGCCGCCCGGCACAACCTGCGGCTGCACGTCGCGAACGTGCAGGACTACATCGACGACGGCCGGCTGCGCGAGCGCCCCGACGGCACCCGCAACCCGCTGCAGACCGTCCCGCTGCTCGACGGCATCGCCGAGGGCAAGTACGACGCCGTCTTCGGCGGCGGCCGCCGCGACGAGGAGAAGGCCCGCGCCAAGGAGCGCGTGTTCTCCCTGCGCGACGAGTTCGGCGCCTGGGACCCGCGCCGCCAGCGCCCCGAGCTGTGGTCGCTCTACAACGGCCGGCACGCCGCCGGCGAGCACGTCCGGGTCTTCCCGCTCTCCAACTGGACCGAGCTGGACGTGTGGCAGTACATCGCCCGCGAGGGCATCGAGCTTCCGGAGATCTACTACGCCCACGAGCGGGACGTCTTCGCCCGCGACGGCATGTGGCTGACCGCCGGCGACTGGGGCGGCCCCAAGGACGGCGAGACCGTGGAGCGCCGGCTGATCCGCTACCGCACGGTGGGCGACATGTCCTGCACCGGCGCCGTGGACTCCGACGCCGCGACGATCGAGCAGGTCATCACCGAGATCGCCGCGTCCCGGCTGACCGAGCGCGGGGCCACGCGGGCCGACGACAAGATGTCCGAGGCCGCGATGGAAGACCGCAAGCGCGAGGGGTACTTCTAACCATGACCAGCATCACGACCGAGCAGCTCTCGGCCACCACCTCGCTGCTGCGTTTCGCCACCGCCGGATCCGTGGACGACGGCAAGTCCACCCTCGTCGGCCGGCTGCTGCACGACTCCAAGTCGGTCCTCACCGACCAGCTGGAGGCCGTCGAGCTGGCCTCCGCCCGGCGCGGCCAGGAGACCCCCGACCTGGCGCTGCTCACCGACGGCCTGCGGGCCGAGCGCGAGCAGGGCATCACCATCGATGTCGCGTACCGCTACTTCGCCACCGCCCGGCGCCGGTTCATCCTCGCCGACACCCCCGGGCATGTGCAGTACACCCGCAACATGGTCACCGGCGCCTCCACCGCCGAGCTGGCCGTGGTCCTGGTCGACGCCCGCAACGGCGTCGTCGAGCAGACCCGCCGGCACGCCGCCGTCGCCGCGCTGCTGCGCGTCCCGCACGTCGTGCTGGCCGTCAACAAGATGGACCTGGTCGAGTACTCGGAGCCGGTCTTCGCCGCGATCGCCGAGGAGTTCACCGCGTACGCCGTCGAGCTGGGCGTGCCCGAGGTCACCGCGATCCCGATCTCGGCCCTGGCCGGCGACAACGTCGTGGAGCCGAGCGCGAACATGGACTGGTACGGCGGCCCCACGGTCCTGGAGCACCTGGAGACGGTGCCGGTCAGCCATGACCTGGCGCACTGCCACGCCCGCCTGCCGGTGCAGTACGTCATCCGGCCGCAGACCGCCGAGCTCCCGGACTACCGGGGGTACGCGGGCCAGATCGCGGCCGGGACGTTCCGCGTCGGCGAGGAGGTCACCGTGCTGCCCTCGGGCCGCACGTCGAAGATCTCCGGCATCGACCTGCTGGGCACGCCGGTCGACGCCGCCTGGACCACGCAGTCGGTGACCGTCCTGCTGGAGGACGACATCGACGTCTCGCGGGGCGACCTGATCGTGCCGACGAAGGACGCGCCGGCGACCACGCAGGACATCGAGGCCACCGTGTGCCACGTGGCGGACCAGCCGCTCACCATCGGCCACCGCGTGCTGCTCAAGCACGGCACCCGCACGGTCAAGGCGATCGTCAAGGACATCCCGTCCCGTCTGACGCTCGACGACCTGTCCCTGCACCCGCACCCCGGACAGCTCGTCGCCAACGACATCGGCCGCGTGAAGATCCGTACCGCCGAGCCGCTCCCGGTCGACTCGTACTCCGACTCCCGGCGCACCGGCTCGTTCATCCTCATTGACCCCAGCGACGGCACCACGCTCACCGCGGGCATGGTCGGCGAATCGTTCGCCTCTCCGGAGCCCGTCCGGAACGAGGCCGACGACGAAGGGTGGGACTTCTGATGAGCATCGACGTCTTCTCCACCTTCGCCAAGGAAGGTGGCCGTATCGGCAGTGGCTGTCTCGGCAGCGGCGAGGGCGGCGTTTCGCGATGTGCGCGCTGACGCGCGAGCACCGCAACCCCCCGTGCATGTCCAGCCGCATGACCGAAATGTTTGACAGCCACCTCCCGGCCGCGCCATAACCAACCGCGTGCGTGCGCCGGGGCCCTTGAGAGGAACATCTCCCGTGACTGCCGATCGCTCCCCCGCTCCGGACTCCCCGAGAAGCACCACCCGCCGCCGCCTGATCGCCGGCGCAGCCCTTCTCCCCCTGCTGGGTCTCGCCGCCTGCGGCTACGGCTCGGAGAAGACGGACACCACCACCAACGCGGCCGCGAGCGGCAGCACCAGCAGCAAGAAGCTGTCGGCGAGCGAAGTGAAGATCGGCTACTTCGCCAACCTCACGCACGGCACGGCCCTGGTCGGCCTGGCCAACAACGGCCCGATACGGGAGGCCCTGGGCGCCACCAGCGTCAAGACCTCGGTCTTCAACGCGGGCCCGGCCGAGATCGAGGCGCTGAACGCCGGTTCCATCGACATCGGCTGGATCGGCCCCTCCCCCTCCATCAACGGCTATGTGAAGTCCAGCGGCAAGAACCTGAAGATCATCTCCGGTTCGGCCTCCGGTGGCGTCAAGCTCGTCGTCAACCCGAAGAAGATCAAGACCCTGGCGGACGTCAAGGGCAAGAAGATCGCCACCCCGCAGCTGGGCAACACCCAGGACGTGGCCTTCCTCAACTGGATCGCCGACCAGGGCTGGAAGGTCGACGCGACCACCGGCAAGGGCGATGTCTCCGTCGTCCGTACGGACAACAAGATCACCCCGGACGCCTACAAGGCCGGCTCCATCGACGGCGCCTGGGTGCCCGAGCCCACGGCCTCCAAGCTGGTGGCCGAGGGCGCGAAGGTGCTGCTCGACGAGAGCAGCCTGTGGGACGGCGGCAAGTTCGTCATCACGAACGTGATCGTCCGCCAGGCGTTCCTGAAGGAGCACCCCGACGTCGTCAAGGCCGTGCTCCAGGGCTCGGTGAACACCAACGCCTGGATCAACGCCAACTCCGACAAGGCCAAGGCCATCGCCAACCAGGAGCTGGCCACGCTCTCCGGCAAGGCCCTGAAGGACGAGGTCATCGACCCGGCCTGGAAGAGCATCAGCTTCACCGATGACCCGCTGGCCTCCACCCTGCAGACCGAGGCCGACCACGCGGTCAAGGCCGGACTGCTGAAGAAGCCCGACCTCAGCGGCATCTACGACCTGTCGATCCTCAACTCGGTCCTGAAGGCGGACGGCAAGACGGCGATCTCGGACGCCGGTCTCGGCAGCTAGCCCGTCCCCCGTACGCCCGATCCCCAGGAGGTGACACCATGGCCACCGCACTCAGCAAGCAGCCCGCCGACGCCGAGCCCGGTAGCGAAGCGGTCCCGTACGCCGCCCGCATCGAGCACGTCTCGAAGTCCTTCGGCCGCCCCGGCGCGCAACAGCACGTGCTGGACGACATCACCATCGATGTCGCCCCCGGCGAATTCGTCTGCCTCCTGGGGGCCTCGGGCTGCGGCAAGTCCACCCTGCTCAACCTGGTCGCAGGACTCGACCGGCCGTCCGCCGGGGGCATCGAGACCCCCGGCGGCCGTCCGGCCCTGATGTTCCAGGAGCACGCCCTCTTCCCGTGGCTCACCGCGGGCAGGAACATCGAACTCGCCCTGCGCATGCGGGGCGTCCCCGGCGCCGAGCGCCGCGACGAGGCCGAGCGGCTGCTCGAACTCGTCCGGCTGCGCGGCGCCTACGGCAAGCGGGTGCACGAGCTGTCCGGCGGCATGCGGCAGCGCGTGGCGCTGGCCCGCGCGCTCGCCCAGGACAGCCAACTGCTGCTGATGGACGAGCCGTTCGCGGCCCTGGACGCCATCACGCGCGACGTGCTGCACGAAGAGCTGACCCGCATCTGGTCGCAGACCGACCTGTCGGTGCTCTTCGTGACGCACAACGTGCGCGAGGCCGTGCGTCTTGCGCAGCGCGTGATTCTGCTGTCGTCGCGTCCGGGCCGGATCGCCCGCGAGTGGACGGTGGACATACCTCAGCCCCGCCGTATCGAGGACGCCGCGGTCGCCGAACTGTCCGTAGAGATCACCGAACAGCTTCGGGGGGAGATCCGACGCCATGGCCAGCACTGACACGAAGAGCACGGACACGAAGACCGAGACGACGGCCGCTGTACCCACCGGCAAGACGGAACTGGCCGGTCTTGAGGCCGGGCTCGACGCCCTGGAGACCACGGTCGCCCATCGGGCGCCGCTGGCCGCCAAGCTGCGCGAGAAGGCGCTGCCGCCGGTCGTCGCGATCGCGCTCGTCCTGATCGGGTGGCAGCTCGCCTACCACTTCCAGGTCAAGCCGCACTACGTCCTGCCGAGCCCGGCGGACGTGGCGCAGTCGCTGAAGGACCAGTGGCTGAAGGGCACCCTGCTCCAGCTCGTCTGGACCAGCGTCTCGCGCGGCGTCCTGGGCTTCCTCGCCTCGGTCGCCATCGGCACCCCGCTCGGTCTGATCGTCGCCCGGGTCAAGCCGGTACGCGCCGCCATCGGCCCGATCCTGTCCGGCCTGCAGTCGCTGCCGTCGGTGGCCTGGGTGCCGGCCGCGATCATCTGGTTCGGTCTGTCCGACGCCACGATCTACGCGGTCGTGCTGCTGGGCGCCGTCCCGTCCATCGCCAACGGCCTGGTGGCGGGCGTAGACCAGATCCCGCCGCTGTACCTGCGGGCGGGCCGGGTGATCGGCGCGACCGGGCTGAACAATGTGCGCCATGTGCTGCTGCCCGCCGCGCTGCCCGGCTACCTGGCGGGCCTGAAGCAGGGCTGGGCCTTCTCCTGGCGCTCGCTGATGGCCGCCGAGCTGATCGTGAACTCCCCCGACCTGGGCACCGGCCTCGGCCAGTTCCTGGAGCAGGGCCGCGAGCAGTCCGACATGGCCTGGGTCCTCGCCGCGATCACGCTCATCCTGATCGTCGGCATCGGCATCGAACTGCTGGTCTTCGCTCCCCTGGAGCGGCGCATCCTGCGCAGCCGCGGCCTGCTCGTCCGGAGCTGACACCCGTCCATGTCCCAGCCGGTGCTCCTCGTCATCGCCCACGGCAGCCGCGACCCGCGGCACGCCGCGACGGTCCACGCGCTCACCCAGCGCGTCCGGGCCGCCCGTCCGGGCGTTCGCGTCGTCACCGGCTACCTCGACCACTGCGCCCCCTCCGTCCCCCAGGTGATCGGCCGCCTGGCGGCGGAGGGGGTGCGCGACGTGGTCGCCCTCCCCCTGCTGCTCACCCGCGCCTTCCACGCCAAGGCCGATATCCCGGCCGTCCTGCGCGAGGCGACCGCGCACCACCCCCGGCTCGCCGTCCACCAGGCCGATGTCCTCGGCCCCTCCCCGCTCCTGGTGTCCGCCCTGGAGCGACGGCTGCGCGAAGCCGGTCTGCGCCCCGGCGACCGCCGGTCCACCGGCATCGTCCTCGCCTCGGCGGGCTCCACCGACCCGGAGGCGATCGCGGTCATCGATGACATCGCCCGGGAGTGGCGGCACACCGGCTGGCGCGCCGTGCGGCCCGCGTTCGCCTCCGCGTCCCTCCCCCGCACCGAGGACGCCGTACGGCAGCTGCGCGCCGAGGGCTGCGCCCGCATCGCCGTCGCCCCGTACGTCGTCGCCCCCGGCTTCCTCCCGGACCGCATCGCACGCGGCGCCGCCGGCGCCGACCTCCTCGCGGACGTCCTGGGCGACGCCCCCGAGCTGGCGTCGCTCCTGCTGCGGCGCTACGACGCGGCGCTCGCCCCCAGCCGGATGTCCCTGTCGGCCTGAGCGGGGGTCAGCCGCTGCCCGTGACCTTGTCTCCCGAGGCGTTGAGCACGTACCACTCGGCCCCGAACTGGTCCAGCTCCTGGCCGGTGGTGTCACCGGCCTTGCTGTCGCCCACGTAGTAGTAGAGCGGGTGGCCGTTGTACGTGACCATCGTCGTGCCGTCCGCGCGCTTGGACGTCCCGACCAGGCCCGCCTGGGCCCCCTGCCCCGCCACGGGTGTCCCGGTGGTGACCAGCGGGGGCCAGGCCGCCGCACAGCTGCCCGAGCAGGTGGACGTGGACGACGTGTCCGCCTCGAAGAGGTACAGCGTCCGGCCGCCCGCGCCGACCAGGATCTTCCCGAGTTTGCTGTCGGCCACCGACACCGTGGCAGCCCCGGCGGAGGAGGAAGCGGAAGGGGAAGCCGACGCGCTGGCGCCGTAGCCCGGTGCGGAGGTCGCCGGGGACGAGTTGTTGTCACTGGAGCTGGAACAGCCGGTGCCGACGGCGGCCAGCAGCATCGCTGCCGCCAGCCACCTCGTCGTCGGGCCGGTTCGCTTGATGAGGTTCACCAGGCCAGTTGTGCCCGATAAGCCTCGGATGTCCATTCAGCCTGGCCGGAGCTCGCCCGAATGGAGCAGGATCGAAGCCGGACGGGCCACGCGGGCTACGACGCTGGCGCGGACGCGCCCCAGTGCTCCCGGATGGCGTCGGTCGGCCGGGGCTCGCCGAGCAGCGGGGCACCCCACACCCCGAGGGCGTCGAGCACGGGCCGCAACTCGCGCCCCTGGCCGGTGAGTTCGTAGACGTACGCGGCCCCCGGCGGCGGAAGCCGGCGGCGGGTCACCAGGCCGTCGCGCTCCATGTCCTTCAGCCGTCCGGCCAGGACGTCCGTGCTCACGCCGGGGAGGTCGGCGTGGAGGTCGGTGTAGCGGCGGGGGCCTTCGAGGAGTTCGCGGACGATCAGGAGGGCCCAGCGCTCGCCGACGGTGTCGAGGGCCCGGGCGATGGGGCAGTACTGGTCGTAACTTCGGCGCGGCATGAGATCACCCTAGCGAAAAGGTTGGACTTTCCAAGCGAGTACTTGGTAAAACCAAGCATGGAGTTCAAGCAGTCGGGCAAGCTGGCCAATGTCCTGTACGAGATCCGGGGACCGGTGATCGAGCACGCGAACGCGCTCGAAGAGGCCGGCCACAGCGTGCTGCGCCTCAACACGGGCAACCCCGCGCTCTTCGGCTTCGAGGCACCCGAGGAGATCCTTCAGGACATCATCCGCATGCTCCCCCAGGCCCACGGCTACAGCGACTCGCGCGGCATCCTGCCCGCCCGGCGCGCGGTGGCCGCCCACTACCAGGAGCGCGGCGTCCCGGATGTCGGCGTGGACGACGTCTTCCTGGGCAACGGCGTGTCCGAGCTGGTCCAGATGGCCGTCCAGGCGCTCATCGACGACGGGGACGAAGTCCTGATCCCAGCGCCGGACTTCCCGCTCTGGACCGCCGTCACCAACCTCGCGGGCGGCAAGGCCGTGCACTACATCTGCGACGAGAACGCCGACTGGTACCCGGACCTCGACGACATCGCCGCGAAGATCACCGACCGCACCAAGGCCATGGTGATCATCAACCCCAACAACCCCACCGGCGCCGTCTATCCGCGCGAACTGCTCGACGGCATGCTCGATCTCGCCCGCCGCCACGGCCTGATGGTCTTCGCCGACGAGGTCTACGACAAGATCCTCTACGACGACGCCGTCCACCACCACGCCGCCGCCCTCGCCCCGGACGTCCTCTGCCTCACCTTCAGCGGCCTGTCCAAGGCCTACCGCGTCGCCGGCTTCCGCTCCGGCTGGCTGGTCGTCACCGGCCCCCGGCAGCACGCCAAGAGCTACCTGGAGGGCCTGGTCACCCTCGCCTCGATGCGGCTGTGCCCCAACGTCCCCGCCCAGCACGCCATCCAGGCGGCGCTCAGCGGCCGCCAGAGCATCAAGGACCTCGTCCTGCCGGGCGGCCGCCTCCACGAGCAGCGCGACATGGCCTGGGAGAAGCTCAACGAGATCCCCGGCGTCTCCTGCGTCAAGCCCAAGGGCGCGCTCTACGCCTTCCCGCGCCTGGACCCCAAGGTCCATCCCATCCACGACGACGAGAAGTTCGTCCTGGACCTCCTGCTGCGCGAGAAGATCCAGGTCGTCCAGGGCACCGGCTTCAGCTGGCCCCGCCCCGACCACTTCCGCATCCTCACCCTCCCCCGCGCCGACGACCTGGACGCCGCGATCAGCCGGATCGGCCGCTTCCTGGCGGGCTACCGGCAGTGATCCCGGCGGCGAGCCCGGCGACCAGGTCTCCCGCCGTCACGCGCGTGAAGCCCGCGGCCGCGTCGGACGGTCCCGGGTAGAGGCGGTACATCGTGCCGGTGGCCGCCTCCGGGATGCCCGGCAGGTCGGCGTGCAGCAGCGCCAGGAAGGCCGGGCCGCCGCCGTCGAGCGGGGCATCCTCCCGTACGGAGTCCGGCCGCCAGCCGTCCCGTACCCGGATCGCGAAGTCGGCGGGCGGCTCGTCCTCGGCCCGGCGGTAGGCCCACAGCTCACCGCCGGCCCGGCCGCGTACACACACCTCGCCGTCGGTGCGCGCGGCGGCGGTCCAGCAGGCGAGATCCCAGATCGTGGCGCGCCCCGCCGGCGTGTACTCGTCGGGCGGCACGAACACGTCGGTCAGGTCCCGTCCGGCCCGCGCGATGGCGGCGCGGTAGCGCCACACGTTGTGGCCGGTGCCGGTCGTGCCGAGCGTGACATCCGTCCACAGCGCCCGGCGGGCCTGAAGGTCCACGACCATCGGTACGCAGATTCTGGCGTCCCCGGCCAGGTCGAACCGCTGCCGCACGGCACGCGGGTCGTACGGGGTCCTGCCACGGGTCCGTCGCTTCCCACCACCACCGCCCTCGTCCTTCAAGGCCATGAAACCGGCGAACGCGTCGGGCAGTTCGTCGAACGGCACATCGTTGTACGAGAGCACCACCGCCGCGACATGCCGCACCCCGGCCTTGGCCAGGCGCGGCAGATCCAGGTCGACGTACTCCGTCGCCCCGCCCGGCGCGGGCGCCGAGGTCAGGTCACCGGAGTGCAGTGCGGCACCGCCGCCGTACTCAAGGCGGGTGTAGTCGCACAGCCCGACGAACCGCCACTGCTCGTCGTACATCGCGACCGACAGGTCCAGGTCCACCCGCACCTTCGGCGGCTGCGTCCAGTGCAGGAACAGCCGTACGGTCTCCCCCGCCTCCTCCGGCATCGGCAGCAGGCTCCCGCGCGGCACCGCCACCAGCGAGACGGCCGACGCCCGCTCGGCGAACGGCACCGGCAGATCGCGCAGCCCCGCGTCCAGTACGGCCGTCCCGAACCGCTCGCCGGGGCCCGCGGCCAGCCGGCGGACCGCCTCCGCCTCAAGCAGTTCGGCCGCGCGGCGGGCGGTGCGCACGGGCAGCGGCGGGCGGTCGTCCGGGACGGCGTACGCCTTGGCGATGCTGCCGCGCGGGAAGAAGACCCGGCGGCCGCCCGGCGCGGTGCGCACGCGCATGCGGCCGAGCGCGCCGAGCAGCGGACCGGGTCCGGTGCGCGGCAGGGTCTCGCGCAGGGCGTCGGCGACCACGTCCTCCAGGGCGCTCGCCCCGGTCGCGGTCAGCAACTGGTCCAGGCGCCGCAGCAGTTCCCCGGGGCGCGCGCGAAGCAGTACGGCAGCCCGGGCCGCGTCATGCGCACGAAAGGCCCCCTCGACCTGCCCGGCCCAGGTGGTCAGCCGCAGCCGGTCCCCTACCAGGCGCACGTGGTCCTCGTGAAGAGCGGCCTGCGCAAGCAGCGTTTCGGTGACCGCGCTCCCGCGCAGGGCCGCGAACGCGAGCGCGGTCCGGGGATACCGCCGGGCGCGGGCGGGCTCGAAGGGGTGCAGGATCTCACCGGCGCGCTTCCAGGCGGCGCGGTGCCGGGTCAGGTCCTCGGCCAGGTAGGCGAACGGCAGACCCTCCAGGACGCCCAGCAGCTCCCGCCGCAGAGGGCGCGGCAGGTTGCGCACCCGGGGCGGCGGCGTGAGCAGGTCCGGGTCGCCGCCGGACCACACCGCGAGCAGGCGGAGCACATCGGTGGCGGTCGTCAGATACCGCGCGAGCAACGGCCGCAGGACCGCCGGGCCGTCCGGATCGCGCAGCAGCGTGCCCAGCACCAGGGCCTTGCTCTCGCGCAGCGGGATGTCGTCGGGCAGCCAGCCGGGCGCCCCCGCCGCGTCCGCGTGCGCGAGCAGAAGAAGAAGGTCGTCGTGGTCCTGGGGCGGCAGCGGCGTACGCCGGGCCAGCAGCGCTCCCAGCTCGGCGGCCGCGTCCTGCGCGAGGTCCGCGCCCGGACGCAGCACGCGCAGCACCTCGCGGCCGTGCGAGGCCTTGCCCCGCACCGGCTCCAGCCAGGGCATGGTCGGCTCCCCCGTCTCGTAACGCCGCTCGCAGACCGGGCAGTCGTACCACTGGCAGCAGTCCTCGCAGCACCACTGGTCCCCGCAGACGAGGCGGCACCGCTCGCACACCAGGTGGCCGCACGAACGGACCGCCCTGACCGTGCCGGGGCGCGGGCCGGGCAGCCCGCAGGCCATGCAGGGCTGATGCGGCTGCGCCTCCAGCCGGGCCAGCACGATGGTCGTGTACAGGCTGTGCGCGTCCTCGTACGGCACCTCGTCCGGGAACCGGCGGAACAGCGGCGTGAGCGAGCGGTCCGAGCCCATCAGGGCGTCGACATCCGCCAGCAGCCGCTTCCCCGTCCCGGCCAGCGCCTCGGGGCGCAGCGCGCACAGCTCCTTGCGCAGCGCGGCCGTCAGCACATGCCCCCGGTCGGCCAGTTCGGCCTCCAGGACGACCACTCCGGCGGCGGTGACCGCCGACGGCGCCCCGGATTCGCGCGGCCCCGTCACGTAGGCGGTCTGGCGGCGACGCAGCAGCAGGCTCGCGAGATCTTCGGCAGTCATCGGATCGGTCCCCCCGGCGGTACGAGAAGCGGGGGCGGGGAGTGGGCGCACTACGGTTTCTTTGCAGGAAAGCAATGAGAAGGAAGCACGCCGCGGAGCCGCCCCCGCGTCCTCAACATAACCGGGGCCCGTCACGCTCCGCCACGTTATTAACGCCGTGTGAAGCCTGCTCCCGGCCGGAAATACCGCCCGCGCGCGACCGGTTGCCGTCTTCGTCCAGAAGATCTTGCAACGGGGAGGGAAACGCATGCGCGCGATCGGATTCGACGTCAACGGCGGGCCGGAGGTACTCAGGGCCCTGGAGGTACCCGTGCCCGTGCCGGGCCCCGGACAGGTGCTGGTCCGGGTGGCGTACGCGGGGGTCAACTTCGCCGAGGTGCAGCACCGGCGTGGGGAGTTCGGGGAGCCGGACGGCCCCGGCGGGCTCGACATACCGGGGCTGGAGGTCTCCGGCCACGTCGCCGCCCTCGGCGAGGGCGTCACCGGCCTCACCGGGGGCGAGCCGGTCACCGCGTACCTGCCCGCCTTCGGGGGCTACGCCGAGTACGCCCTCGCGCCGGCCGTGTTCGTCCAGCCGCTGCGCACACCCGCCGGCGACATCGGCCTGGACGTGGCCGGCGGCGTCTCCTGCGTCCTGCCGACCGCCTACGGGCTGCTGGCCGGCGCTCTGGGTGCCCGCACCGTCATCGGCACCGTCGGCTCGCCGGAGAGGGCCGAGTACGCGTCCGGGCTCGGCTACGACCGCGTACTGCTGCGCGAGGACTTCGCCGACGAGGTGAGCGGCGTCGACCTCGTCCTGGATCCCGTCGGTGGCCCGGTCCGCGAGGCGAGCCTGAAGGTGCTCGCACCCTTCGGCCGCGTCGCGGTCTACGGCGACGCCGGGCGCCACGACGACTGGGACACCTCGGTCTGGGACCTGTGGAAGCACAACCGGTCCGTCACCGGCTTCAACATCGGCGACCTCGCGCGCCGCGCGCCGGCGCTGCTCGCCGAGTACACCCGCGAGGCGCTGCGGCTGCTGGCGAAGGGCGAGATCCGCCTCGGCATCACCGGCGTCCTCCCGCTCGACGACGCGGCACAGGCGCATGTCGCCCTGGAGTCGGGAGGCAGCACCGGCAAGCTGCTGCTGCGGGTGGGCGGGTAGGCCGGTGGTCAGTCCGACGGCAGCGCCTCCAGGATCTGCAGGGGCGAGCGGGTGGCGACGACCTGGCCGAGCCGCAGTCCGGCCTTGCCGAGCAGTTGCGCGTACTCCTCCCGGGTGCGCTCGCGGCCGCCGAGGAGGGTGAGCATCACGACGTCGCGGAGCTTGGCCTCGCCGGGGGTGTTGCCGGGCGGGACGACGGACTCGATGAGGAGGAGGCGGCTGCCCGGCGCCATGGCCCGCCGGCAGGCGGTGAGGATGCGCAGGGCGTCGTCGTCGGCCCAGTCATGGATGATCGACTTGAGGATGTAGAGGTCGCCGGAGGCGGGTATCTCGTCGAAGAAGTCGCCGCTGACGACCCGGCAGCGCGCGGACAGGCCCTCGGCCTCGAAGCGCCTGGCCGCGCCCTCCACGACATGCGGCTGTTCCATCAGTACGCCCTCCGCCGCCGGGTGGGCCTTCAGCAGGTCGGCGAGCAGGGTGCCGTCGCCGCCCGCGACGTCGACCACGACGCGGGCGCCGGAGAAGTCGTACGCGCCGGTCACGGCCGCGCTCTCCAGCCGGCTGAACCCGGCCATGGCGCCGTTGAAGTGGCCGCCGACCTCCGGGTGGTCGCGGAGGTACTCGAACAGGGGCTGCCCGAAGGCCTCGGGGAAGGCGGGCAGGCCGGTGCGCAGGCTGTATCGGGCGTCCTGGAAGGTGCGCGAGACCACCGTGGACCACCTCAGCAGGTCCAGCAGCGACTGGGGGTGGTCGGAGCGCAGGCAGTCGCCGGTCGGGGTGAGGGAGAAGCGGCCCGCGTCGTCCTCGGTGAAGATGCCCTGGCCGGCGAGGAAGCGCAGCAGCCGGTGGAGCGCGTCGGGGTCGCTGCCGGTGTCGGCGGCCAGGCCGGCGGCGTCGCGCGGGCCGGCGGCCAGGAGGTCGGCGATGCCGAGTTCGGCGGCCAACTGGAGCATGTGCCCGCAGATGTGGGCCTCGTTGATCTGCAGAATCCGCAGCACGCCTTCGAGCGCCGCCGGTTGCGCCGCCGGTTGGTCCGCCGGTTGGTCTGCCATCCTCGTCCTCTTTTCTGTTGGTTCCCGCTTCCGCTGTGCCCGGTCCGTCGTCTCAGCCTGCCACGGGGCCGCGCCCGCGCGGCGGGGAACCTGTAAGGGACATCTGCCTCCCGGGGGTGGGGTTACCCCCACTCCCGGGGGAGGAGAAGCCCACCCCCGACTCACCGGGCAGCCGGATTCGTTGCCCGCGCCGACGGCCATA
>Ga0307508_10003643_pt1 | contig 15441 bp, 14 predicted proteins | sample 9_EM_MG_FD_203089 | JGI IMG/M metagenome (GOLD analysis project Ga0307508, IMG submission 203089) | Populus trichocarpa ectomycorrhiza microbial communities from riparian zone in the Pacific Northwest, United States - 9_EM | ecosystem: Host-associated > Plants > Roots > Unclassified | place...
TGCCGTTCAGCTCGATGTTCCCGCTCGGCATCACCGCCGCGGTCATCGGCATCTGCGAGGGCGCTCTCGCCCTCCACCTGTCCCAGCAGAAGGACCGGGTCGCCGTGACCGGCGTCCAGGTGCGCGACGACCCGTACGTCCTCTACGCCGCCGGGGAGGCCGCCGCCGAGATCGCCGCCTCCCGGGTCCAACTCATCGACGGCATCAGCCGGTTGTACGACCAGGTCGAGGCCGGTAAGCCGATCAGTATCGAGGACCGCGCCAACGTACGGCGCAACCAGGTCCGTTGCGCCTGGCGTGCCGTCTCCGCGCTGGACGAGATCTTCGTGAGGTCCGGCGGCAACGCGATCCGCCGCAACAACCCTATGCAGCGGTTCTGGCGGGACGCCCACGTCGGACTCCAGCACATGATCCATGTGCCCGGCACCGCGTACCACGCAAACGCCCTCGCACAGATGGGACTTGAGCTGCCCGAGTCGATGCGCGCCCTGATATGAGCGACGGCGTGACGCACGCGCGGACCACGGCGGACGCGCACGCGATCGACGGACGGCGGTTCCGCGACGTACTGGGCAACTTCCCCACGAGCGTGGTCGCGATCACCACCACGGACGACGAGGAACGGCCGCACGGGATGGTCGTCGGGACCTTCACGTCCGTGTCCCTGGACCCGCCCCTGGTGTCCTTCCTCGCCGACCGCTCCTCCACGACCCTGCGGACGATCAGGGCCGCGGGCCGCTTCTGCGCCAACGCGCTGGCGGGCAACCAGGAGCGGCTGTCGCGGAAGCTGGCGACCGGGCCGGCCCGGCAGCGGTTCGAGGGCACGCCCTGGCAGCCGTCGGCCCTGGGCAACCCGGTGCTGGACGGGATCGTCGCGTGGGTCGACTGCGCGGTGGAGCAGGTCGTCGAGATCGGTGATCACTTGTTGGTCGTCGGGCGGGTCCATGACCTGCGCGCCGAGTCGCCGGGAACCCCTCTGCTGTTCTTCCGGGGCGGATACGGCGACTACCTGTCGAGCGCGTCTCTGCTGCTCGACAGCCTCGTGGGCTGGGACGAGATCGGTCGATAGACACCGGTCGGCAGAAATAGGAGCCGCAAATGAAGAAGGACCTCTACATAAGACTGCAGAGAATATCGGCCTGGTGCGGTGTCATCCTCTTCGTGGGATTCCTCGTCGCGTTCGCCGTGGGCCACCTCACTCCGCCGATGAGCCCGACGGAAAGCCCCGAGGACGTCGTCGCCTTCCTCAAGGACCACCGCACGGGAATCCTCACCTGTGTCGCCCTGATGGTGCTGCTCGTCCCGTTCGAGTACCCGTACGTCATCGTGACGAGCATGCAGCTGCGCCGGGTCGAGGGCGGCTGGGGGCTGCTGTCCATGACCCAGCTCACCACGGGCGTGGTGGCCCCGATCGGGTTCTTCTTCCCGCTCGCGATCCTCGCCGCCGCGGCCTACCGGCCGGAGGCCCACTCCGTCGACGTCCTGACCGCGATGGTCGACATCTTCTGGCTCATGTTCGTGGGCAACGCCTGCATCTTCGTCCTCCAGGTCTGGTCGATCGGATACGCCGCGTTCATCGACCACACCCGTCAGAAGCCGCTCTTCCCGCGCTGGTACGGCTGGCTCAGCATCGTGCTGGGCGTGACGCTCATCCCGGGCGCCTTCGTCTTCCTCAACCAGGACGGCCCGCTCGCCTGGAACGGACTCCTCGCGAACATCATCCCCTCGATCGCGTACGCGGTGTGGAAGATCGCCACGCCGTACGTACTGCTGAAGGCGATCACCAACGAGGAGAAGGAACTGGCCGACAAGCCGGCGAACGAACCGGTGACCGTGTAGCACCGCCACCACAGCTGTGGCCCCGCGACCGATGTCGCGGGGCCACAGGCGTGCACGGGGCTAGACGGACAGCGCGAACCCGCCCGTCACCCGCAGGGTTTCACCGGTCACGAAAGATGCCTTCGACGAGACCAGGTACAGCAGCGCCTCGACGATGTCCTCCTCCCGGCCCTCCTGCCGCAGGATCTGCTCCCCGAGGACCCGCTCCGCCTCGGCGGGGGACAGCTGGGCCCGTACGGCGTCCGTGAAGATCAGGCCCGGCGCGATCGCGTTGACCCGGATCCCGTCGGTGGCGAACTCGCGCGCGAAGGACACCGTCAGGCCCCGTACGGCGAGCTTGGAGACGCCGTAGATGCTCCGGTTCGCATAGGCTGCCGACGACGAGATGTTGACGATCGAGGCACCGGTCCTTCCCCGCATGGCGTCGTGCGCCGCGAGCGTGCAGATGACGGTGCCCATGACGTTGACGTCGAGAACTCGCCGCACCTTGGCGAGCCCCAGTTCCGTGAACGGCTTGTTGTAGGCAGCGTGCAGACCGGCGTTGTTGACCAGGATGTCGAGTCCGCCGTGGCGTTCGACGACCTCGCTCACGACCGCGCCGACCATGTCCTCGTCGGCCACGTCACAGGCGACTCCGGTCGCGCGCAGGCCCTTCGCGGTGAGGTCCGCCGCGGCTTCGGCGGCCGCGTCGCCGTCGATGTCGGCGAGTACGACATGGGCGCCCAGGGTGGACAGGGCCTCGCCGAAGGCCTTGCCGAAGCCTCGGCCGCCTCCGGTGATGAGGGCCACCTTGCCTTGGTGTTCTGTGGTTTCCGGCATCAGGACCTCACTTCGGGCCGAACCGCTGGCCCGCGTCGAGCCGCAGGCACTGGCCGTTCAGCATCGGGTTGTCGACGACGGCGAGGGCGAGCTTGGCGTACTCCTCCGGGTGCCCCAGCCGCCTGGGGAACGCGGCGTCCTTCACCAGCGCGGCCCGCGTCTCCGCGGGGATCTTCTCGGTGGCACCCGTCTCGAACAGACTGGGCGCGATGGCGACGACACGGATGCCGAGCGAGCCGAGATCGCGGGCCATGGTCAGGCTCATCCCGGCGATCGCCGCCTTGGCGGCCGAGTAGGCGACCTGCCCGATCTGCCCCTCGAAGGCGGCGATCGACGAGGTGTTGACGATGACGCCCCGTTCGCCGTCGGGCTCCTCGGGCTCGTTGCGGCTCATGTGCGCGGCGGCAAGCCGGCTGATGTTGAAGGTGGCTACGGCGTTCAGGTCGAGCACCCGGCGGAAGGTCTCCAGATCGTGCGGACCGGCCTTGCCGAGGGTGCGCCGTACGCTGCCGCCGCCCGCGGTGGTGACCGACACATGCAACCCACCGAGTGCCTCTACGGCGGCGTCCAGCGCGTCCTGAGTCGCCTCGAAGTCGGTCACGTCGGCCGGGTGGAAGCTCCCGCCGAACGCGGCCGCGACCTCGGCCCCTGCCGATGCGGGACGGTCGAGTACGGCGACGTCGGCGCCGCGGACCGCGAGCAGCTCGGCGGTGGCCCGGCCCATGCCGGAGGCGCCGCCGAACACCACGGCCTTCTTGCCCTTGATCTCCATGGGAACCTTTCGGATCGTTCGCTCAGGCGGACGCGGGAGACCGCCGCAGGAGGGTGCACAGCCGGTCGCGGTGCACGGCGGCGTCGCCGTACAGCACGCTGTCGGCGCGGGCCCGGCGCAGGTGGAGATGGAGCTCGTGCTCCCAGGTGAAGCCGATGCCGCCGTGCAGTTGGAGTGCCCGGGCGGCGACCTCTCCGGCCCCGGGGGCGACGTACGAGGCGGCGGCGCAGACGGCCCGGCCGGCGTCGTCCGCGCCCGCGTCGGTGGCCATCGCCGCGTAGGAGGTGGCCGCCCGGCTGCCGTGCACGAGCAGTGCCATGTCGGCGCACGCGTGCTTGACGGCCTGGAACGTGCCGATGGGCCGCCCGAACTGCACACGGGACGTGGTGTGTTGGACGGTCAGCTCCAGCATCCGCTCCATCACCCCGAGCGCGTCGGCGCAGCGCAGCACCGACGCCTCGTCGAGCGACCGCTGGATCTCGTCGGGCCCGGCCGTCAGACGGCGCTCGTGCGGGACGCGTACGCCTTCGAGGCGGACCTCGTAGAAGGAACGGGTCAGATCCAGCACCCGCTGCCGGCGCACGGCGACACCGGGGGCCGCCCGGTCGACGAGGAACGACGCCGGAACCCCGTCATGGAGCGCGGTGACCAGCAGCCACCCGGCACCGCCCGCGTCCTGGACCGCCGTCTTGACCCCGTCGAGGACGATGGCGTCCCCGTCGGCCCGGGCGGTGGCGTGGACGCCGTCGAGGGACCAGGGGGCGTGCGGCTCGGCGAAGGCCCAGGTGGCCCAGGCCGATCCGGCGGCGAGCGCGGGCAGTACCTCGGCACGCAGCGCGGGAGACCCCGCGGCGGTGAGGGCCCGGCCGACGAGCGCGGTGGGCGCGAACGGACCCCGCCCGAGCGCACGCCCGATCTCCTCGGCGACCAGCGCGAGTTCCACGAGGCCCTGGCCCGCGCCGCCGTACTCCTCGGGCAGGCCCAGACCGGGCCAGCCGAGGTCGGCCGTCAGCCGCCACACCTCGGGATCGACGTCCTCGTCGCGATCCGTCCAGGCCCGTACGTGCTCGATCGGGGACCGGTCCGCCAGCAGAGCGCGCGAGGCCTCGCGCAGCATCTCCTGCTCCTCGCTGAGCTCGAAGTTCACTTGAACAAGGTATCCTCTTTTATGGAAGTGGTCGAGATCTCTCCGCAATCTGACGGGCACACTGTCCGTCGTTCCCTCAGTTAAGTACTCTGAATTTCATGGTTGATGCCGTTCTTCTCTCCGCGTGCCGCACCGCGATCGGAACCGCCCGCCGAGGAACCCTGCGGGACACCGACGCCTTCGCACTCGCCACGGTCGTCGTCCGCGAGGCCGCGCACCGCAGCGGGCTGCCCCCCGAGTTGATCGACGACGTGGTCCTCGGCGAATCCCTGGCAGGGGGCGGGGACATCGCCCGCCACGCGGCGATCGAGGCGGGGCTGACCCACGTCCCCGGGCTGGCGCACAACCGGCACTGCGCCTCCGGACTCGCGAGCGTGGCGACCGCCGCCGCGAGTGTGCGGGCCGGGATGGACCGGGCGGTGATCGCGGGCGGAACGCACTCCTCGTCGACGGCACCGCTGGCCCGGCGGCGGATCCCCGGCACCGACGACTGGCAGGACCCCTGGATGGCGCCGACCCATGTCCCGACCCCCGAGGCACCCAACGACGACATGGGCGTCCTCGTCGGCTGGAACACGGCCCGGCTCGCCGGTCTCACCCGTCGCGAGATGGACGCCTGGGCGCTGCGTTCCCACGAGCGGGCGGTACGGGCCATCGACGAGGGCCGGTTCGCCGACGAGATCGTGCCCGTCAAGGTCGGCGGCCGGGACGGCGCGACCTCGCTCTTCGACCTCGACGAGCATCCGCGCCGCGACACCAGCCTGGAGAAGCTCGCCGCGCTGAAGGTGCTGCACCCCGAGATCGAGGGGTTCTCCATCACGGCCGGAAACTCCAGCGGGATCAACGACGGCGCGGCCGCGGTCGTCGTCGCCGGTTCGGACCTGGCCGCCGCGCACGGGCTCGCCCCGATCGCGACCGTCCGCGCCTGGGCGAGCGTGGGAGTCGACCCCGTGGAGACGGGTCTCGCTCCGATCGCCGCCATCCGCAAGGCACTTGACCGTGCCGGGCTCGGAGTCGAGGACGTCGACCTGTTCGAGGTCAACGAGGCCTTCGCCGCCGTGGCCGTCGCCACCACCCGGGAACTGGGGCTCGACCCGGAGCGGGTGAACCCGTTCGGCAGCGGATGCAGCCTCGGCCACCCGATCGCGACCACCGGCACCCGCATGGTCGTGACCTTGGCGCACGAACTGCGCCGCCGGGGCGGTGGGACCGCGGTCGCGGCCATGTGCGCGGGCGGCGGCATGGGCTCGGCCATGGTCCTGACGGTCTGAACGACGGTGATCGAAGCCGGAGCCGAGGGACTGGACGGTCGTTGGAGCGACGGCGTGCTGTGGCTGACGTTCACCCGGCCGTCGGCACGCAACGCGCTGACCATCGCCATGCGCCGCGGGCTCATCGAGGCGGTGCGGGCGGCCGACGCCGACGCGGGGACCCGGCTGGTCGTCCTCACGGGCGCCGATCCCGCGTTCTCGGCCGGCATCGACCTCAAGGAGGCGCTGGGCAACGGCACGGGCCTCCCGCGGGGAGCGCGCACGGACCCCGCCGAGGTGGTGCGGGCCTGCCGGACACCGGTGTTCGGGGTGGTCAACGGGCTCTGCTACACCGGGGCGTTGGAGCTGGCGTTGTCCTGCTCGTTCCTCATCGCCTCCGAGCGGGCCTCGTTCGCCGACACCCATGCCGCGATCGGACTGACCGCGGGCTGGGGGATGAGCGCGCTGCTTCCGCGCGCGGTCGGCGTACGTCTCGCGCGCCGGATGATGCTGACGGGCGAGCCGATCGACGCCGAACGGGCCCTCGCGGCAGGCCTGGTGACCGAGGTCGTACGGCACGACTGCCTGCTCGACCGGGCGCGCGAGATCGCCGAGCTGATCCGGGCCGCCCACCCCGGGGCCGTGGCGGAGACGCTCGGACTGCTCGCGGCCGGTGCGGACACCAGCCTCGCCCACGCCCTCTCCCTGGAGGCGGAGGCGAAGCTGCGGCGGCGCCATGACGTGGCCGACGTGGTGCGACGGTTCGGGGCGCGCACGGACAGGTGAGCGCGGGGGCGGGTCAGCCCGCCGTCGCCTCCCCGAGGTAGCGGCGCAGCAGTTCGGGCCCGGCCAGGACGGCGTCGCCCGCCCACGCGATCCGGCCGCGCCGCATGACGAGGCAGTGGTCGGCGAAGTCGAGCGCCCGGCTCGCGAACTGCTCGATCATGATCACGGCGACACCGGCGGACCGGGCCCGCCGCAGGCTCTCGAACACCACGTCGACCATCTTCGGCGCGAGGCCCAGGGACAGCTCGTCGGCGATCACCAGGCGAGGATCGACCATCAACGCCCGCGCGAGGGACAGCATTTGCTGCTCACCGCCCGACAGCGTCCCCGCCGCCTGCCGTTGCCGGTCCCGCAGCACGGGAAAGATCTCGAAGGCCCGGTCGAGAGCCGCCGCCCGCCCGCGCCGGTCGCAGGCGGTGGCCATCCGGAGGTTCTCCAGGACCGTCAGCGTGGGGAACACCCCGCGGCCCTCGGGCAGATGGACGATCCCGGCCCGGCGGATCGCGTCGGGGGTCCGTCCGCCGAGGTCCCGCCCGTCGAGCCGGACGGTTCCGGAGACGGATGGCACCAGCCCCGAAAGAGCCCTGGCCAGCGTGGACTTGCCGGCCCCGTTCGGGCCCAGCACCGCGAGCGCGCTGTTCGGCGCCAGATCGAAGGCCACGTCCCGCAGCGCCAGGGCCGTTCCGTAGCGGACGGTCAGATCGCGGACGGAGAGCAGGGGAGAGACGGTGACGGTCACGCGGACGTCCTTTCCTCGCCGTGGCCGGCGCCCAGGTACGCGGCGCGTACGGCGGGGTCCTCCCGTACCTCGGCGGGGGAGCCCTCGCTGATCTTGACGCCGAAGTCGAGTACGTGGACCACGTCGCTCATCCCCAGCACGAGCTCCACGTCGTGCTCCACCAGGAGCAGGGACACCCCGTGGTCGGCCACGACCCGGGTGAGCGTCGCCGCCAACTCGTCGGTCTCGCGCGCGTCCAGCCCCGACGACGGCTCGTCCAGGAGCAGCACACCCGGGTCGACGGCGAGCGCCCGGGCGATCTCCAGCAGCCGGCTCGTGCCCAACGGCAGCCCGGAGACCGGCCGGTGCGCCTGATCGGTCAGCCGCAGCGCCGCGAGGAGCGAATCGGCCCGCCGCTCCTCGTCCACGGGCGCCCGCCGGAAGCCCCCTCCGGTGACGAGGTCGGTCCAGATCCGGTGCCGGGTGTGCCGCAGCCGGTACGCCAGCACCACGTGCTCGCGCACGGTCAACCCCGGGAACAGCTCCGGGTGTTGGAAGGTCCGAGCGAGACCGCGCCGGGCCCGTGCCTGCGCGCTGGCCCGCGTGACGTCATGACCGTCCATCAGAACCGACCCCGCGCTCGGCGCCAGCAGCCCGGACAGTACGGCGAACAGCGTGCTCTTGCCCGCCCCGTTGGGGCCCACCAGACCGACCACCGAGGCCGGCGGCACCGCCAGGTCCACCTCGCTCAGGGCGACGAGACCGCCGAAGCGGACGGTGACGCCGCGTGCCTCGATGCGGGCAGGTGTCGTAACAGATGCCGCGCTCATACGAGTTCTCCCTGAGGCGTCGAAGGCTCCTCGGCCGGAGCTCGCCGGGACTGCAGCCAGTGGCCCAGATCGCGCAGCTGCCGGGCGTGCATCGCGATGATGCCCTCGGGGTTGCGGGCGAGCATGACCGCGCCGAACCCGAAGAGGATGACCGGGACTTCGGCCCAGCGTGTAGGCAGATAGGTCTGGAACACGCTCGGCAGCACCGCGAACGCCACACCGGCGACGAGCGCGCCGACGACCGGTCGCGCTCCGACGGTGACCAGGACCGCGAGCCACACCAGTCCGGTGAACGGGTTGAACGAGTCGGGCAGCGCCGACTGGTAGGCGAGGGCCACGAAACCGCCCCCGACCGCGGCGACGAAGGTGGCGACGGCGGACACGAGCACCTTGACCGGCACGATGCCCAGGCCCAGTGTGCGCGAGCCGGTCTCGCTCCAGCGGACCGCCGTCACGGCCAGGCCCGCGGTCGAGCGCCGCAGGTTGACGACGAACAGGCCGAGCACGGCGAAGACCGCCAGCGCGAGGAGGGCGAACGTGCGGTTGTCCAGGGCCCATTCGGGGCGGGGCATGAAGATGCCCTGGCCCGAGTTGTAGAAGCGGTCCCGCATGAAGACCAGGTTCTGCGCGAGGAGCCCGAAGGTCAGGGTCACCAGGGCGACGTACAGGTTGCCCAGCCGGATCGTCAGCAGGCCGAGCACCACGCCGACCGGGACGACGCACACCGCGCTCACCAGGACCGCCGCGAGCGGTGGCCATCCGGAGTTGGTGGTGAGGTCGGCGGCGAGCAGGGCGCCGAACCCCGCGAAGGTGATCTGGCACAGCCAGATCATGCCGCCCTCACCGGTGACGAGCGTGCAGGACAGCAGTGCCATGGCCAGGGCGATGCCCATGGCCACGAGGCCGGTCCAGAAGTCGTCGAGGACCAGGGGGAGGCACGCGACGACGGCGAGCGTCGCCAGGGGAGCGAGGAACCCCGACCGGGGCAGGCCCGCGGGGGCACCCGAGTGCTCCGCGCGGACGGCACGGTCCAGCACCCCGCCCGCGGGTGCGTCGCCCGCCCGTCCGCGCACCGCGTGGGCCAGCAGGAAGGCGAGCATGAACAGGAACGGCACGCTGGGCACGATCTGCGACGCCAGCGCACTCTCCGGATCGAGGTAGCGCTGGATCACGCTGGTGACGACGCCCATGGCGAGGGCGACCGCGACGGCCGTCGGCAGGCTGCGCAGCCGGGCCGCCACCACGGCCGCGAAGGCCGCCGCCATCAGGAAGGTCATCCCGTCCACCGACAGCCCGGCGGTGGGCGCGACCAGCACCCCGGCCAGGCCCGCGAGCAGCGCGCTGAACGCCCACACCCCGACCGACACCCGCGCGGGGCTGACCCCCGACATCGCGGTGAGCGCCTCGGAGTCGACCAGCGCGCGCACCTTGAGGCCGACATCGGTGTACCGCAGCAGGACGGTGCCGACGATCAGGACCACGGCGAGGCCCGCGTACGTGATCAGCTGGTTCATGTCGACCACCGCCCCGAACGGCCGGTAGACAGTGACCGGTTGGGGCGCCAGGCCCGGCGCGGTGGCGTTCACCAGCTGCCCGAACACGAGGTTGACCAGGGGTGGCAGCGCGACGGACAGACCGATCGTGGCGACGATCTTCACCAGCGGTGAGCGCAGCCGCAGATGCCGGAAGAGCACCGCGTACAGCAGCACGCCCAGCGCCGGACCGAACAGCCCGATCGCGACGAACGCGGCGAGCGGCAGGGGCCAGCCCTGCTCGACGTACAGGAAGTAGTAGAAGCGGGCCACGGCGAACGCCATCGCCCCGAACGCGAAGTTGAACACGCCCGACGACACATGGGTGACGACCAGTGAGGCCGCGGCGATGGCGTAGACGGCCCCGAGGGCGAGACCGGCGACAACGTAGGAGAGCAACGACGGCCTCCTGGAAGGTCGTGCTCGGGAGAGCAGCGGGTACGGATTAAAGTGCGCTCATAAGGAGTTCACGTCAACCCTCAGGGGGCATTTCGCCGCTCAAGGCGGTGACAAAGGATACTTAATATGCTGCACTGTGCCTCGCGTACCACCTGTCGGGACCGTCGTTCGACGGGCCGGGGACGGAGGAGAGCACATGAGAAGAGTCGGTGCCATCGCCACCTGGACCAGCGCCGCGGCACTGCTGCTCGCCGCTTGCGGCAGCGGCGGATCCACCGGCGCGGACAGCACGAACGGGCCGGTGAAGGTCGGCGTGCTGACCTCGCTGAGCGGCGCGGCCGCCGCCCACTACGCCGACACCGAGAGCGGGGTGAAGGCCCGCCTCGCGGCCTACGAGGCGGCGGGCGGAGAGTGCGCCTCGCGCGGCTTCGACGTGGTCATGGGCGACGACCAGTCCACCCCGCAGGGCGCGCTCACCGCGGCCCAGCGGCTGGTGCAGCAGAAACACGTGTACGCCGTGCTGCCGGTGAGCACGTACTTCTACGGCGCGGGACAGTACGCCGGCACCCAGGCCGGCGACACCCCCTTCCTCGGCGGCGCCTTCGACGGCGGCGAGCAGTGGTTCGACCCGAAGTACGACAACCTCTTCCCGGCGATGTCCGGCACCGACTACGACCGGGCCGCGACCACCCTCGGCACGTACTGGAAGAAGCTCGGCGGGACCAAGGTCGCGGTCGTCGCCTACAACACCCCGAGCTCCGCCAAGGCCGCCGAGGGCGCGGCGGTGTCGGCCGAACACGCCGGACTGGGGCGGGGATACGTCAACGAGCGCATCCCCTTCGGCAGCAGTGACGTCGGCCCGATCGTCCTCGGCATCAAGAAGTCCGGCGCCGACGTGCTGTACGCCCCGGTGATCCCCGAGACCGGCTTCGCGCTCGCCACCGGCCTGCGCCGGGCCGGGGTGAAGATGAAGTCGATCCTGCTGGCCACCGGTTACGGCGCCGACCTGCTGAAGTCGCCGCCGACGCTGAAAGTGGCACAGGGCGTGGGCTTCATGACGTCCTACGCACCGGTGGAGACGAACACCGAGGCGACCCGCACCTGGTCCGCGGCGCTCAAGAAGTACGCCGAGTCCGCCTCCGGCATCCCGTCGTTCTCCCAGGCGGTCGGCTGGATCAGCACCGACCTGCTGCTGCACGGACTGGAGAAGGCGGGCTGCAAGGCGAGCCAGGACGAACTGATGACCGCACTGCGCGCCGACAGGAGCTGGACCGCCGGAGGGCTGTTCCCCAAGCCCGCCGACTTCCAGAACAAGGGCTCCTACTCGGTCGGCGGCCCGGGCGACTGCACCTTCGTCTCCCTCCTCGAGGGCGAGAAGTTCGTGCCCGATCCGGCGGGGGCACCGGCCTGCGGGAAGCAGATCGACGGCGTGAAGGTGGCGGTCAAGTAGCGGAGGTGGACGTGGGGCCCGTCCGCGGTGGCCGGGGACGGGCCCCACGCGCGACCCGCAACGCTACGACCGCTCGCTCCGCTGCGGCCGGCCACCGCCACGCCGACGCCAGGCACCGACGAGCGCCAGCAGGGCGTAGGCGGTCAGCGCCAGCCCAGCCACGCCGGCGAGCAGCCGCTGCCACCAGACCCAGCCCATGGCCCCGAGCGCCCCGGCGAGCAGTAGCGCCGGGACGAGGAGGAAGAAGAGGAGCGTCTTGACGGGGTCGGGTCCCCAGGACCACTTCGCCGTTGGACGCGGCTGCGGCCTTTCGGTGTTCATACGGTGCAGGTTACTGACCACGATCGCCCACTCAGCGTGCCGCCCAGCTCACCGTCTTGGTCTGGAGGTACTCCTCGAGACCGAACTCGCCCCACTCCCGGCCCAGTCCGCTCTGCTTGTACCCGCCGAACGCGGCCCGCGGGTTCACCCCGGCGCTGCCGCCGTTGATGGTGACACCACCGGCCCGGATACGGGACGCCATGTCGTACGCGGCCACGGTGTCGGCGCTCCAGACGGCGCCGGCGAGACCGTACGGGCTGTCGTTGGCGATCCGTACCGCCTCCTCGTCCGTGCGGAAGGGGATGACGACACCGACCGGTCCGAAGAACTCCGTGCGGGCGATGGTCATCGCGTTGTCGACGCCGGCGAAGAGGGTGGGTTCGACGAAGTAGCCCCGGTCGAGGCCGGCGGGGCGCCTTCCGCCGTGGACGAGACGCGCCCCCTCCTCCTCGCCGACCCGGATCAGCTTCTCGACCTTGTCCCGCTGTGCCTCGCTGATCAGCGGGCCCATGGTGGTGGCCGCGTCGGCCGGATCGCCGACCCTGACCAGGGCGAGGGCGGCGCCGAGCCGGTCGACCAGTTCGTCGTGGACGGACTCGTGCACCAGCGTGCGGGTGAGCAGGGAACAGCCCTGGCCCGCATGGGTGGTGATGCCCGAGAGCGCGGAGCGGACGGCCCCGCCGAGGTCGCCGTCGGCGCGGACGATGTTCGCCGACTTGCCGCCGAGTTCGAGGACGACCTTCTTCAGGGAGGCCGCGGCCTGGGCGTAGACCATGCGCCCGACCGTGTCCGACCCGGTGAAGCTGACGAGGTCCACCATGGGGTGGGTGGTCAGCTCACGTCCGGCCTCGACATCACCGGTGACGATGTTGAGCACGCCCGGCGGCAGCCCCGCCACGTCGGCGAAGTCGCCGATCAGCAGCGATTCCAGGGGAGTTGAGGGCGCAGGCTTGAGTACGGCGGTGCAGCCCGCCGCGAGGGCCGGGATCACCTTCATCATGCTGAGGAAGAACGGGAAGTTGTAGGCGGAGATCAACGCGCACACCCCGAACGCCTCGCGACGCAGCACCCCTTGGGAGATGCCGATGCCCGGCGCGATCGTCGGGTCCATGGGGCGTTCCCACGCGAAGGCCGGCATCACCCGCTCGGCCATGTCACGCAGATGCGCCACCGGGACCCGGGTCTGGAGGGTCTCGGCCAGCGCGCGGACCGAGCCCGCCTCGGCGATGTTGACGGCGACGAGTTCGGGCAGCCGGCGCTCCATCTCCTCGGCCATGCGCAGCAGGATCGTGGCCCGCTCGGCGGGCCTCATCCGCGGCCAGGGGCCCTCGTCGAAGGCGCGCCGGGCCGCCTCGACGGCCTGGCGGACATCCGCGGGCGAGGAGTCGGGGACCTCCACGACCGTCTCCTCCGTCGCCGGATTGCACACCTGGATCCGGGCGTCCGACCGGCCGTCGGTCCGGCGCCCGTCGATGTAGAGCTGCGAAGAGAACGAGTACGCCGTCGTCATGTGGGGTCTCCTGATCGCCCTGCGTTACACACGTCCATCGATTTGAGTGTACTGAATCCTGATGGGCCGGGAAGGGGATAGGGCGCCGATCATGCGTCAGCTAACTGTCAGCTTTCGGCCCGTTCCTGACTTTTGCCATTCCGTATGCTGAATCGTTGACTGTACCGAGCGGTACAGGTAACTTCGGCGGCATCTGCAGGGTGGGTTCTAGGGCCTGTCCGGCGGATCAGGCCGGCTGTGAGAAGCGGTGCGTGTTGGCCGGGTCGAGCAGGGCCCGCGGCGCCGGCATGATCCGCCGGACAGGCCCTAGCACGGACAACGAGGTTCGAAAGAGGTACCGCCTGTGTTCAAGGAATTCGTGGTGTCCGGCGATTCGCACATCATCGAGCCGGCCGATCTCTTCAGGGACCGGCTGCCGAAGCAACTGCGTGACCGGGCCCTCTGGGAAGAGGAGTTCACGCTCGACGAGCCGATCGTGGAAGGCGGGCACACGGAGTTCAAGAAGCTCCACACCATCGGCTTCGACGGCTGGACCATCTCCAAGTACCGGCAGTTCGGCGGCGAGACCCCGGACGGCGTGCCGGAGCACATCCTCCGGGACATGAACCTCGACGGCGTCGACGCCTCGGTGATGTTCCCCAACCTGTCGCTGTTCGTGCTGTTCACCGACGACCACGAACTGTCGATGGCCCACGCGCGGGTGTGGAACGACTACATCGCGGAGACCTTCCTGCCGCACAAGGACCGGCTGCGCCCGACGGCGGCGATCCCCCTCACCGACATCCCCGAGGCGGTCGCCGAGATCGAGCGGTGCTCCCGCATGGGGCTGGGCGCGATCCTGCTGCCGGAGACCCCGCCGGCGCCGTACTACTCCCCGATGTACGACCCGGTGTGGGCGGCCGCCCAGGCGCACGGGATGCCGGTGTTCATCCATGTCGCCACCGGCGGGGTGAGCGTCAGGGAGGCCCAGTCCGAGACTGCGGCCACGGTCCGGGGCATGATGACGGCCGTCAACATGGGCAAGGGCCAGCTGACCGACGACATGGTGTCGGGCCGGCTCCTGGCCGGTGGAGGCGGGGACGGCGGCCCGCGGCGGATCATCGCGAACCTCGTCGGCGGCGGTGTCTGTGAGCGCTTCCCCGACCTGCACTTCAATCTCATCGAGTACGGCGCCGGCTGGCTCGTGTCCTTCATGGGCTACATCGACAAGGCCTGGAAGACCGGCACCGGACAGGACGCCGACTGGTGGCTCGGCTTCTGGGACGACAGCCGCGGGCCGAAGGACCAGCCCGCCATGGGCCGCCTGTTCACCATCAACGACAAGTGGCCCTACCCGCTCAAGCCCAGCGAGTACATCCAGCGGCAGATCCACGTGCAGTTCGCGGACGACCCGACCGCGGTCAAGGCCCGTCACATCACCGGGCTGACGACCGTGATGTGGGGCAACGACTACCCCCACGCGGAGGGCACCTTCCGCAGCAGCGCCGAGTGCATCGCCGAGAACATCGACGACACGGTCTCCGACGAGGACCGCGCGGCCATCCTGGGCGGCACGCTGGCCGACGTCGTCCACTTCGACAAGAGCAAGAAGCTCGCCCCGGTCCCCGAGAACGCCTGACCGCGGTCGCGCATGGCATCGGCCCCGCAGCGGTCTCGCTCCGGGGCCGATGCCACGCACGGCGTCAGGGCAGCGCGGGATCAGGCCGGATCCGGCACGGCACCGATGAGCGCGAGGGACGCCTGGGCGTAGGCGGCCCTGCGTTTGCGGCTCACCATGAAGCTCGGAGGCGCGAAGTAGCCGACGTCACGGGGGAGCGAGCCGGCGCGGCGGGCCAGAGCGTGCTTGGCCTCGGCGGCCGTCCCGCACACGGCGACCTCGGTGACCATCTCGTCGGTCACCGCCTTCGCCATCTCGTCCGTGTCACCGGCCTTGAACGCGGCCCGCAGCCGTGCGACCGGCTCCTCCCAGCCGTGGTGGGCGACATAGGGGTCGTACGTCTTCACGGTGAGGTAGAAGGCGATCATGCGCCGGGCGTCGGCGACGGCGCGCTCGGGTGCGGTGTCGTCG
>Ga0307508_10003644_pt1 | contig 15441 bp, 13 predicted proteins | sample 9_EM_MG_FD_203089 | JGI IMG/M metagenome (GOLD analysis project Ga0307508, IMG submission 203089) | Populus trichocarpa ectomycorrhiza microbial communities from riparian zone in the Pacific Northwest, United States - 9_EM | ecosystem: Host-associated > Plants > Roots > Unclassified | place...
CGCCCTGGCCGGCGGCGTCAGCCTGCTGCCGCCGGACGTCGACGGCTACACCTACCAGCAGGGCGGGATACTGTCGGCCGACGGCCGCTGCCGCCCCTTCGACATCGCGGCCGCGGGCGCCGTGCCCAGCTCCGGCGCGGGCATCGTGGTGCTCCGGCGCGACGAGGACGCCCGGGCCGAGCGGGACAACCGGCGGGCGGTGATCCACGGCTGGGCGGTGAACAACGACGGTGGATCACGCGCGGGCTTCTCGGCGCCCAATGTCGACGGTCAGGAGGCGGTGATCCGGGCCGCGCTCGCGCGGGCCGGCTTCACTCCCGATCAGGTCGGCTACGTCGAGGCGCACGGCACCGGCACGGCCATCGGCGACCTGGTCGAGTTCGAGGCGCTCCGGCGGGTCTTCGCCGGCGCCGGCCGGCCGGCGGGATCGATCACTCTCGGCGCGGCCAAGGCGAACATCGGCCATGCCGACGCCGCGTCGGGCATCGCCGGGCTGATCAAGGCGACCCTGGCCGTCGAGAGCGGCATGCTGCCGGGAACCGCCTATTTCCGCGAGCCGAACCCGGAACTCGACATGGGATCGACGCCGTTCGTGGTGACCGCCGAGACCCGGCAGTGGCCGGCCGGGGGCGCCCGCGTCGCCGGCGTGAGCTCGTTCGGGCTGGGCGGCTCCAACGCCCACGTCGTCCTGCGGACGGCATCCGCCGCGCCGGCCGGCACGACCACGAGGCCGCGCGCGGTGCTGGCGCTCTCCGCCCGTACCGAGGACGAACTGCGCGGGATGCGCGAGCGGCTCGCCGACCGGTTGGCGGCCATGCCACAGGCCGAACTGGCCGACATCGCCTACACCCTTGCCGTCGGGCGGGGCCGTTTCGGCAAGCGGTGGTCGGCGGTGGTCGGCAGCGGTGTCGACGCCGTCGTGCAGTTGCGGGCACCCGCCGGTACCGCGCGGTCAGTGCCCCGGTGGTCGTTGGCGATCGCCGGGACCCCGGCCGACCTGGTCGAGCTGGGCAAGCGGCTGCTGGCGACCGAGCCGACCGTGCGGTCCGGCCTGATCGAGCTGGCCGGGTCGACCGACTTGGACGGCCTGCCCACGCATCGGGCCGGCGCGCTCGTGGCGGCTGTCGTCGGCCGGGTGCTGCGGCGTCTCGGGATCGCCTTCGCCCGGGTGGACGCGCCGGACTGGGCGCGGCCGGTCGCGGCCTGGCTGGCCGGCGGCGCCGACACCGGGTCGCTGACCGCGGCCCTGGACGCCTGCACCGGTACCGCCGGCAGGGACGTCCGGCCGATGCCCGGCCAGGTGGTGATCGGGCCGTCGTTCGACCTGGACGAGGTGCTGGCCACGCTGTGGCGGGCCGGGGTGAGGATCGACTGGGCCGTCTACTACGCCGACGAACCGCGGCGGCGGGTGTCGCTGCCCACCTATCCGTTCACCCGGCGGCGGTTCTGGCTCGACCGTCCGGTCCGCCACGCCGGCCCCGCCGCGGACGATACCGCGGCCGAATCCCCGGCCGGGGCGGGCGTAAGCATCGTCGACTACGTCGAGCAGGTATGGCGCGATGTCCTGGGCGTCGAGCACATCCCGCGCGACGCGCACTTCTCCAACGATCTCGGCGGCGACTCCATCTATGCGGTGGAGATCGGTGCCCGCCTCCGGGAGGAGCTCGGGCTCGAGCTGCCGGTCGACCTGCCGTTCGTCGCACCCACCGTCGCCGAAACGGCGGCTTTTGTCGAGAAGGCCTCGGCCAAGAAGGAGTCAGGCTCGTGACCGCCATCAACGACGACATGATCCTCATTCGCGGGCTGGACGTGACCGCGCGGCTCGGCAGCGCGGGCGCGGAGCTCAGCGAGCGGGCCACCGGCGGGGTGCTGCTCGAGACTCTGATCGGCCGCTACGTCCTGGACCGGGACGCCCGGACGGTGTGGCTGCTGATCGACGGCCGGCGCACCGTCGGCCGGCTGCTCGACGACGTCGCCGCCGAGACGGGCCTGCCGGTCGACCAGGTCCGGCAGCCGACGTACGAGCTGTGCGAGCGGCTTCTCGACCACGGCCTCGTCGAGGTCGCCACGCCGGTCGACATCGCCGCGCTGAACAGCCGGTAGGGTCCGGATGACCCGCCCACCGATCACTCGCGTCGGCCTGCAATTCAGTGGTTACTCGTTCGCCGGAGTCCCCGACGACAAGCTCTTCAAGCATGTCGCGGACGCGGCCCGGGCGGCCGAGGCCGCGGGTTTCGACAGCCTGTGGACCATGGATCACCTCCACCAGATCGCCACCGTTGGGGGTGCGGACGAGCCCATCCTGGAGGCCTACACCACCACCGCGGCGCTGGCGGCCGTCACCTCGGTCGCCCGTCTCGGCGTACTGGTCTCCGCCTGTGGGTTCCGCAACCCGGCCCTGCTGGCCAAGATGGTCACCACGATCGACATCATCAGCGGCGGCCGGGCCGTCCTCGGGATCGGCGCCGGCTGGCACGAGGAAGAGTACCGCGCGTACGGCCTGGACTTCCCGTCCCCGGGGGAGCGGCTGGCGGAGCTCGCCGAGACGGTGCAGATCTGCCGGGCGATGTTCACCGAGCACGCACCGCGGTTCTCCGGGAAGTACCACCGCATCGACGAGCCGCTCAACATGCCGCGGCCGATCACCCCCGACGGCCCGCCCATCCTGATCGGCGGCGGCGGCGAGCGGGTACTGATCCCGATGATCGCCAGGCTCGGGGATGCCGCCAACTTCTTCGGCGGCCCAGCGACCGTTCGCCACAAGATCGACGTGCTGGACCGGGCTTGCGCGGCCATCGGCCGGGACAGCGGAGAGATCACCAAGACCTGGCTGGGCCATGTGATCATCGCCGACTCGGAATGGGAGCTCCACGAGTCGCTGGACCGGCTGGCGACGCTGCTGGATCTAACACCGGACGCCGCTCGGGGCTTCGTCCTCTGCGGCACTCGGGACGAGGTGCGACGCCAGGTGGCCGGATACCGCCGATCCGGGGTGGACGGCTTCATCCTGGCCGTCCTCGACCCCACCGACCTGGCGCACCTGCACGCCGTCGGCACGACCTTGCGGGAGGCAATGGATGACTGACCGGACACGGGTGCCGGAGACCGGCATCGCTCTCGACGGCCCCACGATCGAGGTCGTCGAGGCGGTCTGGGCGGATGCGCTCGGCGTCGAGGAGATCGACCCGGACGCCGGCTTCTTCGACCTCGGCGCGACTTCGGAGATGATGCTCGGCGTGGTCCGGGTCCTCCGCGGGCGCTGGCCCGGCCTCAAGATTGTGGACATCTTCTCGCACGCGACCGTCGCGCAGCTCGCGGCCGCTCTCGACGATGCTTAGGCCGGGCGCCGGCGCCGGTCCGCTACTTCAGCGCGGCGCGGACCGTCTCGGCGAGCTTCAGCCACGCCTCGCCGCCGATCAGGTGATCGCCCCCAGCGATCTCGTAGAAGGTGGTCGGGCCGGTCGTTTCCAGCCGCCAGGCGTCGATTGCGGTCCGGCTGATCTGGTCGTCGTGCGCGCCGTAGACCACGGTGAGCGGGATCTCGAGGGCGGCGCCGGGCCGATAGGCGTAGGCGGACACCAGGCCGATGTCCGCGGCGATGATCGGCAGCAGCAGCTGCACGAAGTCGGGTTCCTCCCGGAACTCCGCCGGCACGTACTCGGTGAGGTTCTCGCCGGCCCAGGCGTCGGCCGTAGCGAAGTCGGGCGGCGGCAGCTGCGACGCGACGACCAGGTGAGTGACCTCGACGTCGTGACCGGCCAGCGTCCTCGCCAGCTCGAAGGCCAGCACCGCCCCGGAACACTGGCCGAACAGGGCCACCCGGGTCACGCCCAGGTCGGCCAGCTCGGCCACCACGGCGTCGACGATCTCGGCGATCGTCGCCGCCGGCGGCTCCGCCCGGCGACTCTCGCGCCCGGCGAGCCGGAGGCCGTACACCGTGGCCACGGCGCCGAACACCGGGCCCCACGGACGAAAGGGCGCTGCCCCGGCGCCGGCCCACGGAACGCAAACCAGAGCCAGGCCGCCCTTTGTCGGCTCGTTCCAGGCAACGAGCGATCTGCTGTTCTTCGGTGCTGCGGTCGGCTGGTTCATAGTCATGAATAGTACGCGGTTCAGTGTCCTATGTGTCTCTGGAATGATGGCCCGGGAGGGATTCTCATGTTCAACCCCACTGTTGAAGTCATCGTGGCTCAGTCGAAATTGCGGGAGCCTCCCAATCTGAGTTACGAGGCCATTCTCAAGCGATTTCCGGGCCTGGCGGAGGCGGACGCCGTCTGCTGGACCGGATCGACCGCGAACGGCTGGGGAAATGTCTTCAGCGACATCGACCTCTACGCGTTCGCGGACCGGGAGATCGATCTTCCGGTGGACGAGACCATGGAGACCTGGCCGGGATCGGACAAGAGCGGAATCCGCTGGCAAACCTGGATGGGCGAGTACCAGAAGACGCGCGTCGACCTGACCGTGTGGTCGACCGACACCTTCACCAAGGTGCTCGAGCCATACCTCGGCGACGAGGTCGAACTCTGCGGCATGAGCGACGTCCTGCTGGGCTTCATCTACCGCGTGTCGATCGGCGTCCCGCTCAAGAACGAAGCGTATTTCCGGGAGATGCTCGACCTGCTGGACAAGTCGTCGTTCCGGCGCGCCCTGGCCCGCACCACCAAGGTGTGGGCGGAGAACGCGCTCACCGACGCGGCCGGTCAGCTGGACGCCGACGACCAGGCCTCGGCCCGGATCTCCGCCGGGATCGCGGCCTACCGGGTGGTGGACGCCTGCCTGATCCTGCACGGCGAGCTGTGCCGCAACCAGAAATGGATCATGCGCCGGCTGGAGCGCAAGCCCGAGTGCGGCATCAACCCGGACGAGTTCCGGTCGGTGGTGCTCAACGGCACCCGACCGGGCGAGTCCGACGGCGACTACGCGCTGCGCGTGGCCCGCTGGGCGCAGGGCCACCTGGTCCGGCTGGACGGCGATTTCCTGGCGGCCGGCCGGTGAACGGTGTGGGCCGGCTGACCCAGGTCCGCACCGTGCTGCGCGGTCCGGAAGACCGTCGCCAGCAGTTGATGGCGCGGGCCACGATCGTGAACACCATCGGCATGGGGATGTTCCTGTCCGCCGGCATCATCTACCTGATCAAGTTCACCGGGCTGGGGCCGGCCGCGGTGGGCACCGCGCTCACGGTCGGATCGCTGGCCGGGTTCGGCGCCGGTGTGCTGATCGGCGACCTGGCCGACCGCCGGGGCTCCCGCGAGGTGGTGATCAGCGCCATGCTGCTGGAGGCGGTTGCGAGTGGCCTGCTCCTGCTGGTGCACAGCCTGTGGGCGCTGATCGCGGTGGCTGCCCTCGCCGCGATCGGGAGCGGGGGGTCGAACAGCGCCCGCGGCGCGATGATCGGCGTACTCGCCGAGGAGGGCAAGGGCGCGCGGCTGCGCTCGTACCTGCGGGCCGTGACGAACGTCGGGCTCGCGATCGGCACGCTCACCGCCGCCGTTGCGCTGTCCATCAACACCCGACCGGCGTACGTCTTCCTGATCGTCACCGACGCGGTCACCTTCCTGCTGGCCGCCGCTATCCTGTCCCGGCTGCCGCACCTGCCGCCGACGCGGGTCGCCCCGACCCCGGATTCCGCCGAGAAGGAGCGGAAGTGGATCGCCCTGCGCGACCGGCACTACCTGAGCCTGACGATCGCGTCGTCGGTGGCCAGCCTGCAGTACTGGGTGCTGGTCCAGGCGCTGCCGGTGTGGATCGTGCTGAAGACCGACGCACCGCGCTCGATGGCGGCGCTGGTGCTCTTCGTCGGGTCGATCGCGGTCGCGATGATGCAGATGCCGGCGACCCGCTCGATCGACGGCCCGCGGTCCGCCGCGCGCCTGATCGCGCTGTCCGGCCCGCTGTTCCTGGTGGCGTGGATCATGATGGCGTTCTCGGCCGGCCCGTCCGCCTGGGTCGCCGTCGGGCTGCTGCTCGTCGCGGTGCTCGTGCACTCGCTGGCGGAGGTGTGGCAGGCCGGCGGGACCTTCGAGTTGTCGTTCGCCATGGCCCAGCGCGAGGCGCAGGGGCAGTACCAGGGCGTGATGGGCCTAGGGCACGGGCTGGCCGCCGCGGTGGCCCCGGTCATCGTCATCACGCTGTGCGTCAACGGCGGAACGTACGGCTGGATCGCGCTGGCCCTGGTGGTCACCGTGGCCGGGTTCATCTGCGCGTTGATCGAGCGGCACTGGGCCCGATCGCGCGCCGTGCTCAGCAGCCCGGGAGTGCCGGGCTGACCATCGGTTAATTCCGCTCACGGGGGAGGCGCGGAAAGTGGACCACGAATCGACCGACCAGCTACTCACGATGATGGAAGCGCGGGTACGCACCTACTACCAGCTGGTGGACGGGGGTGACATCGCTGGGTTGGTGAAGCTGTTCGCCCAGGACGCGGTGTACCGGCGACCGGGCTACCCGTCGATGCGCGGACGGGACGAGCTGGAGCGCTTCTACCGCGAGGAGCGGGTCATCAAGGGCGGGCACCACACGGTGGAGAGCATGGTGAGCTCGCGGCGCCGGGTGGCGGTGGCCGGTTCGTTCGCCGGCACCTTGCGTAACGGGCAGGACACCACGCTGCGGTTCGCCGACTTCTTCAGCTTCGGCCCCGACGGCACCTTCTCCCAACGCGACACCTACTTCTTCAGCCCGCTTGTCTAAGGGGCTACTGCGAGTGAAAGGAGCATGGTGATGTCACAGATTGTCGACGCCGAGCTCGTGCCGATACTGACCGCGATCTGGGAGGCCGAGCTCGGTGTCGCCGTCACTCCCGACGACGACTTCTTCGACCTCGGCGGTGACTCCTTGCTCGCGCTGGCGGTGGCCCGGCAGGCGACCGCGGCGGGGCTGCCGATGCAGCCGGGGGCGGTCCTGCGCCATTCCACGGTGGCCGCGCTCGCCGACGCGGTGCGGAGCGGGACGGCGTGACCGGGGTTGAGCCGCAAACGGTGCACGGGGTGTTCGCCGACCGCGCCCGGGCGACGCCCGACGCGGTCGGCGTCGAGGACGACCAGGACCGGCTGACCTACGCCGCGCTGGACAGGCAAGCGATGGAGCTGGCCCGGATCATCGTCGATCGCGGGTGCCGGGGCGGGTTCGTGGGTGTCCTGCTCGGCCGGTCGGCGCGGACGATCGTCGCGTTGCTCGCCGTCCTCAAGGCGGGTGCGGCCTACGTGCCGCTCGATCCGAGGTATCCCCGGGTGCGGCTGACCGAGATGATCGAGCAGTGCGGCGCGACGCTGGTGCTGACCACCACCGCCGTCCACGCCGAAAGCGCCGGGGTCGACGCGGACGTGTTGTTCCTGGACCGGCTGCCAGCCGCCGCGGCGACCGGCCCGTTCGCCGAGCCGCCGCGCCGGCCGGCGGACCCGGCGTACGTCATGTTCACCTCGGGCACCACCGGCCGGCCCAAGGCCGTGGTGGTCTGCCACCACAACGTGGTCAACCTGGCGGTCGGCGCCGACTACGTGGAGCTGGGCCCGGCCCGGGCGGTGCTGCAGCTCGCCCCGATCTCGTTCGACGCGTCCACCTTCGAGATCTGGGGCGCCCTGCTCACCGGCGCCCGGTTGGTGGTCGCCATCGGTGATCTGCTTGACAGCGACCGCATCGGCGAGCTGCTGGCGCGGCACCGGGTCGACACGATGTGGCTGACCGCCGCGCTGTTCCACCGGATCGTCGACACTGACCTGGCGGCGCTCGACCCGGTGACCCAGATGCTGGCCGGCGGCGACGTGCTCTCCGCTGATCACGTACGCCGGGCGCTGGCGGCGGTCCCCGGCCGGGTGGTGGTGAACGGCTACGGCCCCACCGAGACCACCACTTTCGCCAGCTGCCACCGGATGTCCGCGGCGGCGGAGGCCGTCCATCCGGTACCGATCGGCGGAGCCATCCCCGGTGCCCGGTTGTGGGTGATGACGGAGCGCGGCGTGCCCGCACCCGCCGGCGAGCCGGGCGAGCTGTGGATCGCCGGCGACGGCGTGTCGCTCGGTTACCGGTGGGACCCGGAGGAGCACCGGCGGAAGTTCGTCCCCGAGCCCGGGCGGCCGGGGTCCCGCGCCTATCGGTCCGGCGACCTGGTGCGGCTGCGCGACGACGGGCTGCTGGAGTTCCTCGGCCGGGTCGACGACCAGATGAAGGTCCGCGGGCACCGCATCGAGCCCGGCGAGGTGGAGGCCGCGCTGGTCGGGCAGCCCACGGTCCGCCGGGCCGTGGTCGCCGCCCACGAGTTCCGGCCGGGTGACAAGCGCCTGGTCGCCTATCTCGTCCTGGCACCCGGTGCCGAACTCCACGTTCCCCAGATGCGCCGCGCGCTGTCCGCGACGTTGCCGGCCTACCTGGTGCCGGCCCGGTACGTGGTGCTGGACGACCTGCCGGAGACCCGGAACGGCAAGGTCGACCGGCGCGCGCTGCCGGTACCGGAATGGACCGCGCCGGTCCAGCGCGAGCGGTGACCCGGGCACCCGACCGACGAAGGAGCAGCACCATGCGCGTGAGCCGGCTGTCGCGCGGCATCGGGCCCGCGGCCTACGCCAACGGCGACCGGATCGAGCAGGTCGTCCGCCGGCATGGACGGCTGACGCCGGCCGCGGTAGCCGTACGCCAGGGGGAGCGGGTGCTCTCCTATCGTGACCTGATCGCCATGGCGGACCGGGTGGCGGGCGGCCTGATCGAGCGGGGCGTCCGGCCCGGCGACGTCGTACCGGTGTGCCTGCCCCGCTCCCCGGAGCTGGTCGGGGCACTGCTGGGCGTGCTGACCACCGGCGCCGCCTACCTGGCGACGGATCCCGGCTGGCCGGCCGCCCGGCGGGATTACGTGATCGCCGGGAGCGGCGCCGACAAGCTGATCGGCCCGGCCGGGGACCCGCCCCCGCCGGCCGGGATCCGGCGGCTGACCATTGCGGACCTGACGGCGGGCGCCGCCGCCGAGCCACCGGCCGGGCTGAGCGGCGCGGCGGCCGCGTGTGTCTTCTACACCTCGGGATCGACCGGGCAACCCAAGGGGGTGGTGTCGCCGCACCGCGGCACGGTCCGGGTGCTGGTCGGCAACGACGACGTGCCGCTCGGCGCGGACACGGTCTTTCTGCAGGCAGCGCCGCTGCCGTGGGACGGCTTGTCGCTCGAACTCTGGGCCCCGTTGCTGAACGGCGGATGCTGTGTGCTGCTCGACGCGGGAGCGCCACTGCTCGACGTGGCGGTCCTGCGGGACGCCGTCGACCGGGGCGTGAACAGCCTCTGGCTGACGAGCTCATTGTTCAACGTGTTCGTCGACGAGGCGGTCGAGCTGTTCGGTGCCGTCCGGCTGCTGCTTGTCGGCGGCGAACGCGTCTCCGTGGACCATGTCCGGCGGCTCCTCGACCGGTTCCCGGAGCTACCGGTGATCAACGGTTACGGGCCGGCGGAGAGCACCATCTTCACCACCACGCATGCCGTCCGCCTGCGGGACGTCCGGCCGCCATCCGCCGACATCCCCATCGGGGGTCCGGTGCCGGCCACCGGGGTCGTCGTCGTGGACGAGAGGATGCGGCCGCTCCCACCGGGCCGTCCCGGGGAGTTGCTCGTCTCCGGCGACGGGCTCGCGCTGGGCTATCTCGGCGACCCGGAGCAGACCGCGCGGTCGTTCGTCGAGGTCGACGGCGTCCGGCATTACCGGACCGGCGACCTCGCGGTCCTCGAGGACGGCGTCTTGCGCTACCGCGGCCGGATCGACCGGCAGGTCAAGGTGGACGGCGTCCGGATCGAGCCGGGCGAGGTGGAAGCGGCCTTGGAGAGTCACCCGGGGGTCCGGGCCTGCTCGGTGGTTCGGGTGGTGCGCGACGACCGTCCCCGGCTGGTGGCGATCTTCGAGAGCGCCGGTACGGTGGAGCCCACCGCAGCGGAACTGCGGGCGTTCGCCGCCGGACGGCTGCTGCCGGCGATGGTTCCGGCGGTCCTGCACCGGGTCGATCGTCTGCCGCTCGGGCCGACCGGCAAGGTCGACGCGGCCGGGGTGCTGGCCATGGCGGAGCTCGCCGCCGGGGAGGCCGGCCCGGAGGCGGGCACCGGCACCGGGACGTCCGATCCGTTCCTGTCGGCGGCCCGGTCCGTGCTGGGTCTTCCGGATCTGCGGATCGCCGACGACCTCTTCGCCGCCGGAGCCACGTCGCTCGACGTGGTCCGGCTGGCGTCGCGGTCTGCGGCGATGCTGCCGTCCCCGGTCGGTCTGACCGACGTCTACCGGACGCGAACGGTCCAGGGCCTGTTGGACGTGGCCGCCGAGCGGGCCCGCACCGAGCCAGGCGACGCCGGGACCGCGCCGGTGACCGGCGCGCCGCTGTCGCACGCGCAGACCCGGTTCTGGCTGTCGGAGCAGTTCGCCGCCGGGTCCGCCGACAACATGGTGGTGTTGGCCTACCTGGTCGTCGGCGCCTGGGAGCCGGAGATCTTGCGGGCGGCAGTGCAGGACGTCGTCGAGCGCCACGAGGTGCTCCGGACGGTCTACCTTCCGGCCGGCCGGACGGCTGAGCCGCGGACCGTCGCGACGCCGCCGGTCGGCATCGAGATGGTTCCCGCTCCCGCCGGGACCCGGGGCGGCGCCATCGCCGCCGCGACGGTGACAGCGGACTGGTGGCGGACACCCTTCGACCTGGCGGCCGAACCGCCGTTGCGGGTGCGGGTGAGCCGGCTCGGCACCGACCGGTACCTGCTCTGCCTGCACATCCACCACATCGCCTTCGACGGCTGGTCGGAGCGGATCCTGATGGCCGACCTCGCGATCGCCTACCGGGCCAGGAAGGACGGCGGCATGCCGGTCTTCCCGGAGATCCCGGCGTACGCCGAGTACGGCCGTGCGGAGCGGCGGGCATTCGAGGCCGGTGCCGGCGAGGAGCTGCCTCGGTGGCGGCGGGCACTGGAGCCGCCGATCGACCCGGCCTTCCCGCCACCGCGCACGGCCTCGATCGAGGGACCGCGCTGCGAGCTCACCCGGGCGCTGCCGGGGTCCCTGGTGAGCCGGTTGCGGGCGACCGCGTCACGGTGGGGGTCGCCGACCGCCGCGGTGCTCACGGCGGCGGTGGCCCAGGCTGTGGCGCACACCTTCGGGGTCGCCGAGGTCGGCGTCGGCACCGTCGCACCGGCCCGGCCCGATCCGCGCTTCGACGGCGTCGTCGGCTACTTCGTCAACCCGCTGCCGCTGATGCTGCGCGCGGCGGGGAAGCCGGACGACCGCTCCGTGCTGGCCGAGGCGGTCGACCAGTTACGCGCCGCGATGGATCGGAGTGCGGTTCCGTTCGACGAGCTGGTCCGGACGCTCCGGCCGGCCCGGGGTCGGCACCCCTGGTTCCAGACCTGGGCGATCGTGCAGCACGAGCCGCCGCGGGGTGAGCTGGGCCCACACGTCAGCTACCGGCCGCTGCGGGTGAGGCCGCCCTCGACGGCTATGGAGCTGCTGGTCGAGGCCGTCCCACAGGGCGCGGGGAGCTGGGAGCTGGTGGCCTCCTGCCGGGCCGACGGGATCGGCGAGGCCACCTTGCACGAGCTGGTGCAGACGCTGACCGGGGCACTCGCACGGTACGCCGACGGCGGCGTGACCGACCGGTGACGCCAAGGAGAGTGACCGACGGCTGCCAGCTTCCGCTTCGGCGATTAGCGCGGATTATCGCGCAGCACTTTGAGACCCCGGTGAAGGGCGACTCGGGCTGCGGGTGCCGAAATGCCGCCCGTGCTGGTCAGGCTGTTGATCGTATTCGTGGAGGAGCCCGCCGAGTCGGTCGTGTCGGCGGACGTGCAGACGCGTCGCTGGTTCGGTGATCGGTTCAGGCAGGGGCCGTAGTGGTCGGGCGTTGGTGATGCCCCGGTGAGGTCGGTGGTGATTGTGGTGTCGTTCGTACTCGCGTAGGGCGTGGAGCAGGTGTGCCTGGTTCCAGATCAGGGTCCGGTTGAGTAGTTCGTGGCGGCAGGCTTGGATCCAGCGTTCCAGCGCGAGGGCATCGCCGCGGCCAAGCAGCGCGGCGTGCACACCGGCCGCAAGCCCGCCCTCATCGCCGAGCAGGCGCGGCAGCTGCGCGAGCGCGTCGCCGCCGGCGAGCGGAAATCCGCTCTCGCCAAGGAATACGGCATCAGCCGCGAGACCGTCTACAGCTACCTGCGCACCGAGACGATCACGAGCTGACGGCCTGAGTTCGTCCCCGCCGGCCCGCTGAAGAACGCTGTCGTCTGTGCTGAAGATGGCAGCAGTCGCTGCTGGTCGAGGCCCTGACCGGCACCGATCAGTTGGACGACGCCGCTGCCGCGCTGCACGAGCTGCACGTACAGAACGACGGCACCGGCTATCTCCGGGACGTGGTCGGGTCGGCCGGCGACGGCCTGCAGCCCGACTGAACACCCTGTCGAATAGAGTTCGCAGATGCGAACCGTCCGGACCGTGGAAAGAGCACTCACCCTCCTGCGTACGATCGCGGCCAGCCCGTCGCCCATGACGTTCGGCGAGTTGCACCGCACGTCCGGGCTGCCCAAGGCGAGCGTGCACAATCTGCTCAGCACGCTGGAGGTGACCGGGTTCGTGGTCCGGGACGAGAACAGCGGGTACAGCGTGGGGCTGACCGCGTTCGAGGTGGGCTCGGCGCATCCGGTACGAACCGGGCTGCTGCAACTGGCCGCACCGATCCTGCGTGATCTGGTACGGCGCCACAACGAGACCTGCCACCTCGGTATCCTCGACCGCGGTGACGTGCTGTATGTGGAACGGCTCGAGTCGACCCAGCCGGTGCGGCTCACGACTGCCACCGGCCGGCGGGTGAGCGCGCACGCGACCGGCATCGGCAAGGCATTGCTCTCCCTGCTGCCCGACCAGGATGTCAAGGGGATCTATCCGGACGGATTGCCCGCGCCGATCACCGCCGACACGATCTCCGGCATGCCGGCGCTGCTGCGGGACCTGGCGCAGACGCGGCGGCGCGGCTATTCGATCGACAACGAGGAGTCGACCCCGGGCGTGCGGTGTGCGGGCTCGGCGGTGCGGGTGCCGGGCTGGCCGGCGGTCGGGATCAGCTTGGCGGTGCCCTTGCAGCGGGCGCCGCACGAGCGGATCACCGAGCTCGGTGCGGATGTGCTGGCCGCCGCGATGGCGCTGGGCGACCTGCTGCGCGAGGTGCACACCGGGATGGTCGATCTGCCGATCTGACCGTCAGCCCCGGTAGGGCGCGGCGGGCGGGCCGCCCACCGGGAGGCCGACGGCGAAGATCTGCCCCGCTCCCTGATGCCGCAGACGAAGTGCTGGTGGGTAATCCTCCGCGGTGCCACGCCAGCCCGTTGGAGATGGTGACGTCATTCAGCACGGTGGTGATTCCCTCGTTCGCCGCGTACCGATAGAGCGATCCCGCGCCGGGTTGCTTCGACCACGCCATGCTGCCGGCGTAGAAGCGACCGTGCGCGTCGCACTTGCCGTCGTTCATCCGGTTGCGCTCCCGGACCGCCGCTTCCGGCTCGGCGAGCACGGTCACACCGCCCTCCGGAGAGAGGTACGCGAACCCGGCGCCGGCCGCGATCAACCAGCCTCCGCCCTCGGCGGCAACCGGGACGACCGCGCCGACCGCACTGCCGACCTGATATGTGCGGACGACCTGCAGAACGCCGTTCGACCCGGCGCGTCCACGGTGGACGAGCCCGCCGAACTGGTCGACCCAGAGCAGCTCGTCGCGGCGGGCGTCCCAGGCTGGTCCTTCCGCGTGCTCGGCGCGGACATCGGTGACCGGCGCGGCGGTGTACCGGCGCATCAGCGCTCCGGCCGCAGCAACGCCTTGGTGACCCGGCGATCGGCCACAGCGTCGAACGCCCGCTCCCAGTCGGTGAGGTCGAACACCGTGATCAACCGCTCGGCCGGCAGGTCGCCGCGGCGCATCAGGCTGAGCACCGCACGCCAGTCCTCGTACCCGGAGCTGAAGCTGAACTTCACGTCGGCCGACTTGAACAGCGCCTCCCGCCACGGCACCGCGAACGTGTCGTCGCCGACGCCGACGGTCACGAACCGGCCGCCCCGGCGCAGCATCCCGATCCCGGCCGCCGCCACCGAACTCGATCCGGTGGTGTCCACGACGACATCGGCCTCGCCGTCGGCCTCGGTGGCGACCTCGACGCCGAGGTCGGCGGCCAGTCGCATCCGCCCGGCACTGCTGTCCCGGCCGACCAGGACTACCCGGTCGGCGCCGCGCGCGGACGCGATCAACGCGGCGACGATGCCGATCGGCCCCGGCCCGAACACCGCGACCCGGTCACCGGCACCGACCGCGACCCGGTTCACCGCGCGAGCAGCGACGGCCGACGGCTCGCAGACCGCGGCACGTTCGTCGCCGACCGCGTCGGGGACCCGGTGCATCAGATGCGCGGGCACGCAGACGTACGGGGCGAACGCGCCGTCGATCCCCCAGCCGGGCGCCCGTTTCACGGTGCACAGCCGGATCAGCCCGCGCCGGCAGAGATCGCACCGTCCGCAATGGAGAGCGTGCGGCTCGCACACCACGCGGTCTCCGGCCGACCAATCGGTGACGCCGTCGCCGAGCCCGGCGACCGTGGCGACGAACTCGTGGCCGAGCACCACCGGTGGGTGCGACGGGTGCCGGTCGGCCCGGATGTGCAGGTCGGTGCCGCAGACTCCGGCGTACCGGACGGACAGCAGCGCCCAGCCCGGCTGCGGAACCGGCTCGGGCACGTCGCAGATCTCCAGGTGGCCGGCCCCGGGCCGGGTCTTGACCAGCGCCTTCACCGACCCACCTCGATCAGCACCTTGATCTGCGACCCGTCGCGCAGCAGATCGATCGCCCCGGCCGCGGCGGACAGCGGTACGGTCCGGGTCAGCAGCGGTTCCGGATCGGCGGCGCCGGTCGCGATCAACCGGATCGCGACCTCGAGGTCCTCGCGCAGGTAGACCCGGGTGCCGATGACCTCGATCTCGGAGAACGTCAGCCGTTGCAGGTCGACCGGCGCCGGCACGGAGTGGACACCGACCAGGACGATCCGGCCGCCGGCGTTCACCCAGCCGGCGAAGGCGGCCGCGACCGGCGCCGCACCGGTCGCGTCGAGCAGCACGGCGCAGGTCGGCTCGCCGGCCTGGCGCCGCGCGGCCAGGTCCACGGTGTCGACCACGGTGAAGCCCAGCCGTCGGGCCAGGTCGCGACGGGCCGGGGCGGTTTCCGCGACGAGCACCTCCGAAGCCCCGGCCAACCGGGCGCAGATTGCCAGCGCGAGCCCGATCGGACCGGCGCCGACGACCGCGACCACCTCACCGAGCCGCAAGCGACTACGCCGGATCGCGTGCACCGCCACCGCAAGCGGTTCGACGAACGCCCCGTGTCGCAGGTCCAACCCGGCGGGCAGCGGGATCAGCAACTCGGCCGGCACCGACACCTGCTCGGCCGCCGCGCCCGGCTCGTCGATCCCGAC
>Ga0307508_10003645_pt1 | contig 15439 bp, 13 predicted proteins | sample 9_EM_MG_FD_203089 | JGI IMG/M metagenome (GOLD analysis project Ga0307508, IMG submission 203089) | Populus trichocarpa ectomycorrhiza microbial communities from riparian zone in the Pacific Northwest, United States - 9_EM | ecosystem: Host-associated > Plants > Roots > Unclassified | place...
AGCGGTGTCGGGCCAGAACCGGGGAGTGGGGTCGGGCCAGAACAGGCGAGCGGTGTCGGGCCAGAACCGGGGAGTGGGGTCGGGCCAGAACAGGCGAGCCGGTCCGACCGGGTGGGGCTGGGGCGATGCGAGCGGGGAGGGTGCTGGCCGGGTGGAGCTGAGATAACGCAGGCCGGGTGGGGCGGCTCAGTGGGACGGCGCGGGTGGGGGACGGGCTTTGGGTGGGTTTACTGATTCTTCAGTGTCGGGGTCTGCCGCTTTGCGGATTTCGTAGCTTGTGGACGGTTATCAGATCAGTCCACCGGCACCTGCCACGCGAGCCGATTCCCGGGGTCGCATCGTGGGACTGGCTCTCGGATCGTGGGCACCCGTCCCGGATCGTGGCCTGCGGCTCAGATGCTGGGCGGTCCTTCCACGATTCGGACCCAACCCGAGCCCAAAGCGGTATATTCCGGTCACGTGTGCAGGCTGAAGCCTCGATCTTGTAGCGCACATCCCGCCGAGCGACCCCAACTCCACAACCTTTGCCCGCGACCGCGACCGCGACCGCGACCGCGGCAGCGGCAGCGACAGCGACAGCGACCGCGACAGCGACAGCGACAGCGACAGCGACAGTCGGTCTTGTGGGCAAAGGCGGAGGGAGCGGTCGCGGGCAGCCCGGCGCGCCGATCAGCCCGGCGACGGAAACAGCCACTCGGGCACGTTCATCTCACCGTTCGCCGGGAATGTCCACCTTCGCAGGAGGGGCCTCGATCAGGAGAGGTCGGTAAGGGGCCTTGCCCCGGCGACCGACTCGGTCGGCGCCGGGGGACGGCCCGGGGTGGCTACGGCCGTGGCCGTGATCCACGGGACTGGGGTGCGGCGTACTTGATGGGGGTGGGCGTCTACTCGTGCTCGTAGGCCATGGTGAAGGCGTTGCCGCCGGTGAGCGCGCTGGCGTGTGCCTCGTAGACGCCGCCGGAGCTCGGGTCCATCGCGACCGGGCTGTAGTTGCCGATCGGCGAGCCGTTGGCGGTCACGGAGGTGAAGGCGAGCGTGCCGAAGTTCGGGTACGCGCCGGTCGGTGACTCGATGATGGCCTCGGCGTTGACGTGCTTGGCCCGGGCGAGCGTCTTGTTGATCGAGTAGCTCCAGCCGCGGGTCGTGTCGCTGATCGCCAGCGTATAGGTGCCGGTGCCGGCGGTGGTCACCGAGGCGTGGATGGTGTCGCCGGTGCTGACCGGGTGGGACGACAGACTCAGGTAGACCGGGGCCGCGGGGTACATCTCGTACCAGGCCTGGTTCACCGCGGAGCCGGAGGAACAGTCGGTGGCGACGCCGGTCTGTTCGACGGTCGAGGAGGAGTAGCCGTCGATGCCGACCCAGGGCGCGTAGAGGTCGCTGGTGGAGTTGCAGTGCACGCTGGGTTCGGTCCAGGTCGCCGCGATCGAGGTGAACGTGCCGGTGGCGGCGTAACCGCCCCAGTTGTACCCGTTGATGTTGAAGGTGCCGCCGACGGTGCGGACGGCCGCGCCGTCGGCGTGGTGAGCGGGGCCGAAGCTGATCGCGGTGGCCGCGACGGAGGGGGCGGCGGCGGCGGCTGGGGCGATGAGGGCGGCGGCCAGGGCGGCGGCCAGCCTGTGGGCTGAGCGGGGGTGCATGGGTGGCTCCTTTGTGAGGGGCCGTCGAACGACGGTTGAGCGTCACCATAGGACGAGTCATCGAAGCCTGCAAATATCTACCGTGGTAAACACTCTGTTTCGCCGGGCGCACAACGGGGTCGGCGCGGCGGCGACGTGCATGCCTTGAAGGGCGTCAATATTGGGCACGGCACGAAAAAGCCGTCCGGGCGAAATCGCCCGGACGGCTCCTCGTGTGCGCTACGCGTCAGAACGCGGACAGCGTCTGGGTGTAGACGTCCTGGTTGGGGGTGTTGGCGCCGGGCTTGCCGCGGAAGTCGGTCCAGACGGGATGGACCGCGAAATCACTGCCCATGGCCAGCGCCGTGTAGTCGCCGATGAAGACGCCCTGTAGGACCTGGCCGGTGACCAGGCCGGTGCTCACGAACTGGACCTGGGGGTTCTGCGTCGCGGTCGTGATGCGGCGGATCGGGGCGGTACGCAGGTGGTTGCCGAAGCCCACCGACATGGCGTAGTCGAGCCCGATGCCGGACGGGTCGTAGGCGCGGGTGTAGTAGCTGACCGCCACCCGCCCGCCGAACGCCGCGATCGCCGGGTAGACCTCGTCCGAGCCGGTGCCCACGGTGACCGGCTGCGACCAGTGCCTGCCGTCGCCTGAGTCGATGACGAAGTTGTCGCCGTTCGTCTTCACCGACACGCCCTGGTCGTAGCTGCCGTTACGGTCGTCGGACCAGGTGATCCAGAGCCGCCCCGTCAGCCGGTCGTAGGCCATCTGCGGGAAGCTGTTGATCCGGAAGTTCTCCCCGGTCAGCGTCTCCCGTCCGACGTCCTCGTTCGCCGGGTAGTCGAAGTCGAGGGAGGCCTCGGCGTTGGTGAAGCTGCGGCCGCCGTTGCGGGAGGTGGCCACCACCACCGCGTCGTGGTCGTTCGCGCCGTCACAGGCCGTCGTGGCGCAGACCGAGCTCTCGTACGCGATGTAGAGGGCGCCGTCGTTGCCGACCTGCGGGTTGGAGCCCGACGCGAACGGCGTGATGCCGCCGGTGAAGCCGGTCAGGCTCGGCGTGGCTGCCGTCGCCGCGCCCCAGGTCCGGCCGAAGTCGGTGGACTTGCGCACCATGATCGGCGACTCGAGGTAGTTGCCGGCGTCGTCGTAGGTGAACTTGGTCCAGGTCACGTAGACCGTCCCGGAGAACGGGTCGGCGGCGATCCACTCCTTGTCGTTGAAGATGTCGGTGGCGCCGGCCGTGCCGTCCGGGTTGACCCCGTCGAGCTGCACGATCGACGGCTCGCCGAACGTCCGGCCGCCGTCGTGGGACACCGACACCGTCAGCCCGCTGGCGTTCGACAGCCGGCTGAAGACGAGGTTGGCGTAGTACACGGTGTTGTGCGGCCCGTACGCGATCGCGGGGTCGCCCGCCGAGTCCATGATGGCCAGCTGGCCGGTGGCCCCGGTCTGGTATGTCAGGTGGGGCAGCAGCACGTTCGCCCAGGTACGCCCGCCGTCGAAGGTGGTGTACGCGTACCCGGTGCCGTCGTTACGGCTCTCCCGGGTGTTGAAGCCGCGGTAGTCGTTGGACCCGGCCACCAGGTTGCGCGGGTTGGCCGGGTTGACGGCGACGGTGGTCTCGTTCTGCGCGGTCTGGCAGCCGGTCTGGGTGCCGACCGGCACGGTGGTGTCGCCGGAGATGACGTCGACGTTCGGCGCCGGCTTCGGGTACGGGTTCGGGTTGCCCAGGTAGCTCTGGCACAGGGCGGACAGGGTGGGGTCGTCGCCGGCCCCGTCGTCGTCCTTTTCCGCCAGGGTCTTGGCCAGCAGTTCGTTGGGTGTCGTACGCGCGGTCGCCGCCTGCGCCTTGCTGGTGGCTTGGCGGTGTGTGCGAACGTGGGTCGTCGCGTCGACCGGCGCCGGCCGGTCGGCTCGCGCGGTTGCCGCCGTCGCGGGCTGCCCGGTGAGGGCCAGCAGTGCGGTCGACGCCACCGCGACGAAAACTCCCGCGGTTCTTCTACGCGATTGTCGGGTCATGGTCGCTCCTGTCTGGACGGCCAGCATCAGTGTTGATCCAATCGGTGGAGTGGATCACGACCCGGACGGCCTGCCTACCGACCGAACAGGCGATGCGATAACCGCGCAAAACCGCCCTATCAGGACGGTGGCGGAGCGAGTCCGGCGGTGAGCCGGTCCCAGAGGCGGTGTGCGCCGGCCGCGAGGCAGCCGTCCACCACGGCGTCGTCGCCGAGCGCGCTGACCCGCAGCCGCGGCAGCACGGGCGCGCGCTCGGCCACCCGCTCGGACACCAGGTCGAGGAACGCGTCCGCCTGGCCGATGCCGCCGCCGAGCACGATCAGGTGCGGGTCGGCGACGGCGATGACCGCGCAGACCGCCCGCGCGATCAGGGCGGCCTCGGCCTCGACCACGGCGCGGGCCCGGGCGTCGCCGCGGGCCGCCGCCGCGAAGACCTTGCGGGCCGACAGTGGTCCGCGCATTCCCGCCCGCCGGGCGGCCTGCACGATGCCGTGCGCCGACGCGACGGCCTCCAGGCCGCCGAGCCGGCGCACGATCTCGGGGTCGGTGCGCTCGTCGTCGACCGGCAGGAAGCCGATCTCGCCGGCCGCGCCGTGCGCGCCCCGGTGCAGCTTCCCGTCGATGACCAGGCCCATGCCGATCCCGGTGCCGACCGAGACGAAGGCGAAGCTCGGCACGTCGCGACCGTGCCCGTGGGCCTGCTCGGCCAGGGCGGCGGCGTCGACGTCGTTCTCCAGCACCAGCTCGGCGCCGAAGACCCGGCGCAGCTCGTGCGGCACGATCGGCTGGTCCCAACCGGGCAGCCCCGGCGAGAGGGTGAGCGAGTCGCGGGCCGGGTCGTAGATGCCCGGGCTGCCCACCACGGTCTGGCCGACGGCGCCGGGCGCGAAGCCGGCCTCGTCGCGCAGCCGGTCGCCGAGCGCGGCCAGCGCGGCCACCCGGCCCGGTCCGGTGCGGGCCCGCGCCGGCAGCGAGACGCGGGCCCGCACGACGCCGGCGAAGTCGGCGATCGCGCCGCGCAGGTACTGCCCGCCGACGTCGAGGCCGAGCACGAAGCCGGCGTCCGGGTTCATCCGGTACAGCAGGGCGGCCGGTCCGGGCACGCCGGTGCGGACGCCGGCGGCGCGGACCAGCCCGGCGCGCTCGAGGTTGCCCAGGGCGAGCGACACCGTGTTCTTCGCCAGGCCGGAGAGGCGTGCCAGGTCGGCTCGCGACAACTCGCCGCTCGCCCGGATGTGGTCGAGCATGAGCAGCTCGTTCATCGCGCGGATCAGCTGCGGCCGGGCGGCCGAGCCGGCTACCACCATGCGAGCTCCTTCGTTACAGACTCTTCACGCGGATGGTGAGGTCGGCTCTTGTCGAGGAGACGGTAGTAGTCTACTTTCCTACCTACCAACTAATAGTCAATCTGTCTAACAATCTTTACGGAACGTGCGAGACGGTAGGGGAGGCGGCATGCCGTCAGAGGTCGTGCTGGGCATCGACTTCGGGGGCACCAAGGTCGCGCTCGCGGTCGGCGATCTGCGGGGCGACCGGCTGGGCACGGCCGTCATCCCGGCGGCCGCCGAGTCGGGCGCCGCCGCGAGCCTGGCCGGCGCGGTCGCGGCCGCCCACCGGCTCCTCGACCGGGTCGCGCCCGGCCGGGAACTGGCCGGCGTCGGCGTCTCCACGTTCGGCATACCGGGCCCCGACGGGGTCGCGCTCGCCCCGGCCATCGACGGCTGGGCGGATCTCGCGCTGCACCGCGAGCTCGGTGTCGCCTTTTCCGGCGTGCCCGTCCGGCTCGCCACCGACGTCAAGGCCGCCGCCGGAGTCGAGGCCGCCCGGGGCGCGCTCGCGGGGTGCGACCCGGGGATCTACCTCAACCTGGGCACCGGGCTCGCGGCGGCGATCGTCGCCGGCGGCACGGTCATCGCCGGCCGGCACGGGGCATCCGGCGAGATCGGCTACAACCTGCGCGGTCCCGCTGACGTCGGGCGGCGGCTCGACGACCGTACGCCGCTGGAGGCGACCGTCAGCGGCGGCGCGCTGCTGGCGGCCGCCTCCCGGGTGGCGCCGGAGATCTCCGAGGGCGCCGCGTTCTTCGGCCGGACGGCGGAGGATCCCGCGCTCGCCGAGGTGCTCGACGCCTTCCTCACCGAACTCTGTTTCCACCTGGTCAATCTCGCCGTCGCGGTGGATCCACAGCGGATCGCCGTCGGCGGCGGGATGGTGCGCTCGTGGGACCAGATCGCCCCGCGGCTGCGAGCGGCCCTGGACGCCGCCGTTCCGTACCCGCCCGAGCTCGTCATTGCCGCTTTCCCCTTCGACGCGCCACTCATCGGGGCCCTGACCCTGGGCGTGGCGGCCGCCCGCGGGCGGCCCACCGGCGTCGCCACCCTTCAGAAGGGAATACCAGGATGAGGCGAAGTAGAAGCCTGATCGCCGTAGCGGTGCTGAGCGTGGCGTTGTCCGCGTGCAGCAGCGCCAAGTCGACGCCGAGCACCAGCGCCACCAGCGACCAGGGCGCGTCCGGCACGGACGGCCCGCACAAGCAGGGCGGCACGGTCACCATCTCCAACGAGCAGGGCCAGACCTGGCCGTGCCAGTTCAACCCGTTCAACCCCAGCCTCAACCTGGAGTCGCTCGGCGTCATCTACGAGCCGCTCGTGCACGTGGACGCGGTCGGCGACTCCAAGGAGACGCCGATGCTGGCCACGAGCTACCAGTGGAGCGCCGACGCCAAGTCGATCGTCTTCACCATCCGCGACGGCGTGAAGTGGAGCGACGGGCAGGCGTTCAGCGCCGACGACGTGGCGTACACGTTCAACCTGATGAAGGCGCACGCGTCGCTCGACATCTACGCGCTGTGGACCGGCGCCGGCCTGACCAGCGTGACCGCGGACGGCAGCAAGGTCACGATGACCTTCAAGCAGGCGGCGAAGACGTACTTCTACAACTTCGCCGACCAGATCGGCATGATTCCCAAGCACATCTTCTCCACCGGAGAGGCTGCGGCGCACCCGGACACCTGGCCGGACACCAAGCCGATCGGCACCGGCCCGTTCCTGATGGGCACCTGCGGACCCAACAACATCGAGTACGTCGCGAACCCGACGTTCTGGCAGCCGGGCAAGCCGTACATCCAGAAGGTGGAGTATCCCGCGTACCTGGACAACGGGCCGGCCAACAATGACCTGGCCAGTGGCAAGGCGCAGTGGGGCAGCCAGTTCATCCCGAACATCAAGGCCTTCTACCTGGCCAAGTCGCCGAACAACCACACCTGGTCGCCGCCGCTGCTCAACGTCGGGTTGTTCCCGAACCTGGACCCGTCGCACCAGGCCACCAGCAAGCTCGCCGTGCGGCAGGCGATCGCCGCGGCCCTGGACCGCAGCCAGATCGCGCTCATCGGCGAGGGCGGCCAGCAGCCGGCGGCCAACCAGAGCGGGGTGGTGACGCCGACCTTCACGAAGTACTTCGACCAGGCCGCGCTGACCTCCTCCGGATACGACAAGCCGGACCTCGCCAAGGCGAAGACGCTGCTGGCCGGCGCCGGGTACTCGCCGACGAGCCCGCTGAAGCTGAACGTCATCTCGATCACCGGATACACCGACTGGGACGCTTCGCTCGCCGTGATCAAGCAGCAGTTGGAGCCGCTCGGCATCGAGCTGACCGTCGACGACCTGGCCCAGCAGACCTTCGACAGCAAGCTGTACAGCGGCGACTACGACCTGGCGTACTACGCCGAGCCGAACAGCGGCCCGTCGCCGTACTACGAGATGCGCGAGCTGCTCTACTCGAAGAACTCGGCGCCGCTGGGCAAGAACGCCAACTCCAACTACGAGCGTTACTACAACACCGAGGTCGACAAGCTGCTCGACTCGTACGCCACCGCGGACGACGCCGGCCAGGTCTCGATCATCAAGCAGATCTCGGCGGCGTGGCTGCGTGACGTTCCGATGATCCCGACCACCGAATCGGTCGACTGGTTCCAGTACAACACGGCTGACATCCTGGGCTGGCCGACCCCGAGCAACCCGTACGCCGAGCCGTCGGCGTACCGGGCGCCCGACAACGAGCAGGTGCTGCTGCACCTCTACTCGCAGGCCGCGCAGAAGTAGCCGGACGGGAGGCGACCGCCCATGAGATACGTGCTGAGACGGCTGGGGTTCTTCGTGCTGACCTTGTGGGCGGCGCTGACCGTCAACTTCTTCATCCCGCGGTTCATGCCGGGCAGCCCGCTGCAGGCGCTGCGCGACCGTACGCACAACAGGCTTTCCCCGGAGGCGCTCGAGCAGATGCTGACCGCGTTCGGCTTCAAGCCGCACGAGAACCTCGGCGTGCAGTACCTGGACTACCTCGGCAACATGTTCACCGGCAACTGGGGCGTCTCGATCGGCGCCACCCTCGGCGAGTCGATCACGAAGATCGTCAGCGAGGCCCTGCCGTGGACGCTCGGCCTGGTCGGGATAGCGACCGTGCTGGCGTTCGTCGGCGGGACGGTGGTCGGCGTCCTGGCCGGCTGGCGGCGCGGCGGCGTCCTCGACGCGGTACTGCCCTCGGTGTTCGTGGTGACCTCGGCCCTGCCGTACTTCTGGGTGGGCCTGCTGTTGATCCTGGTCTTCTCGGTGTGGACCGGGGGCCTGCTGCCCAGCGACTTCAACTATGACAGCACCCTGCAGCCGGGGTTCACCGCGCAGTTCATCCTCAACGTGCTGCGGCACGCCGTGCTGCCCGGGCTGACCATCGTCATCACCGCGGTCGGCGGCTGGGTGCTGACGATGCGGAACAACATGATCACCACGCTGGCGGAGGACTACATCAGGATGGGCCGGGCCAAGGGCCTCACCAACCGGAAGATCATGTACCAGTACGCGGCTCGCAACGCGTTCCTGCCCAACCTCTCCGGCTTCGCGATGTCGCTCGGCTTCGTCATCTCCGGCGCGATCCTCGTCGAGTACGTCTTCAACTATCCCGGGCTCGGCTACCTGCTCTACAACGCCGTGCAGAACACCGACTACCCGCTGATGCAGGTGCTGTTCATGCTCTTCACGGTCGCGGTGCTGGTCTCCGTGCTGCTCTGCGATTTCGCGACCGCGTGGCTCGACCCGCGCGCCCGGGCGAAGGGATGATCTCTTGTCGGCCCTGCTGACCACCGCCCCGGCCGTCGCGCCGCCCTCGCCCCGCCGGCGCGGCGGCGGGGTCCTGCGCGCCGTGCTGCGCAACCGCAAGGCCCTCGTCGGCCTGATCCTCTTCCTGATCTTCATGGTGCTGGCCGCCGTCCCGCGGCTGTTCACCTCGGTCACCGAGCCGAACAAGCTCGCCTACCCGCCGGCCCTGCCGCCGTCCGGCGAGCACCTGCTCGGCACCACGGCGCTGGGCCAGGACATCTGGGCCCAACTCGTGTACGGCACGAGGCAGTCGCTGGTGATCGCCTTGGTCGCCGGCTTCTTCGCGACCGTGCTGTCGGTTCTGGTCGGCGTCTCGGCCGCCTACCTGGGCGGGCTCGCCGACGAGGTCCTCTCGATGATCACGAACATCTTCCTGATCATCCCGACCTTCCCGCTGATCATCATCCTGGCCACCTACGCGGGCAAGGGCACCCTGTCGGTGCTGCTGATCGTGCTGGTCGTCACCGGGTGGTCGTACGGCGCGAACCAGCTGCGGGCCCAGGCGCTGTCGCTGCGCAACCGCGACTTCCTGGAGTCGGCGCGGGTACGCGGCGAGCGCAGCTCGTACATCATCCTCGCCGAGATGCTGCCCACCATGACCTCGCTGATCGTCGCGAACTTCCTCGGCGCCGCGCTCTACTCCGTGCTGACCGCCGCCGGCCTGCAGTTCCTCGGCCTCGGCGACCCGAACTCGATCAGCTGGGGCACGATGCTCTACTGGTCGCAGAACCAGCAGGCGCTGCAAAGCGGCATGCCGCTGTGGTCCATCGCGCCCGGCCTCTGCGTGGCGTTGCTCGGCATCTCGTTCGCGCTGCTCAACTACGCCTTCGACGAGATCGGCAACCCGGCCCTGCGACCCGTTCGGAGGCGTCGTGCCCGACGTGCAACCGCCGCTGCTTAGCGTCCGCGACCTACGGGTCGAATACGCCACCGCGGAGGATCCGGTGGTCGCCGTCGACGGCGTCGGCTTCTCCGTCGGCAAGGGCGAGTTCGTCGGCGTCGTCGGCGAGTCGGGCTGCGGCAAGTCGACCATGCTCTTCGCCGTGGCCCAACTGCTCAGCCCGCCCGCCGCGATCACCGGCGGCAGCGTGGAGTTCCACGGGCGCAACCTGGTGACGATGACCGAGAAGCAGCTGAACGTGCTGCGCTGGCGGGACTTCTCGGTGGTGATGCAGAGCGCCATGAACGCGCTGAACCCGGTGGCCTCGATCGCCACCCAGTTCGCCGACGCGATGGCCGCGCACGGTGCCTTCACCAAGGCGCAGATCGCCGAGCGGTCGGTCGAGGTGCTGCGCCTGGTCGGCATCGACCCGATCCACCTCAAGAGCTATCCGCACCAGCTCAGCGGCGGCATGCGGCAGCGCGCGATGATCGCGATGGCGCTGCTCTTCACGCCCGATCTGGTGATCATGGACGAGCCGACCTCGGCCCTCGACGTCGTGGCCCAGCGCGCCCTCATGATCCAGATCCGGCAGCTGCAGGCCCGGCTCGGCTTCGCCGTCGTCTTCGTCACCCACGACATGTCGCTGGTCAGCCACTTCTCCGATCAACTTCTCGTGATGTACGCGGGCCAGGTCGTCGAGTCCGGCCCGACCCGGACCGTCTTCGACGACCCGCACCACCCGTACAGCCGGGGGCTGCTCGACGCGTTCCCGTCGATCCGCGGGCCCCGGGTGCCGCTCACCGGCATCCCGGGCAGCCCGCCGGACCTGGCCCGGCCGCCGGCGGGCTGCCGCTTCCAGCCGAGGTGCCCGGTCGCCCTGCCGGAGTGTGGAAGCACCCGCCCGGCCCTGTACCGGGTCGGACCCGCACGCAGCAGATGCCTGCTCGACGCTGTCCAGGCCGAGGAGAACTCACCATGACCGAGTTGTTGCGTACCCGGGGGCTGAGCCGGCACTTCAAGGTGGGCGGGACCTTCTCCGGCAAGCGGCTGCACGCCGTCGACGACGTCGACCTCACGATCGACGCGCGCGAGATCGTCGCGCTGGTCGGGGAGAGCGGCAGCGGCAAGTCGACGATCGCCCGGCTGCTGGCGCGCGTCTACAAGCCGACCACGGGGGAGATCATCTACCAAGGGCGGTCGCTGGAGACGCTGCGGCATCGCAAGGATCTGCTGGCCTACCGCGGCGACGTGCCGATGGTTTTCCAGGACCCGTTCAGCTCGCTGAACCCCGCGTACCGCGTGAAGCACGGCATCCTGCGCGGCCTCATTCTGCACCGGCCCGACCTCGACGCGGCGGGGCGGCAGGCGGAGGCGGTGCGCGTGGTCGAGGCCGTCGGGCTGCACCCGGCGCAGGAGATCCTCGAGCGTTACCCGTACCAGCTCTCCGGCGGGCAACGGCAGCGCATCGGCTTCGCGCAGGCCCTCGCGTACCGCCCGAAGCTGATCATCGCGGACGAGCCGGTATCCATGTTGGACGTGTCGATCCGGATCGGCCTGCTCAACGTGATGGCGGCGCTGCGCGAACAGGAGGGCGTGTCGATCCTCTACATCACCCACGACATCGCCAGCGCCCGCTACCTCTCGGACCGGATCGCCGTCATGTACGGCGGGCACATCGTCGAGACAGGGCCCACCGAGGCGGTTCTCGGCGACCCCAAGCACCCGTACACGCGGCTGTTGCTCTCCGCGGTGCCCGATCCCCGGGCGCCGCTGGACCAGGAGGCGATCGTCGACCGGGGCGACCCGCCGCGCGTGGTCGACCCGGGGCCCGGGTGCCGGTTTCGCGGCCGCTGCCCGCTCGCGATCGAACGCTGCGGGATCGAGACGCCGGCGCCGCGCGAGCTCGCGCCGGCGCACGCCGCCGCCTGCGACGTCGCCGAGTAGGGCCCGGCGGTTCAGTACGACCCGGTGCTCTCCGAGTGCGACCACGCGCCGCACGGCGTCTTGTACCGGCCCTTGATGTACCCGAGACCCCAGGTGATCTGCGTCGCCGGGTTGGTCTTCCAGTCCGCGGCCACCGAGCCCATCTTGCTGCCCGGCAACGCCTGCGGGATCCCGTACGCCCCGGAGCCGGCGTTCGAGGCGCGGTGGTTCCAGCCGCTCTCCCTCGTCCACAACTTGTCGAGACACGGGAACTGGCTGATCGCGAAGCCGGCGCTGACCATCAGGGCGCACCCGGTGGCCCGGTTGCCGCTGTACTGACCGCAGGACGACGGGATCGGGCCGGTGTAGGCCACGGTCGCGCCGGAGGACGTGCTTCTGGCCGCGGCCCTCGCGGCGGCGGCCCTCACCTCCAGCGTGTGCGCCCTGCCCGCGGCGGCCGCGGCCGCGGCGGCGGCCTTGGTGGCCGCCTCGCCCTCGGCCTCGCGCTGGTAGGCGCGGGTCGCGGCGTGCTCGCCCTGCCGCTCCTTCACCAGGCGCACCTCCTCGGCATCCGCCTGGGCGACGAGGCCGGCCCGGTCGCCGCGCGCCTGCGTTCTCTGGTCCTGGCCCAGCGCGATGCCCCCGGTCAGGCCCACCGCCAGCAGGCCCAGCGAGGCGGCGCGGACGGCGATCCGGTTCCAGAGTCGATCCACGGACGTCCCTTCGTCGGGGGCACGAGCGCGCACGACCCTACCGGTCGGGGGATCCGTTCGCGATCGACGGGGCGTTCGCGGGCAATTGAAGTACCATCCGAGCCCGGACAGGGGTCGACCCCCGGCGGGCGCCGCCGGCCGGTCGACGCCGCGGAAGGAGACGCCGTGCGGCGGTGGGTTGCCGGGTGTGCAGTGGCGATGTCGTTGGCGACGCTGGCGGCCTGCGCCCCAGCGACCGGCAGCGCCCCAGCGGCCGGCGGCGCCCCACAGAACGCGACGACCACCACCACCCGTTCCGGTGGCAGCAAGACCCACGCCGCCGCGGACTGCACGAAGGCCACCAAGGTGGTGATCGCCCCGGGCGCCGGGTTCAGCCCGAGCAAGCTGACCATCCAGCGCGGCGGATTCCTCGCCATCGTCAACAAGTCCGACACGGTCCACGCCCTGGCCTCCGTGCCGGACGCGGGGATCGTCAGCACTATCCTCGACGCCCAGGAGCGCCAGGTGGTCCAGTTCCCCAAGGCGGGCACCTTCGAGGTGCAGAGCGCGGCGGCCCAGCACCCCGTGCTTCGGGTGACCGTCTCGGGCGAGAGCGGGTGCGGCGCGCCCAAGCCCACGCTGGAGATCACCGGCGCGGCGGCCGGTCACTACTCCTTCAGCCCGAAGTCGCTGACGGTCGCGGCGACCCAGAACTTCGCGGTCGTGAACAGGTCCAACGTCGCGCAGACGGTCGTCTGCGCGCCCGACCCCGGCGGAAACGGGGACAACTCCAAGCTGGACCCGGGCGAGACGCAGCTGCTGGCCATCGACAAGCCGGGCCGCTACGACTGCTCCAGCGTCCAGCACGCCAACGCCAAGGTGACCGTCACGGTCAACTAGGTGATCTATTCGAAGGGACGTGGGCTGACCGGAGACAGGTCCGCGGAAGTGCACGCAGAGTGACGGCGCCCCGGAAGGCGGTGTTCGATTTTTCTTCACAACTGGCGGGGTGTGCCCACGTCTGTCTGGTTGTGATGCCCCAGCGAAGACTGTTTCCCGGGCCGGCGGCAGACCCATAGATCATCTAGATGCAGCCGGAATTGATCAACGGGTTGCCCGCACGCTTGCGGTGTCGGGCCGGACCGGTCAGGAATCGAGAAGCGCCGGTCGCCGGGCCCCGGTTAGCGTGACGGCCATGGACGTCACCATCGCCATTCACGCGAGCTTCCTCCCGCAGGACGATCCGGAGGCCGCCCTCGCCTTCTACGGCGACGTCCTCGGCTTCGAGGTCCGCGAGGACGTCGGATACGACGGGCTGCGCTGGATCACGGTCGGACCGCCCGGCCAGCCCGGCACGTCCATCGTCCTGCACCCGCCCGCCCTCGACCCCGGCATCACCGGCGACGAGCGACGCACCATCGTCGAGATGATGGCGAAGGGCACCTACGCCGGCATCCTGCTGGCCACCGACGATCTCGACGGCGCCTTCGAACAGGCACGCGCCGCCGGGGCCGAGATCGTCCACGAGCCGACCGAGCAACCGTACGGGGTTCGCGACTGCGCCGTCCGCGATCCGGCGGGCAACCTGATCCGCATCCAGGAGCTGCGCTGAGCCGTCGAGCGATCATGATGCCCGCCACGCTCCGGCGTCTGGTGCCCCCCGCCTACCGGTCGGTGCTCTCCGACCGGACGTTCCGGCGGCTGCTCCTCGGCTTCGCGGTCTCGTACCTCGGCGACGGGATGAGCTTCGTCGCGGTGGCGTGGCTCGCCATCGAGCTCGCGCCGCGCTCGACCGCGGGGCTGTGGGTCGGCGGCGCGGTGGCCGCGTACACGTTGCCGGGCCTGGTCGGTGCGCTGGTGTTCGGCCGGCGCCTGCGCCGGGCGCCGGCCCGGCGGCTCCTGTTCGCCGACAGCGTCGTGCGCGGCGTGTTCCTCGGCGCGGTACCGCTCGCCTGGCTCGCCGGACAGCTCACGCTCCCGCTGTACGTCGTGCTGCTCGCGGTCTCGTCGCTGCTGCACGCCTGGGGGAACGCGGGCCAGTACACCCTGCTGGCCGAGCTGCTGCCGGACGAGCAACGGCTCGCCGCGAACACCGTCGTCGGCTCTCTCACCTTCGCCGCCACGATCGCCGGACCCGCGATCGCCGGTGTGCTCGTGACGTACGCAGGCTCCGCGCTCGTCATCGGCCTGGACGCGCTCACGTACGCCTTTCTCGCCGTGGTCGTCGCCCGGCTGCGGCTGCCCGAGGCCGCCCACACCGAGGCCGCCCACACCGAGGCTGCCCACACCGAGGCCGCCCACACCGAGGCCGCCCACGGCGGGTTCGCGCTGCTGCGCTCGCATCCCGAGCTGCTCGGCCTGCTGACGCTCACCTGGTTCTTCAACCTGCTCTACGGTCCCGTCGAGGTCGCGCTGCCGCTGCACGTGACCGGCGACCTGCACGCGCCGGGCACGCTGCTCGGCGTCTACTGGATGATGTTCGGCGTCGGCGCGGTGTTCGGCGGGCTCGCGGTCGGCGCGCTGCGGCAGCTGCCGCTCTGGCCCGTGACGGTCGGCATCGTGGCCGGCTGGGGGCTCGCGCTGATGCCGTTCGGGCTCGACGTGCCGGTGGCCGTCACCCTCGCCTGCTTCACGCTCGGCGGCGCGATCTACGGGCCGTTCGGGGCGCTCTCGGTGACGCTGATGCAGGCGAAGTCGCCGCCGCGGCACCTGGCCGCCATGCTCGCGGCCCGCAGCGCGGTGCTGCTGACCGCCTCCCCGCTGGGCACGGCCCTCGGCGGGCCGCTCACGACCGCGCTGGGCCCGCGCGCGACGCTCGGCGGCTCGGGCCTCGCCACCGTGGCGCTCGGCGCCGTCGCGGGCGTCCTGTTGCTGGTTCGGCGTGGTCGATCCGGCCCGCGATAAGGCTGGCTTAAATCTTCTCATGGGGGGCTCACAGGCACCCCATATTGCGCGGACAAGGTGCGGCCATAACTTTCTTCTCAACGGAGCCGCAAAGGCTGGACACATCGAGAGAAAAAGAGGCGACCATCATGGCCATCAGCATCCTCCCGAAGAAGACCGCCGCCAAGCCCGCCGCGTGTTCGAAGAAGGCGAAGAAGGCCGCGGCGAAGAAGCCGGCCAAGTAGCCGGGACTCATTCGGGACAGC
>Ga0307508_10003646_pt1 | contig 15439 bp, 10 predicted proteins | sample 9_EM_MG_FD_203089 | JGI IMG/M metagenome (GOLD analysis project Ga0307508, IMG submission 203089) | Populus trichocarpa ectomycorrhiza microbial communities from riparian zone in the Pacific Northwest, United States - 9_EM | ecosystem: Host-associated > Plants > Roots > Unclassified | place...
TCAGGAATGACGCGATCTTCAGCAAATTCATGATGTTACCTCGTCTCTTTTTTCTTCGCTTCGGAGACCCGTTTTCCGGTGCCCCCCGTGACTGCCAGGAGACTACAGCAAGGACCATGCCACGCTCGATCACAGGTACTTGACCGCCTCCCGCATCGTGACTCCGGACACCCGGCCCTGGCGCTGTGCAAGAAAAGCGCGCACGCGGTCGGGGTGCTGCTTGGCAACTTCGCGCAAGACCCAGCCGATAGCTTTACGGATGAAGAGCTCTGTCTCGTCTAACTGAGTGTCAGCATACCGTACAAACCGGGACCAATCGCCCGCACCGCGCCGCAGGGGCAGAAGCAGCGCAAGCAGCGCCGAGCGGCGGATCCAGAAGTCGCGATCGCGCGCCCAGCGGTCCAGCCGGGCGTTGAGCTTGCGGTCCGCCTCCACCAGGGGCCCGACGAGGTGGATGGCGATCACGTCCACGTAGGCCCAGGTGCGCGAGCGGCGGAGGAAGCTCTCCAGAAGATCGATGTCGGCGCTCTCCAGGAGGTCCCGGCGCGCCAGCAGGATCTCGATCGCGAAGGCGCGCAGCTCGTGGACCGGAGAGTCCCACAGCGCGGCGGTGAGACGGCGGAGATCGGCGCGCTCCAGCGGTGGACGCCGCTTCAGCCAGTCCCGTGCGGTCCGCCGCAGGTCCGGTGTCGTGACGCCCAGGAAGGTGAGATCGCTCTTGAGGTAGGCCTTGGCCCCCACAGCGCGTTCCGGGCTGCCGAGAGGCCGGAGGAGGGATTCGATCTCCGTGATCTCCGCGGGCCGTGCCGGGTCAGGGTCCTGCTCGGCGTCCGGGTCCCAGCCGAAGCGGCCGAGATCGACGCGGCCGTGGAGGTTGAAGACCACGCCTTCCTCTTCCAGGAGATGCCGCTGATAGCCCTCGCGATAGCCTTCGCCGTCCGATCTCCATCCGCTGTCGGCCCGCGCGCTCACCTCGCCCTTGGAGTTGATCACCCGCTGCCAGGGGAGATCCGAGCCGTCGGGCAGCGCATGCAGCGCATAGCCCACCTGCCGCGCATGGCGCGCCAGGCCGGCGAGAGCCGCCACCTGCCCATAGGTGGCAACCCGCCCGGATGGGATGCGGGCAATGACGGCGTAGATTTTGTCGTAGTTGGTCTCCGTCACCGTGCCTCCTCCGCCGGCCGCTCCCGCCGCCAGCGCACCACCGCCTTCGCCGCGGGATCGATGCTCAGCACCGGCGAGTAGGTCACCCAGCCCTCGGGCGCTTCGTACTTGATCCGCAGCGAGAACGGCGCGAGCTGGCGGAGGAGGAAGCCGCCGGTCCGCGGCATGTCCACCGCGGTGCCGCCGTCCCCGAGGACGAAGCGGTAGCGCCCTTCGGTGTAGGGTCCCAGATTCCAGGCGACCCCTGTCCCTTCGCCGCGGATCTCGACGGCGAGCGGCGCGGTGTCGTGGATCGCACGGCAGTAGGTCCTGCGGATCGACGGGAGACGCGGCGACAGGTCGATCACTTTTCGTGTGGCCTCGTCCCAGCTCAGCACCCGCGCCGTCTCGGGGTGGAGACAGAGATAGAGGTCGTCGAGGAACCAGCCGGCTCCGTGCGGCAGGCCTTGGACCTCTTCTTTCCACCAGCGCAGCTCGCCGAGCTCGCCCGGCACTCCGCGAGGTCCGCGCAACAGCTCGCCGGGAGCCATGGAGAGGAAGGCGAGCGATTCCGCGCTCCGCCGCTCTGAGTCGGCCAGCCGGTCCGTCCAGTCGTTCCGGTTCGCTACCAGAGCACAGACGGCGACGGCCAGAGCCGCTGCCAGGCTGCGGTTCCGGCCGCTCCGCGCCGACAGACTCTGCCAGGCGAACGGCAGCGTCGCGGCGGCCATCAGCCAGGCGGCGACCGCGTAGCGCGGCTCCATCTGGGTCGACACCGGCAGCACCGGGGCCAGGGTGAAGGCGAGGCCGGCTCCGACGCGCAGGGCGTTCCCCCAACTCTGAGCGGCCACGAACAACAGGCTCCAGAGAAGGACGAGGAGCAGCGCCCAGGACGCCGGGGATGGCATACCGCGCATCTCCGCCGCGACCTTGAGCGGCAGGGCGAGGGCGAGGCCGGGCCAGTCTCCCGGCTTCACCTCGAAGCCGTAGGGCTGCGGCGTTCCCAGGAAATAGACCCGGATCGCGATGTAGGCGAGGAGCGCGGCGGCATGGAAAACCGCGCGGCGCAACCGCTCGCGGACGGTCCCCTCGGGGATCAGCGGCAGGAAGAGGACCAGGGGGACCGCGGTCTCTTTTTCGAGCGCCGCGAGGAACCAGCAGAGAGCCGAGGCGCCGGACCACCAGATGCCATGTTGCGGCCGGCGGAAAGCCAGCACCCAGAGCCCCACGGCGAGCGCCGCCAGCGGGATCACCTCGACGTAATGGCGCACCATCACCATCAGCGCGATCGAGGCGACCGGCGGACCGAGGAGGAAGACGGCCGCGCCCAGCGCCGCCCAGGCCCGCTCCAGCCAGAGCCGGAGCATCGCGTAGAGGGCCGGTGCAGCGAGGCTCAGCGAGGCGAGTTGGTGGATGTGAAACGCCATCGGACGCAAACCGAAGAGGAACCGGTCGGCGTCCAGCGAGAGGAAGAGGAGCGGCGTCAGCATCTTGGGCGGCGGGGCCTGATACACCGCCCGGTCCCAGAAGTACCAGAAACGCGGATTGCCGAGCACCAGATGCAGGTGATAGAGATCGTCGTGCGTCCACCACAGGCGCACCACCGGCGCATAGAGCAGCCAAGCCAGAGCGGCCAGACCGGTCGCGATGCCGACTTCGGTCACGATCGAAATGCCCGCGGCCCGGGGGGGTCTGGGGATCACGCCGTCAGTGTACCCTGTTCCGCTATGCATCCTCTCGAGCTCTCTCCCGACGAGATGAAGAGCCTCGTCCGCGCCGCCCTCGACCATATCGTGCGCCACGTCGAGACCCTGCCGGCGCAGCCCGCGACGCATACCCGGGGCGGCGCCCGCCTGGCGCGTTCGCTGGAGGAATCTCTCCCCGAGGAGGGGACTCCGGCCGGCAAGCTGCTCGACCTGATCTTCCGCAAGGCGGTGCCCAGGTCGCTCAACACGGCCGGTCCCGGCTATCTCGGCTACATCCCGGGCGGCGGCCTCTTCCAGTCCGCGGTCGCCGACCTGATCAGCGACAGCGTCAACCGCTACTCCGGCCTGTTCATGGCAGCGCCGGGCCTGGTGCAGCTCGAAATGAACGTCCTCGCCTGGTTCCGCACGATCACCGGCCTGCCGGCGACCGCGCGCGGCGTACTCACCAGCGGCGGCTCGATGGCCAACCTGACCGCACTGGTCACCGCCCGCCGGGAACGGCTGCCGGAGAACTTCCTCGCCGGCACCCTCTACGTCTCCGACCAGACCCACCACTCGGTGGCGAAGAGCGCCCTCCTCGCCGGGTTTCCGCCGGCGAACGTGCGGGCCGTGCCCAGCGACGAACGTTTCCGCATCCGGCTCGACCTCCTGGAAGAGAAGATCGAAGACGACCGTCGGCGCGGCTTGACGCCCTTCCTCGTGGTCGGCAACGCCGGCACCACCAACAGCGGCGCTGTCGATCCCCTCCCCGCGCTCGCCGACCTGGCGCGCCGGCACAACCTCTGGTTCCACGTCGACGGCGCCTATGGCGGTTTTTTCCGCCTCACCGAGCGCGGACGGGCGATCCTCGCCGGGATCGAGCGCGCCGACTCCGTGGTCCTCGATCCGCATAAGGGCCTTTTTCTTCCGTACGGCACCGGTGCTCTCCTGGTGCGCGACGGCGCTGCGCTCAAACGTGCGCACAGCGTGGCCGCCGACTACATGCCGACGCTCGACGACGACACGGCCCTCGCCGACTTCTGCGAGCTCTCCCCGGAGCTGACCCGCCCGTTCCGTGGGCTGCGTGTCTGGCTGCCGGTCAAAATGCATGGCATCCGCGCCTTCCGCGAAGCCCTCGACGAGAAGCTCGACCTGGCGCGTCTGGCGGCGGAGGAGCTGCGCAAAATCTCCGGTATCGAGATCCTCGCCGAGCCCGAGCTCTCGCTTTTCGCTTTCCGCTTCGTTCCATCAGGAGCCCAGGACGGGGCTGCGCTCAACCGGCTCAACAAGAAGCTCCTGGAGACGATCAACCAGGAACAGCGGGTCTTCCTCACCGGCACTCTCCTCCACGGCCGCTTCGCCCTGCGGATCTGCATTCTCTCGTTCCGGACGCACCGCGACCGCATCGCGATGGCGATCGAGGACATCAAGAAGGCGGTGGAATCACCCTGAGGGGAATCCTGTATTTCGGGCGTTGCTCAGTCCAGACAATTCGATCTGCGTCGATTCCGGAGCGCAGCGGATGCAACGCCTTCCAGGAGGTTCCCTATGGCCATGCCGTCCCTTCTCCGTCGTGCTGGCACATCTGTGGTGGCCTTGTTGGCCGTCTTCGTGTGCCTGGCCGCGGCTCCCCCTTCCGGAGCCGGCGCCAAAACCGCGGGGGTCAACAAACCGCGGCGCTTCACCGTCTTCGAGAGCGGCCAGGTCCGCCCTCTGGCTCTATCCACCAGCGGCAGGACTCTCTTCGCGGTCAATACGCCCGACGATCGCCTCGAAGTCTTTGACATCGACCATCAGGGATTGAGGCATCGCGTCTCCATCCCTGTCGGCCTCGAGCCGGTGGCCGTCGCGGCGCGCAGCGAGACCGAGATCTGGGTGGTCAACCATCTCTCCGACAGCATCAGCATCGTCCAGCTCAGCCAGGGGGGGCACAGCGGACACGTCGTGCGCACCCTGCTCGTCGGCGATGAGCCGCGCGACATCGTGTTCGCCGGAGCGGGCAGGAACCGCGCCTTCATCACCACGGCTCATCGCGGCCAGAACATTCCGTTCGATCCCCAGCTCACCACTCCCGGCGTGGGCCGGGCGGACGTCTGGGTTTTCGATGCGGATCATCTCGGCGCCACGCTCACCGGAACGCCGCTCACCGTGGTCACCCTGTTCAGCGACACGCCGCGCGCTCTGGCGGTGACGCCGGACGGCAGCAAGGTCTATGCGGCGGCGTTCCACTCCGGGAATCGGACGACGACGGTCCACGAGGCGTTCGTCCCGAACGGCGGGCAAGCCGCGGGAGGCCTGCCCGGACCCAATACCAACGCCGACGGCGTTCCGCGGCCGGAGGCGGGGCTCATCGTCCGGTTCAATGGCACCCACTGGGTCGACGAGCTCAACCGGGCCTGGGACGACCAGATCCGCTTCTCCCTGCCCGACAAGGACGTCTTCGTCCTCAACGCGAACGCCAATCCGCCGGCGCAGCTCGCCGGAGCCGCCGGGTACTATCAGGGCGTCGGCACCATCCTCTACGACATGGTGGTGAACCCGGTGAACGGGAAGGTCTATGTCTCGAACACCGAAGCCGGCAACGAGAAACGTTTCGAGGGTCCCGGCACCTTCGCCGGCCACAGCATCCGCGGCCATCTCCACGAAAGCAGGATCACCGTCCTCGGCCCGGGAGGCAGCGTCGCTCCGCGGCATCTCAACAAGCACATCAATTACGCCGTCTGCTGTGACACGATCCCGAACACCGAGAACGACAAGAGCCTCGCGCTGCCGCAGCAGATGGCGGTCACGCGCGACGGCCGGACCCTGTACGTAGCCTCGCTTGGCTCGTCCAAGGTCGGAGTCTTCGACACCCAGGCTCTGGAGCACGACACCTTCACGCCGAGCACCGCGGATCAGATCCGAGTGTCCGGCGGCGGCCTGACCGGCCTGGTGCTCGACGAGGACGCGCACCGGATCTATACGCTGACCCGCTTCGACAACTCGATCGCGGTCGTCGACACCGTCTCGGGCGCGGAGGTCGCGCATGTCGCTCTGTACAACCCCGAGCCGCCGAGCGTGGTCGCCGGGCGTCCATTCCTCTACAACGCCTCGTTCTCTTCGAGCCACGGAGATTCCTCCTGCGCCAGTTGCCATGTCTTCGGCGACTTCGACAGCCTTGCCTGGGACCTCGGCAATCCGGATGGCGCGGTGCAGCCCATTCCGGGGCCGTTCGAGGTGCGCCTTCGGATTTCGGACTGTGCTGGACACCCATCACCCCATGAAAGGACCGATGACCACCCAGAGCCTGCGCGGCATGGCGAACCATGGGCCGATGCACTGGCGCGGCGACCGCACCGGCGGCAACGACAACCCGAGCGCGCAGCCGGACAGCGGGACCTTCGACGAAGTCGCGGCCTTCAAGAAGTTCCAGGCCGGGTTCATCGACCTCCTGGGGCACAGCGGACCGATCGACGACGACGCGATGAATGCGTTCACCGCCTTCATCCTCCAGGCCACGTATCCGCCCAACCCGATCCGCAGGCTCGACAACCAGCTCACCGCGAGCCAGCAGGCCGGGCGCGACTTCTTCCTGCACAACTTCTCCGATTTCACCCGCCTGGGCACCTGCACGTCCTGCCATGCGCTCGATCCCAACGCGAACAAGCAATACGGCGTCGCCACGCCAGGCTTCTTCGGCACCGACGGCCGCTACAGCTTCGAAGGGGCGCCGGAAGCGCTCAAAATTCCGCACCTCCGGAATACCTACCAGAAGGTCGGCATGTTCGGGCTGAAGACCCGGCCGGCCATCCCCACCGACGACGCCTTCCTCGGCGACCAGATCCGCGGCTTCGGCTTCACCCACGACGGGGCCATCCCGACGATCTTCAATTTCATCAGCATCACAACCGACAACGCGGGCTTCAACCAGTCTCCGGGCACGCCCGGCGGATTCCTGCCCGGGCCGGCCGGCGAGCTCCAGAAACGGCAGGTCGAAGATTTCATTCTCGCCTTCGACAGCAACCTGGCTCCCATCGTGGGACAGCAGACGACGCTCACCCAGACGAATGGAGCGGTGGTCGGAGCTCGGATCGATCTGATGATCGCCCGCGCCCGGGCGGGAGAGTGCGACCTGGTGGCCAAGGGCGTCGACAATCATGGGGAGAGCGGCGAAAAAGGCTATTTCTACGACGTCGATTCGGGCTTGTTCCTCGGCAACCGGCGCTGCGACGCCCCGATCTCCGATGCCACCCTGCGGCAACGTGCGCTGCAGAACGGCGGCGAGCTGACCTACACCTGCACCCCGCCGGGCTCGGGGATGCGTGTCGGCATCGACCGCGACGAGGACGGTGTCCTCGACGGCGACGAAGAAGACGCCGGCAGCGATCCGGCGGACGCGGCCAGCATTCCTGTGGGGCATGGAGGAGCGGCAAGGTCCTGCTCAGACCGGTTGATGGCCAGCCGCTTGTAAGACCTGCCCCCACCCCTGGAGACGGTTCGAGCCGGGGGTGGGGCTCTGTGACGTCCAATCTGCCATAAGCTCTGCCTGCAATGGCACTGCCCATAAATCTCGATTCCCTGGTCCACGGCAAGGCCGTGGAGTGGGAGCGCCTCGAATTCAAGGCCGGCTGGAACCCTCTCGCGGCTCTCCATGCGATCTGCGGCTTCGCCAACGACTTCCACAACCTCGGCGGCGGGTACGTCATCGTAGGGGTCGAGGCGGAAGACGGCCGGCCGGTGCTGCCGCCGAAGGGGATCGAAAGAGGCCGGCTCGATGCCATCCAGAAGGAGATCCTCGAGCTCGGGAACTGTTCCATCCGCCCGTCCTATCACCCGATCGCCGTGCCGCACGAGATCGACGGACGGATGATCCTCGTGATCTGGGCCCCGGGCGGCCACACCCGCCCCTACAAGGCGCGAACCGCCTTGGGCAAGGGTAACGGGGACTGGGGCTATTTCATCCGCAAAGGGTCGAGCACCGTCCGCGCCAAGGATCAGGACGAGACCGAGCTCCTCTCGCTTGCCGCCACGGTCCCCTTCGATGATCGAGTCAACCAGCGGGCGGAGGTGGAAGACCTGTCTCGGGACTTGATGCGGGAGCTCCTCACCGAGGTCGGTAGTGACCTCGCCTCGTTGGCCGCGACCCTCCCCCTGATCGACCTCACCTCGCAGATGAACGTGGTCGGCGGCGCCGCGGAAGCGCCGTTCCCGCTGAATGTGGGCCTGCTTTTCTTCAATCCGGAGCCGCACTGGTTCTTTCCGGCCACCCAGATCGACGTCGTCTGGTTCCCCGACGACGCTGGAGGCGACAGCTTTACCGAGAAGATCTTCCGCGGGCCGCTCCACCACATGGTCCGAGAGGCTCTGGAGTACATCCGGCGCAATTACATCAACGAGACCGTGATCAAGCACGCCGATCGGGCCGAAGCGACCCGGGTGGCGAACTTCCCCTACGCGGCGGTCGAGGAAGCCATCGTCAACGCCATCTACCACCGCAGCTACGAGGAGCGGGAGCCTGTCGAAGTGCGCATCTCCCCACACGAGCTGGTGGTCCTCAGCTTCCCCGGCCCGGACCGCTCCATCCGGCTCGACCAGCTCCGGAACGGCCGGGCGGTCTCGCGCCGCTACCGCAATCGCCGGATCGGCGAGTTCCTCAAAGAGCTCGAGCTCACCGAAGGCCGCGCCACCGGCATCCCGAAGATCTTCCGTGCCATGCGTGCCAACGGCTCGCCTCCCCCGGAGTTCGAGACCGATGAGGATCGCCTCTCGTTCCTGGTCCGTCTTCCTGTCCACCCCCAGGCGGCTCATCTGGCGCCGGAGGTGGCGGACGAGCTGGTAGGGCCAGAGTCCGAGTCAGGGCCAGAGTCGGGGCCAGAGTCAGGGCCAGAGTCGGGGCCAGAGTCGGGGCCAGAGTGGAGATCAAGGCCAGAGTGGCGGGCCTCTTGGGGACCGGAGTCGATTCATGACAGGGTGATGGCGGCGATCAGCCGAGAGTCCCTCTCGCGATCCGAGATCGCCAAGGCCTTGGGGCATGTCTCGATATCCGGCGTGATCAAGCGAGCCCTGGCTGACCTCATGCAGGCGGGGCTCGCCGAGTACACCGTCCCCGAAAAGGCAAATAGCCGGTTGCAGCGCTATCGAACCACCAGACGGCGCTGACACCTCTCCCACCCGCCGTCCAGGGGGCGGGGAATGCCCCCGCCTCCCGGGGCGGTTCGGACTTATAGAGCGGTCTGCTAAGATCTGCCGTCCAGGACCTACTGAGAGGAATGGCATGAGCACCACGGTCGCAGAAAAAGAGAGACGAGTTCTACCGGTCGAGAAGCTGGATGAGGTGGTCATCCGCTTCGCGGGCGATTCCGGTGACGGGATGCAGCTCACCGGCACCCAGTTCACCAACACTTCGGCGCTGATCGGCAACGACTTGTCGACCCTGCCCGATTTCCCCGCCGAGATCCGTGCTCCCGCCGGCACTCTCCCCGGGGTCTCGGCCTTCCAGGTGCGCATCGCCGACTATGACATCCATACCCCGGGCGACGCCCCGGACGTCCTCATCGCGATGAACCCGGCGGCTCTCAAGAAGGAGCTCAAGGATCTCAAGGCGAACGGCGTGATCATCGTCAACACCGACGAGTTCAACGACCGCAACCTGGCTCGCGCCGGCTACACGGTCAACCCGCTCGAAGACCATACGCTGGACGGCTACCGGGTCTTCCAGGCGGCGCTCAACACCATGACGCGGCGCACGCTCGAAGGGAGCGGCCTCGACAGCAAGTCGATGGACCGCTGCAAGAACATGTTCGCCCTCGGCATGTGCTACTGGCTGTTCAGCCGGCCGCTCGAAAGCACCATCACCTTCCTCAACCAGCAGTTCGCCAAGAAGCCGCACCTCGCCGAGGCCAACATCAAGGTCTTGAAGGCAGGCTGGAACTTCTGTGACATCACGGAGCTGTTCCACACCCGCTACGAGATCCCGGCGGCAGCGCTGGAGCCGGGGCTCTACCGGAACATCACCGGCAACGTCTCCCTCGCTCTCGGCCTGATCGCCGCCAGCCGGCGCAGCGGCCTGCCGCTCTTTTTGGGCGCCTACCCGATCACGCCGGCGTCGGACGTCCTCCACGAGCTGTCGAAGTTCAAGAACTACGGCGTCACGACCTTCCAGGCGGAGGACGAGATCGCCGCGATCTGCGCCGCGATCGGCGCCTCTTTCGGCGGCGCCCTAGGCGTCACCACCACCTCCGGCCCGGGCATCGCCCTCAAGTCCGAGGCGATGAACCTGGCGATCATGACCGAGCTGCCGGTGATCATCTGCGACATCCAGCGCGGTGGCCCGTCGACCGGCCTGCCCACCAAGACGGAGCAGTCGGACCTGCTGCAGGTGATGTTCGGCAGGAACGGCGACTCGCCGATGCCGGTCATCGCCGCGTCGTCCCCCAAGGACTGCTTCGCGACGGCTGTGGAGGCGGTGCGCATCGCCACCCACTACATGGTGCCGGTGGTCCTCCTCTCGGATGGCTACATCGCCAACGGCTCGGAGCCGTGGAAGCTGCCAAAGGTCGAGGAACTGCCGGACCTGCAAGTCGAGTTCCGCACCGATCCCAAGGGATTCCTGCCCTACGAGCGCAATCCCGAGACACTGGCCCGGCCGTGGGCGATTCCCGGCACGCCCGGCCTCGAGCACCGCATCGGCGGTCTCGAGAAAGAGGACGTCACCGGCAACGTCTCCTACGACGCGGTGAACCACGAGAAAATGGTCCATCTGCGCGCCGAGAAGGTGGAGCGGATCGCCCGCGACATCCCGCTTCTCGAGGTGTTCGACGATCAGAGCGGCGATCTGCTGGTCCTCGGCTGGGGCTCCACCGCGGGAGCCATCACCGGCGCGGTCAATCTGGCGCACAAAGAGGGCCTCAAGGTCAGCCGTGCCCATCTGCGCTACCTCAATCCCTTCCCGGCGAACCTGGGCGAGGTGCTGTCACGCTTCGATCGCGTCCTCCTTCCCGAGATGAACCTCGGCCAGCTCGCTTTGCTGTTGCGGGCCCGCTACCTCAAGGACATCCAGTCGTTGACCAAGGTGCAGGGTCAGCCGTTCACCCGTCAAGAGATCCTGGACAAAATCCGGGAAATCCTGGAGCAAAAATCGCATGTCAATTGATTCTCAGACACCGACGCCGACCCTCGTCAAGAAAGATTTCGTCACCGACCAGGAGGTCCGCTGGTGCCCCGGCTGCGGGGACTACGCGATCCTCTCCGCCGTGCAGCAGGTGTTTCCCGAGCTCGGCATCCCGCGCGAGAAGTTCGTCGTGGTGTCGGGGATCGGCTGCTCCAGCCGCTTCCCGTACTACATGAACACCTTCGGCTTCCACTCGATCCACGGCCGCGCTCCGGCGTTCGCCACCGGTCTCAAGCTGGCCCGGCCGGAGCTCGAAGTGTGGATCGCCACCGGCGACGGCGACGCCATGTCGATCGGCGGCAACCACCTGATCCACACGCTGCGGCGCAATGTCGGGGTGAAGATCCTGATGTTCAATAACCGCATCTACGGCCTCACCAAGGGGCAGTTCTCGCCCACCAGCGAAATCGGCAAGAAGACCAAGTCGAGCCCGGCCGGCTCGGTGGACTATCCGTTCAACCCGCTGTCGCTGGCGATCGGCGCCGGCGCCACCTTCGTGGCGCGGAGCGTCGACATCTTCCAGACCCACCTGCGCGACACCCTGCGCCGCGCCGCCCAGCACAAGGGAACCGCCTTCATCGAGATCTACCAGAACTGCAACATCTTCAACGACAAGGCTTTCTCCTTCATGACGGACAAGGAGAACAAGGACGAAGGCGTGCTCCACCTCGAGCACGGCAAGCCCCTGGTCTTCGGCAAGGCGAAGGACAAGGGGATCCGCATGCAGGGAACCGAGATGGAGGTCATCCAGCTCGGTGGCGAATTCGGTCCGCAGGACTGCCTGGTCTGGAACGAGTCGCTGCACAACCCGGCGACCGCCTTCCTCGCCGCCCAGCTCCTGCCGCCGCTCTTCCCGACCGCCATCGGCGTCTTCCGCAACGTCGAGGAGATCCCCTACGAGACGCGGGTGGTCGATCAGATCCAGCACGAGACCGAGCGCCTCGGCGTCGGCAAGCTCGACGACCTCCTCCGTTCCGGCGACACCTGGACGGTGTCCGAGCAAGGCGCGGTGAGCTGAAGCGCCGCTCCTTCCCAACGACTCCGAACGGCCGGCGGCGACGCCGGCCGTTTTTCGTTCGTGACAGCAACAATGCTGAGCCTGATACTCTGAAGCCGTGGCCGACCTTCTGATCCTCGCGCACGGCGGTACCTGGGAGATGCGATTTCAGGTCTCCTCGTTGGCGGCCAGTGTCGCGGCGGCGGGGGAGCGGGTGGACGTGGCGCTGTTCTTCGCCGCCTTAGACGCTTGGGCCCGGGGCCGGTGGAATGATCTCGATCCGGCGCCGCCGCTCTCCGCGGAGCGTCTGGAATCCTTCGATCTGCCGCCGCTCACCGAGATGCTGGCGCCCGGACGCGAAGACGGCCTGATCCGTCTTTACGCCTGTAGCGCGTCGACCCGTCTGTTGGAGCTGGACACGGCGACGGTCCAGGCGAAGGTGGACGTCCTCCTCGGCTGGCAGAGCTTCTCTCGCATGATCCGCGAGGCGGGACGGGTGGTCACTCTGTAGGCACATCGAGATCTATCTACCGATGGGACCCGAACGGCCGGCTTCGACGCCGGCCGTTCTCGTTTTGTAGGAGAGCTGTCTCAGGGCTCTTGTGAGGTGGGCGCGGGCAGAGTCTTCTCAAGGGCTGCTAGGCGCTCGAGCAGCCCGATGTTCTGCTGTGCCAGCCGGGCGATCTGCTCCTGTTGAGCGCTGAGCTGCTCATTCTGCGTCAAGGTGTAGAGCGTCAGCTCTTCGACTTTTTCCAGCAGTCGCATCTGGAACTGGCTAAGGTTGAGGCCCTGTTCTTTGACTTCGCGGGCGTTCGGCACATTCGGGAGGTGCCTTTCCTGGGCGACGAACTCCCTCAGCTTCTCCAAGGGCATCAACGTGTAGCTCGGTTCGAAGACATAGTCAGGCGCGTTGAGCGTCACGCCGTCGTCGATGAACGAGCCTCCCGAGACACGGATATCACCCCCGTTCACGTGGAGCTTGGAGGAGGGGGCCGTGGTGCCGATTCCAACGCTACTGGCGTTGTCTGCAATGATGGTTGTTCCCCTGATGTAGTTTTTGCCGTCGCCAGAGTAGTTGAAATGCGTGAAGCCGGCAGCTCCAGCCCCAGGGGGAAGCCGCACTTCTCCTCCACTCACCTCGAGCCGAGCCACTGGGCTTGCAGTGCCGATTCCCACGTTACCGCCGTTGTCCGCAATAATGGTCGTCCCTCGGATGTAGTTTTTCGCGTCTACGGAGTAGTTGAAAACCGTCCAACCCGTGACTCCACTTCCAGGGGGGAACCGCACTTCTCCCGTGCCCACGTGGAGCCGAGCCAGTGGGCTTGAAATCCCGATGCCGACGTTTCCGCTCGCTGCGACGTCGATGCTGCTGGTCGGCGCTCCTGCCCTGATGCGGAAAGGCTGGCTTGAGCTATTGGTCACGTCGCTGATGAAGAACTGGGTGTTATTGGCCCCCACATCCCAGGAGCGGGCCGGGCCCGGTGAAACCGGCTGCTCCAGCCGTATCGTCGGTGTATCAGCGTTCAGCACATGCAAGTTCTTGAGTGGCACCAGAGTTCCTATTCCCACGCGACTCTCCTGGTGGTCGAAGCCTCCCCCCGTTACGACAAGGGTGTTACTCGGAGCACCGCCCTGAACGGAGAACGGGATGTTTCCTGAAAGAACATCCTTGAGGATGAAATCATCGAGAAAAAGGTCGGGGTCGTTGGCTTGGAGTACCCAGTTGCGCGCGGGGTAGCACACGCAATCAGCATTGAGATCATGGAAGAAGATCCTCGGGTTCAAGCCTTTCAGTGTCAGGTTGTTGGGGTCTGGGTCGCCATTCGCACAACTCGGGCCAATGCAGGCGGTGCCCTGCACGACCAGATCGTCGGGTACCACACTGTCCTTCCGTGTGATGTTGCGGCCCTTCGAGGATGTGCTTTGAGCCGGAGGAGAGGCTGGGCTCTCAGCCAGGTTCGGCGAGACGAATTTGCCTCCCTGCACCAGCAAAGCGCCCCCTTGGAGAGTGCTTTTCATCCCGCCCCCCCGTTGCAGGATCTGCAGCTCGTACCGGTAGATCCCGTCAGGAAGCCGTTCGCCGTTTGGCTTGAAAAGGCTGAGGGAGGGAGTCTGGCCTGCCTCGAGCTCCTGGCGGTTCACGAGCTCTTCGGGACCCACGACGGTCAGGACGATCCGCTCATAATCGACCGTCGGCGACCAGTCGACGCGGGTCGGTCCGACATTGACGCGGGCGACAGCGTTCTCCGGCCGCGGGGGCTCTCCCGCGCTGGCAGGGAACTGGGAAAGTGAGGCGAGGACCACTCCGAAAACCAGGGCTGCCAAGGTCTTTCGCAGATGGCGCATGCTTCTCTCCTTTCGCTGTGAGCGGGCTGTCAATTCAGCCCCTGACAACAAATGGCACTTTCTTCCAGAACGTTTCAACTTCTCTTGAGGCGGCCCACTGCGAAGACTCGTTACAGAGAAAACACTGACCTTGATACTCTGAAGGGTGTGGCCGAGCTTCGATCTGCCGCCGCTCACCGAAATGTTGGCGCCCGGACGCGAAGACGGCCTGATCCGTCTCTACGCCTGTAGCGCGTCGACCCGGCTGCTGGAGCTGGACACAGCGACGGTCCAGGCGAAGGTGGACGTCCTTCTCGGCTGGCAGAGCTTCTCGCGCATGATCCGTGAGGCGGGACGGGTGGTTACGCTGTAGAGTGTGAAGATGATAAAGAACGAGAGAACCCTCGCCTTCGTCGGCTCCGGCGTCATGGCCGAGGTAATGATCAGCGGCCTGCTCAGCCGAGAGGTCGTGTCTCCCGACTCCATCTGGGCGGCCGGCCCCCGCGAGGACCGCGCGCGCCACCTGGCTGACACTTACGCCATCCACGCCACGACCGACAACCTCGACGCCGTGGCGCACGCCGACATCGTCGTGCTGGCGGTGAAGCCGCAGACCATGGCGAGGGTGCTACAACAGATCCGCAAGACGATCCGGCGCAAGCAGTTGGTGATGTCCATCGTGGCCGGTGCACGGATGGGAGTGATCGGCGAGGCGCTGGGCCATCCTGCCGTCGTCCGCTGCATGCCGAATCTGCCCTGCCAGATCCACCGCGGAATGACCATCTGGACCGCGACGCCGGAGGTCACCCCGGCGGCCCGCGATGATGTGCGCGGCATTCTGCAGACCATGGGCCGGGAGATCTACGTCTCCGACGAGCTCGACGTCGATCGGGCGACGGCGGTCAATGGCACCGGTCCGGCCATCATCACCCACTTCGTCAAGGCGCTCGAAGACGCCGCCAACTTCATCGGCGAGTCGCGTCCGCTGGCGAGGCAGTCGGTGTTGCAGACCATCATCGGCACGGCCGAGATGATCCTCGCTTCGGAGCGGCATACGGGCGAGATCATCGACAGCGTCACCTCTCCCGGCGGCACCACCTCGCGCGCTCTCCACGTCCTCCATCAAGGAGGTTTCTCTGC
>Ga0307508_10003647_pt1 | contig 15437 bp, 16 predicted proteins | sample 9_EM_MG_FD_203089 | JGI IMG/M metagenome (GOLD analysis project Ga0307508, IMG submission 203089) | Populus trichocarpa ectomycorrhiza microbial communities from riparian zone in the Pacific Northwest, United States - 9_EM | ecosystem: Host-associated > Plants > Roots > Unclassified | place...
CAGATACGGCGGATGGAATTGCTACGGCAAACCCCCAGGACCCAAAACCATGGCTCAGGGATGGAGGCAATTCGCCGCCGTCCTCTCAGGCTTCCTCATCGCTCAGCAACTTCCGTGAATCCCGTAGGCCCTGGCGGGGAGGATTAAGGAAGTGTCGTGTGTGCGAAACATTGTACAATGTTCTGTACAACTGAAAAGTGTCAGCGCCCGCATGACATTCCCAACAGACGGATAGCGTCGTTTCCTCGATTCAACCGCATCGCAACCTGCGCTACCCGGCGTGATCGGAGCGGAAAACCGCTCTGTCTTTCTCATTGCCGGCAATAGAAATGTCGCGCTGCCCAGCTTGGAGCGCGGTGTCAGCCAAGGGCCTGGTCGAGCAGTTTCGCCAGCCTGAGCCCGCCGCGTTCGACCTGAAGCTTTGCCACCGGCACGAGCCTGTCGATCGTCGCTTCGTCGAGCGTGACATGCGCCGGGTTCGGCGCGCAGGGGTCGCCGCCGAGCGCGCTGGCATAGACGCTGTCATGCGCGACCAGCCAGCTCTCGCGGCTCCAGTCAGTCACGGTGCCGGCCGCAATGCGGGTGCGAACCGCCGCGGGAAAGCGGCGCACCAGCGACGGCCCGGTCGTGATCGCGCGTTCAGCCAGCGGTCCGTCCCAGACCGAGTGAAGGTTGAAACGGGGCGTCGAATAAATGCCATAGGTGGCGCCGACATCATTGCCGCCCTTGTCGTCCTTCTCGCCGGCATGGAGCGGCTGGTGGAGATCGCCGACAAAGTGGATCAGGAACACCAGCGCCTGGACGCGGTCCTTGGCCGGCGTGTGCTTGTCCCTGAGCAGCTTCACGTCGCGCTCGATCTGCGCGGACACGCACTTGCCGTCCTTGCAGGGCTCGACCAGGTCGAAGGGCTTGCAGATGTTCACGTCCTGGAAGTGCCAGGCGAAGGCATAGTCATAGGGCCGCTTGCCGTCCGGCGTCTTGATCGTCTTGATGCAGTCCGCCCAGACGCTTGCTTGCTCGATCGTCCGCGTCGGGCAGGTCGGCGTGTCGAGCAGCGCAGTCGACTGGCGGAGCAGCCGCTCGATCGCGATCCGGGTCTGCGGGCGGACATTGGCGCGCGCGATCTCGGCGACGGTCTGGTGGCCATATTCCCAATAGGCGGCGGCGGGGGAGGCGGTGGCGGCGAGCGCGACGGCAGCGAGAGCGGGGAGGATGCGACTCATGGCAATGGGTCTAGCCGCTGCGCCCGCGGTGCGGAAGCGGGCGGCGCCTTATTCGTCACCGTAAATGGCGATCCGCCGCACGCCGTTCGAATCGGTCATGGCCCGGAACATGCCGGCGGTGTTAAAGCTCCAGACGGCATCGCCGCCGGGCCCGGTTACGATCACGCCGCCTCTGCCGCCCAGCGCCTTCACCTCAGACATCACCGCGTCGGCCGCGGCGTGCAGGGGCTCTCCCGCCAGCCGGACTCGCGCGCAGATCTCATGCGCGACGCCGAGGCGGATGAAATACTCGCCCGATCCCGTCGCCGAGACCGCACAGGCGCGATCATCGGCATAAGTCCCGGCACCGATCAGCGGCGAATCGCCGATCCGGCCCCAGCGCTTGCCGGTGACGCCGCCGGTCGATGTCGCCGCCGCGCTATGGCCGTGCGTGTCGAGCGCGACGGCGCCGACCGTCCCGTACTTCATATCGACATCGAAGGAGTCGGCACCGCGCGCCTTCAGCTCCTCGAGCTGCCGCCGCCGCTCGGGCAGTATGAACCAGTCCTGCCCGGCCTGTTCGAGTCCATGGTCGCGCGAGAATTGGTCGGCACCTTCGCCGCCGAGCAGCACGTGCCTGCTTTCCGTCATCACTGCGCGGGCGAGGCTCACCGGGTTCCGCGTCGCCGTTACGCCCGCGACTGCGCCCGCCGCGCGGCTGCGCCCATCCATGATTGCCGCGTCGAGTTCGGCAACACCTTCATGGCTGAGTGCGGCGCCGCGCCCGGCGTTGAAGTGCGGATCGTCCTCGAGCACCCGCACTGCCGCCTCGACCGCGTCCATCGCGGTGCCGCCCGAGCCGAGAATGGCAGACCCTGCCTCCAGCGCCATCGCCAGACCGGACCGGGCACCGGAATCGAGCTCGGCTGCAATCCGGTCGCGAGTCATCATCCCAGCGCCGCCATGGATCACCAGCGTCCAGTCTGCCGCACCACCCATCATCAGGCCTGCGAAGCCAACACTGTCGCGTGCCCGGATAGTGCGGGCTTGGCCCGCAACCCGATCAATGGGCGCAGCCAGCTGACCTCCCGCCCAAGCAGGTAAAAGGCCCAGCAGCCAGCGATCGTCGCGACGACGAGAATGGCGAATTCAGCGGCTGGTGGCAGATATTGGCCGAGCAATATCCATTCGACTCCGACGATCACCGTCTGATGGATGATGTAGAAGGGGAACACGGCCTCGGTCAGTGTCTTGCGCCATGGGTGGTCATGGTTCCAGAAGCGCTCGGCCACGCCGATCAGCCCGATGATCGCGCACCAGCCCTGCACCGTGCGGGCGGTTGCGAAGATATAGCCGAAGGGCGGGTTGGGCATCGCGCTGCCGGGCCAGCGCCACTCGATGGCGGCAACGATCGCATAGCTCAGCACCGCGACTGAGGCTGCCGCTTTCCACCACCGGCCGATCGCCGCCATCGCCGGTGCCGAGCGGGCAAGCGCGAAGCCGAACAGGAAGCCGGGCAGATAATGGAGATGGGCGATGGTGTCGTTGATCAGGTCATGCGTCTCGCGCGCGCCCTGCAGCGCCATGTCGACCAGCAACAGCCACGCGACCGGCACGATCACCACCGCGACCGTCCCGAAGACGCGGTCGAACACCCCTTGCACGCTACGGCCCCGCGCGAGCCAGATCCCCGCCGCCAGCAGCATGGTGTAAAGCCACAAATAGACGACGAACCAGAGATGCTGCCAGGTCGGGAGGATGATACTGTCGAGGCTGCCGAAGCGGAAATAATCGTGGAACCAGAACCAGCCGAAACCCTGGGCATAGCCATGCTTGCCCATCAGCTCGATCCAGGGCTGCAGCGGCACGACGACGACCATGCCGAACAGCAAGGGGATCAGCAGCCGTTTGCTGCGCGAACCGACGAAGCCGCCGACCTCGCCGCTTTTCAGTAGCAAGGCGCGGCTGGCATAGCCCGATACGACGAACAGCAGCATCAACCGCCAGCTGTTGGTCGCGAGCATCGGGATCGCGACCCATTCAGCCGGGTGGCTGGTCTTCACATGGAAGTCCCACGGCACGAACACCATGCCGACATGATAGAAGATAAGAAGGCCGAAGGCGCCGATACGCAGCCAGTCCAGGCCGTAATGCCGATCCATTGCCGGCCTTTAACGCGTCAGTCCGCGATAGCGAGTCTTTAGGTTAAGCACGCCCCTCGCCGCGCGGCGGGGCGTGGTGCGGCCGGGGCAATCGCCCCGGCCATCCATTCAAGCGGTGCGAAGCTGGCTATCAGTGTCGCGGATCGGCTGACGCGCCCGGCCGCGCAATCCGATCAAGGGCCGCAGCCAGCCGATCTGCCGGCCGGTCAGATAAAAGGCCCAGCATCCGGCAATGGTCGCCGGCACCAGGATCGCGAACTCCGCGACTGCGCCGATGTGCAGCGGGAGCAGCCAATATTCGACGATGATGATGATCGTCTGATGGATGATGTAGAAAGGGAAGACAGCCTCGGTCAGCATCGGTCGCCAGGCATGGTCTCGGTTCCAGAAGCGCTCGGCGATGCCGATCAGGGCCGCGATGCTCGGCCAGGCCTGCATCTGGCGTCCGACCTGAAAGAGCTCGCCAAGCGCTTTGGTCGGTATCGCGAAGCCCGGATAGGCGATCTCGACCGACGCCACGATCAGATAGCCGACGACCGCGAGCAAGGCGGATAACTGCCAGAACCGCGCGAGCCCCGCCATCGCTGGCCTGGAGCCGGCAAGGCCAAAGCCGAACAGGAAGGCGGCGAAGTAGGTCAGATGCGCAATGCCGTCATGGAACAGGTCATGCGTATCCTCGCCGCGCCGGAACAGGAACAGGTTGAACACCAGCAGCCAGGCGACTGGCACCCACAGGACGCGCAGGCCGGTAAAGACCCGATCGAACACAGCTTGCGCCCGACTCATGTGCGGTAGCGCGAGCAGCGCCGCGAGCACCAGCGTGTAGGCCCATAGATAGACGACGAACCAGAGATGGTTCCAGGTCGGCAGGATGATCCCGCCCAGCGCGCCGAAGCGGAAATAGTCGCGCGTGAAGAACCAGCCGAAGCTCTGGGTATAGGCATGCTGAACGGTCAGCTCGACCCAGCTTTGCGGCGGCACGATCACCGCCATGCCGAACAACAGCGGCAGGAGCAGCCGCGCATTGCGATTGCCGAGAAAGCTGCGGACGCTCGCCGACTTGGCGAACAGAGCGCGGCTGGCAAAGCCCGAGACCACGAACAACAATGTCAGCCGCCACGCATTGGTCAGCAGCATCGGCACCGCGACCCAGTCGGCCGGATGTGCCGTCTTCACATGGAAACTCCAGGGCACGAAGACCATGCCGATATGATAGAAGATCAGCAGGGCAAACGCCCCGATCCGCAGCCAGTCCATTCCGTAATGTCGGCCCATCGTTCCGCCTCCATGTTCGATCGGAGACGGCTAGCGAGCGGCGCACAGGCCCGGTATCGGGATGGGGCGGGAGGCGGCACCACAGGGACGATGACGACAGGCATGGGGACGAGCGGCGGCGGAGACGGGATGAGCGGTGCACAGCGCCGGCTCGCGCTTGCGCTCTGTGCCGGCTTCGTGCTGACCCTGGCCGCGGTCATGCTGGCGGACGTCGAATCGACGCTGAGCGACTTCGCGGTTGCCGGCGTCCAGGAGACCCGGGCTCATGTCTGGCTCTGGGAAAGTACGAGCATCCTCGCCTGGCTGACGACGGCGCCGGTGATCTGGTGGCTGGTCAAGCATGTCGGACCGCCGCGCGTCTCCTGGCCGGTCGCGGTCGCCCTGATCCTCCTCGCCAGCGTGCCGCTGTCGCTCTGGCACATCGGCCTGATGGTCCAGCTCCGGAAGCTCTATTACGCGGCGGAGGGCAGCCATTATCAGTTCTTCAGCAAGGCATCGGATCGCCTGCTCTACGAATATCGCAAGGACCTGGCATCCTATCTCCAGTTCCTCGGCTTTGCCGCGGTCAGCCGCTGGCTGGTAACGCGTGCCGCCACGCCCCAGCATGCCCCGGAGCCGTCGCCCGTCCTGACCGTCGCCGATGGCGCGGTGACGCATCAGGTCCCGGTCGATCAGATCGCCCATGTCACCGCCGCCGGCAATTATGTGGAGATCGCCTGGGCTCCGCGCACGCTGCTGCACCGCGCGACTCTGGCGGGCGTCGCGCAGGAACTGGGCGCCGGCTTCGTCCAGATCCATCGCAGCCGCCTCGTCCGGCGCGCGGCGATCCGCCGGATCGAAACCGATCGCAGCGGCGACTTCACCGTCGTGCTCGAGGACGGGACCGAGCTGAAGGGAAGCAGGCGGTATCGGGAATCGGTGCAGGGCTGAGCGCGGCGCTTTCGCCTGCTCATGCGGGGCGCTATATGGGCCCCGAACTCGAAAGGTTATTCCATGTCCGTTCGCCCTTGGCGCGATATTACCCGCCGTCAAAGCCGCCAGATCATGGTCGGCAATGTGCCCGTCGGCGGCGATGCGCCGGTCACCGTCCAGACCATGACCAACACGCTGACCTCCGACGCGAAGGCGACGATCGACCAGATCCGCCGCTGCGAGGATGCCGGCGTCGACATCATCCGCGTCTCCTGTCCCGATGTGGAGAGCACCGCAGCGCTCCGTCAGATCGTCCGCGCCAGCCGCGTGCCGATCGTCGCCGACATCCATTTCCACTACAAACGCGCGCTCGAAGCCGCCGATGCGGGCGCTGCCTGCCTGCGCATCAACCCAGGCAATATCGGCTCGGCTGAACGCGTGAAGGAAGTCATCAACGCCGCCAAGGCCAATGGCTGCGCGATCCGGATCGGCGTCAATGCCGGCAGCCTCGAGAAGGACCTGCTCGAAAAATATGGCGAGCCCTGTCCCGAGGCGCTGGTCGAGAGCGCGCTCGACCATATCCGTATCCTGCAGGATCATGATTTCCACGAATTCAAGGTCGCGGTGAAGGCATCCGACCTGTTCCTCGCGGTTGCCGCTTATCAGCAGCTGGCTGAGGTCGTCGATTGCCCGCTGCATCTCGGCATCACCGAGGCGGGCGGGTTCGTCGGCGGCACGGTCAAGTCGGCGATCGGGATCGGCTCGTTGCTCTGGTACGGCATCGGCGACACGATCCGCGTCTCGCTCTCGGCCGAGCCCGAGGAGGAAGTGCGGGTCGGCTTCGAAATCCTCAAAAGCCTCGGTATCCGCAACCGCGGCGTGCGCGTCGTCTCCTGCCCGAGCTGCGCGCGCCAGGGCTTTGACGTGATCCGTACCGTCCAGGCGCTTGAAGAGCGGCTCCAGCATATCCGCACCCCGATGTCGCTGTCGGTGCTCGGATGCGTCGTCAACGGCCCGGGCGAAGCGCGCGAGACCGATATCGGCCTGACCGGCGGCGGCAACGGCAAGCATATGGTCTATCTGTCGGGGGTCACCGATCACACGGTGCAGAGCGAAGATATGATCGAGCACATCGTCAAGCTGGTCGAGGCCAAGGCGGCCGAGATCGACGCGGCGGACGAGGCACGCGCCGCCGCCTGAGGCGGCTCTATCGGGGGACAGGCTATGGGCAAGGCAGATGCGCTCGATCGGGTGGCGCAACTGCTGGTTGCGCTCGCCGCACTGTTGGCGCTCGCCAACGGGCTGTTCATGCTCGCCAATCCGCTCGCCTGGTACGGCTTCTTGCCGACCGTGCGTTTCACAGGTCCGTACAACGCCCATTTCGTCCGCGATATTGGTGCCGCCTATCTTGCCTCCGGGCTGATGCTCGGCTGGGCATCGCCCGATTTGCGCGGGCGCTGGCTCGGTGCCGCAGCGGGTGGCCTGTGGCTGGCCCTGCATGCCGGCATCCATATCTACGAAGTCAGCGTGGGTATTTGCGGCCCCGGCATCTTCTGGAGCGATGCCCCCGGCGTGATCGGGCCGCCACTGTTGATCGCGGCCGCGCTGGGCGTGCTGATCGCGCGCAGCCGCATCACGCCTGCAGGTCTGCCCCGCGCGATCATCCTGCCGGTGCTCACCCGGATGGGAGACGGCGACTATATCGCTGAGCTCGCCCATGCGCCGGGCCATGCGTTCGACCGCTTCCTCGCCTTCATGCCGGCGTCCGCGCATCGCCATCAAGCGCCGCCGGGCCTGTTCCACGCGACACGGATCGGGGCGGTGCTGGCTGAGGATTGCGGTGCCTGCGCGATGATCGCCGCGCGCGGGGCGCTCGCGGACGGTGTCGATCGCGAGACGGTGAATGTCCTGCTCGCCGGGGCCGCTGAAGACGATCTCGGTACTGCCTTTCGCTTCGGTCAGGCGATTGCGACCCAGTCTGTGGAAGCGGCGGTTTTGGGTGACGCCATCGAGGCGATGCAGAGCCGGGTCGTGCGGCTCGAGCTGGCGATGACGGCTGCGCTGGTGCGCGGCTATCCAGGCATCAAGCGCGGCATGGGCTATGCGCAAAGCTGCGCGCTGACCAGGCTTCAGGTTTGACGCGCCCGAGCTCTTTAAGACCTTCTTCGCCATACCCGTTATCGCCGGTCTAAGCGGTGCTCCGCTAAAGTGGCGCGCATGAAGCTCGTGTTCACTCTGGTCGTCGTGGTGGGGATCGCCATCGGGCTTGCCATTCCCGTGGCGAAAAGCCCGGCGCCGGTCGCTGCCGCCCTGGCTGCCCCCGCTCCGGTCGAGGATGTACCCGTCGATACCGTGCTCGACCGCTCCGATGGCGGGCACTTCCTCGCGGTTGCCGATGTGAATGGCGAGCCGATCCGCTTCGTGGTCGATACCGGCGCCGACATGGTCGCGCTGACGATGGAGGATGCCACGCGGGCGCATGTGGCGTTCGATCCCAACCAGTTCGATGTGGTGGGCAAGGGCGCCGCGGGGCCGGTGCGCGGCCAGGAAGTCCGGATCAGCAAGATCGTGCTCGACGGCAAGCGCGTGACCGATGTGTACGGCGTTGTGCTGGAGGGCGCCGACGTCTCGTTGCTCGGCCACTCTTATCTGCGCCACATCAGTGATGTGCAGATCAAGGGCGACAAGATGACCCTGCGCTGAGGTGTAGCGGGCCTTCGGGCGCCGCGTGACCTTGCCGCCGCGCCGGGCTATCGGGCGCTGATGAAAAGTCCGAATGCCCTTACCGCCTTCGCTGTCGCCACGCTCGGCATCGCCGTGTTCTCGGCGATGGATGCGGTGATGAAGGGCCTGAGCCTCGCGCTCGGCGCCTATAATGCCCTGCTGTGGCGGAGCTTCGCTGGTGTCGCGATCAGCGGTATGCTGTTCGTGGCGACGCGCACCGCCTGGCCGGTGCGATCGGTGATGCGCGTCCATCTGATTCGCGGCTCGGTCTCGGCGGTGATGGCGATCGCCTTCTTCTGGGGGCTGGCGCGCGTGCCGATGGCGCAGGCGGTCGCCCTGACCTTCATCGCGCCGTTGATCGCCCTGTTCCTCGCGGCGGTGCTGCTCAAGGAGCATGTCGGCCGGACCGCGATCATCGCTTCGCTGCTCGCGATCGTCGGCGTGGGCGTCATCCTCACCGGCCAGGCCCGCGCCGAGATGGGGCCGGAGGCGTTTCACGGTACGCTCGCCATCCTCCTGTCTGCCGTCTGCTACGCGTACAATATCGTCCTGATGCGCCAGCAGGCGCAGGTGGCCGGGCCGATCGAGATCGCCTTTTTCCAGAGCCTGATCGTCGCCACCCTGTTCTCGCTCGCGCTGCCGCTGTTCGGCGCGTTGCCTGCTTTGGTGCATCTGCCGGCGATCATCGGCTCCGCCGCGCTCGCGACGGTCTCGCTGCTGTTGCTGTCCTGGGCCTATGCCCGCGGCCAGGCCAGCTATCTTGCGCCGACGGAATATACTTCGTTCCTCTGGGCAGCCTTGTTCGGTTTCCTCATCTTCGGTGAGACGGTGTCGCCTTTCACGCTGGCGGGCGCGGCTTTGATCATTACAGGATGCGTGATCGCCGCGCGCGGGCGCGGCCAGATATCCGATGTGGAGGCGGCGATATGAGTCTGGTCCTGCGGTTCGCGACTCCTGAGGATGTCGCGACCATCCTGCGCTTCGTGCGCGAGCTCGCCGAGTTCGAGCGCGAGGCCGACAAGGTCGTCGCGACCGAGGCGCTGCTGCACGAGGCGATGTTCGGCGAGCGGCCGGTCGCCGAGGCGGTGATGGCGGAACGCGACGGCGAGCCGCTCGGCATGGCGCTCTTCTTCCACAATTTCTCGACCTGGACCGGCTGGCGCGGCCTGTATCTGGAGGATCTGTACGTGACGCCAGCCGCGCGCGGATTGGGTGTCGGCAAGGCGCTGCTCAGCCACCTCGCGGCGATCGCGGTCGATCGCGGCTGCACGCGGTTCGAATGGGCGGTGCTCAACTGGAACCAGAAGGCGATCGATTTCTACAAGGCGATGGGTGCCGAGCCGATGGACGAATGGATCGTCAACCGCGTCTCGGGCGATGCGCTCACCAGGCTGGCGGGGCGCGACTAATGGCATGGGTGCTGCTCGCTATCGGCGGGCTGTTCGAGATCGGCTTCACCACCTGCCTTCGCCATGTCGAGGGCTTTCGCAACATCCCCTGGACGCTCGGCTTCCTCGGCTCGGTCGTGCTGTCGTTGTGGCTGCTCGAGCTGGCATCGCGCTCGATCCCGATGGGTACAGCCTATATCATCTGGGGCGGGGTCGGCGCGCTGGGGACGGTGATCGTCGGGATCGCCTGGTATGGCGAGGCGGCGAGCCTGCCCCGGTTGTTGCTGATGCTCGGGGTTGTGGCCTGCATCGCCGGCCTCAAGCTCACCACGCAAAGCTAGGGAGAAGGTGGGATGGCGTTCGATCAGGGGCTTGTCGACTGGATCGCCGAAGCGATGGAGCCGGTCGGCACCGTCACATTGCGCAAGATGATGGGCGGGGCGACGCTCTATTGTGATGGGACGATCTTCGCGATTGTTGCTGACGACACTGTCTGGTTCAAATCCGATGCGGTCAGCGATGCCGAATGGGACGCCGCCGCTTGCCCGCGTTTCACCTATGCGATGAGTGAGGGCCGGGTTGAATCAATGAACTATCGCCGGGCGCCCGACGATGTTTATGACGATGCCGACGAGCTCAGGCGCTGGGCGTTGCTTGGTCTGGCTGCGGGGCAGCGGGCGCCGCGAAAAGCGAAGGCGCGAAAGAAGCCGTAAGCGCCGCGAGCAGCAGCGCGACCCAGGCGATCGTGAATCCGGTCATCATCCAGACGTCCGGTGCGGCCATAAGGCCGAGGATCGCAAGCATGCTGCCGGGCACGATAGCGGCGGCGAACAGTCGCCGAAACAAGCGTCCCCGAGCGATAATCTCGCCCACTCCCAGCGTGCCAAAAGCGAGGAGCGCGAACTTCACATGGACCGCCCACCACAGGGCGCCGAGCAATGCCGGCGTGCCGGGCAGATGATCGAGGACCCTGTTGAGCACAAGGCCCTCGATCTCGTCGCTGATCGCGGCGGCGAGGAACATAGTGATCAGGACCGTCTTCACCCGGCCCCGCGCGCCGGCGGCGATCGCGGCGAGGATCAGAAAGCCGGTATAGCTTGGGATGAAGCCAAGCCCGTCGAGCAATAGCCCGGTCTTCTGCGCCGCGACCAAAGTCGCGGTGCAGGGCTCGCTCCCGAACATCGCCGCGATGTCGCCGGTGGTGCGGGCGAATTCGAACGCCATGATCGGTGCGAGCCCGCCCGTCGGCCCGCACGCGACCAGGCCGGGGATGCGGCCGAACAGCCCGGAGCAGGTGAAGGCGATAATCCCTATCGCCGCACACCATCTCCAGGCTGTTCGCATCGTCATTCCGGCTTGTGCGCCTTGGCTGCCTCGATCGCCGCGATGACGATCTGCTTGGCTTCTTCGGCATTGCCCCAGCTGCCGATCCGGACCCATTTCTGGGGCTCGAGATCCTTATAGTGGGTGAAGAAATGCTCGATCTGGGCGAGCACGATCGAGGGCAGATCCGAGCTCTCGCCGACATCGGTGTAATAAGGGAAGGTCGTGTCGACCGGAACGGTGATGAGCTTCTCATCGCCGCCGGCCTCGTCCTCGAGCTTGAGCACGGCGATCGGACGGACGCGCACGACGCTGCCCGGAATGAAAGGCGAGCGCGCGATCACCAGCGCGTCGAGCGGATCGCCGTCGGGCGAAAGCGTGTGGGGCACGAAGCCGTAATTCGCCGGATAGCGCATCGGCGTATGGAGGATCCGGTCCACGAACAGGGCGCCGGATTTCTTGTCGAACTCATATTTCACCGGCTCGCCGCCGACCGGTACCTCGATGATGACGTTGAGGCTGTTCGGCGGATCATCGCCGACGGGAATCATGTCGATGCGCATGGGAATACCTATTTTGCTGAAATCAGCCGATCTAGCCCGGCTTCGCCGGTGCTGGTCCTCTCAAGGTGCGGATAGCGCAGCCCGCCCGGATAGTCGACCGAGACAATAGCCAGGCGATCGTGATTTTGAATCGGCAGCACGATCGGCGCCGGTGCCGATTCAGAGCGTCATTTCGGCATGAGCAGCTTGTCCAGCCCGCCGTCTCCGGTGCCGATCTTTTCGAGGTGCGGATAGCGAAGGCCGCCATGATAATCGATGCTGACCGGCTCGATCCGGTTGCCGCTCTTCACCAGCAGCACGATCGGGTCCTTGCTCGTCTTCGCCGCGGTGATCGCCGCCTTCAGCAGCGTATCCGTATAGGCGGCGCCATTCACCGCCACGATCGTGTCGCTGATGGTGAGCCCGGCCTTGAACGCCGGACCATCCCACTGAACCGAGGTGAGCGCTGCCTCCTTGTTGACGGCGAAGCCGATCGAATAGGTCAGGTCCGTTAATTTGCGCGTGGTCTCGCTTTGCTTGAAGGTGGGTGCCGCCTCCTCGGTATAGACCAGCTTATAGCCATTGGCGGCAAAGCCGCTGATCGGCGCGGGTGCGCCGACCTCGGTCAGCCTTTTGTGCAGCAGGCCGGCCCAATCATAGGGCTGGATGCCGTTGAGCGTCGAGACGACGTCATCGAAGGTGTAGGTCACCTCGCCATAATCGCCGTCAGTCAGGCCGAAGAATTTGCCGGCGAAATCGTCGATCGACTTCGTCCCGCCCGATTGCTTGCGGAGGATCGAATCGACCTCCATCCACACCAGCAGGCCTTCATTGTAATAATCCTCGGAGCGCTGATTGCTCAGCCAGCCCCTGGGCCGGCGCTGCGAGATGGTCGGATCATTGGTAGTGTCGAGCAGATCACGCCAGTTGCGCGCGGGGCGATTGTCGAGCTGCGCCATGATCGCGGCATATTGATCGAGCGTATCCTGCTTCGAGACGAGGCCTGAACGCGCCTGGAGGACATAGCCCCAGAATTGCGTCTGCCCTTCATAAACCCAGAGCAGCGAATCGCGCATCGGGGTGCGGAAATCGGGCGTCCAGAGATCGGCGCCACGGCGGAATTTGCCGTCCCAGCTATGGGTATATTCGTGCGGCAACAGGTTGCGCGAGCCCGTGTTTTCCTTCCAGTTGATGAAATAGCCGGGCTTCACGCCGTCTTCGGACGAGCGGTGATGCTCAAGGCCGGCACCGCCGATCTCGTCGGAGAAGGCGAGCAGGAACTCATAGGTGTCATAGTGCTGCGCGCCGAACAGCTTCACCGCCTGGGTGACGAGGTTCTTGTGGAGCTCGATCTGCTCCGGCGTCGCGGCAAGCTCGGCGGCATTGTCGGCATAGACGTCGAGATTGACGCGCGGGCTGAGCGGCCATTGCTTGTAATAGCGCCCGGCGAGCACCGGCGAATCGACCAGCACTTCATAATTGGTCTTGTCATAAGTGTAGACCGACCCGACCGATTTCGACGGCAGGCCTGACGAGGCGTGCCAGCCATCGGGATATTTCACTATCGCCTTGATCGGGATCTGGCGGGTGAAGTAGCCGGCCGGATACAGGCTCATCGAATTCCACTGCAGCCGCATGATATCCGGCCCCATCACGATATTGCCCTGGTCGGCAGCGGTGGCTGAGGCGAATTGCAGATCGATATCGAGCGTCTTCACGCCCCTGGGCACGGTGATGTGATAGGCGAAGACGTCGACCGGATCGCGCGTCCAGGCGAGATCCTTGCCGCCGGCGCGGATGTGCAGCCCGACCATTTTGTCGAGCTGGCCGGTCGGCGAGTGGTTGCCGGGCAGCCATTTTGGAAAGAGCAGCACCATCTCGCCGGCTTCGGCGACGGGGATGGTTTCCTTCGTCGTGAAGATGCCGCGCTTCGTGTCGGTGGCGTCGATGTCGAGCGTGATCGTGCCGGGATAGGGAATGTCGCGCGCATCGGGGATGGTGTTGACCCATGGCACCGGCTGCGGCTTCGAATTCTCGGCGAGAGCGGGAACAGCGACAGAGGCGAGCAGCAGGGTGAGCGCGACGCGACGGATCATTGAGGGAAAGCCTTCCGGCAAGAGGTCGAACGAGGTGGCTTAATAGAGCAACGCACCCTGCGTCCAGAGGGGCGATTCGCGGCTGGGCGGTGGTGGCGTACGTGGTGCAATTTGGTGTCGTCACCGGGACGAATCGCGTGGTTTTCCCGCTGTTTCCCGCTGCTGCGCGCAATTTATTTTTTCGCTCGCTGTTACGGCGCGATTTTGGAAAAATATCCTTCTTAAAAATCAATGGCTTGAGTTCAGGTGGTGCTGTTATCGCGTAACAGCGGAAAACAGCGGGGATAACAGCGACAAAACGGGATCGAACAGCGGGCGGAACAGCGAAAACAGTGGAAGGTTGATTCAACCCCAGGACAAAATCGGCTTTGGCGATGGTCGGATAATCCATGGCCGGAGTGATGACATGACCGAGCGAATGATTGAATCGAGCGCGATGCCGGCGGACAGCGAGGCCGAAGACCAGGCAAGCGGGTCCGTGCGCGGCCGCCCTTTCGTTAAGGGCCAGTCGGGCAATCCGGCGGGACGGCCCAAGCGCTTCGCGACGGGAGCGCCGGGCGATCGCCTGCCCGGCGCCGACCGGCCAACCCGGTCCGTTATCCTGGACGAAGCCTATCGGCTCGTATCGGTGCAGGAAGGCGATGCGGTGTTCATGATGCCAGCCCATCGGGCGGTGTTCAGGGCGCTAACCGCGAAGGCGCTGAAAGGCAGCGAGATTGCGCAGCGGCGCTGGACCGAGATGGTTCAACGGGCCGAGCTCGAGCAGATGCATGATCAGCTTGCGATCTATAATCTGATGGAGCGCCCTCCCTTAGGCCGTGAGAAGGGAACCTATGAGGATGATATCCTGATCGATTCACGATCCGGGACGGTGGTGATCCGGGCTGTCGGGGATGGGGAGGACGGGCAATGAGGGCCGGTTCCCTCGTCTCGCGGCATCTTCTGCCGTCATTTCCGGCGTTCAGCGCGATACGCCCGACCGCAGCGTCGTGCCGGCACGATTCTCCCTGAAGGCTGAGAACCAGGTGAGCGGATTCCATGTTGCCGTGCCGTTCGGCGAGAAGGTGATGAATTCAGCCCTGCCGCCGATATTCTCGAACGGCACCGCGCCGCCAAGGCCGTTGAGCTCGAGGGGCACGCGGCTGTCGGCACTATTGTCCCGGTTGTCGCCCATGACGAAAATATGGCCGGGCGGGACGGTATAGGGCGGATAATCGTCCTCGTCGCTTCGGCCGAAATCGAGCGTGTCATAGGAACGGCCGCCGGGCAGGGTCTCACGGAGAATGTGAAGGCGGCAATAGGCTTTGCCGTCCTTGCCGACGACGCGGGCCCCGGCGAATCCCCAGAATGCCCTTTCGGCATCTGGATCATGCGCGTCGCAGTGGAAATTGCCGTCGATCGGCATCAGCCGATAGCCCATGTCCCGGGTTTCGATGGGCTTGCCGTTGAGCCAGAGCCTGCCGCCGATCAACTGGATCACATCGCCCGGCAGACCGATGGCGCGCTTGATCAGATCCTTGCCGTCATCGGGCTGAGCCACGATCACGATATCGCCGCGCTCAGGCATGCGACCGAACAATCGTCCCTTCATGAAAGGCAGGAGATGGAAGGTCGCCGAGGCATAGGACCAGCCATAAGGATATTTGCTGACGACGAGGCGATCGCCGACCAGCAAACCCGGCATCATCGATTCGGACGGGATGTAGAAGGGCTTTGCGACCAGGCTGTGGAGGCCGATTACCAGAAGGATCAAGCCGAGGACGTTGCGGATCTCGGCAAGCCAGTTGGCCTGTTCGCGAACGGGCGGCGATGG
>Ga0307508_10003648_pt1 | contig 15437 bp, 13 predicted proteins | sample 9_EM_MG_FD_203089 | JGI IMG/M metagenome (GOLD analysis project Ga0307508, IMG submission 203089) | Populus trichocarpa ectomycorrhiza microbial communities from riparian zone in the Pacific Northwest, United States - 9_EM | ecosystem: Host-associated > Plants > Roots > Unclassified | place...
TGACGACGCTCCTGCGGGGAGGGGATGAATCTCGCTGCCATTTCGGAGGCGAGTTTGCGGTCTCTCGCGTCCGTCCGTCCGCGCGCGCCTAACGCTTTCTAGATCTGTTAGGCGACTTTCTGATGGCTCGCTGCTTCGCCCCGGCGCCGAAGTTCTTCAACTCCGCCGCAGTCGCACCGAGAGCACGTAGCGCCGCGCGCGCGATAGCGGACGGCGTCTTCTCGTCGTCAATGCCGTGCGGGAAGGCTGCTCGTAGGCGCGAGAGCGTGTCTTCCGCGCTCGTGGGATCGGCGTAGCCCCGGGCTCTCAACCAAAGGGACAAGCCCTCCAGAAAACGCACCTGATCCAGGGCGCCATCCCGAAGCCACGCCAAGTGCTGCGCGACCATTGAGGTGAGCTCGGTGTCCCGGTCGGCGTCGAGGTTTGTCACGCGAGCGATAGGCTCGCCGCGGGTTCGCGCGCGCCGTAGAAGGTCTCCGGCGGCTGATGCAATTGTAGCCAGGGACTCATCGGCTTCCGCGTCGATGGCGTAAGCCACGGCCCAAATCACACCTGCAGCGGTGCGGAGCCGGGCGGCTCGAGCCCCATCAAGTCGGTCGGCACGTGCGGCCATCCGCATGGCGAGCGCACCGAGTTCGACGCCAGGGAGCATCGGCGCGTCGGCGCTCGGAAGCGTCGCGCTGCCCCGTCGGGGGTCCGTGCGCTTCGCGCCCTGCGGCTGCTTTGTGGTACCGTTCTTCTTGCTCGCCATCTTCGAGCCACGCGCCCGGACCTCGCCAAAGGTCGCGGGCGTTTCAATTGGTGCAGTCTACCGCTTCCAAGCTTCACGCCGCGCTGAAGGTCACCTCGAGCCGAAGCCCGAGCGCTGTCGCGATCTTTTCCAGCGTTGCAACCGTCGGATTCCCGTCCGGGTCTTCAAGCTTCGCGATTTGTTGCTGAGACACGCCTGCGCGCTTGGCGAGCTGGCCTTGCGTGAGCTCAAGCTCCTCCCGGCGCCATCGAATTTGAAGTACGGCGGAGAGCTGTGGGGCTACCTCGATTGCATCGCCTTTGCGAGCTCGCGGTCGGGGCGGAGCGCTTCCTTGAACCAGGTGAGCTTCGAGCCATCCTTGAAGGGCTTCGTGTGCTGCTTCGTGTGCTTCAGAACGAGTGCTCGCTTGGGTGAAACATCCTTCGCAGTCAGGGAAGGTAACGAGCCAGTGTTTGCCGCTCTTTGCGACATTTGCTCGATAGAACATATCTATGACCTTTGACCGAGGATCTGGACCCCGGATTTGGTCGAACTCATTTAGGTATAAATTGGGGTATATCAAAGATGGCTACGGGAACAGTCGTACTCCCGAAGCTTTTTCGATCGCCTTGGCCAAACCGAGGCCGATGTCTTTTTTGGGGTGCGGAACGGTGACCACGCGACCGGGCGATGCAGGATGCGAATAGTGCTGATGTGAGCCCTTCGTGCGGACGAGTTTCCACCCGGCTGCCCTCAGCTTCCGTATGATTTCTGCCGAGCTCACGACAACAATATACAACCTGAAAGTTGTATTGTCAAGGCGAGCCCTTGTCGCTCCGCGAGCGCTTCGCGCGCTCGGCTTCGAGGCTCGTCACGTCGGGCGCCACGCGAGCGAGCCGGCGCGCTCGAAGCTCGGCGGCGAGCACCTGCACGGTCTCCCACTGCTCGGCGCGCGACGCCCGCATGAGCGCGTCACCCAACGCCTGCTCGACGATGTCAACCTGGGCCAAAACATGGCCCACCCCCACCGTTTCGGGTGGGCCATGACGCCCGATCGTGTCCGATGGCGTGTCGCAACTCTGCGAAATCGCGTGTTCAGGCTGCGTCGTGGAGGCCGGGCCCCCATTCGAATCCCCTTGGGGACGCAATCGGTTGTGCAAAGCGCACCAATGGCCGCCGCTCCAGAAATCTCGTAGCGGCGGCCGTCTTTTGTCTGCACGGGCGTGAAGCGCAGCGGGCCCGTCAGCAACGCTTCGAGCGTGGTGCGACTCTCCGCCACGTTGCGCCCGAGAAGCGCCTGGAAGTCGGCTAGGCGGGCGCGGGCTTCCTTTTCGAGCCGGCGCACTTCCAAGTCCAGCACCGACGGCGCGACGGCGATCACTTCGAGTCGAGCGCGCACCTCGGCTAGCCGTTTCTCCCGCTCGCCGATCACACCGGCAATGGTGGGGGACTCGACGCCGCTGGCGACCGCCGCCACGAGCCGGTCCAGCTCGCCGCGCATTGAGATTCATCCCGCGGGCCGGGGACACGCGAGAGGCTGGGTAGGGGACGGTCCCAGCGACGGGGGACGGCTCACCAACACGACGGTGACGCCAGCGCGCGGCGCGGCGTCGTAACGACAGCGGCTCCGCTTCGCTCGTGCCTCCGGCGGGGAAGTGAGCGCCGTGCAACTAGGCGAGCAACGGAGGCAGGTGAGGCGATCACCGCCGCCGAGAAGGCGGAACCAAGACTCTAGCTTTGGGCCGCCTCCTCAGGGGCCGTCGCTGGGCTTAAGAGGCGGTCGACGTCGGCTCCCGCAAACACTGCGCCGCGCGGGCCTTCATGCGTCAGGATGTGTCGGATGCGAAAAAGGTCGGCGAGGTCAGCCCATACCCCGCCATGCTCGCATCGCTAACCTTCGTAGGCTAGCCCTTGAGGCCGCCGCCGCTAAGCCGAGCGAGCGCAAGGCGAGCCAGATGTCGCTCTCGTCAGCCGGCCGCCACCACCTACCAGAGTCGCGCGACGCCGTAGGTGTCGAAAGTCTCGTCGATACTCACGACGGTAAAGCCGCGCTCGAGCGCCTGCGCCGCGAGCAATCGGTCAAACGGATCGCGATGGTGAAACGGCAGCGTGGCGACGCGAGCCAGGTCTGCTATTTCGATCGGAAGCAATTCGATTCCCGCGTCGCTTAGCAGCGGCGGGAGCAGCTCGCCGAGTGGCTTCGCAAGGGCCAGCTTGCCCAGGCTGCTCTTGATTGCCATCTCCCAGGCGCTGGCGACGCTCAGAGCGCGCACACCATCGGCGGCCTCGATCTCGGCGCGGGCACGTTGGCTGATTCGCTCGCTGCCCTCCATGAACCAAAGGAAGGCGTGGGTATCGAGCAGCAGATTCATCCCGTGTACGGCGCGAAGTCGGCAAGCGGCTCGTCGAAGTCGGCGGCCACGCGGAGCAGACCCTTGGCGGCGCCGAAGCGCGGCCGGTTGTGGCGCGGGGCGGCAGGCGTGATGCGCGCGACCGGCACGTTGGCGCGGGTGACGAGGACCTCCTCGCCGGCCTGGACTCGCCCCAGTAGCTCGGCGAAACGCGCCTCGGCCTGGGTAAAATCGACGACGTGCATGAGCCTTAGCCTAGCATTGGATGCCCCGGGTTGGGGCAGGGCGCGCTCGGCCATGGCTAGGCAACGATCCGAAGCGGAATCGCCGGGAATTCCGCTAGCTGCACAACTGTTCGAATCCCTTGGGGACGCCCGTTTTTCTCGATGTTTTTTTGATGTGCTGGCCCACCCCGCCGGCAAGGGTGGTGCCTCGGAGCTCGGGCAACGCGAAGTCGAGCGGCTGAAGCGCGCCCGCGTTGATCTCTTGGAAGCTGCTCGCCGTTCGGCGGTAGCCGAAGCGTCCGAGGTCATCGAGGAACAGGGCAGCGCTGGGCGTTGAGATTTGGCGTCGTCTGCCCGGCCTCCAAGAGGCGCTCGCCGGCTGCCATTGATGCAAAGGTCGATGCGCTCGGGCCACATTAGCGGAGACAACGGGTACCACGCCCACCAACGCTCGGCGATCAACAGCGCGGCTAGAGGCGCTTGGACAGCGCGGCGTTCGCAATCTGCCGGGTCAGGGCGAGTGGACCAAAGTCGAAGTTTTGGAGCTCGGTCGCGCTCAAACGCCGCAACTCCGCTAGCTCCGTCCCACATTGGGGAGTGCCGCGACAGGTCGCCACGAACGCAATCAGCAATTGATTGATGCCCGGCACGCTGAAGTGACCCACGAAATCCGAGCCCGTGACCTCCAGCGCCAACTCCTCCTGCACCTCGCGCGCCAGAGTCTGCTCGGGCGTCTCGCCGCCCTCTACGAAGCCCGTGATCATCGAGAACAGCCCGGGCGGCCAGGCCTTGTTCCTGGCAAGCACGTAGTCTTGCTCGAGCTGAACCAGAACAGCCACCACCGGTGTTGGGTTCCCCCACGCCACGAACTTGCACTGGGAACAAGCCAGCCGCGACTTGCCGTCAATTTCACGCTGGGACGTTTCGGATGCGCACTCGGGACAGAATTTCATGGACGTGGTTCCAATCGGGACGCGGATGCTAGCTCGGTCCGTCGTCGTAGCAATCCGCCTGACACCTGATTCGACAACGAAAATCCTACCGAGTTGTGCGGGTGATGGTGACGTAGACGAAACAGCTTCGTTTTGTTGCGCTCATGACCTTGTTCTTCGTTCGGGTTCAGTCCTTCTCTTCATCTTCAAGATGGTGCTTCAGATCGCGCAGGGCCTTGAGGCGCGGCCCTTCGAACTTGCGGATCCAGCGGTCGTAGATTTGCTGAAGCGGCACAGGGTTGAGAAAGTGCAACTTCTCGCGTCCTCGCCACGCCACCGCCACCAGGGAGCCGCGGGTTCTTGGAGGTTGCGGCAGCCACCCAAAGATGGCTAGAACCGCCGGATGCGTCGGTCTGTGCTCGTTAGGCTCGGCGCGTTTTCTCTTCTCGCACTGCGGCCTGCCGCTGCGGCACCGAACGAGCCCGCGCCCTTCGAGCTGAGCTATCGAGCGCCCGCCGAATGCCCGGATGAGGCCACGTTCCGCGCTAACCTAGCCAAGCACTTACGGGATACGTCGCGCGCAGCGGGGACTCGTCTGGAGCTGACCATCGCCGAACACGACACGGGATACCACGGAGTATTGGTTGCATTAGATAGTTCAGGACACCGAGGCACTCGGCGGATTGAGGGCAAAACGTGCGCCGAAGTGGCTCAAGCGTTGGCATTCCTGGCCAGAATCGTGATCGAGCTCGGCGGTCTAGTCGATTCGGAAACGCCACCACCGCCCGCGCCCGCGCCCCGTGTGCCGCCCCCGAAGCTCATAGTCCCGAGCTTGCACGCGCAGCCTGCGGCCCGGAAACCGCCGTCCCGAGTCGGGGTATCGGCCGTGCTGCTCGGCGGCGCACGCGGTGGATTTGCGCCCGGCTTGCGCCCGACGGGCGAGCTTGGTGTTGACGTCGGCGCGAGCACCGCAGTGTGGTCGCCATGGGTGCGCCTCGCCGGTTTCGTCGGTAGTAGTAGGCTCGGAAGTTTGGGTGGAAGCGCCTCACTGCGCTTCTTCGGTGGGCGACTCGAGCTCTGTCCGCTACGTCTTGGGGACACGCGCCTCACCGTCCGCGCCTGCGCCGGTAGTGAACTTGCGGTGGTGGATGCGCGTGGCCAAATCGCAATCGAGCCGAAGAGCGTGACGAAGCTGTGGGCGTCCGCCGAGGCCACCCTGCGCTTGCAATGGTTTGCGACGCGGTCGTTCTTCGCCGAGCTCGGGGGCGGGCCGGTGCTCCCGATCGTGCGCACTCGGTACTACTTCGAGCCCGACCGCACGCTCTACATCGTCCCCGACGTGACGGCCCGCTTGGCGCTTGGATTCGGGCTGTTGTTTCCGTGAACCCTGGGGGTAACCGCGTCGCCTCGTAGCGAAGCTGGCACGCCTCATCGCCGGCTCGAAGCTCAGCTACTGGGCAGCACCACCCACCGCGGCACTGTAGGTTGCCCCAGGGGCACAACTTTCCAAAGGCGCCCGAGCGTTCCGCCGAGCACCGGATTCATCAGGCTGTCATCCATTTCAGGGTCTTCGACAAAACCGAGGGTGACCGGTGATCGTTCCGGCAGTTGTGGCCAACACCAGGTACCCATGGCCAGAGGACTTTCGTTTTCGACCGACGCTGGGGTGTTGCTTCTCGGGTTGGTATCGCTGAGCTTGACCAACTGCGGCAGTAGCCGAACGTCGAACCGCGCTGGCGGCGCGGGAGGAACCGACGGCACGGTTGGTGGTGGACAGAGCTCCGGGGCTTCCGCGACTCCCGGCGGCGCGGGGCCGCTGACGCTCACCGGCGCCGGCATGGCCCAAGGAGGAGCCGATGCCTCGGCGGCGTGCGTGACGTGCTCGGCCGATCTCCACGACGTCGTCGACTGCAGCGGAAATTTATTGATGAAGTGCCCCAGCGACAAAGGTTGCTCGGCGGGTGCTTGCGTCCCAGCTTGCGATGCCGCGAGAGCGAACGCGAGCGCGCAGGGTTGTGAATTCTACAGCGTCGTGCCCGCTCCCGAAGCACGCACGCATGGGGCGTGCTTTGCGGCCTTGCTGACCAACACGTGGACGGCGCCCGTGACCATCCAAGCCGACTATGGGGGAATGCCGCTCGATGTCGCGGGCATCAGTCGAACGCCCAAGGGGACTGGAGCGGCATTGACTTATGAAGTGCTGGCTTCCGGACAGCTTGCGCCTGGTCAGGTCGGCATCCTCTTTCTGGCGCGGGCCAAGTCTGGTGGTGCCGACGCCAGCTCTGTTGATTGTCCGAGCGGCGTTGAGCCGGGTGTTTCCATCGACGCATCGATCGCTGGTACCGGGACTGGCAAAGCTTTCCACATCACGACCAGCGCTCCCGTGGCTGCCTTCGACATGTATCCGTACGGTGGCGCAAAGAGCTTTGTCTCGAGCGCAACGCTGCTCGTCCCGACGTCCGCGTGGGGAACCAACTATATGGCGGTCAACGCGTGGAATAGCGGCGACAGCAATGATCCCGATGCGCGACAACCCGATGACACACCGTACCCACCGTATCCATTCATCCAAATCGTAGCCCAACAGGACACCACCAATGTGACCATCAGCCCGACCGTTGCCATCGTCGGAGGCAAGCGAAATCCCAATATCGCATCGAGTCGTGACGTCGCATCTACATCGGCAGGACAACCCGCTACCTACGCGCTCTCGAAAGGTGATGTTCTCCAATTTTTGCAATTCGACGAGCTCAGTGGCAGCGCTATCGGAGCGGACAAGCCCGTGGGCGTCTGGGGCGGTCACACCTGCATGATGGTCCCTTTCGGGCTCGCGTTCTGCGACTCGGCCCACCAACAGCTCCTGCCCATCTCGTGGCTCGGATCCGAGTACGTTGCTGTCCGCTATCGCGATCGCCTCTCAACTTACCCGGAAACTGTCCCTTGGACACTCGTCGGCATGGTCGACGACACGGTGCTCAGCTATGACCCGTCTGCGCCACCCGCTGCACCCGCGTCGCTGATGCGGGGACAGACTGTTCGTTTCGATGCACCGGAGCCCTTCAGCGTAACGAGTCAGGATGACGCGCATCCGTTCTACGTTGCCGGTCATATGACAGGCGGCTCCTCCGCTCCCATGGCATCCGTTGAATCGGGCATGGGTGGAGATCCGGAGTTCGTGAACGTGGTTCCCCCTCAGCAATGGCTTTCCTCGTACGTCTTCCTCACCGACCCGACCTACGCCACCACACACCTCGTGTTCGTGCGACAAAAGGGCAAAGACACGACGTTCAAAGATGTCACCCTCGACTGCGCCGGTACGCTGAAGGGTTGGATGCCGGTCGGCTCGAGCGGGCAGTTCGAATTCACCCGTTTCGACTTCGACAAGAAAGGGGGCCGCTGCACGGACGGCGCCCACGTGGCCAAGAGCGACGGAAATTTCGGTCTCACGGTTTGGGGCTGGGACGAGTGGGTGAGCTACGCCTATCCAGCCGGCTTGAGCACCCGACCCGTCAACACCGTCGTCGTTAAGCCGGGGCCTGTAGTCAAATGAGGCGAAGATGCGTGCATTGACCGCGACGGCCGTATCTTGGCGGGTGAATTCGGGCCATTGTCCAATGATTTCAGGAAGTACGCGCGTAGCGATGGTGACCCGTGATCGTTCTGGCATTTGCGGCCAACATACTGGAGCGTCTGCTCTAGGCGCGTCGAATGCTATCGTGTCTGGTTGATTGAGTATCGATCTCGTACTTCCGGTCATGATTCGCAGTCGCGAGGCCCACGCTGCTCGGTTGCGCGCGATGATGGACAACCATTTCGAAACGGTGTGGCGTTCACTACGCCGCCTCGGCGTGCCAGAGGCAGGTGCCGACGACGCTGTGCAGCAGGTATTCGTCGTCGCGTCACGCCGACTCGACGAGATCACTGTGGGCGGCGAGCGTGGATACTTGCTGGGGATCGCGGTGCGCGTCGCGTCCGATGCGCGTCGGACAATCGCTCGGCGACGCGAAGTCTCAATCGACACCGAGCTGAGGGGTTCGTCGTCAGTAGCTGCCGGGCCTCGGCAACCGGATGAGGCGCTCGAGCAGAAGCGAGCGCTGGCCATGCTCGCGGCGCTGCTCGACCAGATGCCCGATCCGCTAAGAGAAGCGTTCGTGTTGTTCGAGCTCGAAGAGCTTAGTGCGCCCGAGGTGGCACAGGTGCTGGACGTGCCCGTCGGGACCGTCGCTTCGCGCGTGAGGCGCGCGCGTGAACTCTTGCGCGAGAGTTTGGCCAAGGGAGGTGGACCATGAGCGAGCTCCGGCGATGGTCGGAAGAAGGTGCGACGGCGGCTGAGCTGTCGCTGCTCGAAGTATCTCGGCGTGAGCAGGCTCCGCCGCAAGCGCGTACGCGCACGCTCGGGGCGCTCGGCCTCGCGGTGGCGGTTGGCACGGCAACTGGCACTGCCGTCGCGACAACCAGTCGCAGCGGAGTCGGCTTGCTCCTGAAAGTGGTCGGTGTTTCGCTGCTTGGCGGCGGGCTCGTCGTAACCGGGCTCGCGATGCACCGCGCGCACCTGGCAGCGACCGCCACCACGACCGCCAAGCAAGTCCGGACGGCAGCGAACACGAGCGTACCCGTGAAAATACCTGCCGCTTCGGTCTCGACGGACAGCGTTCCGCCCGCAACCTCCGACCCGGACGCAGAACCGGCTACTGCCCCGGCTGCCCAGAGTAGCGCGTCTCCGCGCCCCACTCGGCCCGAAGCAGCGGCTGGCCGATTGTCGCGTGAAGTCGCGGCTCTCGAGCGCGCACACCAAGCCCTGGCGGCGCAGGATCCAAGCTCTGCGCTCCATTTGTTGGATCGCTATCGCGCCGAGTTTCCGAGCGGTGCGCTCGGCTCGGAGGCGACGGTTCTGCGCGTCCAAGCGCTGCTCGCAAGCGGCAACCGCGCGGCCGCCCAAACGCTGGCGGATGCCTATTCGTCGGCGCACCCGGACAGCCCTTACGCACGGCGAATTCAAGCTATTCTTCATAGCGCTCGATGACAATGCGCTGGTGCCTCGCGTTGGTGCTGCCGTTCGCCTGCGCCTGCACGGCTCAAGCTGATCTCGGTGGTGGAATGCCCGAAGCAACCCCGGTCGCGCTCCGGTTGCCGATCGAGGTACTGGGCAGCGGCGCCCCCGACGAGCCCGCAATCGCGAGCGCGGATCTCGCCGTCGCGAGCGCGGATCTCACTCGGGTGCAGACGTTGTACGTGGTCTGCCATCGTTGCGGCTTCTACGCGCCACCCGAGTTCGAAACCCTGAGCAAAGCGGTGACCAAAGTCAAAGCTAGCCTACGCATCGCAAGCGGCGCAACCACGGCTAGCGGCGACAGCGTCGCGGGAAATGAGCCGTGGATCGACATCACGGACGGTAACGTCATGGTCGATCGCGTGGCGGGCGCGCATGGCGGCATCAACGGCGGCCTCGCGACCCTGGGCTTTCACGTTCAGGTCGACGACGTGACGCGCGCCAGGTTACTCGCCGCCCCTGGAACGAATCGGATCGAATTTCGTTTCAACGGCACCGACGGCGTCTCGAACGGATTTCGAATCCTGGACCTGCAATTCCAAGACGCGGACGGCAGAAGCCTGAGCCCGGTGACCAAGAGCTGGGCGGATATTTCGCTCGAGAAGAGCGCAGGTGGTCCCGCGTCGAGCGCCAGCATGCGGGGTGCAGCTCTGTGGAAGGCTCGAGATAGCCTGCAGAAATCGTCGATCGTGGCCAGGCCCATCCGAGCGGCGTGCGGCGATTGCCACGCCGCGGATGGTCGCGATCTGCAGTACTTCAACTACTCCGACAACGCGATCGTAGAGCGCAGCCGCTTCTACGGTCTCACGAGGGAGCAAGGTCAGGACATCGCCGCGTACTTGCGAGCTTCACTCAGTCAGGTGCCACACGTCGCAGCGGCCGCACCTTGGAACCCGCCGTATCAGCCGGGACCCGGGCTCGACCACAAGCCGGCCGTCGAATGGGCGGCCGGCGCGGGCCTCGACGCCGTGCTCGCTGACGGCGCGGCGTTCGTGAAGGCGTTGGTCGGACAGCCAACCGATGACGCGCCACTCGTCGTTGCCCAAGCACAGATCACTTTGGCACTAGATCCGACGCGGCGGCTGAGCACCCGCGAAATGCCTGTTCCGCTGCAATTTCCAGATTGGAACTCGTGGTTGCCGACTATGCATCCGCTCGACATTTGGCCGCCGAGCGCTGGCGCAACCAGCGGCTTGTTCGAGATGGGTTACGCAGGCCACACGCCTCTTGCAGCGTACACGGCGATCGGCAGTTTTCTCGATGAGCACCAGAATGCGAACGGAAGCTACGGCGACTTTAGCAATCTCACAGCGAGTCAGAGAAACCAACTTCAAATCTTGCTGCAAGCCGTGGGCGCTCAAACCACTAGCTTCGAAGGAGGCGGTCGAGGCGCACGCATCTCGCCCGACGCGAACAACCCGTACGCAGCTCAGCTCGGTGGGGCAGCCTTGCAAGCGCTTCTCGCCGACGCGACTGCAGCCGTCGCGGATGCAGCCACGTGCGGCCTGGCCACGCCCTGCATGCCGTTCGGGACGGAGTCGTTCATGGAGCGAGCTAACCTCGGCCTCATTCAGTGGCTAGCGGTCAAGCAATGGGAAGTCGTGGAGCGTTATGGTCTCCAGGCTCAGTCCGCATTTCACGGCAGCCTCGACGCGAGCGGAAACTGGGTCGGCGAGGGTGAGCCGCGCGGCTGGCCCTATGCTTGGCCGAGCGTGTTCTACCTGGCGCCTCGTTCGATTTTCGTGCCCCAAGGCACACGACAGTCCTATTTTTCTTGGGAGAACAGGCTCGCTTCTTGGTACCGCTCGAACCAGTGGCAACAGCTCCAGGTCAGCGTGAACCCGGGTTGGGCGGGCGCCTCGAACGGCGCGGTCGACTGGCCCACGGCGCTCGGCGACATCGAAAGTCTGGCGGACGAGCTGAGTTCCGCCAGCGCTCCGGGCGGCATCGCCGCCGCGCATCTGGCGCGGTTCTTTCTCAACACGGTCAAGCTGTCACAGCTTGGCAACACGGACATCCCGTTCGACGGGCCGTCCGCTTCCGACCCGATGAACCTCTTTCTGAATTCGGGCGAGCAAAGCAAGGCGGACCTGCTCTTCAAGTTGTCGCCCGCGGTGATCTTGGACAGCGGCGCGACCGAGCGGAGTCGGTTTCGAGATTTGGAGCAAATCGCGCCCGGCTTGTATCTGCTGTTCGTGAACGGCATGCTCTCGAGCTACGACGCGATGTTCACCAGCACGACTCGCAGCGAATATCGCATCTGTGATCCGACCAACACCCAATTGGGCCAACCCGAGCCCTACGCGGGACAACGCTTCTGCATCGACGCCGCGCGCACGCCGTTGCCACTCGACGCGAGCTCGCTGCCGTATTGCCGTTACCCCTCGAACAGCGGCTACACGACCGAACAATTCAGCGTTTGGGGGGTGATGGCCGCGGCCGAGCTCGGCGCCGATCCCAATTTGATCCAGACCTGGTCCGCTTGGAATGACCGCATTTGGCCGAACTGAGCGGCGGCCTTCGAAGTTTTCGAGGCCGGGAGCGATCGTTTCGCGCGATCGCGGCCAAGCTTCTTCTGCGCATGATTTCGTCACACACGCCAGGTGCTGAGCAAGGCTGGCTTCTGGGAAGGTCTGAATGACTCGCTGGCTGGTGCTGGTTAGCTCGGCATGGGTGCTCTCCTGCGGCGCCGGCAAAGTTGACAACGCCTCGACCGCCGGCAAAGTTGGCGGCGCCCCGACCGCCGCTGGCGGTAGCTCGGTCAGCGCCGGAGGCTACGGCGGCGCAACCTCGGCGGGCGGCGCGAACGACGCGGGCTCGTCCTCGAGCGGAGCATTCACTGGCTCTACGGGTGGCGCTTCCGCGGGCACCGCGGGCCAGGCGAGCACCGGACCCGTGCTCCAGCTGCCCATCGAAGTGCTCGGCAGCGGCGCACCCGACGCGCCGGCGATCGGCAGTACGACCCTCACGCTCGCTGGAGATGCGAGCGCCGTGCAAACGCTGTACGTCGAGTGCCACCGCTGTGGCTTTTACGATGCGCCGGAGTTCGAGGCGCTCGCCAAGCCACTCGTCAAAGCCAAGGCTAGCCTGCGTATCGTCGGCGATTCGAGCGCGACGAATAGCGACGCACCCTGGATCGACATCACGAATTCGACCGTCCAAGTCGATCCCATGGCGCTCGCGCACGGCGGGATCAACGGCGGCATGGTGTCGTTGTCCTTCCAGCTCAGTGTCGACGCAGCAGCCCGCGCTCGACTCGTGCCTGCCCCGGGAACGAATCGGATCGAGTTTCGTTTCAACGGCACCGACGGCAACAGCAACGGTTTTCGCGTGCTCGATGTGCAGCTGCGAGATAGCACCGGAAAAAATCTCACACCCGCAACCAAGATGTGGGCCGATATCTCGCTCGAAAAGAACGCCGGACAGAATCCCACCGCCGCCAGCGCCGGCGGGCAAGCGCTCTGGACCGGTCGAAACCTCCTGATCAAGTCACCGATCGTGCCGCGCAAGATCCGCGCGGCGTGCAATGACTGTCACGCGGCCGACGGCCGCGATTTGCAGTACTTCAACTACTCGAACAACTCGATCGTGCAGCGTTCGAAATTTCACGGCCTGACGGCGGAACAAGGACAAGACATCGCTGCCTACGTGCGCGCTTCGTTGTACGGAAAGGTTCCGCACGTGGCCGCTGCGGCTCCCTGGAATCCGCCGTTTCAACCGGGCCCCGGCCTCGACGCAAAACCGGCCGTGGAGTGGGCCGCCGGCGCAGGCCTTGCTGCAGTGCTTCCCGACGGCAAGGCGTTCATGAAGGCCCTGTTTGGTCAGCCCGTCGACGGCACGCCGCTTTCGGTGACGCAGGCCGACATCAATAGCGTGCTCGACGCGACCAAGCTACTGAACACGCGAGAACAACCCGTCGCGCTGCAGTTCCCCGATTGGAACGCGTGGTTACCGCCGGTTCACCCGCTCGACCTCTGGGCGCCGGGCGCCGGCGAAACGATGGGGCTCTTCGAAACCGGGCATAACAACGGCAACCCGCTCGCAATGTATCAGGCGATTGAGGCTTGGCTCGAGAAAAACAAGAACCCGAACGGCGTTTACGGCGACTGGAGCCATCTCACTGCCGCCGAGCGAAATGACCTTCAAGGGAAACTCCAAAACTTCGGCCCGCAGACCACCAACTTTGGTGGAGGCAGCCGCGGCACGCGCGTCTCGCCCGACGCCAACAACCCGTTCGGTGTGCAGATCGCCGCACAAAAGCTGCAGGCGCTACTGTCGAACGCCACTGCCTCACTCGATCTCTCGACCTGCGGTCCGACAGGCCCGTGCACTCCCTTCAGCACCGAGGCTTTCATCGAACGCGCCGATGTCGGGCTCTATCATTGGATGGGGGTCAAACAGTGGGAGCTCGTCGAGACTTACGGCCTGCAGGATCAGAAGTCCTTCCACGGCGCTGTGGACGCATCGAGCAATTGGGTGGGCGACGGCGAAACGCGCGGCTGGCCATTCAGCTGGCCCAGCGTTTTCTACCTCGCTCCACACATGATCTACGCGCCCACGGTCACGCCCAGCGGCACGCGTGAGTTCTACTTCTCGTGGGAAAATCGCCTAATTTCTTACTACCGCACGAATGCTTGGTATCAGCTAGAAGTCTCGATCAACCCGGGCTGGGGCGGCGCGTCGAACGGGCCCATCGACTGGCCGTACACGCAAGGCTTCATTGAGGGCTTGTCCGATGACTTGAACACGGCCAAGGCTCCCGGTTGGATCTCCGCCGCGCACTTAGCCCGCTACTTCGAAATCAACGCCAAGCTCGCGCAAAAAGCCAACACGAACATTCCGTTCGACGCCCCCGACCCGAAGGCCCCGACGAACATTTGGGTGAACCAAGGCTTACAGAGCAAAGCTGATCTGCTGTTCAAGCTGTCGCCAGCCGTGATTTTGGATTCGGGCATCGGTCAGCCGACGAAGTTCCGTGCTTTGGAGCAAGTCGCGCCGGGCGCGTACTTGATTTTCGTGAACGGCTCGATCGCTTTGTACAATTCGCTCTATTCGACTACGACGCGGAGCCAATACCGGACTTGCGATCCGAGCAACATGCAGATGGGCACCAGCGAACAGTACGCAGGGCAACGCTTCTGCATCGACGCGGGTCGCACACCGCTACCGACCGATTCGAACGGCAAGCCCTATTGCCTGTATCCCGCCAACGACGGCTTCACGACCGAGCAATTCAGCATCTGGGGCGTCATGGCCGCTACCCAGCTCGGCGCAGACGCCGGGCTAGTCAAAACCTGGTCGAATTGGAACGACCAGATGTGGCCGCCAAACTAGTCACTCGAGCGCCTGCGCGACTCGCGGCCGAAGGCTACCTGGGGAGTAGCGCGCCGATCGCGTCGTACCAGACCTGGCCCATGACGACGTAGCCAGCGTCTTGCGGATGCAGGTTGTCGTTCATCAGCGCGGTCTTGTAGTTGGCGTTCTTGGTGAAAGCGCCATACATGTCGACGAGGATGATGTGCTTGCCGGCGTCGGCCCGTGTCTTGACGAGAGCAGGCATGGTGCCGTTGTAGGCCTGAACCTTGATGTTCTCGTCGTCCGACTTGGTCGGAACCATCTGGGCCAGGACGACCAGGGCGTTGGGCGCGTACATGATGATGCGATCGAGCAAGAGGCCCAAACGGGTGCCGGCGTTGTCCAACATCCAATTCGTGTCGACGTCGTTGGTGCCGATCATTAGCGTCACGATATGGGGCGGGGTGTTGGTGAGCCAGGTCTGCATCTGCGGATACAAGCCTGGCCGCGGGCTACCGCCCTGGCTGTCGTCGATGGTCCAACCGCTATGGCCTTCTTGAGCTTTGGGGAAGGGGACGCTGTCGACCATGTCCGGGCCGCTCTGATGCGAGCCGACGAAAGTGAGCTTCTTCTGATTCATCAGCGCCAGATGGAACAGCTTCGTGCGGTACGTTCCCTGATCTTGCGACGCGTTGTCGGTGATCGAGTCGCCGAGCGGCATGATCTTGCACGGGTCACCGTTAGTTGGGCACGGGTTGTAGGCTGGCTGCCCGCCGCTACCGCCCGCGCCTGCCGCGCCGCCGCCACCCGCCGCACCGCCCGCGCCCGCGCCTGCCGGGCCGCCACCACCTGCAA
>Ga0307508_10003649_pt1 | contig 15432 bp, 19 predicted proteins | sample 9_EM_MG_FD_203089 | JGI IMG/M metagenome (GOLD analysis project Ga0307508, IMG submission 203089) | Populus trichocarpa ectomycorrhiza microbial communities from riparian zone in the Pacific Northwest, United States - 9_EM | ecosystem: Host-associated > Plants > Roots > Unclassified | place...
ATTCTTCAATGCTTGGCCGTGAGTAAACAATTCCTTCTGATCACTGTGCATCGCCGTCCATGCTCTCTGACTGGTCGGACCTCTTGCTGACGTCTTGCGACGGGTTTTTCTTCCCGAATATCCAAATTAGTGGCTATAACGGAAAGAACCCCAACAATAACCCGATTTGTGGCCGTAAAATCAAGGCTACTTGTACGTTTCCCTCCTCGATCTGTTCCGCTTGCGATTTACACCGTCTCTCGTGTGGCATATAGACAAAGGAAAATCCGTCACCGCAACCGTAGTTGATAGCAATCCTGGGGCTCCTAAGTACAGGCTCAACTTCTCTCCTGCTGCGTGAGTGACTTTCAATTTTGACGTTTTTAATCGGGAAAACGCCCATCTGATGCCCTACGTCTAGGTTTGATAAGCTCGCGAATCGCGATCTCGGAACCATCCAGGGCGTCACCTGGAGCGTTCTTTAGAGCAGCCGTCTTATCTGTTGACATTCTCCTTTAGCATTCATGGCGTGTGCTCCATTTACTCTAGCGCCTCCGCCTCGCGGGCTTTTCTTCTTCTGATACAGTTGTTACCTCGTGATATCTTGTGCCCATAATTCACGATGCGGTTCGAGTTCTCATAAAAATACGTGCTGTAGATGCAAGTGCGACCCATTTGAGGGATGCCTTACAGCCCAAGATCCCATTGTGACGATCACGCTGTAGAAGCCCAAGACGTCAGAGCCAGCACGAGCTTATTACATGTACCTTTCCGAGTCCCCAAGAAGTATTAGCGTGAGAGCTAGCGCGTGGAGTCGACTTATCGTCGTTAGACGATTAGCTACGCAACCTGAACTGAATGGGATTGACGGGAGAACGATGTGGAGCGGATATGAACAAGGAGCGACCGTTCGTATGAAAAGAAGTAAAACAATGATAAACAATCTACATGGCTAATGTCCGAAGTTGGGCATTGTCTCCAACAAGAAGGCTGAGCGACTCCCCTCAAGGTCAAATGAGGAGAGTAGGATTGAATCTCCGTGTTGAGGCTAGACGGTACATGGTATAAACAATACGCTTTACCACATTGTTGCATGAATTTGTATCGTAGCATTTCGTGAATGCACGTTTTGACGCGCGCAAAGAGAGTGTGAGCGGGGTCATAGACTTACGAGCGCATAGGTGTGCCGCCGTTCGGAGTTCGCCGAACGGCGCCTGCCGTCTGCAAACCACGGCTTCCAAGATCCAAGAGGTCGGAGCACCAATACCAGATGTACAATTCATGAGGGAGACTGAGAGTACAGCGCTGCGATTCAAAGTTTCCAAGGGATGGTCGTAAGTCGCGCCGTTCGAATGTCTCAACTATACACGCGACCGTTCCAGATTACTCGCTTATTGGTGGTGCCGCGCCGTCGCCTCAAGGATGCTTGTCTGGTACGCTTCCTGGGCCGTTTATTCCCTGAAGTACTTGCCCAATACGCGCGCACGTTCACGTTAATGCTCTGCCTCCTCAGGACGTGCTTTCTCAACACCAATGGTACATTACGATTTTCGCTTCTTCTGGCAGCCGAGCATGACGTCTTGCATGACGCACATAACCTGCGCTATTGCGGGCGTTTCCCACAGCTCCGTCCAATTCAAGCGCGGCACATCATCCGAGTGGAATGATGCAACGAGAGAGTTGATGAGAGGTGTTCATTTTTCCTAGTACGCCGCTCTCGTGCGCTAGAGCACCATCAGCTCTGATTCAGTAGGATCGCGAGGGCCAAGATCATCTATGTGGACACTGTCAAGTAATCCTTTTGGGAAACCTTCGCTCGCTGTAGAAAAACAAGCGCCGAACATCCCCGCCCGAAATCGGCGAAATCCCCGATGGTTGTCTCATGCTTCATACCGCGCTTTGATGCGCCACACAACCGAAGCAGTACGTACCAACTCGCGGACCTCCGGTGATGAGTAAGTGGGCCAAGACCTCGCGGCACAACCATCTGAGGAAGTCTGCGATTCTCTTGCTGTGACGTTTGAACGCTTTGGGATGACAAAGTACCTCCACCGCGCCTTTACCGGAAAGCCCTACCTTACGTTTAGGAATAATGGACTTGGCGTATAAAAAGCGGAGCGAGAGCTTGCATCTTCCTTACCACTTCACTCTTGGACTACATACCTCCTCGTTTCCCAACCCCAATCTAGTTTTCATCATGGTGAAAATTTCGGCTGGCCTTGCTACCATCGTTCTTGCGATCTCTGCGTTCGCCGCACCTACTGGCCCCTTCCACGGCCCCGCGACTTGGACTCATGAAGGCGTTGGCGCATGTGGTGTGAATTCGAAGGACACCGATCTCGTTGTCGGCGTTTCTCAACAGTTCTTCAACGCTTGGCCGTGAGTAGACGATTTTATTTTGATCATTGCACATGGTCGTACACTCTTTGACAAGCTTGCTGACGCCCCTTTCTTCTCGGAACGTCCAAACTAGTGGCTATGATGGAAAAAATCCCAACAAAAACCCGCTTTGTGGTCGCAAGATCCAGGCTACTTGTACGTCCCACTCGTTCTGCTCAGCTCGGGATTTCGACCATCTCTAACTCGATATAGACAAAGGGAAATCGGTCACCGCAAAGGTAGTCGACGGTAATCCCGGGGCTCCTCAGTACAGGCTCAACTTTTCCCCTGCTGCGTAAGTTAACTTTAGGCGCAGACAATCCTAAACCAGCATTTAACGTCGTATCCAACTGATCCCCTGCCTCCAGGTTTGATAAGCTCGCGAACCGCGATCTTGGATCCATCCAGGGTGTCACCTGGAGCGTTCTTTGAAGTAGTGTTCGCTTTATCCGTTCTTTGTTCGACACCGTTTTAGCATAGTGGCGGCGCTCTATTTGCTCTGTCGCCTTATCATTCAGTTCTTGGTTCACGGCATCTTGTGGACTAGTAATTCACAATGCGATTCGAGTTCTCGAAACCTCATAGAAATGTGTGCCGTAAATGTGCGGTCGAGGAAAGTCTTATGGACCAAGGATCTGTTACAATGGCAATGAAGAGAATACAAACCAACTTGATATTCTTGTTCTGAGTGCAAGACGCTCGTAGTTTAAATTTCGGCAGTGATCGTGCATTCACCCTATCCGCGAGTGAGTTGAGCGACTTCCTCTCGACGTCAGATGTCGTTTTTCCGCAACATAGGGCGTCGCGTCGACATATATATCTCCGTGATAGTAGGCCGGAACTCCTGTGCCATTGTTGAGCTAGGGAGAGTGGAATTTGACGTCGTTGCGTGTTGACATGGCGGACAAAGGTGATCAATTTGAACATGTGAGCCATGGTAGTTATTCGGAGGATGAAGACGAGGACGATGAAGACAAAGAAAACGAAGACGAAGAAGACAAAGACGAGGAAGACGAATTTAATGCCTCCGTAGCCTCTGGATCAGTAGGATCGGGGCCATACATTTTGAGAATATTTTTCCTCTCCCACACGTCCCAGTTGATACCCCATGTCTCATCTATTTCAGGTCTTCCCACCCCTCTATTGCTCTCCCGACTCGCCCAAGTCAAATTACTGTCAACCTGTGCCTCATAGTCCGGCCAAGCCTCCCAACCGAGACCGAGATAACCTGCCCATCGCCTAAAGTGTTTTCCTCCTTCATAAGCTTTTCGCCATTCGCCATCACTATCGCACGCAGTCATCGTAGAATGGAAAGTCTTCCATAAACGAAATTGGTCAGCTCGCGTCCCTCCAAACCATGTTGTTCTGTCTGTCATGGGATCGGGAACCCAGTCGACAACTTCGGAAGCCAGCCAGAGCGGCGCAGTAACTGCGCCTTCAAAATCAATGTATCCATTGACTGTCCCTGTCTTTTGATGGATCTAAAGTCATTGTCAGTGTATGGATCTAACATATACCAGCTTATGAGCCCACCAGAATATTTGCCAGTCTCAAATCATACCAATGAAGAGTGAAGGGTCGGTCAGGGGTGGATAGGCCTCCATCCCAGACTGGTGCGTCGCCGGGATATATGTCGCACAGTTTGATGGCCTTCATCATGGTCCTTTTTGCTCGCTCGAATGCTTCTTGCTGGCTTTCTTGCGAAACTTTCGCCTGGTGATTTACTGCATAATTATTGGTTAACAAGTCTTCACCTTCTGCAGCATAGCATCGCTCTTACTGGGGGTGGTGTCCACCATATCCAGAGTCTCCTTTGGAAACGTATCGTATTTGAAGAGATTTGCTCTGATCCCGTGTGCAAGAAATTCTCCGGTATGGGTGAACGGCCCTCGAAGAGCGTGCAGCGCCGCGAACAACGGTGAGCCAGGAGAATGGAGATTTGTTGAGGGGTAGTCTAACTTTCCGCCCAAACATCGATAGAAAGGATCGGAGACAATAGGCCCTATCTTGAATCCGGGAGCGCTGCGTTCTATCGTCGCGTCCGACGATCGTGAATAGGCGTCCGCGGCAAAGTAAATCGAACCGGCCTTCGGGAATCTCAAGGAGAATAATTCTCTGAGATGCTGCGCCACTTGTCGAATGACATTGAGTTTAACGTCAATGGGAAGAACATCCTTCCATATATCGAAAGGAACCATGCCAGGGATCTGCTCGTGCACATCATGAGACGGAGCCGCAAATAGGCTAGCCAAGCGCGGGCAATTGGACACACTTTTTGCATAATCATCCATTCAGCACCCACGGGATTTGACGAATCCGTGTTCCAAGCATAGACGGCGGGTACTGGGATAGATGTATGTGTTGCAATGTACGCGAGAGTCGCAATCTTCATCAGTGGATCAATTCGGGGCCCCGGCGGTAATGAAGCTGGATTGGGACACACCTCCGATCTCATTTTATCCCCAGGAAATACGGGAGAGGCCACACGTATCACGGCATCGAGGCTTTGGCCCAAACCACCGTCTTCGGCTTTGGCCGCAAACACTTGGTAGACCTGTACGTAGTTGTTAGCTACCAGTTATCCGATCGCGATGGTGGTTCACCTTGTGGAAGCCGCCTTCAGCAAGCTTTCTCAGAACACATTCTTGACGAAAGTGAGCATTGACCACCACATTAAGCGCAGGGAAGCTGAAGCCGTATGGCAACACTACGTCGTCATGAAAGAAGGTTGACCTTGCGTCGTCTTCAAGAATTGCGTCATACTTCGAACGAGGCCCGTCAGCGGTCATAGTGGTGAGAGTTGGGAGGTCAGCGGTAGCGTGACTGCGACTTGGTTGTGAATCATTCGCCGCTGGAGACTGGAGCTGGCCAGTTAGCAAAGGACGACGGCACGTGAACCCGTCGTGCTTTGAACCAGACCCAGACCAAGCGGCGAACGCCAAGAAACACCCTTACGTAAACAGCGGAGAAACCGAAACATGACCAAAATTACCGTAAACGTACCATTGCGAAACTGCCTAATGGATGATCATTCCGCTGGATACACACATTCAATAAGGCTCGTGCCAAATGCAATCATGCTTGCAAGGTAAGTCAAAATGTCGTCATCTCTGGCAAGGAGCACCGGGTTTGACAATAGTTCCCCAGTTGCCACGAAGGACTACCCCTTCCTAAGAAAGCAAAATAGAAACGATTGATGCCACTGCTGAAACCTCAAGAAGAAAGATACTCGAAAGAAGGCCGTAAAGCGGGCATCTGAACGAACGAGCGAGCGAGTAAATCACTCGACCAAGCTACATCAGACCAGCAAATTGTCAAAGACTGCTCCTCGAAATAAGCCAAAACAAGTTCCCAAGGACTCTTCGCAAATAGCCAAAAATGCTGCAGACACCCCAGCCCGGCACTATTCGGACGAAGGGATGACGAAATCTAACGACAAGCCACTTGACCCTTCAAATCTCTTCCGCCGAGATCCGCAATTTCCTCTCGCGAAGGTTCCAAGATCGACGCCCTCTTTAGGCGAGAACGACGCAGAGTGGCCTTGCTAACCTGTCTGCTACATGTCTTTGCCACATGGGCGGACAAAAACCGCTGCAGATTGGGGTAATCCTGACTTGCCTCCTGCGTCAGTCTGAACGAATGAATATAGACTTAGCCAGGTAGGCTGATGCGGCCATGACTCTCGACGTGAGACCAGGGCAGAGGATCGAGTCAAAGTGAAATCACACGTGAACGCCAGATACATACATTATACACATCAGTGAAAGCCCAGGAGGTAGAAGGTCTGAAGACGAGAGTGCACGAGCGGTTGATCAAAGTCCATTTGGGATCTCATCCAAATACAGCATCTGCATGCAAGAACAACCGTGAAGGTCTGGATCTGCTTCTGATAACCTATCCGCTAAGTGCCGATAGGAGCTAGTGATTCATTCATGGCCTTGGAGAGCGACTTGGCCCAGACGCCGTCTGCGACAATTCCCCTGTAGAAATAGGTTTCCGTGCCAAAGGCTTTAGCGATTACGTCTGCGGCTTCACGATCCTCATCGTCCATGTCGTTCAAAGGCTGCGGTTCAGGCGGCACAGGCGCGTGTTGTGCCCCAGGTCCCTCGGGGGGTGACCGATCGGGGCGGGGCTGTAAAGTTTCAAGGGCCTCCTACCAATCATCAAATTACGGAGAATGTCAGCAAACAATATTCGGCGAGTTGGTTCAACGATGCGGGAACAACGGACCATCACAGCCTGCTCGACGCCACTCGTGTCTATACCCATTTCCTTCGCACGATCGGTGTCTTCGCCTACGACTTTACCACCACCGGCTTGCACGAGGCCTCTTCTCACAGCCTCCTTTCCCACAGCAACAAGTCCACGGAGTGCCCCTTCTCGCGTGCCAAGCATCCTCCCTGGCTCGACGAGGGCAGCTAATAACGTTTTCGTGACACGTGCCGATAGTGCGGGGTATGTCGGACCATGCTGCGATAACAATCGCGCAAGAACGGAGCCTGCATGAGTGCGCAATTGCGACGGTGTCGGCTCGGTAGGAGTGGGGTTAAGTAGCATGGCGACGAAGAGTGTCGAAGTTAGCAGGATGGACAGGATGGGGGGGAGAAATTGGTGTAACTGTTCGGAAAGATACGTGGGTGAGCGCACAAATCATGAAGGTTCGAATAATAGACTCACGTAGGGTTCGACCAGTAATCTCTCATTTTCTAAAAGAGCACTTATCACGTCAAGATAGATCGCGAGGCTCCGTCTGTCCAAATCAACTTCATCATTATCTCCGTCTCGCCTCAAAGTCGTTACCACGCCTTCCGCGACCCATCTTGCAATGTAGGGCAGTACTGGGGCTAGTCCGGCGTCCGCACGCAGACTCGTTAATGCAGCTGTTCGTTTTCTCTCCTCGGCAGAAGGCACGAGCCCCGAAACCAGGCGCTGATAGTAATGCTGCAGCTCTCGACTCAAGTGCGCTTTTACTGAAGGCGGTTTAGATGGTTGTTTTGCACTGCCGTCCGTTGAACCTTCGACTCCAGCTGGTAGTTGGGATGCAGCAACTCCATTCTGAACGGGATGTGAGGCGCCAGACGCTCCATTAGTGGCTCCGCTTTGCTGATCAGCAGTTTGAGAGATTTCTGGTGGCGGGTTTTCAGGTATTAATGGCTGCACGCCCTCAATTGCGAGCCAGTGAGCTAAAGTCATGCAAATTGAGTCTTGTCTTCGGGGCGCAGCTTGCGGCTATTCGCACCTGTATATCGAGCGGCTCTGGGAATAGGCATCGGATCCTCCCGCAATACCGTCTCGAAGTCGATTTCTTCGTCGTCCACGACATAAATCGCTTGCCCGGAAGTTGGTTGGATTTTTCGGAATGATAATGGCGCGAGCCCTGAGTGACCATATATTGGCTGAATTTGCGTCATGAATATGAGTTATGTAAACAACGGGGGACCACGAGATAACGCACTTCAATGTTCAGGGTTTTCAATGCTTGGTCGATGTCTGACGTGGTCATCATGGTTCTCCTCGAATGCCTCATAAATCGGGAAGCTTCCTGGTCCACAGTTTTAGCCTGTATACTCCAGAATTAGGCACCAAGTAGTACTTCGATGATCTGATGCAAGCGGTATTCCACATCGCTGGCAAGGGCGCCTGCCACGGCTTCGGGCAGATTCGTAATGCCAAGCGAGTCCGCAACATCCTATGACGCAAACAAGGCTACTTTGTCACTGCTATTCAGCTTCTTAGAGCCCAGAATCTACACTCACGATGACAGAGTCTGCTTTGTAGAGCCCAGCGCGCGACATGGTCACGTGTCACGTCTGCATCCACAACTTGTCCAACATTCTAGCATCTACACGCGGCTATCTGGGTACTCAAAACTATAGGACCGTTGTTGCTCTCAATAGCTCTTCGCTCTATGTAGCTGTTTTGCCCCGCCTCTACTCTGAAGTTCTTATGCTGGGTTCCTGTTCCCTTATCTCGAGCCCTTACATGAGCTGATGAGGTGAGGCGAGCTCTGGAGCTCTGTCGCAATCTGAGGGCGATACTCTGCACGATTCAACTGTCAAGCTTAAATCCGATAACTCCAACACGAGAGGCTATCCAAAACCATCGATCTGTTCGGAGTGTTGCATTCCAATATCCTGTTTGTGTCGTGTTCTTTCCCATGTGGAGGGCGAGGAACGCCGCATACAGTTAGCCAGGTGGTGCGCTGTCGACAAGGTGGCGATCAACCGACTTCCCGACGATATCGTTGGGGAGATTCTATCATTGTCTATGACGCCATTCGGCAAGAATATGGTCAAGCTCCCAGATGAAGCCTTGGAGACGAGTAGCGGAACAGACCCCAAGTATCTGCTGTTGTTTATACGTCAGGAGGGAGGAGAGATCTTCGTCGAATGCATCAATTTATGGCTGCCGCGGTCCGCTGTGGTTCCTCTCCATGTTCACCCCGCCCCCTCCTTTTTTGTCCAATTGGGAGATCCAACATGCATAGGTCGCGTTCTCCTATCACTTACGACGTTGAAGGTTTGCGCGAGCTGCAGATCCCCTCGGAACCCCCCCCCCCCCCCAAGTTCCTTCTGGACCCGTTGGCGTCTTCCACCCCTTCTTTCCACCCCATATCTTGGGACGCACGAGATTTTCACTCCCGTTACAGTTGCAAAATTTTGTCACGATGCCTGCGTTTGCTGTTGGTAGCCTGGTGGAACTCCTGGTTATTGAAGAACAAGCAGCATCCGACGAATTCCTTCGCAAATGCCGGGGACTCCAAACGTTGACGTGGAATTTTCGATATTACAAAATGGATGTGTTATGGAAGCACCTACCCTATTCCTACATTCGAACGTTTATGGATCGGTGGCCACCTTGCAGCCAGTTTTCCCGCAACAGCTGATTTACCCGCCTACGACGTCTCGTCGTACTGTGCACGTTCAACGTGTGCAAAGCCATCTTATAATTCACACAAATAACACATCTATTTCGACGAGCTTGGCCCCGGGGGGACATGAATTGCTTCGTCACCTGGAACATTTGTCGTATTGGTAGCGTAAAGGCACGTTCCCGGTGACTCTCGCGCTCGCAGCATGGAAGGAAGGGGGAGGAGGTCGAGTTTGGCGTTATCCTCATATCAAGCAACTGCGTCTCGCTACTGGAGAAGCGGTTGAGTCACATGGGCTCGAGCTTGTATTGCGTGTTCGCGCGGGATCAGCTGGCGCGCCTTGATGTCATCTTTGTATGATGTTGAAGTGGGTTCCTGTAATGTGTGACTCTTTTAATCATGTATGAATGGCATGATCGGTATTCACGCGGACAACAATGAACAAGTTTCTTTTCGATTCGGTGGAATGGATGTTAAAGACAGACGTGGGATGGGACTTCATGTGAGAGCTCGAGGTGCTGTTTGGATAATTAAATTTAATCCGTAATCACGGATTCGGATTCCACTTGACAAGTCGGAAGTGACGGAACAATTTCCCGATCTTGGTGTTCAGCGTGTGCCTCTAGCTCTGGCTTCTTTCCCAATTGTTGATTCTTGTACGATTCTACTTACAGTAATGTACTATGACCCTTTGGGTTGTATGCGTGCAGCACACCGTCCCATATGAAAAGCGCGATAATTCCGTGGACCACAAAGAATAAAACATGGTTGCTTTCGATTGAGTGACATAGGACACCAGAAGCAGACCTGAGGCGGGCGGGGTGGTCTAGGTGCGGCGATACCGATAAAATGTGGAGATTGCTGGTTAAGGCAAACGTGATTTTAGCCCCAATCACACATCCAGATTCCACAGTATGAGCTACGCCGCTAGATCCCTCGACAATCAGTGTTGGCTGGCGAATTGTCCCACGGCCGCATACGTTGTTTGCGTTGGACTTTGCCACTTGGCGTCCATCAACTCGTCATCAAATCATTTATGCATGCTTCTCACAAGTCCGCACGGCGTAAAGGGGTATCTCAGCCGCTCCTACTCGTGGCTGAACGTGAAGACACGGACGCGATGCGGACGATCTCGCTGACAGAGGTCCTGTGCCTTTCAAACAGCTGGCGGTCTCGTTCGTGCACGCAAGCGCACATGTAAAACTGAATAGGAATATACTTGCGTTCCTCTGTCCAGAATCCGCGCAGCGAAAGCTGTATGATTGATGGGAATAGCTGTGGGATGGAAGACTGCAGGTGTGCACGTTGTCGTTCCGCCTCATGGGAGACTTGACCACTTACCAGCACAAGGCAGAGTGTGGTCTCCCTGCCAGTTTCGATTCATGGCGGCATACGAGGACCTGAAAGCGCTGATTGGCGCACTCCAAGTCAGTGCAAATGCGCATTCTTCCAAAGAAGACCCACTTCTTCGCCCTTTTGACCTCGCGGATGACCGGTATGTCCACGTTATCGTGCCCTATCTCAGGGGTCGTCCGATCAATTGACAAAATTGCCACTTGTCTTAGAGAGTACACGATAGGTTATTGCGACAGCTATTTATATCGCCTATCCCGAGACCGCGATACTTTGCGTCGTGCTCTTGTCCACCTGGAGAGCGAGGAACGCCGGGCGCAGCTGGCCAGGCGGCGCGCTGCGAACAAAAAGGCGGTGATCAACCGACTTCCCGACGAAGTCCTAGGGGAGATTCTACTGTTGTCAATGCTGCCATCGGGCAAGGAAATTTGGTCAAGCCCTGAGGCGAAGACTTGTCATCATTGGAGACGCGTCGCAGGACAGACCCCTCGCATTTGGAGTTGTCTACACATCACTGGAGAGATCCCCTTCGAGTGCATCAAGTTATGGATGACGCGATCCGCTGAAGTCCCACTCCATGTTCATTTCAACACCCCTCCCGCCCTTTCCAATTATTTTTTCGAATCGGCATGGCAAAAGATAATGCAGCACTCACACCGTTTCCAAAGCCTCTTCCTCAGATTGCATGGATCGTGGTGGATAAATCAGGTCCTGCCAGTGACTTCCAGGCTGAATAGCTTGCGCGAGCTTCAAATCTCCCTGGGTCCCAGCGCCCACTCCCCTTCTGGTACCTTGGACATCTTTGAACCCCGCCTTACGACATGTCGACTCCGGACGCTCATGATTAAAACTTCCTTCTGTCTACGAAATTTCTTCATGATGCCCTCCCCTGCCGCTACTAGCTTGGTCGAGCTCACCCTTGAAGAGCAAGTGGCCCCCGACACGGTCTGCCAATTCCTCCGCGAATGTCGGGAAATCCGGAAACTGACATGGCATCTTCAATTCTACAAAACGAATACGGCGTGGGCGCCTGCGCCTATCTCGATTTCTACGCTCGAATATTTACGGGTATCTGGCGACCTTGCGGCTAAGTTTCTCTTGGCAGCCACTTTGCCTTCCCTGCGACGTCTCATCGTATCGTCCACACGCGATGAAGTCAAAGTATGCACAGCAATATTAGGATTCACGCAAATAACACATCTAGATGTGGACTTTGGCGTGCTTGATGCGCCGAGTGTGTGCTCCATCTACAAATCACTTCGTCATCTGGAACATCTGTCATATATGTGGGATGAAGATACGTTCGAGGCGATTCTCGCCCTCACTGAGTTGGAGGAAAAGGAAACAGGTCGAATTTGGCATTGCCCGCGCATGAAACAACTTCATCTCGCTATTGGAAAAGCGATTGCCTCGCGTGGGCTTGAGCCGGGCACAGTACGATCCTATCTCCAACGTGTGATGCGTGTTCGGGCGAGATCGATAGACGCCCCTCTTGATGTCATCCTTGATGACTCGGAAGAGACGGAACAATTCGGTGATATTGGCGTTCAGCGCGTGCCCCTGGCTTCCTTCCCTACTGTATGATTTTGAAGTCATCCTGTAACGCACGACCCTTTGAACTGTGTATATGTAGCGCAGTGTCGAATGCGCGATATTTAATATTTCCGCGGACGAGTGATCGAATGAAATTGGAAACAACTTAGGTGTAACAATGCCGATACCATGTAGAAATGGGGGCTTAAATAATTGGACCAGCCAAGGAACCTTGTGGCAACATCGATAGCCAGATTGTTTATTTTTGGAACTGGCGAAGGCCAGAACGTGTCCACCTCCGCACATGTTGTGTCTAGCACATGTATTTCAAAAAACCCGCTCACAGATCCATCATCATCACGCTCCTTTATTTATAAACTGGCATTGCCGGCAAGTCCCCACGGTGTAGAGAGGGCGCCGGCCTCCCAGCGCCATCGAACATGATTGCCAATTGGGTTGGATTGCGCTTTGCGCGTGTGTACGACTGATGACGCCGAGCCTCAGGCAGCAGACGCCAACACAGGCGTGTTCCTCCTAGAGTCCTAGTTTCGATTATGGCGGCATATAACGACCTGAAAGCGCTAATCGGCGCGCTTCAAGTGAGCGCAGATACCCATTCTTCCGACGGTGACCCTCTTCTTCGCCCGTTTGACCTCGCGGATGACCGGTATGTGCGAATTCCCGCACTACTTTTAGACTATTCTGATGAAGTTCTAGAGAGTACACGGTAGGCTATTGCGACAGCTATTTATATCGCTTGTCCAGAGACCGCAATACTTTGCGTCGTGCTCTTGTCCATCTGGAGAACGAAGAACGCCGGGCACAGTTGGCCAGGCGGCGCGCTGCGAACAAAAAGGTGGCGATCAACCGACTTCCCGACGACATCCTAGGGGAGATTCTACTGTTGTCAATGCTGCCATCGGGCATGGAAATATGGTCAAGCCCTGAGGCGAAGACTTGTCATCATTGGAGATGCGTTGCAGGACAGACTCCTCGCATTTGGAGTTGTCTATACATCACGGGAGAAACCCCCTTCGAGTGCATCAAGTTATGGACAAAGCGATCCGCTGAAGCCCCACTTCATGTTTCTTTCGACGCTCCTACCGTTCCTTCCGATCTGTTTTTCCGAGTGGCATGGCGAGGAATAATGGAGCATTCGCACCGTTTCCAAAGCCTCTATCTCGGATTGGATGGATCGTGGTGGGTAAATCGGATTCTCCCGATAACTTACAGGCTTAACAGCTTGACCGAGCTACAAATCTCCTTGGGTGGCGGCGTCGAATCCATTTCTGGTACCCTGGACATCTTTGAACCCCGCCTTACCACATGTCGACTCCGGACGCTCGATATTAACACTTCCGTGCTTTTACAAAATAGCTTTATGATGCCCTGCCCTGCCGCTACTAGCTTGGTCGAGCTCACCCTTGAAGAGCAAGTGGCCCCCGACACGGTCTGCCAATTCCTGCGCGAATGTCGGGAAATCCGGGAGCTGACATGGGATCTTCAACACTGCGAAACAGATACGGGATGGGCGCCTGCGCCTATCTCGATTTCTACGCTCGAATATTTAAGGGTGTCTGGCGACCTTGCGGCTAAGTTTCTCTTAGCAGCCAATTTGCCTTCCCTGCGATGTCTCTTCGTATCGTGCAAGTGCGACCAAGTCAAAGTATGCACAGCGATATTAGGATTCACGCAAATAACACATCTAGATGTGAACTTTGACGAGCTCGATGCGCCAAGTGTGCGTTCCATCTACAAATCACTTCATCATCTGGAGCATTTGTCGTATCGATGGCGTGAAGATACGTTCAAGGCGATTCTCGTCCTCACTGAGCGGGAGGAAGCGGAGACAGGTCGCAATTGGCATTGTCCGCACATGAAGCAACTTCATCTCGCTGTTGGACACGCAATTGCCGAGCATGGGCTCCAGCCCGCTACAGTCCTATCCTCTCTCGAGCAGGTGATGCGTATTCGTGCAAGATCGGAAGACGCGCCTCTTGATGTCATCCTTGATGACTCGGAAGAGACGGGACAATTCGGTGATATTGGCGTTCAGCGCGTGCCTCTGTCTTCCTTCCCTACTGCTTGATTTGAAGCTATCCTGTAACGTACGGCCCTTTGAACCGTGTATACGTCACGCAGTGTCGAGCGCGCGATATTTCCGCGGAAGAGTCACTATTATTGATCGAATGAAATTCGAAAGTAGAGGCCGACAGCTCTAGGTGTAACGATGCTGATACCATGTAGAAATGGGGGCCTAAAGAATTAGACTACCCAAGGAACCCACGAACGACGACTTCAGTTACGCCGCTTTTTCCTTGCAATTGCCCGTTTGATACAAACAAGCAACAACACGTTACGCCATAGGTTCTGGGGCACGTGTGCTAATGCCGCGGGGTACTAAATCCCTTGCACCTGCATTCTTTTCCAGCCCCGTTTCGTTTCGTCTTTCATCTTTCATCTGTTAACCGTCGACTTCATCCCCCCATAAGTCTTCTGTGGACTCTCTCCCTTAGTTCTCCCTTACTGTCACTCAAGCGTCGTCCGTTCAGGACGTCGTAGTCTCGTATCAAGTCCGCGTTCGTCGCCGTGTCATTGTTCGGCCCCACCGTTCTTTCAAGTGTCCCCATCCAGAGCGTTGCAACCGTCTGTCGTGTTCGACCAAACCTCACACTTTGAACACCAACCATACCACGTACGTTCCCATCTATCGCTCTTGCTGCCCTTGCTCACGACCATGTACATTCATCAGAAGCGTCGCACTATCGTCTGCTCTCGCCCCGCCTCGTTGACTCGTGCGAATCATCTCATAACCCTTCCTTACGTTGCATCATCCAGGACATCTCGTTATGGATCAGACAGCCGCTCTAAAGACTCTCGAGGCCAGAGTTGTGGAGGCTTGTGCAACCCACGAGTCTGCACACTCGAATGACAGGGACTACAGGGCATGCGTATCCCTCGAGCCCGATTTCTTCGTGAAATTTGGTCACCCAGATGATATATGGCCTGAATTCCAGACTCAGCGGTACATCTTTGAGTATGCAAAGTCTAGCCCCCACCATGATACGCCGCGCATTCCCCGGCCGATCCACTACTTCGGAGGCAACATGACCGCGTACTTAGTCATGGAGTTCATTACACTCGCGGCCCACCCTCCAGACCTCATCGACCGGGCAGCAAGGGCTCTCTTATACCTCTCGACCGTCCCACCTCCTGCCGGCCATTTGATTGGTCCTTTAGGGGGCGGTCGCATCCGCCACAGATTCTTTCAAGATTACGTAGCACCTCTACCTTTCCCAAACGTTGAGGCCCTAGAA
>Ga0307508_10003650_pt1 | contig 15432 bp, 19 predicted proteins | sample 9_EM_MG_FD_203089 | JGI IMG/M metagenome (GOLD analysis project Ga0307508, IMG submission 203089) | Populus trichocarpa ectomycorrhiza microbial communities from riparian zone in the Pacific Northwest, United States - 9_EM | ecosystem: Host-associated > Plants > Roots > Unclassified | place...
GATTGAGCTCATCTTTCTTCTCCCTAAGCAAAAAAAGAGAAAAGAATATTCTAGTTAATTTCCAACTAACTACTTCCTAATTAGAGTATTTATTATAAAAAAGTAGTTAGTAAATAATAAAAAAAAGAACATAATTTTAAAAAACATGACAGATAAATTAATAACAAATATACCTCCCATTTATGAGGTTCAAACATATGAAAATGAAAAAATACAACTACCTAAATCAAGTGATATAACTGATGAAAATGGCAAAGTGACTTTACCTAAATGATTAAGAGAAGAGTCAGTTTGATGGAGATGTTTTAGTTTATGGCAATACCAGTTCTAGTCAGAAAAAAGGAATATTGACCGGAGCTACAACAACAGCTTTAGTTGCTACTACTATTGCTTGCCCACCTTTGGGAGGATTTTTAACAACAACTAGTTTTTTAACTGGAGCGGGAATGTCAATTGTTGGCGATATTGTAGAAGATGATGCACTAAAAGATGCGGGAGATGTTTTTGTAATGTCATCAGGAATCGCAGGAGTAGCTGGTAAATCAGGAACTATAACAAAATCTAAAAAATAATTTTTTGTGAAAAAAAAATGAAAAATAAGTTGATTTCAAATCTTTTTCATCGACATCTCATTTATATTATTTTCTTCTCTTATGATTTTATTTCGACTATTCAGATTTTTTTATTGAGAAAAAGATATCAGAAACGAGAAGTGACAAATTTTGACTAATTACATCATTTTCCTAGTTTTCACATTTTTTCTTATATTTTCTTATACTAGACATTAAAAATTTTTATCAAAGCAAATTTAGAAGAAGTTTAAAAAAAATAGTGGGAACTTCCTAGGAGTTCCCCTAATAATTGAAATTAAACAGTTTGAATTATTATTAATTAAGAAATAAAATTACTTAATGGATAACAAAAAGTTTAAAGATACACTTTTACTTCCTAAAACTAATTTTCCTTTAAAAATTTTTAATCCTGCAGAAATAGAAAAAAAAATTAGAGAGTTATGAGAAGAAAAACAAGTTTATCAGAAACTGTTAGAGAAAAATAAAAATAATTTATCTTTTATTCTTCATGACGGTCCTGCTTTTGCTAATGGAAATCTACATATGGGTCATCTTCTCAATCGTTTTATTAAAGATATAATTGTCCGTTTTCATGCCATCCAAGGAAAATATACTCCTTTTTTGTTAGGTTGAGACACCCACGGTTTACCAATTGAACATAAAGTTCTTCAAAATCATAAAAATGAAACCACGAATTTGCGTTTACTTTGTCGACAATTTGCCTTAGAACAAGTTGATATTCAACGACAACAGTTGAAAAAATTAGGTCTATTTACTGATTATGAAAAATATTATATTACTCTTGATAAAAATTATGAAGCCGAACAAATAAGAATCTTTGGAGAAATGGTAAAAAAAGATTTGATTTATCAGGGCTTTCGACCAATTCATTGGTCGTGTGGACACGAAACAGCCTTAGCCGAAGATGAAATAGAATATTTACCAAAAAAGGATACTTCTCTTTATTTTAAAATTAAGTTAGCAGAAAATCCAGTTTTTTTGGGTCAGCGAAATATTAGTTTATTAGTTTGAACTACGCAACCGTGAACTATTCCGGCTAATCGCTTAGTAGCAATCAAAAAATCAGTTTCTTATGCCTTAGTTAATTATGATAATGAATATCTAATAATCCTGGAAAATCAAATTTCTCTGTTAGAAAAGTGAAGTGGAGAAAAAGTAAAAGCTAAAGAAGTATTTTTGGGAGAAAAGTTATTAGGACTAACTTATTTTATTCCTTATCAGTCAGATATTAAAGGCTATATTGTCGATGGCAGTGATTTTATTGAAGAAAGCGAAGGAACAGGATTGGTTCATTTAGCTCCGGCTTTTGGTGCGGAAGATTTTATGGTAGTTCAAAGAGAAAAATTAGAAATTGATTGTCCCATGGAGCCTAATGGTTTTTTTAATGAATTAATAAAAATTCCTCAATTTATTGGAAAACATTATTCTGAAATTAATGAATATGTTATTAGTGATTTAGAACAAAAAAATCAAATAGTAAAAAAAGCAGTAATTACCCATAGTTATCCGCATGATTGAAGAGATAAAAGTCCCTTAGTTTATCGTTTAACTAAACAATGATTTATTAAGATAGAAAGGATAAAAAAACAAATCTTAGAAAATATCGAAAAAGTTCAGTGATTTCCGGCTTGAACCCAAGAAAAAATGAAGTCTATAATAGAAGTTCGAAATGATTGATGTCTTTCTCGGCAAAGAAAGTGAGGAGTTCCTCTTCCTATTTTGTATCAACGTAGTCCCCAAGATGATAAACCGATATTAAATCCTTTAATTATTGATTATATTGCAGAATTGGTGGCCAAAAATGGTTCTGATTGCTGATTTTATGGTAGTATTTTACCACTTTTGCGAGAAAAATTTCCAGATTTAATAAATAAAGAAACTATTTTGGGTCAAGATACCATGGATGTTTGATTTGATAGCGGAGTTTCTCATTGATGTGTTTTGAAAAAAATTAATGATTAACTAACCTTAAAATTTATCTATTAAATTGTTTATTTTTTTACTTCTTGTTATTTAGGAACAACAATAATTAAACTTAATTTATTTCTTAATTTAAGCAAAAGAACACAAGGAATTTTTAGTTATTTATTTGGTCAATTTTCCGTTATTAAACCAAGTGGAGAAATGAATTGAAATAAATGTTTACTTATTTGTTTTCTCTGTTTTTTTCCTAGTAAGTTAATTATAGACATTTTAACAAACTATTTAAAAAGCTATACTAAGCAAAAACTAAAAATTAATTTAAGTCAAAAAATTTTGTTTTGTTGTTATAAAAGTGAGGAAAAAGCTCAACAATACCAAAATATTATTAGGGAAACCATTTTTGAAACTATTCCCGCTTTTGCTAGTCAATTCTGTGATTATTTTTTTCCTTTCGTTTACTTATATTAAAACCTTCTTTTTTCCAAAAAAAGCCCCTTACAAATAAAAAATTTTACATAGTTACCCTTTCAATAAATTTTGTAAAAAAATTAGAGTTTTCAAGAATTTGTTCTTTTTTTCTTAATCCAACAATTAAAATTACTTAATAATAATGAATCAAGAAAAAGAACAACTAATTCAGTCTCTTCAAGGAAAAATTCGCGAATTAGAAGACGAATTAGAGAAATATTTACAAGGTGGCATCAAAATTCTCTTTTCCGGTAAAGCCAATGCCCAAAGAATAACCCGTAAAGTAAAACCTAGAACTTTAAAAGAAATTCCGGAATTAAGTCTTGGCAGTGAGGAAGAAAAAGCCAAAAATTTAGTGATTGAAGGCGATAATTTACTCGCTATGGCAACTCTATATCAATACCATGGCAAAGTTGACCTAATTATTGCTGATCCGCCTTATAATACCGGTAAAGATTTTCGTTATAATGATAAGTGGGATGATGATCCAAATGACCCTGGTTTAGGTGATTATGTAAAATCTGACGACCCTTCACGGCATACTAAATGAATGAAGTTTATGTTGCCAAGAATACAAATGATGCGACAAATGTTGAAAACCAATGGTGTTTTGGCTTTTTGTATCGATGAGAGAGAATTGTTTAGATTAGGAATGATGTTAGATGAAATTTTTGGTGAAAAAAATCGAATTGCGATTATTAACTGACAAAAAATGGCACAGGCAAAAACTTTCACTCACGTTTCTCCTGCTACTGAATACATATTGGCATATGCGAAATATAAAGAGAATGCTAAAACAGGACAACTTCCGCGTAATAATGATTATTATAAGAGATTTAGTAATCCTGATAATGACCCGCGAGGAGATTGGGCTACTCGTATACCATGCTCTCAAACTCCTACTTTTAGTATGGTGTATGCTATACAAAATCCTTTTACAGGAGACCTTTGCGAAACTCCAACAGGTACTCATTGGAGTTTCGCAAAACCACGAATGAAAGAGTTTTTAGAAAACTGAGGCTCTGAATATGAAGAAATAAACATTAAAGACGGAAAATCGCCTGCACTATTAATTAAAAATTTTTCAATTGAAAATCTTAAAAACCCCTTTCAAGACCCGGCAATCCAAGCATCGTCAAAAAAGGCTTATGAAATTTTAGAAAAAGCACCTTGACCGAAAATATTTTTTTCTGACAATGGTAAAGGAAAACCCAAACAAAAATATTATTTAGTCGACATGAAAGAAGGACATATACCAACTACTTGATGAGAAAAACATGATTATGAAAATCCTATTGAGTTAGGAACAGTAAACTGAAACCTTTCACAATCAGGAACCACCGCAGTTGCTAGTAGCGAAATTAGCCGTTCAGTAGGTTCAGGACATGGATTTAAAACTGCTAAGCCACTTAAACTTATTACCAAAATTATCCAACTTTGATGTCCGTCTAATGGCTTAGTTTTAGACTCTTTTGCTGGCAGTGGAACTACTGGCCATGCCGCTTTACAATTAAATAAGGAAACAGGAACTAATAGAAGTTTTATTTTAATGGAACAAGGAAATACGAAAAATGGAGATGATTATTGCCGCACTCTTTTACAAAAAAGATTACAGGCTGTTATTGCTGGTAAATGAGCCGATGAAAAAGAACATGAACCACTAGAAGGAGGATTTAAATTTACTACTTTGGATAAACAAATAAATAATCAAGCCATTTTACAAATGGAAAGAAGTGAATTAATTGATACCATTATTGCTAGTCGAATTGATAGATATCAACAAAAATATTTGTTCGTTTTATCTCACCAGGAAAATGAAATAAAAATGTAGAAAAAATGGACGATGATGGCTGAACCTTATGAAAAAGACGAGCTAATGACGGCGAACTAGTCGTAATTTGCCAAGAAAATTTAACTCAAATTATTGAACAAATGTTCTCTAACTTAACTGAAAATGAATAATAACAAAAATCTAAATAAAACTAATAAAAAAAAAAATTTACCAGCCATCCTCTATGTAGAAGGGCAAGATCAATTTCGTGGCTGATTTAATTCTTCATTAGTAACTTCGGTTATTCTAACTAATAATCCTCCTTATCAACAAGTGCTCTCGCACGGCTTTGTGGTCGACGAAAAAGGTCAAAAAATGTCTAAATCTTTAGGTAATGTAATTGATCCAGAAGAATTATTAACAAAATATGGTGCTGATATTCTGCGTTTATGAGTAGTTAGTTCTGATTTTACTAAAGAAATAAAAGTTAGCAATTCTATTTTAGAAAATGTTCAAGAAAGTTACCAAAAAATTCGCAATACTTTACGCTTTTTATTAGGTAATTTAACTCATTTACCAACCGAATTAAAGAGCGAAAAAGATTTAGAAAGCAATTTAAATTTAGTAGATTATTATATTCTTTCACAATTAGAAAAATTAATAGAAGAAAGTGAAAAAAATTATCAAAAATATAACTTTGCACCTATTTACTCTTCTTTATTAAATTTCTGTATTAATGACTTGAGTTCTTTTTATTTTGAAATAAGTAAGGACAGTTTGTATTGTGATTCAATTTCTTCCTTGCGAAGACAACAAATTATTACTACCCTTTATTATCTTTTACAAGGTACATTAAAGATTATTACTCCAATTTTACCTTATTTAGCGGAAGAAATTTATCAAAATATACCTTTTCAATTTGGATTTAAAAACCAAGAAAGTGTTTACTTAATAAATTATTCTTTGAATTTTAATTTTCTTTCTAATATTAAGGAAGAATTAAAATTAATTACTGATTATTTTCTTCCCTTACGACAAGATATTTTTCAATCCTTAGAAAGGGCTCGTCAAGAAAACATCATTATTTCTAATCAACAAGCAAATTTAGAAATTTATTTGAAACCAGAAAAATCAATAAATTATTCAAAATTAAATTTAGTTGAGTTGTTATTGGTAGCAGAAATTAAAATCAAAGAAATAAAAGATAAAGATATGTGAGAAAAAGGGACATGCTTTATTAAATTAACAAAAACCCATCAAGAGAGATGTTCTCGGTGTAGAAATTGAAGAGAGTTAATAAGCGAAAATTGTTTTCGCTGTAAAAAAGTTTTTATTAATTAAAGTAAACTTTTAAGCATTTTAATTAACTTTGTGATAATATAAATGATCACAATTATTACAATTGTTAAGATTGCTAATTTAAATCAATTTCTTGAAATATAATCAGCCAAACCGCTAATATTTTTAACTTCTCCCTCTCTTCATTCTAAGAAATTTTTTAGTCATTGGAACATAATTTATATTATAATTTTACTATTTTTTGTTTAAATGGCGCGCTTAGAAGGATTCGAACCCACGACCTTTTGATCCGAAGTCAAACATTCTATCCACTGAACTATAAGCGCAGTTTTATTAAATAAAGAACTTGCCGAAGAAGGTTCTTATTAATAATTTTAGTTTTTTTCTTATTTTTAACTTCAATTTGTATATTAAAGACAAATATGAATCACAATAAAAGAAACTAAAGTATTTGAAAATAAAATAGCAAGAGTTCAAGTTACTAACTCTCTTAATTAGCAATCAATAAAAATAACTGGTTTGCTAACTTCACAAGTTAGACCTAAACCTAACTCTGATATTCAATTTCATAGCTTTTTACGATTAGAATATGAATGTGATGATGGACGGTGCTAAACATTTTTGGGGAAGAATGCGAAAGAACTAGGTGTAAAACTTGTGAAACACGTTATTTTTAAAATCAAAGATCCTGATTGTGAATTCATTCATTATTTATGAGTTATAATTCTATTGGTGGAAATCGATAAAGTTTTATTTTCTAAAAACTGTCTATTTATACAAAAAATAATAATAAAAATAGTCATTAATTGAAAAGTGAGGGTAAATATCTATCTATTACTTAAAGGAAACAGATAAAAAAGTTGTTAATTTCTCTCATTATCAAAAAAAACAATTTTAAAAAATTTCACATAAAAAAAATGTAGGTTGCTTTTTGCGATTGTTTAAGAACTTAGAAGTCATCAATCTAAACTCCTACATTTTTTATGAGCATTAAAGTTTTTCATTGATTTTTCATAATAGGAAAAATAAAAAAACTAAAATTAATTATATGAAAGTTCGTAGTTCAATTAAAATAATGTGCGAAGGTTGTCAAGTAATAGTTAGGGAAGGACTTCGCTACATTTATTGCAAAAATAAACCTAAACATAAACAAAGGCAAGGTTAAAAAGATAATAAATATAATATATATGGTTCGTATTGGCAATAAAGAAGTTCCAGATAATAAAAATATCTTGGTAGCTCTCACTTACATTTATGGTATTGGTAAAACTACTGCTCAGGCAATAGTTAATGGTACTAAAATTGAATATACAAAAAGAGTTCGTAGTTTGAGTTTAGAGGAAATTAAGTTAATTAACGAAAAAATTAAACAGTTTCCAATTGAAGAAGAGTTAAAAAGATCGGCACAAAAAAATATTAGCGAGCAAATAAGGATCGGCACTTATCAAGGTTTAAGGCGTTCAAGAAAACCCAATCCTTTACCAATTCATGGTCAAAGAACTCGACAAAATGCTCGTACCGCTAAAGGTCACAAACGAATAACACAAGCGAATAAGAAAAAAGCTCCATCAGCTAAATAATATAATGGCAGTAGTAATAAAAAAAACTCCAAAAAATTTAATAAAAACAAAAAAAGTTAAAAAAATCCCGGAAGGTCGCGGCATTATTAACGGATATTTTAGTTTTAATAACACTATTCTTAACCTTAGTAAAGAAAATGGTGAAGTTTTGGTTCCGTGTAGTGCTGGAAGTATTGGCTATCGTGGTAGTAAAAAATCTACTTCTTATGCGGCCAAGAAAGCTACTGAAGAAATTATTAAAAAGGCCACCGAATACGGTATTTATAATATCAAACTTCGGGTAAAAGGAGTTGGTGCCGGTCGTGATATCGTAATTAAAAAATTTTTAGAAACTAATTCTTTAAAGGTTAAAGAGGTAGAAGAAGGTACTCCAAATCCTTTTAATGGTACCCGCCCACGAAAAAAACCCCGAAAATAATAATATATGACATCATCGTTACTTAACTCTCTAAAAATAGAAGAAATAATTGATAAAAATAATAATAATAGTTCTTTGTTTATTTTCCACCATTTACCTACTGATATGGGAATAACAATTGGTAATTTTTTGCGAAGAATTGTTCTTTCTTATCTTGATGGAGTAGCTCCGATTGGAGTAAAGATTACTGACAAAAATGGTACAGTAGAAAGTAAATTTAAGAATTTAGTCGGAGTAAGAGAAGCAACTCCTTATTTAATCATAAATTTAAAAAAGATTATTTTAGAAGAAAAAAAACTTAAAGAAGGAATATCTTATTTAGATTTAAAAGTAAAAAATAATAGTGATGATGAAAAAATAATTTCGGCTGGTGATTTTGAAAAAAGTTCCGAAGTAGAGATTAAAAATCCTGAACTTTATTTAGCGACTTTAGCTCCACGAAGTAGTTTAGAAATAAGGATGTATTATCAAAAAAATTGAGGGTATCGTCAAGTTGAAAAACAAAAAAAACATTTTTTAGAAGAAAAAAACATTATTGTTTTAGATACCGATTTTTCACCAATTAAGGGCGGTCAAATAAATTTTCAAATTAAATCGCCAGTAATTAGTTTACATGAAAAAGAAGAAGAACTCCATTTAACTATTACTTCTAATGGTTCTATTGAACCAAAACAGGCTCTTAAAAAGGCCTTAGAATTATCACAAGATTGATTTGCTAATATTACTAATTTAATTAGTGGTAGTGAAAAAAAAGAAAAAAACTCCAAAAATAAATAATTTTTTATGTCTTACATCAACAAACCAGGCAAAACTACTACTTGAAATCACCACGTTATTAATAATTTAGTGGCTGATGCTATTTTATATGGCAAAGTTGAAACAACTCAACTAAGAGCTAAGGATTTAACTATATTGTTAGCCAAACTTATTAAGTGAGCTAAGGAAAATACTTTGCATTCTCGACGTTTAGCACTCCGTTATTTAGTAAATAAAAAACATTCAGGAGTGGTGGATAAACTATTTACCGAATTAAAGGATAAATATCAAGAAAGAAATGGTGGATATAGCCGAATTATTAAATTAAATTATCGAAAAGGTGATAATAGTTTAAGAGTTATTTTTTCTTTGGTTTAATATTTAATAAAAAGATATTTTAATTATTTAAATTAAAAGCCTAGTTAGCTCAGCGGTAGAGCGTCCGGCTGTTAACCGGTTGGTCGTAGGTTCGATTCCTGCACTAGGCGCCAGTTTTTAATGATAAGACTTTAATTTTAAGACAGATTTTTTAGAAAAAAATTAAATTTTTATTATTAAAAATTTTCTAAATTTTGTTGTTTTTAGAAAGATAAATATGCAAAAATAATTATTAATTTTTTGATTTATAAAAAACTCTCTACATCTTTTTTAAATTCTATAAAATAAACCCATATAGGTTAATCCTATATATAAATAAATAAAATATATGACGACAACAGACCATAATATAAAACAAGTACTAGTAATTAACTAAATCATTACTACGATTACTAGTATTCTTAACAACAGTTTAGTAGTAATCGTTAGAGTAATCTCTAATAACTTAGTATTTTTAATAATTAAACAAATTAATGTTTAATATTTAGAGAAAGATATAAAAAACTTATATAGACATAAATCGCGGACTATTTATGAAAAATAAATACTATAATAATAATTTTATATGTCTTCTCAAAATAATAAAAACTTTGACCATCGAGAAATAACTAAAAATCTTGATTTATATATTCTTGATGAAAAAGCGGGCCAAGGTTTGCCGCTGCTTTTAACTAATTATACTATAATTTATAATCAAATAAAAAAATTTTTACAACAAAAGCAACAAGAATTTGGTTTTCAAGAAGTAATGACTCCGATTTTAGGAAGTGAAGAATTATATAAAACTAGTGGTCATTTAGCTCATTATGAAGAATATATGTTTCCGGTTTTAAGTCGAAATAATGAAAATTTGCGGTTACGACCAATGACTTGTCCGCACCATTGTCTAATTTATCAAAAAAAACTTCGTTCTTATCGCGAACTACCATTTCTTTTGTGTGAAAATTCGCTTTTATTTCGCTATGAAGCCTCAGGAGGTTTAAAAGGTTTAGAAAGACCACGAGTTTTTGAATTGCCTGACCATCATATTTTTGTTGGCATTGATAATCTAAAAGAAGAATTAAAAAAAAATTATCATTATATTTCACAAATCTTATCGGTTTTTGATTTACAAGTGAAAAGGTTATCTTTTTCTACTCATGATGATAATTGAAAAAAATATCATCCTGATAAACAAGTTTGAGAGCAATCTGAAAAAATCTTGGAAGAGGTTTTACAAGAGTTGTCAATAAATTATGTTCGTTTGCCAGGTGAAGCTGCTTTTTATGGTCCAAAACTAGATATTGAAGTAGAAATGGCCGATGGAAAAATTATCACACTTGCTACTATGCAAATAGATTTCCCTACTCCTCATAAATTTGGTTTACAATATATTAACAAGAAACAAGAATTAAAAACACCAGTACTTATTCATCAATCTCCTATTGGTTCCTATCAACGATTTATTGCACTATTGTGCGAGCAAACCCAAGGAAAACTTCCTTTTTGACTTACTCCTATTCAACTAGTTATTTTGCCTTTAAATGAAGAAAATGAAGTAAAAGATTATTGTAAAATTTTGATTAACGAATTAACTAAAAGAAACCTAAGAATAAAAATTATTTCTGAAAAATCGCTTAATTATCGTATTCGCGAAGCATGTAAGAATAAAATTCCTTATTATCTAGTAATTGGGAAAGAAGAGATAGAAAATAAAAAACTAAAATTAGTTAATACTTACTCAGAAAACAACATAATTGAATTGAGTGAAGAAGAATTATATAAAAAACTTAAAGAAAATAATGATAATAAGAAATAATTTAAATAAGTCTTCTCAAAAAACATTAACATATTTTGTCAGTCAAAATAATTTGGTTAATATAAGAACAATTATTATAAAAAATAAGAATGGTTATAAAAGAAAATAAAAATCAAAATACTCTACATTTACTTAATGAAAATATTCCTTTTTCTCGGGTTTTATTAGTTAGTGATAATGAAAAAAAAATTGTTACTAAAAAAGAAGCCTTAGAGGAGGCAAAAAAAATAAATTTAGACCTTTTTTGTGTTGCGCCAGAAGCTGCTCCGCCAGTTTGTAAATTAATAGATTATAAAAAATATCTTTTTGAATTAAGCAAAAAAAACAAAAATAAAAAAAAAGAAACCAATAAAGAAATAAGTTTCTCTTTTAATATTGAAGAAAACGATTTAAAAGTTAAACTAAGAAAAGCCGAAGAATGGATAGAATCGGGTTCAATGGTTAAATTTAGTTTAGTTATGACCGGAAAAGAAAAAACTCATCCCGAAATTGCTTATGATAAATGTCAAAAAATAATTGCTGATTTACAAAAAAAATCTCCCAAAATTCAATTAAAAGATAATATCCGCAAAAATCTTGGAAGTAGTTTTTATTTTTTTCTTTACAAAAAAAAGCAATAAATCTTTGTTTTATTTAACTAATTAAAATAAAAATTGCTAAAATTATATTATCTAAACATGTCATCATATAAACTAAAATCTAATAGTGCTCTTGCTAAGCGTTTAAAACCTTTATCTAAAAAAGGAAAAATAAAACATTGATCTTCTCATACTTCTCACTTAGCATATAACAAGTCTACTAAACAAAAAAGACATTTACGAAAAAGCGCGTTGTTAGATCCTAGCGATTGGAAACGTTTAAAAAAAATGGTAATGATTGGTTAAATAAAATAAAAAATGAACTTAGAAAATATACAATTATCGGAACAAACTAAAAAAAATTTACAAAAAATTGGTTATAACAAATTAACTAGTATTCAAGAAAAAGTTATACCGTTGATATTAAGCGGAAAAGATATTATTGGTCAATCAAAAACTGGAACAGGAAAAACTGCTAGTTTTATGATTCCCGTGGTTGAAAAACTTGTAAAATCTTCTCGTCCGCAAGTTCTTGTACTCGTGCCAACTCGCGAATTGGCTTGTCAAGTAAAAGAAGAAGCCCAAAAATTATCATCTCATCTTAATATAAATTGTTTGGCAGTTTATGGGGGCGATTCGATAGAAAAACAATTAAGAGCTTTTCGTAAAGGGATAGATGTAGTAGTAGGAACTCCGGGAAGAATTACTGACCATTTAAAAAGAAAAACTTTTCAAACTGACAATTTAAAGTTTGTTATTCTTGATGAGGCAGATGAAATGATTAATAAAGGCTTTTTAAAAGAAATTGAATGAATTATCAAAAAGACTCCTGCTAATCGTCAAACTTTGCTTTTCTCAGCGACTATTTCTCCCGATATAGAAGGATTTGCGCAAAGATTTTTAAAAAAACCAGAAATTATTGTTGGTGAGAGTCAGAAAAGCGAAGAAAACAATATTGAACAATTTTACTTAGAAACTATGCCGAGAAAAAAAACTCAAGACTTAGCTAAATTTTTACTTGTTAATAAACCTAAATCAACTTTGATTTTCTCCAATACTAAAAGACGAGTTGAAGAGATAGAAAATTCCCTAAGAAAAGAAGGATTAATAGTTGATTATATTCATAGTGATCTTTCTCAAAATCGTCGCACCCGAGTTTTAGATAAATTTCGTAACAAAAGAATTCCAATATTAATTGCTACTGATGTTGCAGCACGCGGAATTCATGTTAATGATATAAATTATGTAATTAATTATGACTTTCCACAAACTTATGAGTTTTATGTTCACCGCATTGGAAGAACTGGTAGAGCGGGATCTAGTGGAAAAGCTATAACTTTTATTTCCTCCCCCAAAGAAAAAAATGAATTGATGAAATTATCGCGACAAAAGGATTATAAAATAAATCGCTTAACTCTTTAAAATAATATTTTTTCATTTTAAATTATACCTTTGTTCTTTAATTCTTTTCTAATTTTATCTGCTTGAATATAGTCATTATTCTTTCTCAAAGTTTGCCAGTTTTTAATTAATAATTTAGTTGATAAATTATAAGAAGATAAATCAAATTTAAAACCTAATATCTGGATAATAAAAAAAAAGTTATTAACTTTCTCTTGAAATTCTTGGTCATTATTTTTACAATCTATACTTTTGTTAATGAAATTAATTATTCCGTCCAAAAAATAAAAAACTTTAACTGTATTAAGATTATTTAATAAAGTTGTAATTATTTGTTTAGTCATTATATTTTCACCTTTTTTAATTTTTATTTTTTCAGTGTATAGATAAAAATTGAGTTTTTTAAGAAAAATTATTATTTTATAATTATAATCAAGTGATTGCTGAATTAAGTTTTCATTAAAATTAATTACTTGATTATGATGAGTATTAAGAACGATATAACGCAAAACATTGGTTCCATATTTTTGATAAAAGTGTTTAGCCAAAAAAACATTTCCTAATGACTTAGACATTTTTTCTTTACCTCAATTAAGGTGAGAAATATGGAACCATAATTTACTTAATTCTGAATTATTATTAGCCAAATATTGTATTCGTTCGTTTTCGTGATGAGGAAATAGCAAATCATTACCACCGCCATGAATATCAATGGTTTGATTTTTAAAAAATTCTTTAATAAACACTACACATTCGCTATGTCATCCCGGCCTTCCTTTTCCTCATGGGGAATTTCACATAATTCCTTTTTCAGATTTTTTCCAAATTATAAAATCTTTTTCATTTCTTTTAGTAGATTGGATAATGTTTCGAACAGTTTTTAACTTTTCAAGATTTTGTCCAGAAAGTTTGCCATACTCTTTATTTTCTCCAATATGGAATAATATTTCTCCTTCTTTTTCATAAGCATGACCTTTTTCTAAAAGAGAATTAATAAAACTTTTGATTTGTGGAAGATAATTTGTTACTCTTGGTGAATGGCTAGGAAAAAGAATATTATAATTAACTAAATTATTAAAATAAGCCTTAGTGTAATGTCGACTTATTTTTTTTTCATCTTTTTTTTCTTTTTCTGCCCTATCAATTATTTTGTCATCAATGTCAGTAATGTTTTGAACATAATTTACCTTTATATTTAAACTTAATAAAAGACGATGAAGAACATCAAAAATAATTACTGAACGTAAATTACCAATGTGAATATGGTCATAAACGGTTGGACCGCATAAGTAAATATTGATAACTTTATTTGAACTTAGTTCTATTTCACTAATTTTGTTTTCAAGGCTATTAAATAATTTGATTTCCATTAATAAAAAATTTTAGTAAGATTTTTATTTCACGATTTTTAAAGGTGATAATAATTATTTTTGTTTTAAGAGATATGTAAAAAATAATATATTTTCAATTACAAAAAATTAAATGACTGATTATAGCAAGAATAAATGTTTTCTATATAATTAAAATTCAAAATTTCATTAAAAATTTAGGCATTGACATACAATTTTACCTTTTGCTTAACGCTATGATTAACTATTTCATGATTGAAACTTTGATATAAACTACTATGTCTATATCATTCATCAGTATAAACATTAGCATCCTTCTTGATAGTAGATTTAATTATCGGCACGAGATTGCTTTGTTTGGTATCATGAACCACTTGAGTAATCAAATTACCTCCACCTCTTTCAATCATTCCTAAAACTATTGTTTTATCTTTTCAACTTCTGCCTTGGGAATGAGGAACTTTTTTATCTCAATGTCTATTTTTGTTCTTGCCACCCACAAAAGTCTCATCAATTTCAACAAAACCTTCTAACATATTCCTAAAAGTGGGATGTTCAAAAGCTTGACGTAACCTTTGGGACATAAACCATGCTGTCTTTTGGGTAACTTTAATATATCTAACCAACTGACGAGTTGAAATCCCTTTCTTATTAGAAGAGAGTAAGTAAAAGGCTATAAATCACTTTTGTAACGGCAATTTACTATTTTCAAAAACCGTTCCAATCCTAACATTAAAATATTTGCCAGTATTTTTACACTTATACCTATTATTAGGATATTTATAAACTTTAGAATTAAGATCAAAAGGAGAAGTTGGTATTTTTCCGTCTCATCTTTGTTTTTCAAAATAATTAATGCAATGTTGTTCGGTAGGAAAAATTTCTAATAAAATACTAATTATACTTTCAAAATTAGACATATGATATTATTTTATGGTAATTTTGTATGTCATTGCCAAAATTTATTTATCATATAAAATTATATTAATAAGTTATTATTATGTCATCATTATTAAAAATTTTTTTGTTAACATTAGGAACAATAATTACAATTTGTTCTTTTTTTTTTGAAGAAAGTGATAGTTTTTCTCCAACCAAAGAGTCTAAGGCAAATATTTAC
>Ga0307508_10003652_pt1 | contig 15429 bp, 17 predicted proteins | sample 9_EM_MG_FD_203089 | JGI IMG/M metagenome (GOLD analysis project Ga0307508, IMG submission 203089) | Populus trichocarpa ectomycorrhiza microbial communities from riparian zone in the Pacific Northwest, United States - 9_EM | ecosystem: Host-associated > Plants > Roots > Unclassified | place...
TAATAGCACCCGAAGACTTTTCAGGTTATTTATACCGACTTTTGCCGATTTTCGGACGGTTATATGTTTCTTCAAATTATTTCTGTTTCAAGTCTACAGGTCCCCTAAGCACAAAGACTAGGGTACGACTCGAATACCCTATGTATGGAAACTCGCTGATGATATTTATTGGATAGATGATATTGCCCATCCGTGACATCCTGACCGTGGAAACGACCAAGGCCACGCGCTTTGGCCATCATGGCCTTACCGTCATAATTAGTGGCCACGAGGAACTTTTCCTTGAATTTGGCTTCGAAGATAGACGGCGTGCTTTCGCGTCTATTCTGGAACGCCAAATAGAGGACATCAGGAAGCGGCCGAATCCCGGCGAAGCTACAGCATTGAGCCGAGGCAAGAGGGATGCACTTATCTTAGAGGAATTCGAACCGCGGAACTCGCTCAGCAGCGATAGCGATGCTGCCACACCATCTGAGGCGATGTCCGAATCTTTGCCTGCTGTGATGTTTACATCAGCTTCCTCGACGTTTTTGACTTTCAAGCCGAAAGAATCATTGCATTTTACGTTCCTCACTATCGGTTCAAGGGGGGACGTTCAGCCTTACATTGCACTCGCAAAAGGACTGATGGCGGATGGGCATCGGGTGAAAATTGCGACTCACGGAGAGTTTCAAACGTGGATTGAATCAGTAAGTATGCGTATTTCTTAATCCATAGTATCTGATGGTTTTTGGAGCATGGCATTGAGTATGGTTATGTCGGTGGCGATCCAGCGGAATTGATGCGCATTTGTATTGAGAATGGCACATTTACTGTTTCGTTTTGGAAAGAGGGGCTGCTTAAGGTAAGTACACCGCAATCCTTGTAGTGTCTCAGCTCAACTCGAGATTGAGTTCCGCGGATGGCTCGATGATTTGCTAAAAACGTCTTGGGAGGCCTGCAGAGGGACCGATGTTCTTGTGGAGAGTCCCAGTGCAATGGGAGGGTACCACATTGCTGAAGCTCTTAGGATCCCTTACTTCAGAGCGTTTACAATGACATGGACGAGGACGAGGTGAGTAATTGCACTTGTTTTGTGTTGCGCTCAATCTTGATGAAAATGAAGGGCGTACCCGCACGCTTTCGCGGTACCAGACCACAAGGTATGGGTATCTCTGCTGGAAGTGCGTGACATTCTGATTATTCGTTAGATGGGTGGTAGTTATAATTACATGGTACGAGCGCTGGTAGTCCCCTCTCACTGCCGTCACTGAAGAACCACGTGCTAGACGTACGTCATGTTTGACCAAGTGTTTTGGCGCGCGATGGCCGGGCAGGTCAATCGATGGCGTCGCAATGTATTACGCTTGGACAATACAAGCCTGGACCGTATGGAACCCCACAAGATTCCCTTTTTGTATAATTTTAGTCCTACGATCGTTCCCCCACCTTTGGATTGGCCTGAGTGGATTCGAGTTACCGGTAATTTACTTGTCCACCCACTGGATCCCCCTCTAACGTGGAACTAGGTTATTGGTTTCTCGACGATGCTGACGTCGGGGCGAAGAAGTGGACTCCTCCCCAAGATCTCCTTCCTTTCATCGACTCCGCTCATCAAGCTGGCAAGAAAGTGGTGTACATAGGTTTCGGCAGCATTCTGGTTTCAGACCCCAAAGCAATGACCCGCTGTGTTGTTGATGCGGTTGTGCAAAGTGGAGTTTATGCTATCCTCTCCAAGGGTTGGTCGGATCGACTGCAAACGCAGGCAGCGGAAGCATCCCCTCGCGAGGAACCATTTCCAGAGCAGATATACAGTGTTTCGTCAATTCCACACGACTGGTTATTCAAACGTATCGATGCCGCTTGTCATCACGGTGGTGCTGGTACAACTGGGGCAAGTTTACGAGGTTTGTGTGACACTCACCGCCCCTCAGTCAGTTGAAGACTGACATTCGCGTAGCCGGAATCCCGACAATTATCAAGCCGTTTTTCGGAGATCAATTCTTCTGGGCTGATCGTGTTGAGGCACTCGGAATCGGCACCGGTGTCCGCAAGTTGACTGTCGACAGTTTGAGCCAAGCCTTGACTTTGGCGACCAAAGATCGAAAGCAAATTGAGCGCGCGAGGCTAGTCGGGGAACAGATTCGATCTGTGAGTGGTTTGGTATAGAATTGAAATTCTTTTGCTTAGGACTCGCAGGAAAACGGCGTAGCTACTGCGATCGAGGCCATATACCGTGACCTAGATTACGCCCGTTCCCTGATTAGACGACCCTCAAACGGAACTACAGACTTGATGGAAGGAGATGGTGTAACGAAGGATGAACCATCTTGTGATACCTGCACTTCAACTCTGGAGCATTCAAGCCCCCGATCCCGCTACGATTCACTTGGGTCACAGCGAGGCAGCGAGGATTGGAGTGTCATTTCCGATGGAGAAGACAGACGATCCTCTTTTTCATCGCGGAGAAGCAACGGCAAGATAGACCGTTCGGCGACGCTGAAGCGAAATAGCCTTGCTGCCGCAGTGATGTCCGTTCTGCCCGACTCACTCACGAATTCGACCCACCGGCGTTCTAGTTCTACTTCCGCCACGCAACCGTGAACGCTTTGGTATTTACCTTACCCAATCCTGTCGCTTATCTTTTTGGGTCCTGCTTTGTATGATAATTTTGATCTTTATACCTTAAATTTGAGTATCTACGACCATAGACACATAATTCACATAGAGTTATGATCATAGTGTGCTGCGAATACCCGCTTGCTGAATTGTCCAAAGGTCTCCATAGCAGAAACCTTTTGATTAGTGTCGGGTTGCATGAACAGTGCAAAGGTTTCTCTCGACACGTTTTCCTGCCCCTTTCCAATATGAACACAGTGGGGGGTCGCCGTGAGTCTTTTCTCCGTCACCAGTTCAAGACATTCGCCAGTCTGAAAAGCCAGACAATCCGCAGGTATAGATACCTTGATCAGCTCACCACCCCTCGTCCGGATATAAAGACCAGACGTGGGTGAGGGGAAAGAAACTGGTCTAGGTTCTTGATCACCCTCCTCGCGCAGGAACATGGCCTGTCAAAGCATTCAACACGCAAAATATTGTCAGTGCAACAAATACAGCGTACAGAGCAAAGTCCAGTCAAAAGGGAGTTATCGAGGTGAAATCCACACCAACTATCGATAGGCTCATCTTCGATGGGAACTGCATTTTCTCGTTTCGGAGGGAAATAGTGAAGTAATCTGGCCTTTGTAGTTTGAGAGGTTCCGATGAGGGTCGGTAAAGATATCGACATGTCTCTGAGATGCTTCGAGACTTCCATTTATAAAGGACGTCAGTCGTGCGCAACGTTCAGCTGATGAGAGACCGAACCAAAAGGCTGACAAGCTGCTGCCAAGTCACAACCGACTTCAAAGACAAACCTGGACAAAGGCTCAGTACTTTGTCAGACTCTCAAAACCATACATTACCTCCCGAGGTTCTTGAACGCTTCCTCGAAACCTTCGATACCTGTTTCTTTGGGGTTTGGCCCTGTAGAATGTCAACAGACTGTATGTGATAGCTACATTCGTTTACATACATATATTGCTGCGATAATACTCCCCGTACTGATCTCTGAGCTCGGGAGAGACATCTGGGGTATCGATGATGGGGTTTGCATAGTATGATCCTTTCAGTGTATCTTGATCAAGGATTAATTTAACCGCCGAGGAGAAACCGGAATCGGGTTACCTGGCTTTCCGTTCATGATTTCCTACAGTCAAATAGAGGCAGTGTTATCTCGGTGACCGTGGTCCAGTAATATCAAGGGTGTCGTACCTTTCCATGCGACCATCCGAAGCTTTTGCGATAGTCAGCCCCAGCAATCGCTTGTGCGCGATCATGACATACCTGTATGAGCTTCCTGGATCGGTGTAACGTTCTTTGGTCTCCTCTGGCAGGTGGGCAAACTTGTATGCATATTTGAGTAAGGACTCTCGGTACTCCTGGTAGACGACCGGTAAATCTTTGACAATGATGATGCCCAGAGCCTGTGGATGAGACCCGAAAGCCTGTTCTAGACTGGTATTGTAGTAAGAGGATCATCAAAATAGATCCGAGTCCCCTACCAATGGAGTCTTCGAGGGACAAGGGCGATGACACAAGGGTGGGGTATGATATAGACACAACTTTCGGAACACCCATTGCAGTTGATTCCTGTAGGTTACGGTTAAGGGAGGGGATGTGCGAATAAGCCTTGTCCCGTAGTAAAGTTTCGAGGAGTGCGGTTTACACTGGGCAGAGTATTGCTAGTGATGGCAACCTGCCAGTGACCAGGGATGTGTTCAGCGTCACGGTGCAGGTGACGGAATCTACAATCTCATCACGGCGACCATAGTCAGAGTCCTTGAAGCACTTCGGGGCAATAGTACTAATACGTGCAAGACAACAATAGCTCGTAAAGACAGTGGTTACACGTAAACTATACCGGTTCAGGTGTTGGGTACTTGAAAATCGAATATATTACATCACCAAACCACGATCCTCTGAATGTGAGCCTCAAGCTTCAATCATGTTTGTCTGGGTCAGCGCGTGTCTGAGCGCCGTCCCAGTATCATCAATCGAGTGCAAGAAACGTAAAATTTCGCGACAGAGTTGCCAGTCCTGTGCATCGATCGCACTCTGCAAGAGTCGATTAGCGTCTTTGTTATTTTCCTCTCGTTGCTCGAGGTTGTGTAGCACGAGTAAATAAGACCCCGCTGTCCTGAGCCGGCCGGAACTGAGGCATAGCTGAAGAAAGGTGCCGTTTGATAAGAATATGTGGGGCAGTAAGCGAGACGCACCTCGAACAAACCTTTCGGGTTACCAACAATGTCGAACAGCCGCCTCCATCTCGTGACTTCTGTTTTCCGGGCGCAACCGACCACAACGTCTAACGCAACATCAAAGTGGTCAAGGAATCCTATCACAGCAGCCAGTGTTTTGGATGCTGCTTGTGATGGACCACCCTCATCACCATCAGCTGCCGCCTCCGACTCTACCACAGTATGGAGAAGGATCTCGAGACCATGAGCGAAAAACACGAGATGCTGGTAGCTGGTGGCGAGTTGAACAGCCTCTCGTATTTGCCCAGATTCCAAGTAGTGCCGCAAGACATGATGGAGAAACAGGTGAGACTGCAGAGATCGTGTCCTCAGTCATCGACAACCAGACGAAGATAACCACGTACGCTAGTCGTGTGCCTAAACATTACAAATGGGAGGTTTATCCGAGTGGCCGACTCATGCTCGGCACCGATAATGATCCCTTTATCCATGAGTACCGCTACAGGATATTGTAGACATTGATGGATAGCAGTCAGGCGATGGGACTTACACAGCGGGTAAAAATCCAGTGGGATATTGACACTCTCCTTCACGCTCTGAGGCACTTCATCTGGAGATGAAGGCGATTCGATAGCGAGGGCGTTAAGCCAGACCCGTATGCCCTGCCCGTCATATCCCCAAAGGGAGTTCTCCAATACCCCGATGCCACGAAGGTGTATCCAACAAAACTCGATGCGGTCCGCAAAAATTTGCATGTCATATTTGACTTCTTGATTGCCAGACTGTCGTTCAACCAGGGTGATATAATCAATGGGATTCATTCGAACAACGTGATAGCTTACCTTCCTTGGTCGAAGCAACACCAACTGCCCACCAACCATCATGAGGACAGTGGCTACCGCAAGATCGTCAACAGGATCACCGAGTTCTACGCAGTATCAACAAGGATGCCCTCCGTGAATCGGAACTACTCACGTTTTTGAGCATTGGGAATCATCCAACTCAACACTCTCACTGCAGAAGGTACAGCGATTATTCCATTGAAAGTGATGCTTCCACACAAGTGTAACTTGATCGAGTCCGCAGTTGGGATGATCAAGTAATGGCTCAGCATGTTGTCCGCAGTGTAAACCAACAATGAGTTGTCCACCAGAGATAAGATAATGACAGGGGACGAGATTATTTCCCGATGGAGGACATTCTGATTGCTCAGTTCCGAGTCCCGGGAATATAAACGTATCTGTCCGAGAGGTCAACAATCCTCGTGGCATAACAAAGACAACCCATACCGACCTGGTATGATTTTGACACCTCGACCGCTGCTACGAGGACATGGTGAAACCACAATAGGCCTCCTTTCACAGCGAACGCCTGCTCCTGAGCTATGCTAGAGAAGAGTTTCCATCGACCAGACATCGAGCTGTAGTGGATCAATCCGCGACGACCAGCAACGGCTACTAGTCGGCCATCGCTACTGAGCGCAGAATATCTGATTGGCCAATTCGACGCTAGGTACGGCTGAGGAATCTGAGATGATGGTAAAATGCTGGATCAAAGACCAACGAGCTATCTTGCCTTTATATGCTGCCAGACATCGGACTCTGGATTTATAACGCTCATATCTGGCTGGTCTGCTCCACGGTATACGAGGGCACGGTCATCCATTTGGAGGAAGGCATAACGAGTGTTATCCTGATAACGTTCAGCAACCTACTCTATTGGCAGAGAGAATCACGAACTGGGGAATGCTGGCATGTCGCCGCGCTTTTCGCAAATGGTAGGATAAAGATTTGACCATCCTCTGTGAAGTCCGTGTCTTAACATCAATACACATAGAGCGTAGAAACTCACTGTTTCGACTTGACCGAGCAAGTACTACCAACTCGAAATTCCCAGGTGCCCAGAACTACCCCCAATCATCCTCAGCTCCAAATAAACAAGACTCTCCTGAAGGCGGCGATGGCTCACCAAATTCCTGACTCCATGCATGAATGTGTCCTGGAATCTTTCATTGTCAACGACGTCATCAACTCCAAACCCAGAGGCAAGACATCGTCCCCCAATACTAAATATTGCCCATCCGTGCTCCCAACCTACTGCTAAGACATAGCCATCTGAACTCCATTCCATTGTGGATACCCGTCCACGGGAGTGATCATAAGGGTTTGGGATGTCTACGATTTGGGGTGGCGGCGCAATACCTTCAGGTGATGGAAATGCGGTGAACTCGATGGATCCACTAAAAGCGTTTAGGATAAAGTTTCATAGGAAATGTCACGACACAAACACACCTGTATGTCCCGACAGCGATCAAAGAGAACCTTGCATTGACGGCAACCTCTACGGCTCGACGTGGTTCGTTATAGACAGAGACTCCACTGCTGGAGTCGTCACTCTCGATCTGCCGAGACTTCTGTACCCATCGAGGAACTTCGAAGTTATGGATGCAAGTCCCCTGCCAACGGTGTTCGTTTTGTAATGAACCCGAGTTATCCGAAGAAAGATCCTTGTCTTCACTCCCCTCACTCCTGTCAGTTTTGGGGTCCTTCGGATAAAGAATATGTTCAGTATCTAAACGCTATGGCGACAAAGTATCACGCTCACACCATCGCTAGGGTCGACTTTATTATCTAGATCAGCAACAGTCCTTTCCGTTTGTGGGTTCTCTTCCAATTGCACGAAGTAGGCTCTTCCATCTGAAGTTATCCATGTTTCGACTCCGGAAGTTGAGTACAAGATCTTTGCAACAGTGACTGCCGACATGAATCAACGTTACAGTCGCAATGTAACGCGAACACGCAGTGTGGCACGTACCATCGCTGTCCACCAACCACGGTAGCTCGTGATCATTCAAGACCCATGTGTCGCAACCAAAAGGCGATCTCCGGGAACGGTCGTTCTCAAAATCTGCATCGTGATATGAAGGCCACGGGATACGCTGGAGAGCTGGCGGAGAGCTGGTGGAGAATGCCAGGTGGTGTTTGCGTGGGGAAACACTATTGGATGGGAGAAGAGTGTCTAGCTAACGTTCGACCTGCGGTAAGGAATGAGTACCTGAGAACCTGTCCTTCCGCACGTATGACGCCTTCGAACGAAAGGCTAAGTGACTGAAGGGGCACTCCTTCTCCTGGGCCAGCAAGGAAGCTGCGTTGGACACCTGGTGGGTTGGCCGGTGGTTGATACACGGCAACGTCGGGAATGCAATCGACCATTACCAACACGAGATATGAGAACGTCGTCTGAAACATATCATGATGAAGCAAGCAGAGCAGAGCATTGAATGAACAATACTCACTTGGATGACGATCCTGCTCCCATCCGGGGACCATGTCACGGCGAGGTTGTCACCATGCTCGACGAGAGATGTTTCGGACCTCGCCAGATATGCCAGTGGTGTAGACGGCTGGCGAAGAGATTCAGAAAACATACACCCTGAGGTGAATGTTGAACGCACCCGGACGCGCCAGACCGTGATTGCATGCTGGGTGACAGCACAAAACAGAGACCTGCGTGGACTCGGCGCCAAGGAAAGTATGTTCTCGAGTGGTACATCCGGCAAGGCAGGGGCACCCGACAGCCGCTTGGCTGCGGACGTCGGAAAGTACATCCCACAAGGTTCAAAGCAAGCGGAACAGGAGGGTGCCGAGTCAGCGGGTGCTTGATGGGCGTTTCAAATCTTTCCGGTCCAGTACGAGGATAGCCGCCGCGGATGAGAACGAGTCGGCGAATAACCGGTTTCTGGAGTCGGCACACACTCACGGTCTTCGCGAACTCAGAGGGGCGCAGGCAAATATTGTCCATTGTGGTATTACGATTGCTAATAATACAAAAAGAAAGGGGATGTCGAAAGTAAGTAAGAGAGCAACACGGACAGGTCAAATATACGGTAACACAGTAAGAGCCTTCCAAGTAGTTAGTTATCCACTCTCCAAACCCTATCAAACCACCTGTTGTTCTGCGAAGTGGGGACATGGTCGTTTTCTGGCTTGTGTCCGGTGTTGTTGCCAGAGGAAAGTGGCACGGAGGTCTCCGGAACGGTAAACGACATGTCGGAATGAATAGTGGAGATGTATGAGCCGAACGTCATGGGCTGAAGACGTGCTTGGCGGATGAAATCCATCACGAGAGAGACGCCCTGGCGAGACTATCATGCATATGAGTGGATGCAGGAGGGTATAGGAACTGGAACGTGCCCTTTGCACATGGGTTTTGAAACGCGCCAACCCGTGGCTTTCAATTCTCTTGGTCAGGCCCCAACCGAAATTTGAAGTGATATAGGCTTCGGTGGTCTGGATTGTTCTCCTATGGGTGGTAAAGGGTCGAAACGAAGTCCGGGGTGTCGATGAAGCGAGGATACGCACCCGTCTCGGGCCTGTTGGAATAGCTGTTTCTCTTCGATTTGCATGACCTTGACATGGTCTAGGTTTTTTGTGCGACACCTGACCACTTTTCCAAAGGGATCGACCTCGCTCTCCTCGACGACCCATGACTCTGTGCGTGAGACGATGCCCTGGGGGGCCCACCTTGGGAGAGTGCCACGCTTGAGGATGAGCCTGGTTGTGAGGAGGGTGCCGGAGTCTGTCTGTCTGCGGTCGACGACGTCGCAAGAGATGACGTGGGAGGCATATGGGTTGGGGTAGCGGAGAAAGAAGGCGAGAGAGACGATTGACCAGGGATCGCTGTGGACGTGTCCAGCGGGTGGCAGACAAGACGCACGGACGACTCACTCGTACACGAACGACTGCGAAAAGAACTTCATGGCGGACGACGACCCCGGCAAAGAGGAGAGGCACCACAAAGATAGCTATCAAGTAGTCACGTGCTGATAATAACCTGTCACGTGTACGTCTCGTCCCACACGCGTCCCTCCCGGTCGAGAAAGACGCGCAGGCCATCGTGCGCTGGCCGCACCCAGTGTGTCTCTCCCTCCAGCGCCTCCCTCATCATTGCCATCCCCTCCCTCACCGTGTCGCCCTCGCCCTCCCCCACTCCTTCTCCAATCCTCACGTATTCCTCCTGCGACACATCATGATCGAACCCAGTCATATAGCTCCTTCTCGCTCTTATCCTCCGTATTGTCTCTCCCGCCTCTCGCACCCCCATGTGAGACATGTGACTGTGCAGCCGCAGGCAATCTATCACAAGCACCGATTTCTGTCCACCCGCCTGAATAACCTCCCATGCATCGTCTGGTATCAGCGACACATCCGACATGTACACAATCACATCCTGCACAACGAACCCAAAACAAAAGTATGGATGAATGCTCGGGGTAGTCCCCTCCCGTCCGGTTGGTAACAAACCCGATATCGGTGTGGTTGGCTGCGTAGCAAAAGGCGTTGGTGTAGACGCAGGCGGTGCACTGGCCGTGAACAGACGTCCGTGGTGTACTTGACAATTCAATCAACACCCCCTGAGAAGTGGCCGAAGTCGAGCCTCTCACCTAAAAATGGTGTCATCCGTATGCCGGTATCCTTGATCTCGAATGGAACCTTATCCTCTATAATATGCCACTTGAACTCGGGAATCTATCCGTCGTGAATTCAGCACATAACACAAACTCGCGTTTTGGAGAACGCACATCGCCCCCTCCTGACGCAAATTCTTTCGCCACAAGGTACGGGAATGCCCTTTGGATTGCTTTAAATGTAGCTTGAGAAACATAGACATCTATATGTTGCTGTATTGCGCCTTTCATGGTCCATCCTGTGGTTTACCGGCCCGTCTCGTGAGGTAAACGGCACGGAATACTGGCTAGGCCGGGGAAACAACAATCACCTCGCAGATCATCTAGTCCATTCATCGCTGAATCAGCGATCATCAGCATCACCTTGCTATTTCACCATCTGAACCCAATCATGCCTACCATCAGCGTGTGCGTGGGTAATGACCACAGCGTCGATCTCCCGTAATCCATATTTCGGAAACCATTCTGTTGCGGCAGCCTGAAAGTTCTTGCCTACATCTATTACCACTGTCCTGTTTAAACATAGCGATGGTCATTCACCCGACAAACCACGTGGATCAAGACAGCGAAGGGACACCTACGTCTTCTTTCGACCTTCCCCGGTCACCCGAACCACAGCTGATGTATTTCGCCTGATGTTCTTCTTCCCCTCCGGGGTGAGCGTCGAGAGACAAGTTCTACAAGGTTTTCTGGTTGGTGGTGCAGTCAGGCAATCCAAGTATGGTACCGAGGACGATACGCCCGTCCCAAGAAAAATGAATTCGATTTCTGGGTTGGCACTGTTCTCGGTCGATAGCGAGGTTGAAACTTCGATATCTTCTTTTGTGCGGGTGGCGTCGGTACCTACGCAAGCAGCGACCATGTCCAGTGCTACGACGTTCCTAAGGACACTCTTCTGTCTCCTAGGATTTTTTGTTCCGCGAAGGAGGGTAGGGGGCAGAGGATCGGTGGCGCCGTCGTGCTATAGAGACTCCGAGTCGGAACACGATCACACCTACCAGACTTCCTAATCCGGGTGGTTTATGTCAAGGCAAGTGATAAGGTTAACAGATCAACTCCAGCATTGTGATGTGCTGCCAGGATCCGCTCGACACCGGACGCATTTTTTCTTAATCGTCTTACAGGTTTCGAGTGGGGCATGGGAAGACATGGTATTCCGAATCAGAAGCTTCACTACATACTAGTAGTACAGACAATGACATGCACGTAATCTTGCTTCACTTCGTGAATACTAAGACGTGTGGCATTAGATTTTAAGCAAACTTGAAGGAGGAAAATAAAACAGATCTAGATACATACTCGAAACTACGTCTTCATCCTGTACTTGATGACTCAAACTAACCTTCTGCGCGTGCGGTGCAAATTTCGATGACCGCCCCTGGTCAAACGCAAAGAATACAGACGATAAAGTTAATTGAAGGGGAAGGACATAAAAACTGTCCATACCCTGAAAACCACACGATTGTTGAATGACGTCAATGTATTGGAGTGAAACGACACTCACCAAACGAGTCCGTATCGGAAATTCGTTGCGAGTGATTTATGGATTCCCAGACAAACATCCTGCGGAATGTCATAAAAGCGAGCAATTTCGCATCTCTCCATGCGCAAGGAAAAATCGGGAGAACGTCACACCTCAATTGTAGCGCCTTTCCGCAGGCACACAGGGTCTGACAAATCAGGGCGTTCTCCACGTTTCTTCGTGTAAACCTTGACGAGACCAAGACTTTCCCATATGCGCTCAATTAGGTAGTCAAGACTGAGCGCAACGTTGAAGATAATCGGTTCGAGAGAGCCAGCGGAAAATTGGAACGGTCTACGCACTTCAGGTCCATCTCGCAACTGATGACAACTGTGTTCTCCGTTCGGGCAAGCTTGTCGACCTGCCTTGGAATGTAAGTGTGGTACCTCCCTGCGTAAAGAATGTCACCATACGAGTTCCAAGCTGATTGCATCTATCTTATTGTACACATCTGGAACAAATGTGTTGACAAAAAGGGTTCAGAATGTTTCCGTACAAGACTCACAGAGACATGGGATATATTTGCGCGTGCCTGAATCGATGGTTCAAACAATTGCCGGTTTGACTGTCTAATGAACCTACCAATCAACACATCGATGAACTCATCTGTAGTGATCTGGACGTAATTCAAACGTCGGTATCAATGGCGAGTCGTATTTAGGCCTCACATCCTCTCGAATCATGACATCACAGTTGTGTAGCTTGTCTAGGGGCGATAAATACCAGCCCGTTTTCGTGGCATGGGCAGGACATACAACTTGCAAGGATCGTCCGTATGGTCTTCTCTTCGGTCTTGGTCAACTTCACGGTTGTATTGAGCTTGAGAAGAAGGTATGAGTGAATAATTATCGACATATTTGGTACAGTACCGTTATCTACTCGACAAAGATTGGTGTCAGTTGTCGTGGGCTAAAAGAGAGCATGACCCACTCCACCGGTAGTCTTGCGTTTGAACACAACGTCGGGTTTGCGCTTGTTCAGTCGGATACCCACTGCGTCGAGTTCAATTTCCAAAAGGCGCCTTTGTTCTTCGGACTTGGTAGCATCAAGCATGACAAGTATAAGATCGGCGGTTTTCGCGGCTGGCCTGACGTGAGGTATGATCCAAGTGGTTGAGGACCATTACTCACTTGCAACCACTTGTCGACCTCGGCCACGACCTTTGGTACCAATAAGGAAGTAAACGGGGGAGAAAAGGGGTGATTCATCTTACCTTGACTGGCGCCTTCTACGATTCCAGGCAGATCAAGAAGTTGGATGCGGGCGCCCTGATACTCGATCACACCAGGAATGGCAGTGAGAGTGGTAAACTCGTAAGCCGCGGTTTCAGAAGCTGTGTGCGTGCATTTGCTAAGGAGCGTGGACTATATCAAACTCATCTCAGGCCAACGGATCCGGATTCTGAACTGAAAACGGGCCTTTCCGACTGAAGGGAATCCAATGAGTGCGACACGAGCATCTCCGGACTTTTGCACATCGAAGCCAACGCCTGCAGGACCAGATTTCGAGGTCGGTTCAAGGAGCTGTGCACGATAGCGTGCGAGCTTTGCCTTGAGCAGACCAAGGTGATATTCTGTCGCCTACTTGCAAGATTTGTCAGATAACTGAGTGAGTCCTACTTTGGATGAAGGACCTTGTTCTTTTGAGCTGTTGGACACTCATGAGTAGTGGATCGAAAGAAGAGTCAGGGACATACTCCTCGCCATCTCCTCTTGATGGTTCAATCACGTTCAGATATTCCACCTATGTCAATGACGGCCAGGGCACTCACCCTCGATCTCCTTGATCTGTGCAGGTCATGGTATGCAATCAGGGTAAAATGAGTGGAATACTGACTTTTTCCACGATACCCATGGTGAGTATGATGTCTTATGTGCTAGTAGTAGTAGTAGATAAAGTTGAATGGAAGACGATGGGCTTTAAATTGGTCACGTGATCCAAATTTGACTAGGAGATTTCAAGTTGAGGGGCGGAGAGGTCCGACGAAGATGACCAGTATCCGACGAGGAATGCCGCCGCATCAGCCGTCGCTGTTCTCGCTCGAGGAGCAAGACTCCAACGATGGCGACGAACCCGACTGGGAACCTCCCCCAATTCCAAGACCACACTCTTCCATGCTTTCCTCTTCCATAAACACCTCCTTGCGTAGCAGAGGCAAGGGCCGGCAGCCAAGAGGCAACTTCTCTTCAGGCGCAGTGTCGAACACAATTTCCACAAACCACAATTCCCCACACAATCCCCCCAAATACTCGGATATCTACTCCCAGTTCGTTAAGCGATACAGGTCCGAACCGGGCCTCGACGACGACCCAAGGAACGATCCGGACTCGAATTACTTCCAGAGGGGGCTGGGTCAACTTATAGATGCAGGAGACAGCGACGATGAAGATCTCAATCGCTCAAGTCTCGGTGGAGACACATTCGATCGCTTCTCTGCTCTCATGCTCGAGTCTGACCCGATCGAGCCTGCAACGGTAGAAGATCGCCAGCGTTTAGAGTGGCAGACCATGCTCGCTTCTGTCCTCGATGGAGATGTACTCAGATCCGAGAAAACTCGAATTGCCGTTGCGCTCGAGTCTTCTAGTGAAGAACACAATAATATCCATCTCAACATCTGGCTAGGATTGCGCGCCAAGTTCTCTGGCAGGAAGGAGGAAGAAGAACGCAGGCATATCGAGGAGAGGAGATTGCGCACGGTAGACTCCGTTATAGACGAGATAAACTCTTTCAAGCTCAATGTCGACGAACGCGACCCAACCATAGCCTTGCACCGAGTCAACTCACTTCTCTGTAGACTTGAGGCGGCTCAGTCCCTTTACCCAACCCTCAAGGCTTTCTGCGCAGACAAGGTTGCTGCATCGGAGCGAGAGTTCCAGGCTCGGTGTGACACCCTTAATACATGGTCAACCGTCCTCATGTCCTTACGTCGCCACATCGCCCTTCTGCAGAGATGGACGGGTAGCGAGTCACTTGATGTGACGAACCCGATCACAAGCTTCGACGTCTACCCTCGTCTGCAAGCCAACGGCTTCTCCAAACAAACCCCGGACTCTAGCACGTTCATTGAACGTGTCCTCAAAGAAGATTCCATTCAGAAAACGTTCGAAAAGGGCTTTCTGACTACTGTACATGCTTTCATCGGCACTGCTCGCGACGCCCAAGTTAACCTTTCTTCCTTGTTTGAAGAGATGAACCTCCCCACATTCGAAACTGAACTGGTGCCCCTCATCTCCTTCCCCACTAAACTTGCTCAGGCGTGTTTACGTGTACGCCTCGACTATGTCCAGAAACTCAAGGACCCCGAAGTTCTCATCATCGATCAAGTTACTGAAGATGTGAAGATTAGTCTGGGCTTAGCTTGCACGCTCAAGAGGCAGTACGAAGCGTTCCTTGCCCCCGATCCTGGGGGGAAGTGGAACTTACCCAGATGCATAAGCGAAGATTATGACACTACCATTCTCGAGGCCTTGTCGATATTTTTCAGGCTTATTCACTGGAAACTTAAGAGCGGTGTCAAGGGCATTTACTTCAAGGAAACAGATGTCATTGATTCTCAATGGGCAACTTTCAACGATGTCAGTATGACCGTCATTGGGGCTTCCGCAGTAGTAGCTGAGCAGGTTTGGTGCGTGCCACTACCTTCATCGAAAGATTGCAACTAA
>Ga0307508_10003653_pt1 | contig 15427 bp, 16 predicted proteins | sample 9_EM_MG_FD_203089 | JGI IMG/M metagenome (GOLD analysis project Ga0307508, IMG submission 203089) | Populus trichocarpa ectomycorrhiza microbial communities from riparian zone in the Pacific Northwest, United States - 9_EM | ecosystem: Host-associated > Plants > Roots > Unclassified | place...
TTCTTAAATAACACTAGCAAACTTTTTAAACACCCCACCATGACAAAACTCATCAGCCCATACCCGGGCATCAGCGTCTACAAAAACAAATACGGCCAGGTCATCGCCCGTGCCAAACCCGGCCCCAACAAAAGAATAAAAACAGATCCACGCTGTCGGCTTATACGCGAACACGGTGCTGCCTTCGGTAAGGCCGCTTCTATCGGTAAAATGATCCGGCATATCTTCTTTGAGTGGTTAAAAAATATCGGCAACGGGCAATTGCATACGCGCCTTTCAACCGAACTGATGGAAATAATCAAGTCGGGCGTCCACGAAAACAGGATGGAGCCCCAATTGACCAATGGCGATGTGTCCCGGCTCGATGGATTCCAGTTTAATGCCAAAGCAAGTATATACAATACCTTTTTCGGCCACTGGTCGCTTCACATCGAAAACGATAACAAGCGGGTCCATATAGGTATTCCTTCCTTTATACCTTCAGAAGCGATACGTAATCCCAATGGAGGTTTTTCACATTTCAGGCTTGTTCCGCTCATCGTTAGCTTAAATCCCCGTTCGGGCGGGTACACGTTCGTCAAAGGAGATCAGGGCGATCCCGGTAGTCCGGTGGCCTGCGATAATAAAATCCATAAGGCGATAAATCTGAAAATGAATATCGACGGTACAGGAGAGTTGGTGGTCATTGTTGCACTTGCTATCGGGTTTTACTTGCAAACGACGGAGAATGAATGGAGTCCCGTAGCGGCAGGCAGCCACAACGCACTGGGCATTATCAAAGCGTATAAAGTATGCATAAGCTAAAAAAACTCCGCCTGTCAAAAGACCTGCCCGGTGTTAACCTGTATCGCAGGGATAAATTCTCTTTTGTCTTTCGCCGTCCCGGCCTCACAGCCCATCGTGTTAACACCGATCCCGCCTTTGCCGCCACCCGCCGGCGCGCTACTGCCTTTGCCCGCGCTGCGGGTCTTGCTGCGCACCTGCACCGGCTCCTTGCTCCGTTGCTGGGGCCGGTCGCTGCAAAAACAAACTATAGAAGATTAGTGGCCGCCCTGGTAAAGGATATCAATAACAGGCAGAGCTGGCCGGGCAGGGGAGTCGTCAATATATTGAAGGCGTTTCCCTGCAACAGTCGGTCTATTCCGCAGCCGGGTCTTCTCAGCCGTTACCGCCTGGCATACGACAGCCCCAACAATACAATAACGCTTAGTATGCCATCCCTGCGCCTCACGCGCGATATCAACCCGCCTATCGGCGCTACACACGCACAACCCTGGATGATGCTGGCGATAATACAGGGACAGACCGGGCTCGCCTGTGTCAAACTGCACCAGGAGAACGCTTTTTTTCCCCTCTTTCCGGGAAGAACACGAAAAATGAAACTATCCATGCAAAACGTCAGCCCCCCTGCACCCGTAGTGCTCGCGGTCGCGGGCATCCGTTTTTGGGTCTCGTCGCCCGGCGAGTGGGCGCCGTTCAACCACCAGGCGTCCGATGCGGCAGACATCTTTGTTTGCCGCGTACCGCTTGCAGTACAGCTTCCGTTTTTTGTCCGCATTAAATAAATAACCACATTTGTTAACGCATTAAACCTGTTCATATGCCCGCCTGGAAACCCATCATCGGCCATCCCTTTACCCGCTCCGAATTCGAATCTTACTGCGACGCCCTCCAATGGACCGCCTGGCGCCCTTCTTTCCTTGTTCTCCACAATACCGCCCAACCCTCCTTAAAAGATCGTCCCAACGGTTTCACCGCGCAACATATGCAGGCTTTCGTCAAATATTACCGCGATACCCTTCACTGGTCCGCCGGCCCGCATCTTTTCATCGACGATCACCAAATCTGGGTCTTTACGCCGCTCACCACCCCCGGTGTTCATTCACCTTCCTGGAACAAGCTATCCCTTGGCATTGAAATGCTCGGCAACTACGCCACCGAATCCTTCACCACCGGCCGCGGTCTGCTCGTCCGCCAAAACACCGTCGCCGCCCTGGCCATCCTCTGCACCGTGTTGAACATGGCGCCCGCTACGCTTCGGCTGCACAGGGAAGACAAAGCTACCACCCACCACTGCCCTGGGCAAAACGTGGTAAAACAAGAAATAATTGATGAAGTAAAGCGTAGGCTATGCCAAAAACCGTGAAGACCCCTTTTTTATTGATGACAACTAAGTAGAATGTTTAGGTGGCGCCTTTGCTTGCCTGATAAAATGGTGTAATAGACGGGTAAGCGCCATGCTGGCAGGGATAGAAAAGAGTGTTTAAACGGGCGGATAAATACATCCGCTTTCATACATTTATCAACCTAAACAACAAAAACCAATCCCCATGTCTTTTTTTACAATTCTTATTCTTATTGTAGTAGCCGCCATTGCATATGGAATTATCAAGGAGATGAATTTTAGCAAATGCAAACGGCAATATGAAGAAAGCCTGAAAAGAGAAGACCCGTCTGGCGCTATATCATGCGGCAGAATTTATTACACTGCTTTAAATGAGAGAAACAAAAAGAGCCAAGTATACGATGTCGAGGCCCGTATTAACAATGACATGAAGATCAAACGGATCGGATAAGATATCATCTGTTACCACTCATTTCCTGTCCGAACGCTGTCACCCTGAGCTTGTCGAAGGGTGCACTTAACGTATGCAGGTTTTCCTCTCTCCGTACTCGCGCAAGTATAACGATCTAAACAATCGAATGTCCTTAATGTTACACATTTCCTGCTGTTTCTTCTTTTCGCCATTACGGTAGCACCTTACAATGAATTTAACGCTAAAAATACCATTTGGCTGGCTTATAACAGAAAAACGATGCGTGGAGTCTGATTTGATCGTTAAGTGGGAGATTTTAAATGAGGCGTTGAACGGCAAAATGCCGTAACCCGGCAAGTCTGGGTCATGTACAAATCAGAGAAAAATAAATATAATGGTGAATGCCAGGAGTATAAACCAAAATATACCAACAGACCAACTTGGGCTCTTGTGCTTTGAATCTTTAACCCGAACTTGATGATTTAAAAAATTTTCCCAACCGAGCCACCCATATTCCTTTTTAAGGATGTTGTTTTCAAAATTTTATTCAAAATAAACACTTATTATCATCATTCGTTTAAACAATGCCAATACCCGAAATCCAAAAAGTAAAGTCGTGACAAGAGGAAGCACCTTTAATAAACAGACATATCGATACGGTAAATCTTTCGTTGTTACGATGGCGGCACATATGGCTGCCGCCGCTATCACCGCATACCTGGCGAGTTGATTAGCTTCTTCCTGGATACTAACTATTTCCTTTGAAAGCCTTTCATACTCCATTTTGGCGAGGTCTTCAGGGAGTGTTGGCATATTTTTTAGGTTGTCTTGAAAATTACAGAGAATCCGGTTGTTGAACATCAAAATAGTCACCGTTAAAACACCCTTTTTTCTTCAATTCAACGTAAAAACGGATTTTGAGTAGTCTTCCCTCTTATATTCGGTAGACAAACTATAAACCCATCAATCTAAGTGACTATAAAAGGCATTTCAAATACGAATACCAAGACAAAATCTAACCCTCATTATCGATACGCAATGGTCCAAATTAAAAAAAAGGGCTATTCGATAGATACAGAAGCCGAAAAGTATCTATATGATGTGATATCTAAAGGTACGTCTGTCGTTAATGAGCAGGTTAAACAAACGGATGATAAGCCGCGTAAAACAAAAAGGGTAACGGGCTATTCAAGGCGTATCCGTAATTCGAAGGCGGCAAAACGGGAAATGCTGAATATGAAATATTATAGGCAAATTGATCGTCTTGTATTTGATTTGATAAAAGAAAAAAAAATATTGCCTGGACAAAATCTGATTTTCGCATTTGATATTAAGAACTCATTAATCAAATTATGCCCGTTATGGCCTATTTGCTAAACTGAAATTTATGGACTTTAAGGAGAAATCTTTTGATTATGCGAATGATTCCATTAAACTGATTATATCTTTAGCAACCGGTGTTCTTGCATTAACGGTAACTTTTTTAAAAGATGTGGTTGGCCAGAAAACGATTCATTCAAAGGGTTTGTTGATATCCAGCTGGTTTTTGTTGCTGCTCACAATTTTATTTGGGATATGGACAAATCTTGCAATTACCGGAACCTTGAATGAAATGGGTAGAAATATCGGTTCTAAAAAAACAATAATGAATAGTAATATTCGGATCCCTTCCGGGCTTACGTTGCTTTCTTTTATTGGCGGTATTTTTTTAATAATAGTTTTTTCTCTTAAAAATCTTTAAGTTTTCCCGAATCTGGCCCAGGTATTTCCTTCTTTTTGTTTCGTAATTCCAAAACGGTGAAAACACCTTTTTTTCTTAATTCAAAAACATAAGTGTTTTTACGTTATTATAATTCTTTTTTTTACCATAGCTTGCCGCCTCATACAAATAACCTCCATCCCATGTTAGGCTTTTCACGCGCTAGTTTTCCTATGTGAATGCGCTTTCCCCGGCCTGAAACGAAATAGTATCTTCTGCATAGTAGCAACGAATTAATAAAATACATATGAAAAGTATCCTCATTACTACTATCATTCTGCTGCAAGCCATGGCCATGCAGGCACAGACAACAAAAATATCCATCGCTGTTTTGCCTTTCACTGCCGCCGACGTGCAAGACATGCCCCGGGCCGTTCAGATACAAGGCGCCGTCATCGAAATATTAAAAGCCAAATCTAATCTCGATTTCGTCGATCGCTCCAACGACAGCCTGCTGTTAAAAGAGCTCGACAACCAAACAAGAGAGCAATCCATGGACGCCAAAGGCCTGGTGCAGCAGGGCAAGCTTCAGGGTGCCAGCCAGATGATTGCAGGCACCGTAGCCAACGTGATGGTGGAACAAAAATCTACACCCAACACCAGCTTTCTTACAGGAAGTAATACCACGGTGAGCAGTTATAAAGCCAGCGTTAATTTTTCATTACAGCTGATTGATGTAGAAAGCGGGAAGGTGCTTTCTCAGAAGTCTTTCAACAACAGCCAGGGAAGCGGCAAATTATCGAGGTTTATTAACCTGAGCACCGCCAGCACAAAGGAACAAGCCATCGCAGATGCCATCGACAAGGTAAAAAAAGATGTGCTGGCCTGGATAAATGCTTCTTATCCCCCGGACGTAAGATTACTGTCGGTAGAGAAACGAAACAGCAAAGGCTTGGCAGAAACGCTCCTGGCGTCGGGTATCGACGCCTCCCTGCACAAAGGGATGAAGCTGGACGTTAATGAAATACAATCCATCAATACGGGCACCAGCATCATAAAACGAAAAGTAAAAATTGGCGCGCTTAAAATAAAAGAGCTACAGGGCGATGTAACCGTTTGCGAGGTAATCGATGGGGCAGAGCTCCTGGAGAAAAAGATGATAGAAAAAGCCACTATTGAAATTGCGGCCAGATAACCACCATTAGTATGAATAAATTATTGCTTTCCTGCTGCCTCTTGCTGGCATCGGCACATATGGCTTTTGGGCAAAAGGATTTACCGGGCCAATACAACGGGTATGTAAAGTATGAGTCTACGCCGGGCCTGGGCCTCATCACCGTTACCTGCTCCGGCTTTGGAAAAAAGAAACAGCAAAGCCTAAAAGACGCCGCTGCCGGCGCTTTTTACAACCTCTTGTTCAGGGGCATTCCGGGCAGCCAGCAAGAGCTTCCGATGATTCCCGATGAAAATGAGGCGAAAAACAATCGCCATGTCAGGGATATCCTCGATGGTGGCTATAGCGCCTTTGTTATAGAGAATAACCTTTTGGGAGAGGAGCCGCGGAAGAAAAAGAAAGACGGTGCAAAAGGTGTTCTCACCACTCATACAATGACCATCAGCTGCGAGGCGTTGCGCCACTACCTGGAACAAAATAATGTTATCCGAAAATTTGGTTATTAAAATCGCTCCCTATATGAAGCACCAGCTTTTTGATTGCTTACTGTTTTTTGCCTGCACATTGCTTTATGTTGCTCCGCTCTCCGTCATCGGCCAGCCCGATGGCCAGATAAAGCCGAAAATAATGGTCATTCCCAAAATCAAGGAAGGAGAAAGCCTGAAATCGGTATATGATTCCAATACGAATGTACGGATGGCCCTGGCTAAGATAAATGAGGCTTTTTTAAAGAAAGGGGCCAACCTCATCAGCTTCGATGCCAAGCTAAAAGAAGCGAAACAAAATACGATGATCGGAAAATCCTCCGGCAACCAATCGGATTATAAGTCCACCGTATTGCAGATGTCTGGCTCGGATATTTATGTGGAAGCCGATATAAACGTGGTAAAACACGGCCAGACCAGCGCCAGCAGCGTATCCGTTATACTTGAAGCCTACCAAACGGGCACCAGCAATTTCCTGGGGGTAAAAGAAGGTCGTAGCAGGATTACCCGAACAGACGACATCGGCTTTCTCACAGCACAGGCCATGGATTCCATCACCGATGGCTTTTTAAACCTGATGCAGCTGAAGTTTGATGATATCAATAAAAACGGCCAGTCGGTATACGTGCAGTTTTCGCTGTCGGATAATTCCAGATACACTTTTGATACCGAAGTGGGTAAGCCGGCCACGATGCTGTCGGAGCTCATCGAGGAATGGTTCCGGAAAAATGCCCTGCATGGGGTTTATAATAACCAGGGGGTGACCGAGAAAGTAATGATCATTTCCGATGTTCGGATCCCATTAAAAAACCCTGCCAATCCACAGTCTAATTATACCGGCCAGCAATTATTCTCCGATATCTACAAATATTTTAAATCCCAGGGCCTGCAGATAAAGCGGGATATAGGCACAAATAACAAAATGCTAATTACCATTCTGTAATACAATGCGTATGAAAAAAATACTTGTCATAATGAGTTGCTGGTGCTGCAGCAATATCACCACTCAGGCGCAAAGCGGCGCAGACTATAGCGCCATTAAGCTATACCTCGATTATAGCCGGGTTGGCTATGTAAACAAGGACCTGTCGCCCGCGCTTCAAAACCGGCTGTGTACAAAAATAACCGGGCTGATTAACCAGGCAGGCATTGCCGAAATCGGTTACAGCACCTTTGTGGTGGTGCCCCGGTTTGATATTTTAAATACATCGGTAGACGAATCTGGCATGGCCCGGGTGTTTATGACAGAGGCCGAATTGTCTATCACCATTGAAAGACGCTCTTATGGCACCGGGAATGGCGCTGTATATGCTTCTGTGTCAAAGCGGATCATAGGTTCCGGTATGTCGAAAGAAGAATCGCAGGCGAATGCAATTAATGGTTTTTCACCGTCCGATAAGGAGCTGGTATCGTTTATGGAACAGTCGAAGGCAAAGATTACGGCCTACTTCCAGGCGCATTGCCACGAGGTGCTCGCGGAGGCACGGCAGGCATATGCGATGAACGACTATGGGAGATCGATTGCCTTGTATTTTTCCATTCCTTCCAATGCCCCCTCCCAGTGCTATAGGGAGGCCACGGCAGCCTGCAAAGTCGTTTACTCGAAATATATGGAAGACGAATGCAATAAGAAGCTGATTGGTTTAAAAGCATTGGTGGCCCGTGCGCTGGATGACAACGCGCCGGCCGGTACCTACGAAGAAGCAATAAAATTGATACGGGATCTTGACCCCGCTTCCGGCGACTGCTACGAAGAGGCCAAAATGGTCATCACAAAAATCGAAAACCGGTTTGATGAAAAACAAAAACGCGAGTGGGAAATGAAGAAAAAACAATTGAGCGATGCCACAGAAATACAAAAAGGAGCAATAAAAGCAATGGCAAGAATAAACAGCTCCTATCAGCAAAGCAGCAGTCCTACGGTTATCATTGCCAAATAGCAGCTCATGGCTTTCTTCGCAGGTTGATAGGGTGAATAGCGCCCGATTCTTTTATAATCACCTGCCCCCGCATGACCTGGCCTGTATCATACAAGCATACCTGGCCGGTTGCATTTCCAGCTGTTATTTTCAGGGTATTGCCGGATAAGGTCATTTCTCCCGAAAGATGGTATATGCCCGACTTCCCGCTAAATTGAACGTGATTGTCCTGGTCGATGCCCGAAAACGCTATCTCATCGGCTGATTGTATTTCTGTTTCCGTAGGACCATCGATGTAAATAGCGCCATCCAGGCCGCTTAACAGGGGCGATCTTACGGTCTTTATCATCGTTGGCTGATGCGGGGAGGGTATTTCTTTTTTAATAGCGGCGATGGGGCTGCTATTCGGAACAGTATTAGGCACTACCTGGCTGGAGTCTTTCAAAGCGGCGCTAACAGCACCTGCCGGCAAACGGGCAGCCTCCTTGCTTTGCAATGAAAAATAAGCGACCGGTACGGCCAGTATGCCGGCCACGGATAGGAGCAACAAAACCCTGTTGGTCTTTCGTGCCGGCGGCAGGTGGTTATTGCTTTGCGGAAGTGCCTGCCCTGTAGAACAATTATGGTACACCGATCCGAAACCGTCAGCTGCCTTACCTTCCGGCGCTTCCAGCCAGTGGGTAGGTTCCAAAAAATATTCCAGCGACCGGGTCGGCTGTATGGGCTGTATTTTAAAAGGAATGATTTTTATATTCCTGCTGAACGCCCGCTCTACCTCGGTTCTTACATGGCGGGATTCGTTGGCATCACGGCTGAAGATAACTACCATCACAGCCGATTGCTCAATTCCTTCCATAATGCCTTGTGCGTATTCCTTACCCGCGCTGATATTCCGGGGAGCGATCCAACAAAGCAAATCCCGCTCTTCCAGGTAATGGCACAATGCCTGCGCTGTTGCTGCATCCCGGCTGGAGTGACAGATGAAAATCATAAAGCACGTATTTTTAAATGGCGGATCATTAAAAGTACGCCGGCAGCGCATAAAAAAAAACGTTTAAAACACCCTTTTTCAATGCATATTAAAAAGATACCTTGCCAAACGGTTGAAAGCAATAGATTGTAAAAAGCAGGTAATACACAATGGACTATTCGAAGATCTGTTTTGTCATCATGCCATTCGGACTGCGAAACGTAGAAGGGAAAGAAATCGATTTTGATAAAATATACCAAAACGTTTTCGAGCCCGCTATCAACGCGGTCCTTCTGCCCGAAGGGGGCTGCCTGCAGGCCAAACGGACCGACAAAGATTATTTCTCGGCCAATATTGATACCGAAATGTTTCAATACCTTGAGTATTCACGGTTCGCGCTGGTCGACATTACAGGCCTTAATGCCAATGTTTTCTACGAATTGGGTGTCCGGCACCACGGCAACCAGAGCGGAACTGCCATTTTCAGGCAGGCGGATAAAGTGATCCCCTTCGACATCAGCCATATCAAAGCTTTCCCCTACGAGTTTGAACCCGTGGCCCAGGTGCAAGCCTCGCGCATGCTGATAACAGAGGTGCTGACAGAATCCCTGGTCTACAACAGGATCGACAGCCCCGTGCAGGTAGCGCTGGCTGCGCAGCGCTTACAGGGATACCCCATAGAACAGTTGCTGATTGCCGCTACAAATGCGCTCAGAAACCAGGATTTGACGACGGCCATTAATAAATACCGCCACGCCATACAAATCAACGGTAACAACCCCTTGCTGCACATCGAATTGGGCCTGCTATTGAAAAGGCAGGACCAATAGACGGAAGCAGCGGAGACATTTGGGAAAGCGACACAGCTTTCACCAGGCTACAGCGAAGCCTGGCGGGAGTGGGGCATTGCGCAAAATAAAGTATATGGCAAAGCGACCGATAAAAACGGCCTTCCCACGGGAGAGACAGCGTTACTGAAAGCCATCCGGCTCAGCTCCGGCGATTTCGATGCGTATGCTTCCCTCGGCGGTATTTATAAAAGAATGGCCCGCTATGAAGCATCCGCTCGTATGTACGGTGATGCCACCGATATTTCCGGCGGACATCCATACCCCTTGCTGAATGCCATCCTCCTGCAATGCCGCGAAAAGGGGATGTTGTCTATCACCCATAGACAATTACAGCTCATGAAAAAAGCAGAAATACCACTACGCAAGCAGGTAAAAGATGATCCGCCCTACAATGCGCCCTGGTGTTTCTTTGACCTCTCTACTATATGCCTGCTCACGGGCAATACCACGGAAGCATTAACTGTCTTGAATGATGGCCTCCTGTATGCAAATGACAGCGAAGCCAAAACACACCTCGATACATTGCGGCTCATAGAGAACCAGGCGCCGCTGCTGCCAGGCTGGAAAGAAGTGGTTGATATTTTAATAAAACATATCGGTTAGCTAAAGCGCAGGCTATGCCAAAAAAACCGTGAAGAACACCCATTATTCCGGCTAGCAGGGAACAGGAGTGTTTTCACGGTAAGGGAAGGCTTACCCCGTCGTACAGACAGGCGGTCAATGAAGAATTGAATAGGTATAATTATTTGATTTTACCACATAACGAATTAAAGCTATTCCCGGTTCATATTCAACCCTCAATGTAATAACCGTAATGAAGTGTCTCTGTAAGAATGTCCGCGGCTACAGACAAATATCTACTTCCCCAACCTTTTTACCCGATTCCTTGCTCATATAACCAAACCCGTCTACATTTATCCCGCAAATGTAACTTACAATTGATCCGCCCTTTTTAATCTCCACGTATGCTTCTTTTATAAGCATTATTCCTTTCCTTACTGGTAAAAAAGGCCTCTGTGTAGCGTTTTGTTATTGTAGGTATTCATTATTTCATCATCCAAAACTGTTACGAGTATGAAAAAGTTCAGGGTTATCCTGTGCGGGGCCGCTATATTGCTGGCCTCCGGCGCCGCCGTGGCAAAAAAAATATCGGAAAGCTGCCTGTACGCCACCCAGTACTATTACAATGGATCTACTTATGTAGAGGCTGGTATCTTTGGCCAGGATTTTTCGTGCCTCAACCTTCCGGGCGTTTGTTCGTATTATGAACCGGACCCTATTTTCCATCCGGGCGTATTCATGCCTTGCCATATGGGACAGTACTTTACGGCCGATGTAAAAGATCATTCCCGCAGGAATTGAACAATGGCATTGCCGGCCAGCCCGCTGGCGGGTACGGGTAGCACATACTTTTTGTCGCCGGGGTCCAGCTGATAAAACCGGCCATACAAGCTGCGGCGCAGCACGATAGCAGCGCCGGCGGCATTAAGTCTTTTGAGCTGTGGCCAGCGCAGGCCGCGGAACAGGAGTTCTTTTTGCTGCTCCCGCCACACCAGCTGCAGGGCATCCTGCCGGGAGAGTGTGGTATAAGGGGTAAACCCCCGGTAGCGGTGCTGCAGCAGCGTATTCATATTGGCCAGGCATAGATCGATATTACCTGCCTGGGCATGGCATTCCGCCCGTATCAGGTATACTTCATCTACGGCGATGCCGCTAAAAGGGAGAAAGCCGCTGGTATAACTGTTTCTGTACATCACCTGGTCCGGCGCCGTTTGTTTAAAAAACAACGTCTTCCGCAGGTCGTTGCTGTCATATAATTGATACAGGGCGGGGTCGATAGTGCACACAGTGATGCCCACCTGCAAAACATTGCTTACCATGAGCGTGCTGCTATACAGTACCTCCGGCGCCAGGCGGGTATACGCCTTGTCCTTCTGGCCAATGCTGTTATAGTCTACCAGCGGTGGCGCATAAGCCAGTGCGCTGTCGGCCCATTGTTTGGCAGCCGGGTACCTGGCCATGAGCAGGTAGGCTCTTGCCAGCAGTGCGCAGGCTGCCGCCTTGTCGGGTTTGGGATAGCTGGTATCCACGCCACGCACCGGCAGCAATGCGGCGGCGGTTTGCAGGTCGCTCGTAATTTGATGGTAACAGTCCTCCATCGTGGCGCGTGTATAGGAGGTATGCTGGTGGGTGTTCAACGGCAGCGGGATACCCATTGCCTGGTTGGCATTGTCACGGGTGTAAGCAGGGCTGAACAAATTCAGCAGCTGTATAAACGCATGGCTGCGCAGGAACAGGGCCTTGCCCCAGGCGGCATCCCACCGGTGCTGGTTCGCCAGGGTGCGGGCAATCCCTTGCAGGTCCTGGAGCGCTTCATTGCATACAGACACTTGCTGGTACGGTACATCCCAGTCGGCCGCGCTGATGGCGCCCGCATAGATATCCGGCTGCCAGCTGTACAGGTGCAGGTCCATCGGCAGCAGGTTGGCATAAGGCGGGCCAGACAGCTGGTAGCTGTCGGCCGATTGCTCGCCCATCGCGGGCGTCAGGGCAAACAGGCCTGTGTTGTTGAGCAAGCCCTCTACCTGCGTTAGCGTGCTCACCGCCTGTACATGGGTGCTGGGGGGCGTTAGCAGCGGGCCTTTAGAGCAACCGCTTGCTACAAGAAGAAAAACGGAAAGGGGAAAAAGAAATGACAGCTTCATGTTAGTTTGGGTTAAGATGATTACCAATTGACTTTGATGGAAAACAGGTAGCTTCTCGCCGCGGGCCAACCGTCGGCAGCTACGTCGGGATCAAGGTGGTTCCGGTTGGCCCGCCATACGATGCCGGCGTTATAGAGGCTAAGGCTGATGTCTGCGCCGTGGATGCATTTGAGAAAGGCGGGAAAATGTTTGTCGGTATTGCAACAGCTGAAGCCTATTTGTAGATACTGGCAGCGCACATGATCGGCGCGGATGATATTGTCGCTGCTGTTTTCATAGAAGGCATCCTGCAATTTGTCGGGCAGGGAAAGGGAGGAGGGCACCCGCGTATCGAGCTCGTCACCCGGATGCTGCCAGCGCCGGTCAAAATCGGGCGTCCCGCTGTTCTGCAGGTTAAACATGCTATAATACGACAGGGCTGGTTTGCGCATCACATAGTTGCCCTTATAGGTAAAGACGGCCGTCAGGTAAAACCCTTTATACTGCAGGGTCTGGCGCAGGCTGCCATAGGAAAGCGGTGTGCCGGAACCGGCGCAAAGCAGGGCGCCGGCGGAGGTGTCTGCCAGCAGGGCTGCATAGTTCTTGCTCACTTGCCCTTGCAGGAAGCCCCGGGGGCTGCCATCGGTGGGGTCAAGCGTTTCGGAAGGATAAACATAAACGGGATCAATAGGGTCTCCTGGTTTGGGCGTCCAGCTGGCGGCGTTGGAATAGCTCCATGCCGGCCAGTTACGTCCCTGGGCGGATTGCAGCACATTCCTGGCGTAGCTGTAGGAAAGACGCCCCTTCCAGTACAATGATGGTGCAATGGTTAATGGCGCCGTCTCCAGGTAGAGTTCTGCGCCATGACCGCGCACGCGGCCGGAATTGTCCAGTATTCGCGCATATCCGCTCACGGTATTGCCATCCTGCTGCATTAATACATGCGTGGAGCGCCGCGAAAATACATCCACGCCGCCGCTCAGCAGGTGCTTCTTTAGCACAAAGTCGATGCCGGTAGTCAGCATGTATTGGTACTCGCTCTGCAGCTGCTCGTTGGCCGGGCTCACAATGGTGTACAGCGGGTAGGAGGCGGTCGAAGGGCTGATGCTGGTAAAAGGCAGGCTGTTATAGTCCGTGATACCCGTCCGCCCATAGTCGGCCCGCCACCGGAAAACATCGTTTATCTGCCAGCTGGCGCCGATGGAATACATGGGCAATGCGGTACGGTTGGTGTTTTGCGCAAACCGGTTCGACTGTTCCCTGCGCACGCTGGCGCTAATGCTGAGCTTGTCCAGGTAAGTGAGGGTGCCGTAAAAATAAAAACCGCGGAAAAGGTTCGTGGAATCCCATTTCGCATAGCCGGAGGGGATATAGTCGCTCGTGCCATACGGGTTGGTCAAAAACGGTTGCGCGGTCTCGATGCGCGACTGGTTCACGCCTTCATCCTCTCCATACGTGCGCTCTGCATGTATCCGCATATCCTGCCGGTGTTGCTCCGTACCGGCAATGCCTTCAAAACGGAACGGTCCCCATGCATAGTTGGCTTCCAGTTGCGCGCGGTAATCTTTTGTCTGGCCGGTAATCAGCTGTTCGTCGCCGATACTGCCATAGGGAATGGGCCACTCGTTCCCGCTGGCGGGGGGCTGATGGAACCGGTTCACGAGATCGCGGCTGAAAAACGATTCCGCAGCATGCGTCACCGTCCGGTTATAACGTGTAAAGGCGTATTTGTACACCAGGTTGGCCTTGAGCCACCTGGTAAACGCGTAGTTCAGCTGCACGCTCTGCTGGAGAAGCAGGTCCTGCGTCCGGTCATCCGTTAGCCCGGTTTCCTGTTCGGGGTAATAGTGCCAATCGTAAAAACGGTTGCCGGGCTGCGGCGCTATTTTGTTCATAGGGTATTTATAAGGAATCCACGCCGGCTGGCCGGCACTGTTCGAAAAAGACAGGTAGGGCTGCAAAGAGGGTAGGTGCAGCGCGTTCTGCCGGGATTGCAGTTCAGACAAATACGTGCTGACATTGATTTCAAAACGGTTATTATCCCTGAAGGAAGTATTGAATAAGGCATGGTGATGCTGCTGGCTGTTGCCTTTCTCATTGGAACGCTGTAGTTCCGTACCTATCGACGCATAATAACGGAAGTAAGGCGCCCCGTTGGAAAAGCTCACGGCATATTGCTGGCAGAGGCTGGCCTGGTGCAGGCGCGCAGCAATATCCCGGCGGATGTCCTGCTGCTGCAGGAAAGCGAGGCCCGCATTCAGATCATCTTCGCCGATCTGGTTATTGAAACGCTTATAAAGAAGATCCTGTAGTATTGAATACCCGCTGGCTGTCTTGCTGGCCAGCCCGTTAAACATATCTTTCTCCCAATTGAGAAAGGAAACGGCGTCCGGTCCCGCCTGGTAATGAATATCGGGCTTTTCGCCGAAGGCTATGCGGTGAAGGAAAGAACATTGCAGCCCTTTTTTGTAAGCCCCTTGTTGGGTATTCATCACCACGGTGCCGTTGCCCGCACGGGCGCCCCACAAAGCGCTGCTGGCCGCATCCTTTGCCAGGGTGATGCTGGCAATGTCAAACGATTCAAAATGCGCATTGTTCCAGGGCTGCGGCAACCCGTCCAGTACCATAAAAGCATAACGATCGCCGTACAGCGTACTGTTACCCCGCAGGGCCATGAGCCGCTTGCCGCGCAGCACATCGGCAAATTGTACCGGGACACCCGTTTCACACGCCAGTTTTGTTACCAGGTCATACCCGGGATGTTGTTGAACCGCCGCCATATCCAGGCTGCGAAACGCACCACTGGCCGTTTTCTTCGGTATCCACGTATGCCCCAGGCAGTAATTGGGCTCTACGACGACGCCCTCCAGTAACCGGCTGCTGTCTGGCAGGGAAACATGGAGAAGCGTGTCCTGCTGAATGGCAAACACTTTCGGCTTTTTCCCCGAATAACTAAATCCAATATAGCTTCCGTCGGGTACCCACAGGCAGAAATAACCCCGGCCGTTCGAGGTGTGCGCCTCGCCGGTTTCCAGGTTCGTGATGTTGACACCCGGCAGCGTATTGCCTTCGTCGTCATAGGTATACCCGCTTATTTGAAGCCGGTAC
>Ga0307508_10003654_pt1 | contig 15426 bp, 14 predicted proteins | sample 9_EM_MG_FD_203089 | JGI IMG/M metagenome (GOLD analysis project Ga0307508, IMG submission 203089) | Populus trichocarpa ectomycorrhiza microbial communities from riparian zone in the Pacific Northwest, United States - 9_EM | ecosystem: Host-associated > Plants > Roots > Unclassified | place...
CGGCGAGCATCAGGACCGGCTTGCCGGGCACCGCGGCGACCGTCGCCGGCTGGGCGTGGGCAGCGGCCGATGCCAGCGCGAGGGTCGCGGCAAGGACGGTGGCGGCGTGCGATATCTTGGTAGACCGAGTTGGCATGGCGCCTCTCCCCTGCCCGCGGTGCATCATGGCCCGCGGATCCTGAAAAGATTGGTAATCTACATACCTGTTGTTCGCAACGGCCAAACCCCGATAGAGCGCTGGGGCGATGACAGACACAAAACACCCATGGCTGCGCGATCCGCTTGAAGACATGCTCGGCTATCAGCTGCGCCGGGCGTCGATCGCCACCTTCATGCCGCTGAGCGACGCGTTCGAGGCACTCGGGCTGCGGGCGACGGATGCGATCATCATCCGCTTCGTCGAGGCCAATCCGGGGTGCAACCAGGCCGAGATCAGCCGGTCGCTCGGCGTCAAGCGGACCAATATGGTGCCGATCGTCAGCGGGCTTGTGGATGCCGGGCTGATCGACCGCATGGTCGCCGATGGCAGGACTCATGCGCTGTACCTCACCGACAAGGGCGCCGAGATGCACCGCAGGATCGCCGCCGTGACGCTGGAGAATGACCGGTATTTCTTTGGCGACCTGGACGAGGCGACGCGGGCGACATTGCTCCGAGTGTTGCTGGAGATCAGGGCAAAGGCCGGGGGGTGACGGCGCAGCTTACCGCGCGTTCAGCCCGAGATTGCCGTCGTGGAGGCGTAACCGCAGCGAGTTCTGCGAATAGGCGACTGCCTGATATTGGCCGATCAGGGCGGGCAGTTCGATCAGCTGCTGGGCGTCGAAACGCTTCGACAGGGTCGCCCAGGTCGCGTCCGAGATCATCGCGTCGGCATGGAGTTCTTCGGCGGCGCGCAGCAGGGCCGCGTCATGCTCGCTCCAGCCCGGTGCGGCGGAGCCGAGGGTGATGCGCTCGATCTCCTCGCTGGTGATGCCGAGCTTCTTGGCGATCAGGCTGTGTTCGCCCCATTCATAGGGCGCCTGGCATAGCCAGCCGATCCGCAGGATCGCAAGCTCGCGGTCGCGCGCCGGGAGCAGGCCCTTGCCGAGGAGCTGCATGCCGATATCCACCTGGCGAGCGAACAGCGCCGGGTGGCGCAGCATTGTCCGCATGAGCTCGGGCAGGTTGGCGAGCAGCGATTGCATGTCGGGCGCGGCGACTGGCTCGCCATCCGCGGGCATCAGATCCGTGAGCATTTCGATATCGCGGGAATCGAGCACGGTGTTGATGCTGATCATGCGGGTGAGCAAGTCGGCGAGATCGTCGGTCAGTTCGTCCACCGCGAGCGCCGGGATGCGGGGGGCAGCGCCGAGGATCTGGGCGTGGCGCTGTGCGGTGTCGGCCATGGGCTGCGTTGGGGAAGTGGTCGCCATGGCACTGGCTTAGGGCATCAGGGCGCGGAATCGCCAATCGCCGGGGTGATGGTTTTGCGGGCCCTCGACGCAGGTCGGCGGATGGAACCGATTGCCCAGGACGGGCGTCATCACGATATCGTCGGCGGCTGCGGCGGCCTCGCCGAGCGGCAGGGAGATGCTGATGACTAACACAACCGCCGGAACCGAAGCCCTGGTCGTCGCCTGCCCCGTTGACGGTGCGCTCAACCGGGTGCCGCGCGCGAGGCTCGGCCAGGGACCGAAATGCGGGACCTGCCATAACCCGCTTTTCCAGGGCAAGGCGGTAGACCTGACGGCGGCCAGTTTCGACCGGCATGCGCTGAAAAGCGACCTCCCCGTAGTGATCGACTTCTGGGCCGAATGGTGCGGCCCATGCCGGATGATGACCCCGAATTTCGAGGCGGCGGCGGCGCGGCTCGAGCCGCGGGTGCGGATGGCCAAGCTCGATACCGAGGCCGAGACGGCGATTGCCGCGCGCTATGGCATCCAGAGCATCCCGAGCATGATCATGATCCGCAAGGGCCGCGAAATCGCGCGCACCTCGGGCGCAATGCCGACCGCGGCGATCGTGCAATGGGTCGAGCAGGCGCTTGCCAAGGCGTGATGCGCTTCAGCCGGCGACGTCGAGCACCGCGCGGGCGAAGGCCTGCGGGGCCTCTTGCGGCAAATTGTGACCGATGCCGCCGGTGATGACCCGGTATTGATAGGCGCCGGTGAATTTCTTGCGATAGCCTGAGTCATCGGGCGCGTGGGGCGCGCCATTGGCATCGCCTTCGAGGATGATTGTCGGCACGGTGATGACCGGCCCGGCGGCGAGCTGCTTTTCCAGCGCGTCATATTTCGCCTCGCCCTCGGCAAGACTCAGCCGCCAGCGATAATTGTGGATGACGATATCGACATGATCGGGATTGTCGAAGGCGGCTGCGCTGCGATCGAACAGGGCGTCGTCGAACGCCCAGCGCGGCGAGGCGATCTGCCAGATGAGCTTCGCGAAATCGCGGCGATATTGCGTGTAGCCGGCACGGCCGCGATCGGTGGCGAAGTAGAATTGATACCACCAGGTCAGCTCGGCCTTTGGCGGCAGTGGTTGTTTCTGCGATTCGCGGCTGCCGATCAGATAGCCGCTGACCGAGACCAAAGCCTTGCAGCGATCAGGCCAGAGCGCTGCGACGATATCAGCGGTGCGGGCGCCCCAATCGAAGCCGGCAAGGACTGCTTTGCCGATATGGAGCGCATCCATCAGCGCGATCACATCGAGCGCGAGGGCCGCGGGCTGGCCGTTGCGTATCGTATCGGCGGAGAGGAAGCGGGTGGTGCCATAGCCGCGCAGATACGGGATGATCACCCGGTAGCCGGCAGCGGCAAGCAGGGGCGCGACATCGACAAAGCTGTGAATGTCATAGGGCCAGCCGTGCAGCAGGATGACGACGGGGCCGCCCGCCGGGCCGGCCTCAGCATAGCCGATATCAAGCGAGCCGGCATGGATCTGCTTCAGTGGGCCGAACGCGTTGCCGGTCCCTACCCCGCCCGCCTGTTTCGCGGGCTCAGCCTGTGCGTTCGCGACAAGGGGCGCGGCGGCAAGCGTAATGGCCGCGGCGCCGCACAGACGGCGGCGTTGCTGATCAATATCTTCGGGCGCCGTGGGTATGGTCATCGGTCAGATCGGGGATTGCCCGTCAGGGATTGGCGGGCGGTGTTGGTTGCGGGGCGGCGTTCGTTGAAGGCTGGACCCACAAGGCCGGGAAAACCGCCTCAAGCGGCTTGGTGTCGGGCAATATATAAACATATCCACCCTTTTTCTGGAACAGCGGGCGCACGCGCTTGCTGTAAAAGGCGTCGGGCACATTGATGCACCCGAATGTTATGCGGTGGTCTTCCGGCGTCGGCGACAGCATGCGCTGGCGGCGGTGTTCCTTCTTGCTGGCCCCGGCCGGGATCCCGTGGAGCGCCACGGAGTTGGCATAATCGACCCAGAGCACTTTTTGCTTTCCAGCGGCCACGCCAAATTTCGCGAGGAAGCGGCCGGCAGGGGTCGTCTTCTCGGCCGGGCCGATCTCCGCGAGGTTTTTGCTGCCGACACCGGGGGTGGCGTCATCCCCGACGGCGACGCCGATCAATACCGGAGCCTTTCCGAGCGCCTTTCCCTTCGCATCGAACATGAAGAGCGCGGCAGCTTGTTTGTCGATGATGATATAAGGTCTGGACCCATTATCCCCTGACGCGGCGATCCAACCGGCGACGCGCATCGTCGTCGCCGATTGGCTCACCTTATCGTCAGCGATGGGATTCCCAGGCTGCGCGGGCGTTGATTTTGACGGCTGTGCGGTCTCCACCGCCCGTGCGGGCGCGGTGATCAGCGCAAGTCCGGCAAGCGCCACAAAGACATTGATCATCGCTTGAGGCGCTCGAACGGTCGCCGCCCCAAGGGAAGGCCGATGTGGGAAATCACAGAGCGATCAGCATGTGCTGCCTTGCGGCGTCAATTGCGCGGCTTCTTCCGCTGACTCTCCTGCATCCGCTGCTCGATGCCATCCACACGGCCAGTGAGCTGGTCCAGACGCTGACCATTATTCTGGGCTTGGCCGGATGCGGCCTGTGCCTGTGCCAGCGCCGACTTCGCCGTGCCATCAGTCTCCGTCAACCTGGTCTCGAGGGCATCGACACGCTGGCTCACGGGAGCGATCTGCTCCCGCACATAACTCTTGGTGGCGCAGCCACCCAGGCCCAGCGCACCAACCATAATCACAATCGCAGGGGCAAGTTTCGTTACAGACGGCGACATCGCATTCTCCCAAGTCATGGAACAGGTGCAACCCAAGCCGGGTGCTCCTGTTCCATGCGATTCTGCCGGGCTGTGCATCTGCTCGGGTGAAACGAAGAAAGCGGATCGCGGATACGGCCCTCAAACGAGGTGGAGGAAATGCCGTGCGATGAAGATCAGCACCATCGAGCCGAGAATGGAGGCAAGAAAGCCGGCCGGGTGAAAAGGCTGTTTCGCTGCGGCGCCACTCGTCGCCTGCACGACGAAGCCGGCGAGGAGCGAGCCGAGGATACCGAGCGCAATGCTCCCGAGCAGATTTATGGGCACCGAACCCGGATAGAAAAAGCGCGCGAGGATACCGACGATCAGGCCAACCACGAGCATGCGGACGATATGCATTCAACCCTCCTCGATTCAGCGCTCAAGTCTCCCCGACGCGTGCCGTAATTGAGCCGCTTCCCGTTCGGTACGCAAGCGTTATCAACCGGCGTCCGAGCCGCCCGCAGCATGCGGCGATCCAAATTGGGTCGCCGGCGATTGCGGCGGCGGCGCGCCGCGATCGCGCAGCAGCTTCACCGCGTGCGCGGCGATCGGCTCAAGCCCGGCGCCGTGCATCTCGAAGATCTGCGCCTTCATCCGGGGGTCCCAGAAGGCGGCGATATGATCCGCCACCGCGAGCGCGGCCACATCGGCCCCCTGCGCGGCGAAATTGCGCGCGATCTGGTTGGCCATGTAAACCAGCCGCTGGGTGGGGGACATCATTCTGCCGCGACCGCCGCGATGCGCCGCGAATGTTCGGCCTGCCGGGCATAGCTTTCCTGCCAGTCGGACGGCCCGTTCGAGGCTGAGACCTGCACTGCGGTCACCTTGTATTCGGGGCAATTGGTCGCCCAGTCCGAATAGTCGGTGGTGATGACATTGGCCTGAGTCACGGGATGGTGGAAAGTCGTATAGACCACGCCCGGTGCGACGCGCTCGGTGACCTCCGCACGCAGCGTCGTCTCGCCGGCGCGGCTGCGCAGCAACACCCAGTCGCCATCGCGCAGGCCACGGTTCTCGGCGTCGACGGGGTGGATTTCGAGCCGGTCCTCAGGATGCCACACGACATTGTCGGTGCGCCGCGTCTGCGCCCCGACATTATACTGGCTGAGGATGCGCCCCGTGGTCAGCAGCAGCGGGAAGCGGGGGCCGGTCTTCTCGTCGGTCGGGATATAGTCGGTGACCACGAAATGCCCCTTGCCGCGCACAAAGCCGTCGACATGCATGGTCGGCGTGCCATCGGGCATCGCGTCAGTCGCGGGCCATTGCAGCGATCCGTGCTCGTCGAGCGCTGCATAGCTCACACGGGCGAAGGTCGGCGTCAGCGCGGCGATCTCGTCCATAATCTCGGACGGGTGGGCATAGGCCCAGCCGAGGCCCATCGCCTGCGCAACGAGCTGGACGATCTCCCAATCGGCATAGCCGTTCTTCGGCCGCATCACCTGGCGTATGCGCTGGATGCGGCGCTCGGCATTGGTGAAGGTCCCGTCCTTTTCGAGGAAGGTCGAACCGGGCAGGAAGACGTGCGCGTAATTGGCGGTTTCGTTGAGGAACAGGTCCTGGACGACAACGCACTCCATCGCTGCGAGCCCGGCGGCGACGTGCTGGGTGTTGGGATCGGACTGGAGGATGTCCTCGCCCTGGATGAACAGCGCCTTGAACGCACCCTCGGTCGCGGCATCGAGCATGTTGGGGATGCGCAGGCCCGGCTCGGGATCGAGCGCGACGCCCCATGCCTTTTCGAACATCTCGCGCACGGCGGTGTCGGAGACGTGGCGATAGCCCGAATATTCGTGCGGGAAGCTGCCCATATCGCACGCGCCCTGGACGTTGTTCTGCCCGCGCAGCGGGTTCACGCCGGCGCCTTCCATCCCGACATTGCCCGTCGCCATTGCGAGATTGGCGATGGCGATCACGGTCGATGATCCCTGGCTGTGCTCGGTGACGCCGAGGCCATAATAAATCGCCGCCCTGCCCCCCGTTGCATAGAGCCGCGCGGCGGCGCGCAGGTCGGCTGCGGGGACGTTGGTCAGCGCCTCGGTCGCTTCCGGCGAGCGCTCGGGCTGGGCTACGAACGCGGCCCATTCGGCATATTCGTCCCAGTCGCAGCGCGCGCGGATATAATCCTCATCGGCCAGCCCCTCGGTCACCACGACATGCGCCATCGCGGTCAGCACCGCGACATTGGTGCCGGGCTTGAGCGGCAAATGATGGTCGGCCTCGATGTGCGGCGTGCGGACGATGTCGGTGCGGCGCGGATCGACGACGATCAGCCGGGCGCCTTGGCGGATGCGCTGCTTCATGCGGCTGGCGAACACGGGGTGACCGTCCGTCGGGTTGGCGCCGATGATCAGGATCACGTCGGCCTGCATCACGCTGTCGAAATCCTGCGTGCCCGCCGAGGTGCCGAAGGTCGTCTTCAGGCCATAGCCGGTCGGCGAATGGCAGACGCGCGCGCAGGTATCGACATTGTTGTTGCCGAAGCCCTGGCGGATCAGCTTCTGGACGAGATAGGTCTCTTCATTAGTGCAGCGCGACGAGGTGATGCCGCCGACGCTGCGGGTGCCGTATTTCGCCTGGATGCGGCGGAACTCGGACGCGGTATGGGCGATCGCCTCGTCCCAGCTCACTTCGCGCCAGGGCTGCTCGATTGACTCTCGGATCATCGGGTTGAGGATGCGCTCGCGGTGATTGGCATAGCCCCAGGCAAAGCGGCCCTTGACGCAGCTGTGCCCGCGATTGGCCTTGCCCTCTTTCCACGGCACCATGCGCACGAGCTGCTCCCCGCGCATCTCGGCGCGGAAGGTGCAGCCGACGCCGCAATAGGCGCAGGTGGTGACGATCGCCGTGTCGGGCGTGCCGACCTTCTCCACCTCTTTCTCGATCAGCGCCGATGTCGGGCAGGCCTGGACACAGGCGCCGCACGACACGCATTCCGAGGACAGGAAATCCTCGTCCTGGCTCGCCGCGATATGGCTGGCGAAGCCGCGGCCGTCGACCGTCAGCGCGAAGGTACCCTGCACCTCGTCACAGGCGCGCACGCAGCGCGAGCAGACGATGCACTTGGCCGGATCGAAGGTGAAATAGGGGTTGCTCTCGTCCTTGCACCCTTCGAGATGGTTCGCGCCCTCATAGCCGTAGCGCACATCGCGCAGGCCGACCGCGCCAGCGACATCCTGCAGCTCGCAATCGCCATTGGCCGAGCAGGTCAGGCAATCGAGCGGGTGATCGGAGATATAGAGCTCCATCACCCCGCGCCTGAGCTGCGTCAGTCGCTCGGTCTGGGTGCGCACGCTCATCCCCGGCGCGACGGGCGTGGTGCAGGAGGCGGGGAAGCCGGCCCGCCCCTCGATCTCGACGAGGCAGACGCGGCAGGAACCGAAGGCTTCGAGGCTGTCGGTCGCGCATAGCTTCGGAATACCGGTGCCGGCGAGCGCGGCGGCGCGCATGATCGACGTGCCTGCGGGGACTTGCACTTCCGCCCCGTCGATGCTGAGCGTCACCAGGGGCGCGGCTGGCACCGCCTTGGTGCCGAGGTCGGTTTCGCTTATCCAGGCCATGATCTACTCCGCAGCCTCAATGAGAGGCGCCCCGAAATCCTCGGGGAAATGATCGAGCGCGCTCAGCACCGGATAGGGCGTGAACCCGCCCAGCGCGCAGAGCGAGCCATGCTTCATCGTATCGCACAAATCGCGCAACAAGACGACCTCATCCGCGACGCTGCGGGGCTTGGCTCGGACGTTGCGCATCTGAGGCATCGCCTCGAGCGGATCGCCCGGCCGCCCCGCCCCCGCAATGATGCGATCGATCAGCTCGACGCCGCGGACCGAGCCGATCCGGCAGGGCGTGCATTTGCCGCAGCTCTCGACTGCGCAGAATTCCATCGCAAAGCGCGCCATCTTCGCCATGTCGACGCTGTCGTCGAAGACGGTGATCCCGGCATGGCCGATCAGGCCCCCCGCGGCGGCGAAACTCTCATAATCGAAGGGCATGTCGAAGCGCGACGGCGGGATATAGGCGCCGAGCGGGCCGCCGACCTGCACCGCGCGCACTGGCCGCCCGCTCGCCGTGCCGCCACCGATATCGTTGACCAGTTCGCCGAGCGTGATGCCGAAGCCGATCTCGAACAGGCCGCCATTCTTCACATTGCCGGCAAGCTGGATCGGCATCGTCCCGCGCGAGCGACCGAAGCCGATCTCGGCATAACGCTCCGGCCCTTCTGCGAGGATGAAGGGGACGGCGGCGAGGCTCAGCACATTGTTGATCACCGTCGGCCGGCCGAACAGGCCGCTGATCGCTGGAAGCGGCGGCTTGGCACGCACCTGCCCGCGCTTGCCCTCGATCGATTCGAGCATGGCGGTTTCCTCGCCGCAGACATAGGCGCCGGCGCCCTCGCGCACTTCAAGCGCGAACGGTGCGATCCGCTGCGCGGCGGCGTCTATCGCCGCACGCATGGTGCGGATCGCGAACGGATATTCCGAGCGGATATAGACATAGCCATAGTCGGCACCGACCGCGTGGGCGGCGATCGCCATGCCCTCGATCAGGCAGAAGGGATCGCCCTCCATCATCATGCGATCGGCGAAGGTGCCGCTGTCGCCTTCATCGGCGTTGCAGACGATGAACTTCTCGCTCCCGGGCGTGTCGAGCACGGTCTGCCATTTGATGCCTGTCGGGAAACCGGCGCCACCGCGCCCCCGCAGCCCTGATGCCTTGACTGCATCGACCACCGCCTGCGGCGACAAGGCGCGCGCCGCGTCTAGCCCCGCCCAGCCGCCATGCGCTTCATAGTCGGCAAGGCTCAGCGGATCGGTGATGCCGCAGCGCGCGAAGGTGAAGCGCTGCTGCCGGGCGAAGAAGGGCAGCGCCGCCACGTCGCCGAGGCGGTTTGGGTGGGTGCCGTCGAGCACCTGCCCGACTTCGTCAGCGGCGACCGGGCCGTAGCCGATACGGCCCCCCGGGGTCTCGACCTCGACCAGCGGCTCGATCGCGAACAGCCCGTGACTGCCGGTGCGCACCACTGCTGCGCCCGCAGCGACAAGCGCGGCACTGACCGCGTCCGATCCGAGCGCGACCGACGCCATGTCGCCCGAGACGAACACGCGTGGCGCCGGGGCGGCAGCCGCCCGCAGCGGTGATGGCGCGGCGCGAGGCATGATGTCTGCGGCACTCCGCACGCCGGCGACAGGCTGCCCATCGACGAGCGCCGAAGGGCCAACCGCGCACAGGCCGAGACAATAGATCGCCTCCGTGGCCACGCCGTCGCGTTCGAGCCCGGCCGCCACCGCATCGACGCCCCGTGCCTGGCACGCTTCGGCGCGACATAGTTTCACGACCCGCCCCTCGACCGGAGCCGATCGGAAATCGTGATAGAAGCTGATCACGCCGTGAACCTCGGCGCGGCTCAGGTTCAGTGCTTCAGCGACGATCGGCACTGCCTCTGCGGGCACATGGCCGAGCGCGCTCTGGATTGCGTGCAGCAAAGGCAGCAACCCGCCGCGCTCGCCGGAATGGTGCGCGGCGAGCGTCTCGATCTCCAGCCGCGAGGCGGCTGCGAACGCTATGGTATCGGGACTCGGCTGCATGCGATCCTTGCTCTTCATTCGGAACGTCGCGCCGTCACATCGACAGAAGTCATGATCGACGGCTCCCTCCATACCATATGGGCCCGCACCGGCTCATGCGAAAGTCAGCGATCCGCGCCGCTCGGCAAAACGCCAGCCTTCGCCCGGGACGCGGCGCAGATGGTCGGCGAATCCGCCGACCAGAGGCGGCGCATCCGCCGCGGTGAACAACAGCATCGCGCTGCTCGCGGTGGCGGTGTCCGCGTCGAGCGCCGTCACGACGATGTTGGCGGTGATGTGTCGCGTGGTGCGTGCCGGGCGCGATTCGAAGGCCGCGAGGATGGCGTCGCGGCCGACGATCGGCGCATCGGGTGCGCTCGGCCGGGTCATGCTGCCATCTTCGGTGTAGAGCGCGGCGACCTCGGCCCAGCGAGCCGAGTCGTTGAGGGTCGCGTAGAGATTGATCAGCGTCGCACAGTCCCATTCGATCGCGCGTCGCGCATCCTCCGTCAGGCCCTCGGGCATCGCTCCGCTCCTCATCCGAACCTCATCCAAATTGATGCCGTGTTTGGCTCTTGTCGGGCCGGCGCACAATGCTATTGTATGCCAGTGATACAAATGCTGGCGCCGCCACGCAAGGGAGGGAGAGCAATGAGCGAATTGGATGTCGTGAAGTACCGCGTCGAGGATCGCATCGCCTGGGTGTATTTCGCGCGGCCCGAGAAGCGGAACGCGATGAGCCCGACGCTCAATCGCCGCATGATGGAAGTCCTGGACGAGCTCGAATATCGCGACGATGTCGGCGTGCTCGTGCTCGGCGGCGAAGGCACTGCCTGGTCGGCCGGCATGGACCTCAAGGAGTATTTCCGCGAAACCGAGTCGCAGGGGCTGAAGGGCGTGCGCAAGTCGCAGCGCGAAAGCTATGGCTGGTTCCGCCGGCTGCGCTGGTTCCAGAAGCCGACGATCGCGATGGTGAATGGCTGGTGTTTCGGCGGCGGTTTTGGGCCGCTCTTCGCCTGCGACCTCGCGATCACCGCTGACGAGGCGCAGTTCGGGCTGAGCGAGATCAACTGGGGCATCCTGCCCGGCGGCGGCGTGACCAAGGTGGTGGTCGACCTGGTCTCGATGCGCGACGCGATGTGGCTGACGCTGACTGGCGAGCTGATCGACGGCAAGAAGGCGAGCGAGATGCGGCTGGTGAACGAGAGCGTGCCGCTCGACCAGCTTGAGGCACGGGTGCGCGCGGTCGCCGAGCTGCTGCTCAAGAAGAACCCTGTCGCGCTCAAATTCGCCAAGGACGCAGTGCGCCGCGTCGGCACGATGACCTATGACGAGGCCGAGGACTATCTTGTCCGCATGCAGGAAGCGGCGAACTTCCACGACAAGACTGATGGCCGGAAGGAAGGGATCCGGCAGTTCATCGACGAGAAGAGCTACAAGCCTGGGCTTGGATCTTACGATCTGTCGAAGGCTGGCTGACTAGCTGCTCCCCTCCCGCTTGCGGGAGGGGTCGGGGGAGGGCCTGTCACATCATGGGACGCCGCGTTTGCGGACACGCCCTCCCCCAGCCCCTCCCGCAAAGCGGGAGGAGAGTGGAAGAAGCGTTAGGTCGAGATCAGGGCGTCCAGGGCTAGCGCGCCCTGCCCTTCTGGATAGACCAGCACTGGGTTGAGATCGATCTCGCGGATCGCGGGCGTGGCGGCGACCACTTCGCCGAGCGCGGCGACGATCCTGGCGACCGCAGCGACGTCCATGGGTGGCGCGCCGCGGAAGCCGTCGAGCAAAGGCGCCATGCGGAGCTGGCGAATCTCCGCCGCGATCTCGTCCTGCGACAGGCCGGTGGGCAGCAGCCGGACGTCGTGCAGCAATTCAGCCGCAACGCCGCCAAAGCCGACCAGGATCACCGGGCCCCAGGCAGGATCGTTGCGGGCGCCGACGATCAGCTCGACGCCGCGCTCGGCCATGCCCTCGACCAATACACCGTCCAGCGCGAGGCCGGGACGGGCGGCGGCGATATTGGCGTGCAGCTTGTCCCAGCCGGCCGCCACGGCATCGGCATCGGCCAGGCCGACGATCACCCCGCCGGCATCGCTCTTGTGCGGGAGTGCCGCGGCCTGTGCCTTGAGCACGATCGGGTAACCGAGCCGCTCGGCGGCGGCCTGCGCGTCCGCCTTGGTCGTCGCGAGCTCGTGACGCGGAAAGGCGATGCCGCGTGCGCCCAACAAGGCCTTGGAGCGATATTCCGGGACTGTCTCGCCCCCCACAGGCAGGTCTTGCAACGATGCGCCCGAGGCGCTCGCCGGCCCGTCCGCGCGTAGCCCGCGCCCGGTGATCCGGGCGAGCGCCCGCACCGCACGCTCGGCGGTCGGCAGATAGGGTATGCCGAGCTTGCGCAGCCGCGCGATGTCTTCCGCGCGCACCTCGCCGCCTTCATCGACGCCCGCGACGACGACTGGCTTGGTGACGTCGAGCATCTCGAGCGCGCCGGCGACAGCGTTGAACTTGATGCTCGAGGTGGCGGTGGTGGTCTGGATCAGCGTCACCAGGATGGCGCCGACCCGTTCGTCCTCGACCAGCGCCGCGATGGTGCGGCCATAGAGGCCGGGATCGACCAAGCCCTGCGCGGTCACGTCGAGCGGGTTCGAGACGGGGACGAAATCAGGGAGCGCCGCGCGCAAGGCCGGGCTGTCAGCATCCGACAATTTGGGCAGGACCAGCCCGAGCTCTTCCGACAGATCGAGCAGCATCGCCTTGAACGCGCCCGACTCAGCGACCACGCCGGTGCCGCCTGCCGGCATCGCCTTGCACCGCGCGACGATCTCGACAACGTCACCGAGTTCCTCGAGCGAGTTGACGACGATCACGCCGGCATGCTCGGCATGGACCCGCATCACCGCATAATCGCCCGCCATCGCGCCGGTGTGAGTCGCTGCACTCGCCGCGCCCGCAGCGCTGCGGCCGGGGTGGAGCAGCACGATCTGCTTGCCCGCCGAGCGTGCAGCGCGGGCCGCGGCGAGGAAGCGCGCGGGCGAGCGGAACTGCTCCACGACCATCGCGATCACCGCCGTATCGGGCGAAGCGACCAGATAGGCGAGATAATCCTCGACCCCGCTCGCCGCCTCATTGCCGGTTGAGATGTAGCAGCTGAGCGGCACCTCGCGGGTGATCATCGTCGTCGCCAGCACCGCCGCCATGGCGCCCGATTGCGAGACGATGCCGACCCGGGCGCTGCCCTCGGCCCGCGCCTCGGGCATCTCGATGAAGGTCAGCGAGATGCGATCGATAAAGTTGACGAGGCCGAGGCAATTCGGGCCTTCGACCACCATCCCCGACGCGGCGGCGATGGCGGCGATCTCCTGCTGATCAGCGAGGCCCTGGGGCCCATCCTCAGCGAAACCGGCGGCGAAGACCACGGCCGCGCCGACCCCGCGCCGGGCCAGCGCGTGGATCGCGTCGAGCACGCCGGCGCGCGGGATGGCGAGCACGGCGGCATCCACGCCATCGGGCAGATCATCGACCGACGCGACGCAGGGCCGGCCGCCAATGTCAGAGCGCTTGGGATTGACGAGATGGATCGCGCCTTCGAACCCCTGCCGTTCGAGATTGGCGAGGACCGAGGCACCGAGCGCGCCGGGCTTGTCCGACGCGCCGATGATCGCGACCGACTTCGGCCGCAAGAGGCGATCGAGTGAACGCGGGGCCAGTGAACGCGGGGCGGCCGGATCCAACGCAGCCGCACGCTCGATCACTTGATGCTCGTCCACATATCTCTCCGTCTGAATGGTCTCGTTCACGCAATTGTGCGCCAAGCATACAATTATCGCAAGTCTTAGTGAGTGTGTTTGACCGGCTGGGCCTTATTCGGCGGGCTCGTGCGGCGTGCGGCGTGCGCGCACCGGACCGAGCTTTCCAAGCAATGCGAACAAGGTCGCACGCTCGGCCTCGCTCAGCCGGGCGCTCATCCGGCGATCTGATTCGCGCAGCGACTCGAGCAGATCGGTGAGTTGCGCCGCACAGTGCGGCAGCAAATGGAGCGCATTGGTGCGCAGGTTGCGCCCCGCGCGACGCTCGATGAAATTGCCGGTGACCAATGCGTTGACGAGCTTCATCGCGCTCGACCGGTTGATGCTGAGGGCGCCGCCGAGCGCGGTCTGGTCGCACCCTGGATTGGCGCGGATCAACAGCAGCGCGGTGAGCTTCGCAGGCGTCAGCCCATAGGGCTCGAGCACGCGGCGGGCATCGCCCGTCATGGTGAGATCCGCGCGCTGCACCTGATAGCCGAGGAGGGTCTCGAGATCGCTGTCATGCTTCATGATTGGCTGATGCCACCTTGCCAAGATTGTATGCTTGGCGCACAATAGCGCCCGTGTCCGCAGGGTTCTTCCCGAACCCGGCGGCAAAAACTAGAGCGAAGTGTGATGCACGCAACGGCGCGGCGCGACCACGCCTGCAAGGAGAGCGATGATGGACCGTCAATTCAAGATGCTGGTGGGTGGCGAACTGGTCGAAGGCGCGAGCAGCTTTGATGTGATCAATCCGGCTACGGGCGAGTCGTTCGCGCAATGCCCCAAGGCCGATGCTGCGCTGATCGACCGCGCCGTCGCCGCCGCGAAACAGGCATTCCCGGCATGGGCGGCGAGGCCGATCGAGGAGCGCGCTGCGATGATCGGCCAGATCTCCGATGCGCTCGAAGCGCGTGCCGGCGAGTTCGCCAGCCTGCTCACCAGCGAGCAGGGCAAGCCGCTCGACCAGGCCATGTATGAAGTGATGGGCAGCGTCTTCACGCTGCGCGCCTTTGCCGAGATGCGGATCGACCCAAAGACGCTGCGTGAGGCGAACGGCAATACCGTGACCGAGCATCGCACACCGCTCGGCGTCGTCGCCGCGATCACGCCGTGGAATTTCCCGATCATCCTGGTGATGAACAAGATGGGCCCGGCGCTCATCACCGGTAACTGTATGGTGATCAAGCCGGCGCCGACCACGCCGCTCACGACGCTGCTGCTCGGCGAGGTCTGCGCCAAGATCCTGCCCGCCGGCGTCGTCAATGTGGTGTGCGACCAGAATGATCTCGGCGCGCTGCTGACCGGCCACAAGGACGTGGCCAAGGTCGCCTTCACCGGATCGACCGCGACTGGCAAGAAGGTGATGGCATCGGCAGCCGAGGGCGTGAAGCGTGTGACGCTCGAGCTTGGCGGCAATGATGCGGCGATCGTGCTCGACGATGTCGACGCTCGGCAGGTCGCGCGGAAAGTCTATGGCGGGGCGATGGCCAATGCCGGCCAGATCTGCGTCGCGATCAAGCGCGCTTATGTGCCCGCCTCGATGTATGAGGATTTCTGCGACGAGCTGGCCACGCTCGCCAAGGCGGCGGTGGTCGATGATGGCGCCAAGCAGGGCACGACGGTCGGGCCGATCCAGAACCGGATGCAGTTCGAGAAGGTCAAGGCGCTGCTCGACGATGCGCGGACGCGGGGCACCGTGATCGCGGGTGGGGAAGCGCTCGATCGCCCGGGCTATTTCATGCCGCCGACGATCGTCCGCGATCTCGACGACGATGCGCCGCTGGTCCGCGAGGAGCAGTTCGGCCCGGTGCTGCCGGTGCTCAAATATACCGAGATCGACGACG
>Ga0307508_10003655_pt1 | contig 15419 bp, 12 predicted proteins | sample 9_EM_MG_FD_203089 | JGI IMG/M metagenome (GOLD analysis project Ga0307508, IMG submission 203089) | Populus trichocarpa ectomycorrhiza microbial communities from riparian zone in the Pacific Northwest, United States - 9_EM | ecosystem: Host-associated > Plants > Roots > Unclassified | place...
CTCTTATGGAGAATAATGCATTTACGCTCGTCAAGCATACCGAAAGCAAGCCAATTGGCTGCAAATGGGCTTATAAGACGAAGCATTATCCAGACGGAACGCCCAGATATAAGGCCAGACTCGTTGTCAAAGGATACGAGCAAGTGAAAGGCGTTGACTTTGATGAGACCTACGCGCCAGTTGGAAAGCTGACTCTACTTTATGCTATTGGTGGGTTGAGTCTCCCGCACTATCTGCTAAATTTTATTGTCCAGAGCGGATGTCGTTACTGCATCCTTTAATCTTGTGATCGAGTTATACGGAATCAATACAAGTTTCGAAGATGCCGAAGCTGCCGAAGCCGATCAAGCTCAATACCAGTCGATTGTCGGAAGTCTCATCCGTACAAGACGCATATGACGGCCGCCAAACGAGTCCTTCGATATCTCAAGTCTACCGCAGACGCTAAGTTGATCTTTTCTGGTCCTGGCGGGAGTTCGGAAGGGCTGGTTGGCTATACAGACTCGGACTGGGCAGGCGACAGGCATGACCGGAAGTCTCAAGGCGGCTATCTTTTCAAAATGGCCGGAGCACCTATTTCGTGGAAATCGAAGAAGCAAACTGTCGTTGCAAGATCGACAACCGAAGCCGAATACCTAGCTTGCTCGGAAGCAACTCGAGAAGCCCAAGGACTCATATACCTACATCGAGACGTTACCGGTGAAACCATGGTCCCGCTTATCCACTGCGACTCGAACGGCGCGCTGAGCACCATACGCTCTACGATAACGAGCGACAAGGCCAAGCATATCGATGTGCCTTTTCACAACTCTCGACATCTTGACGCTGCTGGTGTTGTTAAATTCACTGAGATCGATACTCTCGAGAACCTTGCAGACGTTATGACGAAGGCACTACCGCCGGAGAAGCATCAATATCTTACTCACGGCATTGGTCTTCGCCCACCTCGATAAACGGCCTTATTTTCGCTCACGGCATCGGTTCCTCGCGCTCACCCTGTTAAGCGGTTCCTACATTTGCGCGGTTCCGATATACACGCCGAGACAAAAGTTTGAGTTTCTTTATTGGATTTATGTCTTTATCTTTATCGTTCTCCCGTTGTACGGCACTCTTTTTCCTACTGCGGGTTTCTCCCACAGGGTTTACCGCAGAGGTTTTAATGAGGCCATTGGGACTTTATGTTTTCCATTTTTCATCCTTTATGGCGTTTCTTTGTCGTTCGGTCTTGCTTGCATGCTTGCTGCCACGGAGCGCAGCAAGAGGGGAAGTGTTGCAATATCTCACTCGTTCTGCTTTGTCACGTGTAGAATCACGTCATATACGTGTATTCAGACTTTTCACTTTTCCTGCCTTTCTCTCTAAGATAAGACAATACACACAAGACTTCATCGTTCCATCAAACTTCCATCATAATCTTGACAATAATTCCGAATTCAGATAAATGGTGATATTGTATGATGCCAAATCCGAGTGAGACATCATGATGTTCTGAAACAGAGTGATATTTTATGATGCAACACGAGTGATATATCATGATGACTTAAATGAGTGATTTTTAATGTTGCTGAAATGAGTGATATTTCATGTTCTTTAACATGAGTGATATTTCATGTTCTTACACATGAGTGATATTTCATGTTCTTACACATGAGTGATATTTCATGTTATTGTCATTTTTATAGTTATTTTTTGGTTTTTGGTTGATTCATACTGTATAGTTGAACTGGGGATAAAAAACTGTTGTTTTACACTAAAAGCATGTTATAATCACATTGGGAGCCTAAAAACTCCCATTTTCATTGGATTTATACTGTATTACTACTATTTTTTTCCTAATATACTAGTGGGGAAACTGAGAAGTATGTTTATTGTCACAGAGTGTTACGGGCAAAGCTCCAGACATTGGTGCGTGTTGGTCAAGTGGACAGGTATGGTGGTCAAGCAGAATGAGTACATGGGGCCAGAATAAAGGTGAGAAGATAAGGATATGTACGAGGATGTGAATAAGAACATGGAATAAGGTCTGAGGATAAGGACAAACAATATGAACATGGCGACAGTGTAAATAAGTTGTTGGGTACTAATCTATCGTGGGTGGCAGGAATTGTTACATTCAGGAACTCAGCCAGTGCCCGTATGTATAATACCCTCGAACAAACATTAATACAAGCAAACTGCTACTCCTTCATTTTGGCACTTCCATTTCCTTATCTCCGTACCTCACGTTTCCTCATTCCGGTACCCTTTAGCACAGTATTCCAGCACTTTGAGTACTGCATTCCGTTACTTCCATGACATGATAGCCAATAGTCTGATGCTATGACCACAGTACCCATTTAGGCTCAAGTTCCTACCAGCGCATACTGAGCCAGTGTGCGTAGTTGGAGGTAGCACTTGTGGTAGTCATCGATGGTCTATACTTTGGCCAGGCTCTCCTTAGGGTCACATGTTGGTGTTACAAATCCCCTCTTTTTCACGAGGTACTACAGGCAACCCCAAATTGTTTGTCTGTCCATAACTTCTTTCACTTTCCACTCCACTTCACCTTTAACAATGACCACAAGTGGCAGTAGTATCAGCAAAATTTTTTTGCGTTGAAATGCAGCATCGCGTTAGCAATGTTGTGCATGTTGAAACATACTGCAGAAAGCAATTTACTGTTAAAATGAATTCAATGCATCATTTGTAATTTATACGTAACATCTCCATTCGAATACTACAACTAGTGTGTCGTCCACTATCCATGCAAAGTACGTTCACAACTATCATTCAAACGCAACATCTGGCAATGTGCCTACTAGTATCCACAGAGAGTACTTTCACAACTTCCGTTCGAGCGCTACGTTTGGCGTAGCATCTACTATCCAAATATAGTAGCTTCGCAACTTCCGTTTGCATGCTACGTTTGGTATGGTGTCTACTATTCATGCATAGTACCCTTGCAACTTCCGTTGGTATGTTATGTCTGGTATGGCATCTACTATCCAAGCAAAGTTCCCTCGCAACTTCTATTTGAATGCTACGTCTGACAGGATATCCACTACACGCGCAAAGTAAGTTTGTTACTTCCGTCAGAATGTAGAAATGAGAAAGTATTATTATCTCCATGCTGCAGATCTGTTCGAATGCTATGTCTGGTATGACATCCACAATCCACGCAAACTACCTTCGCAACTTCCGTTCGAACGATAGGTCTGGTATCGCGTCCACTATCCACTCAGGTTATCCTCATGACTTGCATTCAAACGCTACATGTGGCAGTGCATCATCTATCTACACAGAGTAAACACTCAAATGGAACATCTTGCAAGATGTTAACTGTCTATGCCATTTAGCCACACAACTTTTGTTCGAACGCTATGTCTGAAGGGACATCTACAATATATGTAAAGTACCTTTCCAACTTCTGTTCAAACTCTATGTCTGGTAAGATATCATCTATCCATACAAAGTACATTTCCAACTGATGTTCGAATGCTATGTCTGACGTGACGGCAAATATCCACACAAAGTGCTTTCTCAGCTGCCGTTCAAACGTTTTATCTGGCATCGTATCAACTATCCAGACAGAGTACATGAGGAAAAAAAATAATTGCATCCTGAGCGTTCAGATGCTCGAGACTCACTAGATATTTCAGATGCAACCTGCTTAACTCAGATGATGCTTGCTATGGTACCATACGTTGTGACACAACGCCCCATGGTATCGTACATCCGGACACAGCAGCTACGGCATATGTTTCTAGATGAGTAGTATCAGGGCGTTTCCCTTCTGGACGTAGTGTAACATCAGGAAAAAAAATGTGTGTCCAGACACACAGGCTGCGTCCTGACGCACCAGGCGCTCGGGACGCTCTGGACGCACCCTGGCAGTGCACATACCGCTCCCAACGCAAAACGTATATGCAATGTGAATTCGGACGCAGCTCGCCATGGCATCTGCTTACCAGACGGAGCGTGGCAGGGTATTTTCGTTCTAGACGCAAGGTGTCAGGGCATTTTCCTTCTGGATGCACGGTGTCAGGGCATTGTCCTTCTGGATGCAGCCGTGTCAGGGCATTTTCCTTCTGGACGCAGCCGTGTCAGGGCATTTTCCTTCTGGACGCAGCCATGTCAGGGTATTTTCCTTCTGGACGCAGCCGTATCAGGGCAAATGGCATCCGGACGACGCGTGTCATGGCATCGTAGTTACGCTGGCTGTCAAGGCATGGAACATCGCAGCAAATACTCGCGTCGCATTCACAAACACGCAGCGGGTTCCAGTCATAGTGACTCAGTCCAGTTCTATTCTTTATATCTAATGTACATCTATATATGCTACTACCACACTTCGCGTTTCGAGCACAAGCACCCAGCGTCACATCCATCGCCGCTGTTTTTGACGCGTGTAGCATTACACTGAGTGTGGGAAACAAAGGAAAGTTGGCAAATACGACACGATGCGATGAGCACGACGCGATGAGCACGATGACTATGAGGAGGATGGCAATGAGGACGCCGGCAGCGTGGACGATAGCAAGTAGAATGCGGCGAGTATCAGAGTGAGTAAGACATGACGAGTAGGGGAGCGAGTAGGTCGTGGCGAGGACGATAGCGAGTAAGATGCGGCGAGGATGATAGTGAGTAGGACGCGGCGAGGATGATAGTGAGTAAGATGCAGTGAGGACGATAGCGAGTAGGATGCGGCGAGTATGATGGCCAGCTTTATGGCATGGTTAGCACAGCTCTCAGAGTGACAGAGATACCGGAAAGTTGTAGAATAAACAGTGACGAGTCGATGTCAATGAGGGTGCCGGCGGCGAGGACGATAGCTAGTAGGAGGCGGCGAGCACAATGGCGAGCTTTGTGGCATGGTTAGCACAGCTCTCCGAGTGACAGGAACAGCGGCGGGGAGTGGTAGAATACGAGGTGAGGAGTACGATGTCAATGAGATTGCTGGCAGCGAGAACGATAGATAGTGAGTAGGACGCGGCGTGTATGATGTCAATGCAAAGCGCCAAGCCATTACCAACACTTGCGCTTGCGCAAGGTTCGGCGTCCTCATCGCTCCTAGACCCCTTTTTTCTTCTCCTTTCACCTAATCCTAGATACTCGTCGTCGTCCTTCGCATTGCCATCATACTCGCCGCCATCAAACTAATGATATCTTATTCGTCGACATTTTCCTCATCAACATTTTCCTCATCGACATTTTCCTCATCAACATTTTCCTCATCGACATTTTCCTCATCAACATCTTACTCGTCGTGCCATTCTTGCTACGTTACTCGCCGCCATCCTCACTGCCATCAAACACATCGACATCCTCCTCAACGACATTTTACTCGTCACATCGTATTGTACCAGCTCCCACCGCTGTTCCTGTCACTCAGAGAGCTGTGCTAACCATACCACAAAGCTCGCTATTGTACTCGCCGCCTCCTACTAGCTATCGTCCTCGCCACCGGCACCCTCATTGACATCGACTCGTCACTGTGTATTCTACAACTTCCCAGTGTCTCTGTCACTCTGAGAGCTGTGTTAACCATGCCATAAAGCTCACCATCTTACTCGCCGCGTTGTACTCGCTATCGTCCTCACCGCGTCTTACTCACTATCGTCCTCGCCACGTCCTATTCGCTCTCATACTCGTTGTGTCCTACTCGCTCTCATACTCGTCACGTCTTACTCGCTCTCATTCTCGTCGTGTACTACTCACTATCGTCCACGCTGCCAGCATCCTCATTGCCATCCTCCTCATAGTCGTCGTACTCATTGTGTCGTGCTCATTGTGTCGTGCTCATTGCGTCGGGCTCATTGCGTCGTGTCGTATTTGCCAACTTTCCTTTCTTTCCGACACTCAGAGCAATGCTACGTGCGTCAAAAACAGTGGCGATGGATGTGGCGCTGGATGCTTGTGCTGGAAACGCGAAGTGTGGTAGTAGCATATATAGATGTATATTAGATATAGAGAATAGAACTGGACTGAGTCACTATACCTGAAACCCGCTACGTGTTTGTGAATGCGATGCGAGTATTTGCTGCGATGTTCCGTGCCTTGACAGCCAGCGTAACCACGGTGCCATGACACACGTCGTCCCGATACCATTTGCCCTGACACGGCTGCGTCCAGAAGGAAAATGCCCTGACATGGCTACGTCCAGAAGGAAAATGCCCTGACACGGCTGCGTCCAGAAGGAAAATGCCCTGACACCGTGCGTCCAGAACGAAAATGCCCTGCCACGCTCCGTTTGGTAAACAAATGCCATGACGTACTGCGTCCGGACGCACGGTGCCGTGGCGATCTACATCCGAGTTAAGCAGGTTGTGTCTGAAACGTCTAGAGCATCTAGTGCGTCTGGACGCTAAGGACGCAATTTTTTTTTTCCTGATGCTATGTCTCACTGACGTAGGTAGTCAACGCAAATGTCGTCTGGACAATACATACTACAGCATCTTCCTTCCGGACGAAGAGTGACAGCGCATTTGCCTTCTGGATGTAGTGCGTGTCTTACAGATGCAGGGTGTCAAGGCAGATGTCGTCTGGATGAGGGGTGTCAGGAGATTTGCCTTCTGAACGCAGTGCGTATCTTACAGACGCAGAATGTCAAGGCAAATTTCTTCCGGGTGCAGAGAGTCAAGGCAAATGTCGTATGGACGACGCACGTCACAGTATCTGCCTTCTGGATGAGGACTGTCAGGGCATTTCCCTTCTGGACGCAGAGTGTTAAGGTAAATGTCAAGATCCTGTCTCACTAGTCTGTACTGCTTGACAGGCAACGTAGGCTATTCCGGTGCTCTTCTTCCTTGATGGTATCCGACTTCGCCCTAGTGTTCGGCACGTCCCGTATGGTCTCGTTGCAGTATTCGACTTCGCTCTGGCGGTATCCGCCTTCGTCCTAATCTCTGCATGTCTGGCGTGGTCTCATTGCGGTATTCGACTTCACTGTGGCGGTATCCGACTTTGTCCTAATCTCTGCACGTCTGGTGTGGTCTTGTTGTGGTATTCGACTTCGCTGTGGTGGTATCCGACTTTGCCCTAATCTCTGCAGGCCTGGAGTGGTCTCTTTGCGGTATTCGACTTCGCGGTGGCGGTATCCGACTTCCCCCTAATCTCTGCACGTCTGGCGTGGTCTCGTTGTGGTATTTGACTTCGCTGTGGCGGTATCCGACTTCTCCCTAATCTCTGCACACCTGGTGTGACACTGGAATGTCCGGTCAACGTCGGAGTGACGGTAATATTGAACTGGTCAGATTTCTCGATAGTCACGAAGGAGATGGGGCACATGTGGTCTTCGCCGGCGTTCAGTTATTATACAGGGATAACACCCCCGATGACAATCCTTCCAAGCTAGCCCACTGTTAAGGGATTCACAGCGAATAATCTAAGGGGTTCGGTTCGATATCTGCAGCACCCGCTGGCTGCGGCTTCAACGGCAGATCGCACACGGCTCCGCGGCAACGGCTAGCTTGACAGTTTGCTCGGTGGATGGTGTGGTGTACGCGGCAGCTTGCACGGTGGCGCATGCTTCGAGACGGATCCAGCGGCTTGCCAGACGGCTTGATCATGTATCACTTCAGCGGATGGTTCAGATCAAGACGGGCCCGGTGTCTTGCCCGATTGCTCGCTCGTGGCGCTTCAACGGATGGTTCGACGCATGCCTGACGGCATGCCCAACGGCTTGCATATATCGTTTCGATTCGAGACGGGCCCAGCGGCTTGCCCAATGGCTCGCTCGTGTCGCTTCGGCAGATCTGCGCTTTGGCGGATGGTTCGATGAGTCGAGACGGGCGCGGCGTCATGCCCGACTGCTCGCTCGTGGCGCTTCGGCGACTGCCAAACGGCTCGTGCGACAACTGCCTCACAGGTAAGATAAGGTAAGGAATACGCTCACACACCAGACCCTTCTGGATGCAGGCTGGAGCTCAAAGCTACTCGTCCTGGTGGGTCTGACAATAGGATCCGCCCAATGGTATCACGGACCGCATCATTCTCTCAACTTATAGCTGGGTTCAAGTCACGACCCCACATCAGCCCTTGGCTATGGCCTTGGGGATTATACCCTCAATGGGGGTCCTATCCATGCCAATCGACATGTTGACCATCAGACCCTTCCTATCTCCCGCCTAGACTCTCGAGCTTCTCACCTAACCTTCCATCTCCTTCCCAATCAACTGTCGTCTCGCTTGCCACTTGGGCGTATCGTCGACTCGCGTGTAGCTGCTGGAGGCTTCTGAGTATCGTGGCGGTGATTCATTTGACGGATCGCTTCCGGGATGGTCGTTGAACCGATGTCTTGGTGATTCCGATAATCCTTTCAATGATGATTCCAATGATCGTTTTGATGATTCTGCTGAGGATTCTGATGAATCCTCCCATGTTGTTGTCAACTGCTCGTCGGTGGGTCGTCGTATAAGTATCCGGCTCGGCGAAATCACGTGCTGTGGAGAATTATCCCGCACCACGACGTGAAAACTCTTTACCTTGGCGTTAGACTCCATCAGTATCACAGATAAACTCTCCATTAGCTCGGGCAGTAGTACTTTCCCATATCCTCCTGAGAGTGGCCAGAGCAGATGCCTCTCCTTGAGTTCTTGTCATGATTGGGTGATGTCAAGATCCTGCCTTGACTACTCCGTTCGGCTCGACAGGCAACATAGGCTTTCAGTATTCGGAGCGGGCGTTCCTACTCACACTTCCGGCGTCCTCACGCTTCCGGCGCGCTCAGACTTCTGGCGTACTCACACTTCCGGCGTGCTCACACTTCCAGCGTACTCACACTTCCAGCGCACTCACACTTCCGGTGTACTCACATGCCGCTCGTACTCACACGCCGCTCGTATTCACATGCCTTGCGTGGGTTCGTTGTCCTCGTGGTATCCGTCACGCACGGCGTGCTCTTCGTCGCGCTCGTACTCACACGCTCTACGTGGTCTTGTCGTCTTCTCACATGCCTTGCGTGGGCTCATTGTTCTCGCGGTATCCGTCACGCCCAGCGTGCTCTTCGTCGCGTCCGCACTCACACGCTCTGCGTGGTCTTGTCGTCTTCTCACATGGCTTGCTTGGGCTCGTCGTTCTCGCGGTATCCGTCACGCTCGGTGTGCTCTTCGCCGTGCTCGTACTCACATGCTCTGTGTGGTCTTGTCGTCTTCTCACACGCCTTGCGTGGGTTCTTTGTTCTCGTGGTATCCGTCACGCCCGGCGTGCTCTTCGTCGCGTCTGTACTCACACGCTCTGCCTGGTCTTGTCGTCTTCTCACACGCCTTGCGTGCGCTCGTTGTTCACGCGGTATCCGTCACGCCCGGCGTGCTCTTCGTCTTCTCTGTGGCGGTGTCCTGCTTCGCCCCTTTGTCTTCTCACGCCCGGCGTGGTCTCGTGCGGTATTCGGCCTCGCTGTGGCTGTATCCTTCTTCGCCCTTATCGTTGCGGTATCCTTCTTCGCTGTGGCGGTATCCTGCTTCGCCCTTATCGTTGCGGTATCCTTCTTCGCTGTGGCGGTATCCTGCTTCGCCCTTATCGTTGCGGTATCCTTCTTCGCTGTGGCGGTATCCTTCTTCGCCCTTATCGTTGCGGTATCCTTCTTCGCTGTGGCGGTATCCTTCTTCGCCCTTATCGTTGCGGTATCCTTCTTCGCTGTGGCGGTATCCTTCTTCGCCCTTATCGTTGCGGAATCCTTCTTCGCTGTGGCGGTATCCTTCTTCGCCCTTATCGTTGCGGTATCCTTCTTCGCTGTGGCGGTATCCTGCTTCGCCCTTATCGTTGCGGTATCCTTCTTCGCTGCGGCGGTATCCTGCCTCGCCCTTATCGTTGCGGTATCCTTCTTCGCTGCGGCGGTATCCTGCCTCGCCCTTATCGTTCTAGGTTCTTTACAGGTGTTGGTCGCAGCGCCGGTTCACGGGTGTAGAGAGGTAGGTCTGTGGAGAGAGATAATAGATTGCGTGGAGAAGAATCTCCAGACTAGCTACCGCGCCCTTCCTTTATACTTTTCCTTCCCTCTGTGGAATCACAGCTTGCCCGTAAGACTGACACAGTTCCACCATCATGACTCAATCGTCGCGCCCAAGGAAACACATGATCGCACTCGGCCGCCGCGCGGCCACCACTCTACTCGTGGCAACAGGAGAAAGGACACGCAAGCAAGAACAGTACAGAAAGAGAAGAAGGTCGCGCAAGCATAATCAATGGGAAACAACATACGTGAGAAGACAGGAGAAGGACGCGCAAGCACTATCAACAGGAAACGGCAAAGACGAGAAGGACGTGTAGGCAACATAGAGGAAACAAAGGAGAGAGGTCTAGACTGGCCAGCAGTCGGGGAATATCACTACTGGCGCGATATGGCGGAGATCAGTCGAGGCGCCTAAGCGCGGAGGATGACCGTGGCTGCGGCAGCGGTGATGAGGGCCAGCCACAGTACGACAAGGGTGACGGCGGCCCCGGCCGCGGCGCTTACGAGCCTGCCGTGCGAGATTCGTGACAGGTGATGCGATAGGGTTGCGTACGGGGTTGATTACGTTACTCGCCCAGAGATAACGAACCCTCAACCGTACCAGCTAACCTTCTCGGCCGCAACGGGCGCCAAGGTATAGCTCTGCCCCATATCGCTCCTATCAGACTCTCGAACTGTTTCTGAGGTGCGGCCTTGTAGCAGCATTTGTACTTTCCCGAATCACGAGCCAGTACTTGGTCCAGGGGCTACCCAGCACTACACAATCGGCTTGAGGACAAGCCTCCATTCCAGTATTCGTTCAACTCGACATCCTCACCCTGGTGCGGCGTGTGCCCTACCTCATAATTATTGTAAGCATCTCGGATAAGTGGGGTATACGCTCACACTGTCGTGCGCTGGCAAAGCCCAGAACTCCCTCACCCTAATCGGTTTCCGTAATAAGACCAGTAGTGGTGCTAGCAGCCACGTAACTATCTCTGTGCGAGCATCATCACGTAGCCCCGTAGGGTTCGCGGAGAATCCAGGCGAAGCTAATCGAACTCCCCCCAAAGGTTGCCCCCCTTGCTGCCGGCTCCGGGTCGGTAGTGGTGCTAGCAGCCACGTAACTATCTCTGCGCAAGCATCATTACGCGGCCCCCTAGGGTTCAGGGAGAACCCAGGCGTAGCTGGTCAAAATCCCCCCTACGGTTGTGTGACACTGGGGTTGTCTCGTAACCGGAGTGTGGGTGGAATCAAAGGTAATCAGGCTACTTTCGATAATTCACAATGGAATAATCTTAGATCTTGTGTGTGGTTTTGGTAGGATTCGGTTCGGTAGTGTTGTGGGTGATGTTCGTGCTGATTTCTCTCGACGAGGTGAGAAATCCTCTCATTTTTGTAGTGGGAGAGTCGTCGTGAGATCTGATGACTCAGCGTGAGAAGTGGTGACTCGGGTTTGGATTCCCCCGAGGTGCATAGACCCTGTGGGTGCATCATTGGTCCTGGCCGGGGTATAGATAAGGGAGATGAGTTCGTCATGCAACTGGGCGGGGAACTCTTACGTCTAGACTCGTACGTGGCTCCCCCCGCAAGGATCCCAGCCAGTCCCCGCGAGGACTCAGATTCTCTACGTACGTGGCTCCCCCCGCAAGGGGACTAACCAATGTCTGGCCTCTCCCCGCAAGGAGTCAGACCATGTCTGCTAAGACCGCTTCGTTTGCACTCAGACCCCCACCTCGGAGCTCCCTCGTCCGATCCCCGCAAGGTTCGATCCCCCCCCGCAAGGTTCGATCTCTCGGCCGAGAGCTAACTCCGCCTCCTTAACTCCCTCCTAGACTCTTGATCCATCATCTGTCACCCGCTAGCCCTCCTACTACTCTGTCGCTAAGTAATCTAGATACTCTATGTACTTCGTGAAATATTCAGGTGTAACAGGTTGCCCCACTTACTACTAGCTCCGGGTCTTATCTCCACCGCCTAGACTCTCAGTTCCTTGCGTTCCTGTTTCCCTTCCGATTGCTTGTGATGACTACCAAGGTTGTCTTTCTCTGTGACAGTGCTTGCGCTTTCCCGGTCTGCGCTGGTACTTGGCCGGTGATCACCTGGTACTGTAGAGTCAGTTGACCCAAGCCAAGCCCCAACGGTGTTGGTTGCCCTGTCTTAGTATGCTGTCCTAAGACTGTGTGACGAGTTTTCGATACCTTCCTACCCGGTCCATATCCGAATGTCCGACCCGTAATATTTAGAGTGTAACACCTGGCGTGGTCTCATTGCGGTATTCGACTTCGTTGTGGTGGTATCCGACTTCGCCCTAATCTCTGCACGCCTCGCATGGTCTCGTTGCGGTATTCGACTTTGCGGTGGCGGTATCCGACTTCGCCCTAATCTCTGCACGTCTGGTATGGTCTCATTGCGGTATTCGACTTCGCTGCAGCGGTATTCGACTTCACCCTAATCTCTAATAGGTTCTTACAGGTAGTAGTCACAGCGCCGGATCACGGATGTAGAGAGATAGGTCTGTGGAGAGAGATAATATTCGATTTCGATCTATCGCGCTTTAACACTAGAGGTTTTGTGTGCTCCTCCTCGGCGTACTGCCCCCGTGGGGCTTCCATCTTTCCCGACCGCCGAAGAAGTATACGTATCAAGGAAGAGAACAAGTAGAACAGGAATCAAGGATCGCAACACATGACACAGAATAAAGAAACCAGGAAACGCTCTGACAGTACAAAAGAAACCAAACGCCTCTGTCGTTCCTCCCATTCGTCGTGTCGGTCGTGATATCATTTATGGTTCGAAAGGACCGAAGTCCGGCTCGGGGGGGTCTGGGTCGCTAACATCGGTGCAGTCTGGTGTGTTGTGGTTTCCGTCAAACCAGATAAGCGTGGAGTGGCGCAGGCCTGTTGCCCGTAGGAAGTGGCGCAGCGGGTTTGTGTTTTCAGGTGCGGTGATGAATTCCAGGGACTGAATGTCTCCTGTGGTGGCTTTGCAGAGGAGTACCCGCTGCGGCGTCAGCAGTGGGCAGTCTTGTAGTAGGTGGTGAGAGGAGGTAAGGTCTGTGCCACAGGGGCATGGGTCTGCTGTGATGTTGGGGGATGGGTCGGAGGGTGATCGGTTGCAGAAGACTCTCTATATTGCGCGTGTATTGGCCCAGTTCGCTTCATGGAGGTGGCTGGGAAACTTGAATGAAGGCTTTGAGAGTGGTAGTTCTGTTTTCCACCATCGGAGGAGCTCTGCTCGTGCTTCAGCCAGTAGCCATGTCTTGGTGGTGAGTGCCAAGCGGCAGGGAACGGCAGAGGTGGCTCCCCATTTGGTGCGTGTGTCAGCTCATTCGTTCCCCTTGATGTTGCAGTGGGAGGGGTACCAGGTGGTGGAGATCTCCCAGCCCAGTAGGCTGAGGTCACTAATCATTTCCAGGGCTCGGCGGGTATATTCCTGGTTGTGTTTGTTGAATTGTAGTGTTTCGAGTGCCGCCCGGTTGTCTACACAGATAATTGCTATGGCTCGTGGTGCAGTGGTAGTGAGGAGGGATGTGACTGCTTCTTGGATTGCATTAAGTTCGGCGTCGTACACCTCAGCCCAGTTGTCTAGGTGGCAGCTACCTTCCCCCAGCCGGTAGAGTTGTTGGTCACCGCAGTGGAAGGTTGCCCACCTTCACCCGACAGACCCATTCTCGAGTTTGGAGCTATCAGTGTAGATGACGACAGTGTGGTTTGGTAGCGTGTGGAGCCATTCTTCATGGAGCTGTTGGGGTGTAGTTGTTTTATCTGGGTTTGGGGAGGGGAGCACATTGGTTCCGTCCGCTGTCGAGGTGGTAGTGCGGTTCTCCAATTTGCCTTGTACTAAGTGCTTGCTGAGTGCGTAAAGGCAGTGGAGTCCTGGGAGGTTGGGGTGGGTTTCTGATAGGGCTTGTGGCGGGCCCAGAGTGTGGTGTTGGGGGAGGAAGTGGAGTCGGATGGTGTATTGCAGGGATAGGTAGTCCAGGTACGCCTCCAATGACAGGAGTTGTGATAGTGTGATGAGGTTCATCGTTCTGGTATTGAGGGGGAGTCCTGTAATCCATTGGGCGACTGAGTTGTAGGTGGTACATAAGGTTGCAGTGATCATCGGGGTGCCCGTCCACCATGCTGGTGATGCCCAGAACATTGTGGGGAGGATCGCCGCCATTGCCAGATGGTGGGCAACATGCGCGGGGATGCCCTGTAAGTGGTGTCGCAGGAAGTTGAGGCTGCCGAGGGCCCAGTTGCCCTTGACCACTGCCATGGTGGCATGGTGTAGGAAGCTAAGTAATTCATCGATGTGTACTCCTAGGTACTTGATTTGTCGTGTGGCCACAATGGTGTTGTTGTTGATTCTGAGGGGGGGTGTGTGCTAAGGCTCCTGTTCTTATCTTTGCTGGTGAGAGGGAGGCAGTAGAGCAGTTCGGTCTTGGGTGGTACGAAGGTTAGTCCAAGGTGGACTCCCCTGCTGAGGTGTTCTTCAGTCCTTTCTTCGAGGAGTGTGTTGGTTCTGGTGATTGTCGTCGATATTTGGACCATGCATACGTCGTCTATGTAGGATTTGTCGATCGCGTCGTGGGATTGATGGCTCCTCTCCAGCATGGCATTGCTGTAGATGAGGAACAGGGCTGGGGAGACTGGGGATCCCTGGAGCAGCCCGCACCTGTATGGTTGGGGCTGTTCTGATTGTTGGTCAAAGCCGAAGGCGATTTTCCAGTCAGTGTTGAAGGCAGTGACCCACTCTGTCAGGTACTGGGGCATACGTCGTTGTTGCATAACCTCACGGAGTGTTGCTGGGTGGACTTGGTTGAAGGTGTGCTGTGGCTGATGATCGTCTCCATTGAGCGGTGCGACTATGCAGCAACGACTCCGTAGGTGGATGTGTAGCTTGTTGTTCGACGAGAAACTTGCACTGCACTTTCGACATTTGATAGCTGAAGCTTGTGCACTCGTTCGGTTGGCTCTCTGGGTTCCCAGGAAACCGAACCCTTTCTCGGCTCGGTACAGTGCGGCGAAGTAGACGTTCTGAGCGCGCTTGTATTCTTCTTCCAGGACGTCAAGTCTAAGAGAGCATTTGCAGAAACGCTCACGTGGCCAGACGTCACCAATTCGCACTGAAATGCTAGCGGCGTTTGGCGTCAGCATGGAGTTGCTGTTGGCGGACATTGCGTCGGGGCAGTAGTCTTTCCGCTTCTTGCTCGAATTCCCAATAGAGCGCACGACGGAGGCGGCAGTGTCGTCATACGGCTGCTGCTTGGGAGCGTAGGGCTGCGGTTTGCGTGGCTGTGAGAGCATTGTAGTGGAAGATGGAGCGCGAGATCTGATGGTGTAGACAGTTTCTTTTCCCTGATGGACAGGTACTATGGACGGTCTCTTTCCCTGATGGACAGCTACTATAGGCAGTCTTTGCGGCCTAAACTGAATACGCTTGTGTAGGAGACAAGGAGAAACGAGTGGTATGAGGGGGAGCGGGGGCGAGAGAGAAACGAGTGGTGGTGGGAGGGGGGAGCGGG
>Ga0307508_10003656_pt1 | contig 15417 bp, 17 predicted proteins | sample 9_EM_MG_FD_203089 | JGI IMG/M metagenome (GOLD analysis project Ga0307508, IMG submission 203089) | Populus trichocarpa ectomycorrhiza microbial communities from riparian zone in the Pacific Northwest, United States - 9_EM | ecosystem: Host-associated > Plants > Roots > Unclassified | place...
AAGACAGTTCCCTTTCTCGTCTACGAAGTTGCGGTGCGCACGTCCGAGGGATGGCGCATCGCGGCGATCGTTCCGGTACCAGCCCAGTAGTCTGAAAGCGGGATCTACAGCGAGCACATCCCGAGGTGCCAATCATGATCGCCCGCTCATGTGAAGGGTCACCCACTGGGATGCCCGCGCTGTTGACCATGATGTCGAGCCTTCCCAGCGCGGCCACGCCTTCACTCACAGCGGTTCGCAGCTGCGCCGGATCACCGATGTCGGCGCGCACGGCGATGGCGTGAGTGTCGGCGACCTGCACACTTGTGTCCAAACGGCAGCAGGGGGTGTCCAGAATCCGGTAGTGCTCGGACTGACGCACTCGCACGATGGGGCTGGCAAACCAACAACCTACGGAGAGCGCCGTGCCCGAAAGTCAGAGCAATCGCCGCAGTTTTCTCGCACTTGCAGGAAGCACCCTGCTGAGTGCCGCTACCTCGGCATCGGTAAGCGGATGCTCAGATGCCCAGGCGGCAGATAGCTCAGCGTGGAACACCACGAACAACCCCCAAGTCTCTGCGCTCGGCCCTAATGGGGCCCAGATCAACGGGTACTGCGCGCCGGCGTACAAGCCCGTGTTCGACGCGTTCGTGGCCAACTTCCAGCAGCGCCAGGAGATCGGAGCCTCGGTCGCCGTCACCGTGAAGGGAACACCTGTTCTCGAGGCATGGGGCGGGTTCTCCGACGCACTGGCCACCACGCCGTCGCTACCGTGGAATCGCGACACCGTGTCCTTGGTCTTCTCCTGCACGAAGGCTGCGACCGCGCTATGCGCGCACATGCTCGCAGCCCAGGGGATGCTGGACCTTGACAAACCAGTCGCCTTCTACTGGCCGGAGTTCGCAGCGAACGGCAAGAGCGCGATCACCGTTCGGGTGCTGATGCAGCATGCGGCCGGCCTGGCGGCCATTCCATTCAGCGCTCCAATTCCTCTGGGCGGCTGGGCAGACTGGAGCCTGATGACATCGACGCTGGCGGCACAAGCACCGTGGTGGGAGCCTGGTACGGCGCACGGGTACCACGCGTTGACCTACGGATGGCTCGTCGGCGAGGTCGTGCGCCGTGTCAGCGGTGTATCGGTCGGCACGTTCTTCCAGAACCAGGTGGCCGTGCCGCTGGGCATGGACTTTTGGATCGGCATGCCCAGTTCACAGCTCGGGCGGGTTGCTCCGATGCGCGCAGCCACCGAAGTGTTGCCGGTGGACCGCTTCACGAACACCGCGATCGCGGACCCGAGTTCGATGCAAGCCGCGGTCTTCAACGTGGGTGGCTGGCTAGGAATTCCACCGTCCACACCCCCGGCCTACAACACCGCCGCCTCCCTCCAGGCCGAAATTCCTGCGGCCGGTGGAGTGACGAACGCACGTGGGTTGGCAACAATGTACGCCGCGCTTGCCAATGGCGGTGCCTTGGGCACCACTCGACTGCTGCCAACCGACTATGCGGCGTGCCTGGGGCTCATCCACAGTTCGTTGCCGGTCGACCGCACTCTGCTGGTCGCCATGCGCATGGCACTGGGATTTCATGGGTCGATCGACAACCGCGCGATTGGGCCCAGCCTTTCGGCATTGCTCGGTGCCACGGCGTACGGTCACGCCGGCTTCGGCGGAAGCATCGGCTTCGCGGATCCGCAGGCCAATCTGTCCTTCGGCTACACGATGAACCGCATGGGCGCCGGCACGGCGCTCAACGATCGCGGGCAGTCGCTGATCGACGCGGCCTACATCGCCCTGGGATTCACTTCGAATCGTTATGCCGCGTGGGTTTGACCGGCGACAAACCCGGATGGAGGGCAGCGGGGGATGAACCTACCATCCCGCTATGGCTACCACCTCCCAGCGCGGCAACGCGGGGCCTTGTGTACGAGGCTCGTCGCGCTGGGACATGCAGTTCAGCACGAGGTCCGTGGACGAGGCCGTCTCCGCGGTCGAACGCTTGTACGGGCCCCATGAACTTGTCCTGTACCCGAAACGCGCGCTGAACATGCAGTTCGGCGGATTCGACGTTGGACGTCTTTCCGTCTCGCACATCGAGTATGGATGCCCAGCACTCGGTCGACCTGAACGACCGAACGAGTACTGGATGTTTTCCTACATCGCTCGAGGCGAAGCACGCACAGCAGGGCAGACGGTAGGCACCGGGATGGCCTCCGTGCGCGCCCCCGGGACGATGACCGATATTCCGATGTCAGCCGAGCTGCAGCTGATGAACCTCAAGATCGAACACGCCGATCTGCTTGAAGCACGCGCGACCCTCCTGGGACATGAGTCAGACGAGCCGATAGGATTCTTTGACTGCATGCCTGCAGGATCGCCACCCGCTGTGCGATTGGCCAGCCTATTCCAGCGCTTGCAGAATCTTCCACCGTGTCCAGCGCCGTTCCGAGCGCTGCTGGAACGGCGCTGGCAGGAAGCGACCTTGCTGGAATTGCTGCTGACGCTGCCGCTTTCAAGCCCGCTGCATCCGGATCGAAGTGCAGTTCAGCGCGCTGCGGTCGATCGAGCGATGGACATGATCCACGCCGACCCGGCGGCCAGTATCACACTGGGTGATCTGGCACGCACGGCCGGTGTCGGTGTTCGCGCGTTGACACGGGGATTCGAGCAGCGTTTGGGCATTTCACCGATGCGCTATCTGCAGCAACGCCGGCTGGAGCGCGCTCGCAGCGATCTCCTGGACGGATGTGAAAGCGTGACCTCGGCGGCCTACCGGTGGGGGTTTGGGAACCTTGGCGACTTTTCGTTGACTTATCGCGAGCGCTTCGGGGAGCGACCCAGCGAGACCTTACGTGGCGCCCGAGACCGTAGACGTTGAACAGGCTCCCGGCGAAGGCGCCGCCTTTGATCCACGTCCGCACGCGTAGTACGCATGAAATACGGTGGATGGGGACGTGCAAGTATTGCCCGTCGCCGAGCACCTGACCGCGGCGTGCCGGCATTTAGTACGCGTCCTCTAGCTGCAGCCATGGCGGCACCGTCATAGACGACGAAGGTGGGGCTTCGCATCGATGACGACCGTCTTGATGCGCACCGCGTGCGGCGACGCGAGCGTCTAGCGCGGCTCGCCGCCAGGACCGGCCCGTGTTCGTGTACGAGATCTACCACACCCCGGCTGAGATGTTCAACCTAACCATTCGCATCGACCGGTTGAATCCGCCGTCACATTGCCGTCATCGATCCTTCAGAGTCAGGTCTGTGCCGCATCGCTGACGACCTGCCGCGCGAAGGGCTTGTGCGACTCGATTCTCAACGAGCGGTTGCAGGCGTCCTTCGCACCCTTCGTCAAATTTCTCGTGCTTCCGGTCTTTGCGCTCGCCAACGCTGGCGTGCGCCTCAGCGGCGCCACGCTCGAAGCGGCGGTGACCTCCCCGCTGCCCTGGGGCATCGTCGCCGGGCTGGTTCTCGGCAAGCTGGCGGGCATCTCGGGCGCAGCCGCCCTGTTGTCTACTTCCTTCCCTTCAGCAAGCTGCCGATGCTTGTTCGCGTCGTCGGCTGGAACGTATGGGCTCGTGTGTTCGATCGGCCCCTCAACCCGGGAACCAGCGCTACCCCCAGCGGGCTCGCCTATGCGATAGCTCACGGCGCGACCGCGTCATGGAAGGTGCAAGCAGCGGCCTGGTTGGCCGCGCTAGGCGTTGCGCCGCACCTTGTCGAAGACACGCCCGGGCTGGTGGTGGCTCGCGCGGTCGCGATGCTTGTGAACGAGGCCGCCGACGCCGTGCAGCCCGGCGACCACTATCCGGCGGGCCCGTTCGAATGGCTGGCCGCCTGGGATGCACCTGGCGTCATCGCTGTCATCGAGGCGCTGGACGCCACCTACCGCGGCGAACGCTACCGTGTCAGCCCGTGGTTGCGCAGACACGCGTGACCTGCCGGATCCGCGCTGTGCAGTGATCCCATACCAAGGGCCATCGCGCGGCTCGAACCACTTCCTCCCGGCCGGCTGACCGCGCCGTCCGCCACAGCGGGCACCAATCCCGACCACCCGATCTCCGACGGATCGATCGGTGAACCGCTGCGAGTGTTCTCCGAAAGCATTCCGAAAGACGACTGACCTGAGTATCCCCATCGGCGCTGACGTACAGAGGCGCTAGCTCTCACTCAGGACAGTCCGATGAACAGCACCACACCGACGACGCAGCCAGACCCGGCCCTCGCTTGCACCCACTGCACCCGCCCCAGGAGGAAGTCTCGCCGGACGGCGCTGCTGGCCGTTCTGATGGGCTTTGCCATCCTGACGGGCGGGTGCGCCACCGTGCAAAAGCCGGACCCGCTGGAGCCGGTCAACCGCAAGGTCTTTGCGTTCAACGAGGGGCTGGACAAGGTGGTGCTGAAGCCGACAGCGACGGCCTACAAGGCCGTGGTCCCCGCCCCGGCTCGAACGGGCATCTCGAACTTCTTCTCAAACTTGGCCGAGCCCTGGTCGGCCGTCAACCTCATGCTGCAGGGCAGGTTCAAGGAGGGTGCGTCGGACCTCGGCCGATTCGGCACCAACTCCACCGTCGGCGTGCTGGGATTCGTCGATTTCGCGAGCGACTGGGGCATGCCGCGGCATGGCGAGGAATTCGGTCGCACGCTCGGCACCTGGGGTGTCGGTACGGGCGCATACCTGGTGCTCCCGCTGTTCGGCCCCTCGACCATGCGTGACGCCGCAGCGCTGCCCGTCGACAGCTTCGGGAATCCAATCGGCTACGTCGGCAACGTGCCGGTGCGCAACACCATGACGGTCATGAAGGCGGTGGACAAACGGGCGACCTACCTCGACGCGAGCCGCCTGATCGACGAAGCCTCGCTGGACAAGTACACCTTCGTCCGCGACGCCTATCTGCAGCGGCGACGCCAGGGTCAGGACCTGCCCCCCTCCGACAAGACGCAAGACCGTCCTGACGTTCAGGACATGACAGCGACCCAGCCATCGGGTGGCTAGCAGCGTCTGCGACGCCCCAGCCACGACGACGACCCGACTCCGCGACGCACGCACACGGCAGAGGCGGCGCCCCTCGATCGGACCGATCGGAGCTTCGCAAACCTGGACGCGTGTCGGCTCTCCGCCCGCCCCCGCGAGCGGCTCTCGGATCCAGGCGAAACCAGTTTTCCCGCAACGCCCGACAAGCGACGGCAATAGATCACAACGACATCACTCGACCCAACGGAGACAAACAGCATGAACTCAAACCCAAGGACGAAGACACCATGACCTTCAATCGACTCCGTATCCGGCTCACGCTCGGACCCCTGTTGGCCTCGGCGGCCTTCGTGGTCGTGGCCTCCTGGGCAGAGCACTCTTGCGCGCAAGGCGTGTCCAGCACGCACGAGCCCGCCTCCACATGGGGGTTGGGCATCGCCGCGGCAGTGGTGCAGCAACCTTATCGCGGCGTCGAGCGCAAAACGACCGGCCTGCCCCTCGTCTCGTACGACGGGACCTGGGTCAGCGTGACCGGACCTCGGATCGACCTGAAGTTGATGTCGGCCGATTCGATCTCGTTGCGACTGCGAGCCCGCTACGCCGGCGACGGCTACGACGCCGACGATTCCCCCTACCTCACCGGCATGCAGGATCGCAAGGCAAGTCTGTGGCTGGGGGGTGCCGCCATCTGGCGCACCGACATCGCCACGTTCACCGGCGAGCTGCTCGGCGATGCGCTGAGCAACAGCAAGGGGATGCGCGCGAAGTTGCAAGCGGACCGCCGCTTTCCGGCAGGGTCCTTCGGATTCACGCCACGCGTCGCGGTCGAAATGGTCGATCGCAAGTACGTGAACTACTACTACGGTGTCAGGCCGGACGAGGTGCGCGCGGACCGCCCGCTTTACGAGGGTGCCTCGACCGCCAACGTCGAAGTCGGCGTGCGCGCCGACTACAGCCCGTCGAAGAACCACAGCCTGTTCCTCGACCTCGGCACGACGCGCTTCGGGAAGGGCATCAAGGACAGCCCGCTGGTGGAGCGGACCGGACAGACGGCGATCAGTTCCGGCTACCTGTACCGCTTCTGACAGCGCATGCGTGTCTCCGTACAACGAGGTGGCCCGTGAGTTGCTGTCCAGCGCCGGGGTGCGTGGTCTCTTGCGATGCATCGTCTTCTCCGCCTCCGACATCGCGTGCCATGTACCGAGTTGCCCTGGTTGAGGACCATGCACGCCTGGCCGAGCTGATCTGCCGTGCGTTCGAGTCGATCGGCATCGGCGCCGACGTGTTCTCCACCATGGACGCCGCCTGGGCTGCGGTCCGGGTGGCCGAGTACAGCGCGTTCATCATTGACCGCGGCCTTCCCGACGGGGACGGCCTCGAGTTGGTGAGGCGGCTGCGCAGCATCGACAACCGCACCCCTTGCCTGGTGCTGACCTCGCGCGACGCGCTGCGCGACCGCTTCGATGGCTTGAGTTCGGGTGCCGACGACTACATGACCAAGCCATTCCAGATGGAAGACCTGGTCGCGCGGCTGCGAACCCTGATGCGACGACCGGAAGACCACCCCGCGATGCACCTCGAGTTCGGCGATGTTCGGCTGTACCCGGCGCAAGCCCGTTTCGTTTGCCAGGACGGGTCGGTGCAGCTGACGTCGTCAGAACTGCAGATCATGTGGTGCCTGTTCCATCAGCCGGGACGCTTCGTGCACCGCAGTGCGCTTCACGCAGCGGCCTGGGGCATGTCAGACGCCCCCTCGCCCGACGCACTGGACCTGGCGCTGAATCGTCTGCGTGCCGCGCTGGTCGCGATCGGATCGGGTCTACACATCGTCGACATCCACGACGACGGTCATGCGCTGCGTGACGATGAACTGGCCCCATAGCCCGGCATCGGGTGCGTGGGATGTTGCCGAAAATAACGAAACCCGTGGGTTTCGATTCTGCTATTCTCGCCCCCATGGGAAGAATCAAAACCGCTGCACGCCGCGAGGCCTTTCTGGATGCCGCGCAGGCGATCTTCCAGGAACTCAGCTTCGAGAATGCCTCGATGTCGGCGATCGCCGAACGTGTCGGCAGTTCGAAGGCCACGCTGTATCGCTACTTCGAATCCAAGGAGGCCTTGTTCCTGGAACTCGTGCGACGCTCGGCCAGCATGCATGGCGAACCGTTGATGCCTCTGCTGCAACGCAGCGGCGGCGTCCAGGTCGGCGACGAACTGCCCGTCGCCGCGATGCAGGCGATGGCCTCGCTGGACCCATCGAGGGACGTCTCGGAATCGCTCAAGGAATTCGGCCGCAGCATCCTGAAGAACTTTCACACGCCGCAACGTCTGGCGGTGCGGCGCATGGTGGTCGCCGCGGCGGTCGATCCAGCGATCGGCAAGCTGTTCTATGAACAGGGGCCCCTGAAGGGTCTGCAGTACCTGGAACGCTACTTTGCCGCGACCATGGCGTCCGGTCGGCTGCGCGACGCGGACCCGCGCGTCGTCGCATGCCACTTCCAAGGTCTGCTCACCGCCGAAGTGCACGAGGTCGGGCTGCTCAATGTGCGCACCACCTTGTCGGACCAGCAGATCCACACCATCGTCGATCGCGCGGTCGACGCGTTCGTGCGCGCCTACGGCATCTGACAACCATGGGTGCCTTGGCGAGCCCTGGCGGCCAGACTCCTCGGGAGAACGCCCGATGAACCGCGTCGCCCTCGTCGAGGACCACGAGCGTCTGGCCGCGCTGATACGCACGGCGTTCGGAGGAACCGGGATCGAGATCGAGCCCTTCGAACGACTGTCGCACGCCCGATCGGCGAGCGCCGAAGTCATGTATTCGGCCTGGGTCGTGGACCGCGGCCTGGGGGACGGGGACGGACTCGACCTCGTGCGCGAATTCCGGTCCAAGGGCAACCAGACCCCCTGCCTCATGCTGACCGCGCGCGACGCTTTGCACGACCGCGTCGAAGGGCTCGAAGCCGGGGCCGATGACTACCTGGTCAAGCCGTTTCTCATGGATGAACTGGTGGCGCGGGTGCGCGCCCTGCTGCGCCGCCCTGCACTGCTGCAGGACCTGACACCCGAGTTCTCCGGCGTGCAGGTGGTGCCCGGCGAGTCCCTCCTCCGGTGCGATGCGAGGCGGGTCGCCCTGGCATCGGCCGAACTGCAGATCATGCTGTGCCTGGTCAAGGCACAAGGACGGGCCGTGCGTCGCGCGGCGCTCGAGATGGCCGGCTGGGGTCTGGGCGATGGCGTGACACGCAGCGCACTCGACGTCGCCGTGCACCGGCTGCGCAAGAAGCTGCAGGACATCGGATCGAACCTCGAGCTGATCAACATGCGAGGGCTGGGCTATGCGTTGGCGCATCCGACGTCCCGGTAGGAGCCTCTCCGCAGGGCTGCTTCTGGCCGCTACCCTGTCGCTGTCTGGCGTCGCCCTGCTGGTCGTGGGGGGTGCGGCTGCCATCACCTACGTGAACTCGTCGTTCCTCGGCCGCAACGGTCTCGAGGAGACCGCCGCGCATGTGCGTCGTGCGCTGCGGTTCGACGCCCTCGGAAGGCCCGTGGCGGTGGATCTGCCGCCGCCGCTCAAGCGGATCTTCGACGCCCTCCGCAGCGAAGTCTTCTATCGTGTCGTCGACCGCCAAGGTCAGGTGATCCTGAGCTCGGACGGCGGCGACGAGGCACTGGCGCCGCAAGGTGAGCGCTTCGTGCCGACCCGGAGTGTCTTCAGCCTTGCCCGAGGCGACACCGTGCTGCAGGTGTTGACCTTGCCGGTAAGCACCACGGAGCAGCCCGTCTTTCTACAAGCGGCACGCAGCGAACGCTTCAACCAGGCCGTCTTCGAGATTGCCGGCCCGGTCGCTCAGCGCAGCGCCCTCGCGACGCTGGGCATCGCGTTGGCGGTCTTCTCGGGCGTCGTGTTCCTGATCATGCGTCGCACGTTCCACCAGCTCCGACGTGTCGGCGACGCGGCCGCCATCATCGAGCCGCACAACCTCTCGCACCGCCTGAGCGTTCAGGGCGTGCCGACCGAGGTCGCACCGCTGGTCGAAGAATTCAATGTCGTGCTCGACCGACTCGAAAAGGGCTTCCGGCTCCAGCAGGAGTTCCTGGCCACTGCGGCCCACGAGCTCAAGACACCGATCACCGTGATGCGGGCGCAGCTCGAAGTGGAAGGCGTGGCCGACCGGCACCTGCTGCTGAAGGACCTCGATCAGATGGCCAGGCAAGTCCAGCAACTCCTGATGCTGGCGGAGGCCAGCGAGGGCCAGAACTACACGATGGCGGACGTGGACATCGCACAGATCGCACGTTCCGCGATCGAACAGCTCGCTCGTCTGGCGGACGCGCGGGCCGTTTCCCTCGACCTCGAAGTGTCCGCGCCAGCCACGGTCTCGGCCGATGCGGGCGCGACATTCGTCCTCGTGCGCAATCTGCTGGAGAACGCGATCCATCACGCGCCCAGCGGCACCGGCGTACGCATCAAGGTCCAGCCAGGCGCGCTCGTGGTGCGCGATGCCGGTCCCGGCATCGACCCGGCGGACCTGCCGCAGCTCTTCAAGCGATTCTGGCGCGGCAAGCACCGCCGCGACCAGGGCGCCGGCCTCGGACTGGCCATTTGTCTCGAGATCGCCACCCGCCACGGTTGGTCGATCGCGGCCGGCAACCGAGACCCCGGCGCCGAATTCGCGGTCAGCTTCTCGGGCGCGCAAGTCACTGGGTAGCGGAGCGGCTGCGACGAGGTCGGCGCAACGCCAACAGCGGCCTCGGAAAGCATCCTGAAAGATGGTCGGCTCGAGGATCACCACCTCGGCATCGGTACCACGGCGCCCGATCTCACACAGGACCGTTCATGAAGAGCATCGCGGAATCGACCCCATTTACCACGAAGGTCCGCGCCACCTTTGCACTCGCGCGGACCGAGCGAGACGCTCGCAAGTCGTTCCCGATGGGATCGGCACACTTTGCCGGTCGCTTCGCTGAAACGCCCCGCCTCGGCCCCGCCGACCATGGGTGACGCCATCGCAAGAACCACCGGCCGAGATCGCTCGCCGGGCACCGATGACAGCGACCTCGACATCGTCGAGGCACAAGGCCTGCTGCTGCGCATGCTGACCGAGTTGGACGACCCCCGACTCGTCGCGATCGTCAAGCAGTCGGTGGAGATCCTCGAGTCGCAACGAAGACGTGACGCGACTGAGGGGAGCTGAGCTGCGTGTCACCCGGGCCCGTCCGCAGTCAGGGCCTCGTGCGACAGCGGTGACGGCTATCCAATAGCACGCGGTGACGTTCAGGCCCACGGCTGCATGCGGAACGCATCGACCAGAAACTCGATCAGCAGGCGCACCTTGGGCGTCACGTGCTTGCGCGTCGGGTAGACCGCATAGATGCCGAGTTCGATCGAGCGGAACTGCGGCAGCAACTCGACCAGCACACCAGACTTCAGGTGGGTGCCGACCAGGAAAGACGGCTGCAGCACGACGCCCTGATGCTGCAGCGCTGCCGCGACGCAAGTCTCCCCGCTGTTCGCGCGCAAACGCGGAACAACGGTCACGCTCGCCTGGCCTTCCGTTGCACCTGATCGATACGCTCGGCGTACAGAACGGTGAGCGCGGCAATGGCGCGGCCCTGGGTGTCCAGGATCGGGAAACTGACCGCAAACAGACCCCGCACCTGCACGCTTGGAATGGACTCGTAGCCCGCGGCGCTGATCGAGTCGAGCAGCGTGCCCATCTGCGGGTTGGCCTGCTCCGGCCGCCTGTTGAGCGACTCCTCGATTCGAAGCTCGCGCGTCTCCTCGTCCTGGAAGGCCAGCAACACGCGTCCCGACGCCGAGATCAGCAGGTCGAGTTCCGCGCCCGCGCGGACGGCGAAGCCCATGCCGCTGGGCGTGTCGACCTTGCACAGCACGACCTGCTTGCCCTGGCCATAGATCGTGAGATGGCAGGACTGGTCCAGCTCGCCGGCCAGTCTTTGCATGATGGGCGTGGCCTCGAAGAGGAGGCGGTGCGTCGGCGGATTGACATGGGCGAGTTCGAACAGCTTCGTGGTGATCGCATAGCTGTTCTCGTCGGCCAGCGTCACGTAGTTGCGCTCGACCAGGCAGGCGATCATCCGCTAGATCTCGCCGATGCTGCGCCCGAGGATCTGCGCGATCTCCTTCTGCGTGAGAGGCCGCTCGCTGCGGCACAGCACCTCGAGGATGTCCAGGCCCTTCTCGAGGGCCGGGGCCGCGTACATGCGGCTTTCGGCGTCCACCGTGGCCGCTTCGCCGGCGTCGTCCTTCATCTCGCGCTCCACTCCGTGGCCGGCGCAACGGCGTGCCGGACTTCAGTTCGTGGCTGCGATTGTGCGTCCCCGCCGTGGCAGCGACGAATGGCTGTCAGCCGGCGTCGGGCTGGGCCGCGGGCGCGGCGCGCTGGAACGCGTCCAGCCGGCCGCAAGCCACGCGAAAGCGCGTCACGAGCCAGATCATCGTCGTTGGCCCGGCGAGAAGTATCGGGCTCGCGCCGAGGCCAAGCAGCGCGGTCCCAGCGAATGTCACCGCCGGCGGCCTTTGATGGCCGACAGAGGCGACCGCCCGTGGAAGTGATCGGATCTCAGCGGGGCTCAGCGGAACACCGGAACGACGAATACCGTTCCGACGTTCGCGCGAACTGGGCGTCCTGAGCGCGGCCCTGGATGACCTCGAACGCCGGGCGCTGCAGAGCTACCTCTGCGTCGACCGGCGCCACTGCTTGGGCGTCACGCCGAGTCGCCGGCGCATCGTCGTGCAGAGATGACTCTGACTCGAAAACCCGGTACTGGCGGCAACGTCTGCGAGCCGTTGATCGGTTTCCGCCAGCAACTTCCGGGCGGCGGCGAGTCGCTGATCCATGACGAAGCGGTGCGGCGTGATTCCGAGACTGTTCTTGAACAACCGAAGGAAGTGGAATCGACTGACGCCGGCCGCCGCCGCGAGGTCATCCAGAGCGATGTCTTCAGCCAGTCGCTGCTGCACGACATCGAGGACCCGGGACTTTTGGGACGTAGTCAGTCGACCGCGCTCGCGCATGTGCGTGCGCCCCGCCTCCCCTTTCTCGCTGAACAGATAGGCAGCCAATCCCAGGCTCAACGACGTTGCGTAGAGCGAGCCGTGCGGGCTGCCGAGGCGCACTTCGGCGGCGATGAGCCGCATCAATGTGGCGAGGTGGCCGTCGCGCATCGTGAGGTCCTGCCGAAGCACACGCCGCTGCGGCGCCACCATCGCATCGAGGTCACCGGCGCGGGTGAGATCCTCGAAGTCGAGTTCGATCATCATCCGTTCGGCACCGGGTTCGCAATCCCAGCGGGTCCAGGAGATGTCCAGGCAGGGCGCGAACAGGCCAACCGAATCGGGACCAGGGCTGAAGTCACACTGGTCGCCGTGGCTGACGATCCTCGCGCGGGTGCGCCCACGCAGGATCATGGCCAAGACCGCGTGCTCTCCGCGCTGCCCGATCACTTCCTTGGAGATCGCTTCGAAGATGCCGAGCCGGAACCCGGTCCAAGCTGCGGTCTGTGACTCGTGTAGCAACGAGGGCTCGGGCCGAACGGCTGCATCACGCAGCCACGACACCAGTCGCGGCTCGAGCGGTAAAGGATGAACGTCCGAGGTGGCCATGGTCGCGTCGATGTTAGCGCGGGTGTCGTGCCGGCTCCCCGGGCTCGGAAGGGATTTCCCTCGGCAATTCCGTGCAAATGGAGCAAGTCGCTGAAATACCTGGCGATGGGCATCACGTAGTTTGGCGCTTGGAATTCGCGGTGGCCCTGGGGTAGTCGTTGTCGTCAGAGAACAAGCTCGATCTGAATCTGTTGTCCGTGGTTGTGACCCTGCTGGACATGGGCGGCGTCACGCAGGCTGCGCTGAAGCTCGGGGTCAGTCAGCCGACCGTGAGCGCCGCGCTGGGCAAGCTGCGGGCGCACTTCGACGATCCGCTCTTTGTCCGATCGGCGACCGGCATGGCGCCCACCCCTCGGGGGGCAGAAGTCGCCAGCGCCGCCAGAGAGATCCTGCGTCAAGTCGACGAGAAACTGCAGCCCGAAGCGAAGTTCGACCCGTCGCGTCGGCATCGGCCGTTCGCGATCGCCATGTCGGACGTCGGCGAGATCGTGTTCCTGCCTCGGATCGTCAAGGCGATCGCCGCCGCGTCGCCCGACACGCCAGTCCGCTCGGTCAGCATGCGACCCGCCCATCTCGCGGCGGCGCTGGAAGACGGTGACGTCGATCTGGCCGTTGGCTACTTCCCAGACCTGAAGAAGGGCGACTTCTATCAGCAAAGGCTGTTCATGCACCACTTCGTCTGCCTGCTGCGAAGTGATCACCCCATTCGGGGGACTAAGCTCAGCATGGGCGAGTTCCTGGGACTTCAACACGTTGTCGTTCAGTCCGAAGGGCGCAGCCAGGAGATTTTCGAAAGCTATCTCGAGAGCCAGGGCCTCGAGCGACGCGTCGCCGTGTACACGCCGCACTTCCTCAGCATCCGCCGATTGATCGCACAGTCCGACATGGTGGCGACGGTGCCGCATGCGCTCGGCATCGAATATGGCACGGCTGCGTTCGGCCTCAAGTCGATGGAGCCGCCGTTCCCCTCGCCCCGCATCGAACTGCGCCAGCACTGGCACACAAGAGTCCACAAGGATGCTCGCAGCATCTGGCTGCGAAAAGTGGTCAGCGGCCTCTTCAACGCGGCCACTGACGAGTGGTGATGGGTGCTCAGGTTTTCCCTTGGTGGCGACCACTTGCCGAGCACCGCCGTGCGAGTGGAGCGCGACGTGTATTTGATTTCCTGATAGTTGCTATCGGCCGGATCGACTTGTTGGGCGTGAGCCCGCCCGCGAGACTGCGCACCCAATGAAGCGGAGCGGAGCATTCTCTTGGTCCATAGGCGAACAAAGGTAGCGATCGTTGGTGCGGGGCCGGCTGGGTTGCTTCTGGGTGCACTCCTCGCGCGCCACGACATCGACGCCGTCATCGTCGAGCAACGGAGTGCGGCGTACGTTCTGGGCCGAATCCGGGCCGGCGTTCTCGAGCAGACCACCGTAGACCTGCTTCGCGAGGCCGGCGTTGCAGACCGTTGCCTCCAGGAAGGTCTGCCGCACGACGGGATCGAACTGTCATTCGACGGCGGACTCCACCGCATCGATTTCCGTGAGCTCACCGGAAAGCATGTGACCGTCTATGGTCAGACCGAGGTGACCCACGACCTGATGCGGGCGCGTGCCGGTGGAAACCTGCTCACCGAGTACGAGGCCGAGGACGTCCGGATAGAAGGATTCGATGGCGAGCACCCCGTGGTGCACTACGTCAAGAATGGCGTTGCTCACGAACTGGCCTGCGACTTCATTGCCGGCTGTGACGGTTACCACGGCACATGCCGCGCCAGCGTGCCGCGCGAGGCAATCTCGACGTTTGAGAAGGTCTACCCGTTCGGCTGGCTGGGCGTGCTGGCAGACGTGCCGCCGGTCAGGCACGAACTGATCTACGCCAACCACGAGCGCGGATTTGCGCTGTGCAGTCAACGCAGCAGGACGCGAAGCCGCTACTACGTCCAATGCTCGCTCGATGATCAGGTCGATCAGTGGAGCGACGACGCCTTCTGGGACGAGCTTCGCCGCCGCCTCCCCGCCGAGATCGCGGAGGCCGTCACGACCGGGCCATCGATCGAAAAGAGCATCGCACCGCTGCGCAGTTTCGTTGCCGAGCCGATGCGATTCGGCCGGCTCTTCTTGGCGGGCGATGCTGCGCACATCGTGCCTCCCACCGGTGCCAAGGGCTTGAACCTTGCCGCGACCGATGTGGGCTACCTGGCGCAAGGCCTCGCGGAGTACTACCTCGAGGGCAGCGGATCGGGTCTGGACCAGTACTCGGCACGGTGCCTTGCGCGGGTCTGGAAAGCCGAACGCTTCTCTTGGTGGTTCACCTCACTGATGCATCGTTTCCCCGAGGCAGGCGAGTTCGGATCTCGGCTTCAACAGGCCGAGCTGACGTACCTGGCCGGATCCCGTTCGGCGTCCAGTGCGCTGGCAGAGAACTACGTCGGCCTGCCACTCTGACGCCCAGACAACCGATCGACCAATACAACATAAGGAGACAACACCGTGATATCGCAATCCTTGCGCGACAACTTCAGCTGTGCAGCCGCGTTGACGTTCTCGTTGGGCCTCGCCGCATGCGGCGGCGGAAGCGATGCGCCTGCTCCGGCCCCTGCACCCGCGCCCGCGCCGGCTCCCGCCCCGGCACCGACGAGCATCAGCGAGATCAAGCCCTGCTCCATGACGGGTGTGGGCGCAGCGGTGCTCAGTGCCGATGCGCCGACGACCATTCTCGATGCGGCGCCGGGAACCATCGGATCGGTGTCGTACTGCCTGGTCAAGGTGGTCGTCGCACCGGCGGTCAACATCTGGGTCACGCTGCCGATGGGCGGTGCGTGGAACGGGGATCTCCGGTCTCAGGGCGGGGGGGTG
>Ga0307508_10003657_pt1 | contig 15416 bp, 15 predicted proteins | sample 9_EM_MG_FD_203089 | JGI IMG/M metagenome (GOLD analysis project Ga0307508, IMG submission 203089) | Populus trichocarpa ectomycorrhiza microbial communities from riparian zone in the Pacific Northwest, United States - 9_EM | ecosystem: Host-associated > Plants > Roots > Unclassified | place...
GAGCGGGAAGGCCCTGCGGGTGACATTGTACATGAATGGTCGTGGGTGGTAGGAGAGACAAGAACATCCACTAAAGAAATCCCCAATTAGAGCCACGAGTTTATAATCATGGACAAGACAAGTTACTACCAGATGACCGGGGAATGTCTTAAACGAGATCAATACAACACTGAATCCAGACGCGTGCACAAGCTATGAATACTTGCACGCACCTGTCAATGAATCAGAAATTGAGAGCGCCGGTTGCAGTTGTGAATGTGGACATTGGCGATGCTCGGCTGCAAAGAGTGATCAGCGAAGACGGAAGAGGGGCAAACCAAATTCTTCGAGACCGGCTGTAGCTCGTCGCAACCGTGCGGCTTCTGCACGACGTTCTTTGCGCTCACTGTCAGTGAAGTGCCTCGCTGGAGGCATCGTCTGTATTAATTTGAGATGGGTGATCAGGTGCGTGGTCGGACATTTCCGAGTCCCGAGCCACCTACCATTTCGAGGCGGGGACTAGGCGCATGCCGGAACTAGTGCTAGAACTAGAAACCAAAATCACACGTTAGTATTTATTGGAGATGAGCACTGAATACAACGTAGAATACTTCCGAAATGATTAAGGGTGATTAGTGAGGTTGAACAAGTGGGCGGTAGATTGAGACGAAGGTCATGATTTAAGCGCCGTTAGGGTTACAGTCATCCACCGCTCAATGAACCACACCGTTCAATGAACCAAAAGACCTGAACACACAGACCTGTTGCAGCATCAATGTCCAACCTCAATATCTATGTAGCGTAGCCTCATGCCTGTCCGCACCCTCAATTTGAATTGAATCCACATAGATTTGACGATGCAATGGCACGTGTAAGACCCTAAGATTTGCCAAATTTGGCAACTGTTTACTCTCGGCCGCTCGCCAGCAGTGACAGGGGCTTATCTGTCTGCCTAAAGGCAATCAAAGCAGCATGTAACTATTCTACTACATAGAAAAATTGTTCATATCCCAGCATTGGTCAGATTGCATGCTGTAGCACGTTGGTGCCGGGGAAAGTTGGTTGAGCGGAGATGGAGAGTGGTGTTCAAGTGCATAAGTTGATCTGTGCTAAGTGAGCATACTTGTGATGTTGGGACACACCATATGGTCTTCAAAAGAGAGCCTCATGGCCGTGCTTGAGAGTTTGGTGGCACAGCGGATAGAGGGAGCCCAGACGGCATGAAATTTCACCAACTGTTGTCGGAACATCTTCAATAAGGCCCAAAGCTGGCTTATGCAAAGTACAATGGAGAGTAGGCATATCTAATATTACTTTAAAGGTCAGAAGCATCGTGGGAAGCTAATTTCCACCTGTAAAATACCAGTGGTTCATTGAGTGGTTGACGCAAATTTGACCCGTTTTAGTCGCTAACATAAAAGATCATGCAATTCTTCATGGATTGCCATGAAACTTTACAGGCTTGTAGTTAAGAACCTATTCTATTGATCTGCGTAAAAAAATCCGCCTTGGAATCGCCCTGGCAGCCCCAACAGTGCCGACTTGAAATTTGGTTCATTGGGCGGTTGATGACTGTATACCGAATACGGAAATGATCGTCCCTGAGGTCCTTGCAATCCAAATATCTGCAAAAAATTACCATTCAACAGCGGGATAAGTCCGAATAAAAACACGCGCGCACGTCCATCTATATCCGGTAATACCATGCATTGTGTCAGCAATTCGGCAATACTCTTCAGAGACAGATCTTGATCACCCAGGGGATAATAAAATTCTTTGGCACATTTCAATGCGTCCAAAAAGTCGAGAATATGCCGCTCAATCGTTCAGAGGAAGTCGCAATAGGCCGGCAGGGTTTCAAATTTGGTGTCGCGTGCGGCAGCTTTCTTGGCAGCACCACAGGCCCGCTTTGCCTCACAGCAATTGTTACAGGTAGCCATAGCATTCCCATTTCTCCCAGTGCTAGAATCCGGGTCAAATGTGTTGTGGCAAGTGCTGCAGGTGCGAGTGGCATCCATCAGTAGGCTAACCACCTGTGGTGGTGTACAAACAGTAACTAATAATACATGCGAACAGTTTGGGAGGCGCTTCAGCAGCTTGCACGTGCTTGAAGGCACGTGGGCTGAACTCAGCCGGTGGGCCCAACTGTAATAGGTCCCATTCAGCAGTAGAGACCCATTCAACGGTAATCGACTGTATACAACCCGAGTTTTCTGCGCGATGGATAGCCCAAAAACGGTCCGACTCTGTCGCGCGAAGTCGCCTGAACCGCCATTTATCGGACACCATTGCGTAGAGAACTCTTCTGCTAGCATGTTTATGACTTTGACGTGTTGTTTTTGACGCCTCTACCGACCCGGGAGATTTCGGACAAGTGCGTGGGGTGGCGGAAAAATAACAAAATGCGAATGGGGCAAGGATAACATAGACGCTGGCAGTCGCCTCATCTGTGCGAGCCAGCACTGGACCCCGGCATATCACGGGCCATGAAAAGGTGGTTGAAGGGTCATCAAGGTGGGACATTTGGGGTCCTCATACAAGCCGCTGGGTTCGTGCACACTCCAGAATTCAGTTTCTTCCGGGAAAAGGCAGGATTCCCACCGTGCTAGGCCCTACAGTGGAAGATGAGATGCTTTCTTCGCTGAGCTCAGATGATGACCGACTTGCAACGATCAGTGTTCCCGGAAGGGGAGCAATTCCGATAATAACTCTGGTGCTCCCTCGTTGAGTTGCCCACAAGGAACGTGCAAATTGGATTGCGTGTGATCATTTGCGTGCATTTCCTTGAGTGGTGAAGCCTTCAGTGTAGAACGAGGAGTCTGGTCGTCATCAATCATCGGATCAGCGGTGGATTTATTGAGCACCGGCGAGAAGTGACGGTGGAATGAAGATCGACGGGAAACATAGGTTGGGGAATTATAGAGAGGCCTGAGATTGGAAGATTGGGGTGCTTTCCGGTTACTCTTGTCCCCGATTCAGCGTTTCAAGGCAACACGAACTAAGTCGGCGCGGTCTTCAAAACAGCTCGCGGGGTGAGACGAACGCGGTGAGTATACTGAAGGGATGAATGCACACTGTCAGATGTTTTAGGCTGGCCCCATCGCAGAGGATGTTGGATCTTGCACAGTCTACGCACGTGTAGCTTACTGTAGCGAAAGAGTAATGCCATCAACAAACTTGCATTTTTTTCTTTCGACAACGATAAGAAAAAAAGCCTCCATGATCAAACTCCCTTGATGTTCGGTCAATAGATTCTGAAACGCTGGCGAGCTAAAGGCGGGTTTGAATCCGGCAGGTCCGAACGAGCAATTTGTGACAGATCGCACCGAGTGTCGCGTGAGAGGTCCGAGCGTGCGCACAGAGGCGCGGCGAATGCGATGGTTGTGGGTGGCGTGACAAAGGCTCTATTTCAAGAAGGTATTTTGTGCTGTCGATACCTCATTGTCAGCATGTGCTCCACAATGCCTCAAAGTGCTGCAGTATTGCGAATACGTGTGGCATGATGAAGACAAAAACCTCGCGTCGCATGAGAGCAATTACAATGTGGTGTTTCGCAAGTCCGCATGGTGCAAGGGGCAACTGCAGTGCAAAAACCTTCACCACTCAGCCTGCAAGCTAAGGCGTTTTCAATAACGTTGAATTTCAATGTGCGGATGTACCCGCTTACATTCAATTTTCACAATTCAAACGTGCATTCGAAAGTGAGATCGACACGCCAGCCAATTGGCATCCCGGGCAACTAATAAACATTTATTTATCTTCTTCCTCAGATTGCGAGCGCGCTCGTTCTCGCCATCGGCGAGAAACAATAAGAATCGTGAAGGAAACGAAGAGGAAATCTCGCTCTTAGATACTGTAACGGCCGAAAGCCCACTTTAGCTTCCGCTTCCGCAGACGCGTTAGGTCACACTGAGTCAAAAGTGGGTTGCTGTGACCCGATGACTATGACACATTCGATGATGTCAAGACAATTAATTGACATGTCATCTGCGCCACAACTGAAGCCGCTGGGGTACTGAATGGCGGAGGCTATAATGCACGGAAATGCATGCGCGTGGGAACACGTGAGACATAATCGCCGGCTCGGGTATTGGGTAAATGAGAGGCTGATACATGGAGAAGAATTCGAAGACAGCGAGGGGAAGAGTTACTTATTACAATACTGATACCAAGGCAGGACATGATGCGATATAAACCTTACAAGGAACGTTAACGCGGAAAATCAATAACAGTACCGGCAAGGAAAGAAGAAACTAAATATCAGAACCATACACAAGGACACCCAGTACCCGTTAATTCTGCGAGATTGTGAGTGTAACCGTTAGAAATATAGTGTAACGGATACTGTGACTAATAACTAATTGGTGCGACTTTGCACTGGAAAAGCTCTGCACTCCATGCATTCTACGCAGCACACGCAGAAATGGAGTACGGGCAAATCCGGAGGGATGCGGGGAACACAAACCAGGAATCAGGAGATATCGGATGACGGAAGACAAGAGGCAGTGGCCAGCACTCCAGGACCTGTTCGGGCTCGGGCGTACACCTGGCAGTTTGTGGTTTCGCGGAGAAGAAGTATTTCGCCGCTACCTGTGTATCAGCGCAATATTACTGTCAACAGAGCTCTTCCATGTGGGGCGGCAAAGAAGAAAGCTACCAAAATACGAGTGAGATGTGGATAAATAAATGTCAGCGAGCCCTCCAGTCGTTGTGCGAGCCAGCGCTGGGGTAGAAGTTATGGGCCACAAATGGTTGGTTCAACAAGTGATGATCATTGGGCCCAATGTTACCCCATTCAGACGATCCGCTAGACTCGCAGCGATCGCGGACATCCAAGGCTCGGAAAGGGTGGCGATCGGAGACATGAGGAGGAACTGAAATCAATATGAAGGTGAGGGGGTTCGATTTTTCGGCTAGGGCTCAGATAATGACCAACGTACAATGATTAAGTTCCCCTAAAGCGGGGGAGTAATTCTGGTGGTTACTCTGCACCCTCGACGAGTAGGCAGCGTAGTGATGGGGCGAACTAGATTGTGGCTGACCATTGCCGGCACCAGTGTTGTGACCGGTGCGGTCTGTGGCGTAAGCCTGGGGGGAGTGAATAATAACACGTGTCAAATCATGCTCATACGTCGAAACGATAGTGGGTTGGTCGAGTGTCAGTGGGGATTCCTGGTGAACAGTATGAGTAGTGGGAGCGGGAGCAACGTTAACGGCCATGGGCGGTGCGGAGGTCTGCGGATTATAGTAAGGCGTAAGATCAAAAAGTTGGCGATGATGGCGGTTCTTCCTGTCCGAAATCCAGCGTTTCAAGTCAGTGCGAATCGTCTTGGCAAGTTTTCTGCCCTAGTAGAGGCAAATCGAGGGTGAGATAAAATGTGATGAGTTCGCTGAAGGAATAAATGCTCGCCGCCGGACGTTCCAAGCCGCCGCCCTCACAGCGGATACGAAATTTTGCACAGTCTGAACACGGGTGGCTTGGCGAAGGGATAATACCAATGACGGGTTGGCATTTCTTCCTTCGCCAACGACAAGCAAAACAACCTTCAACCCCTGAACTCTTGCTCTGAGGTACGCGCTGACGAGGATTCGATGACATTTGGGGGTACAAGCTAGGTGCCATATGTCCGACTGCGTGATTCGTGACCGAGCGCATGGTGTATTGCGAGTCTAAAGCAGCCACAATCGATTATGGCGATAAAGGAGTTGGAGCAAATTGTTGGGAAGGAAGAGGGGGGGGGATGAAGGCTATAAGAGTTTCGCCGCCTCCCCCCTTCACCCCCTCCTCCCTCACGGAATTCTCGGAGCGTCCGTCTCTGCGCGTGTGTCACCGCCGTCACATTGATTTACCGGAAACACTCGGTGTTGTATTGCATTGCCATCCCGGAAATCCACGCATCAACTCAATGCGACGCTTAAATGCCTCGGTTGGTCACATGTTGTTGTTGACGTATGACGTAATCGAATGACGTAAGTCAGTTACTGAATTAGTTCAAAGTGACTGGACAGCTGCGCTTGCGATGCTCGACGAACGGAAATCCAATCCAGCGCAGCGTCAGTCACCCAAAACCTTGTTCTGTACTCGGCTTGAATGTTTTCTGTCCACAGGGACTCGTTCTGTGCCGGCGGATCAGCTACGGGACGATGCTTCCTCACCAGGATCTTGACTGAAGTAAAAATACCAGATTAATCGATTAGACTTGCCGCACGATAGGCGTGGCGCAATTGGAGTTGCATATATAGGTCCGCAAGAATCTGTCAACCATTCAGCAACATCATCAACGAACATGGCATATTTTGCCATTATCTCAACACACACTCTCAACAATATAGAGGGTTTGGCTAGCACGACACAAGCCAATCGCTTCTTTAGCGGGGCCCGAGCCTTGACAAAGAACCCCTATTGAACCTAGGCATACATTATCCCGACGTCCTCGTTGTCTTCTTCTCAATTAACCGAAGCTTCCCAATATAAATACACGTACGTCCTTGCAGCATAGCCGCGGTCCGAAAACCTACTGTACAAGATTGAACACCAGATAGAAACACAGAGATGATCATTAAAAGAGGACAAGCTTAGTTACACGACTTTGGAGGCTACGAACACAACGAAGATAAAAACCTAATATTAGCACAACATGACGCGAGCGTTGCAAAGGGGTATACGGAAAGGGGCAACGTCGCTAACAAAGAAAGAAGAGACACCGACGGAACGCGAAGGATCTGGGAAAAACAAAGGAGATGCGACACGAGGATAAATACTGATCAGCGCTTCGTCCAGTTGTGCGAGGCAGCATTGGAATCGAAGTGCAGCATATAGTCGCTCGCGAAGGGGTGGCTTAATGAGTAGTGATCATTCAAAGCAGCGTAGTCCTTTCGCATACGCCGCCAGACTTGTAACGATCGCAATTGCAGACACCCAAGGTTTCAAAACCGCAGTGATTGGAGGCGCGAAAAGAGACTGAAATTCACAGGAAGATGAGTTAGTTCTTGGCTGGCCTCAGGTGGTGATCAACTTACAATAATCAATATTCTCCCAAGCAGGAGAGCAATTCGGGTGGTAACCCTGGTGCTCCCCCGATGGGCTGCTATGGAGTGTGTAAAAATAGGGCAAACTGGATTGTGTCTGGCCATTGTCGGTGCCACCTTGACTGGTGGAGCCTTCGGCGTAGGACGAGTAAAATAGTACACGCGTCAGGTCATCCTCGACTGTCGTACCGATGATGGGTTCGTTGGGCGTTGGTGGGAGTGCTTCCGCTTCTTGAATGACATGAACAATTGGGGTGGGATTAGGATCGACGACCCAAGTTGCAGATGCTGGCGGCCCATAGTAAGGCGCGAGATCGAAGGGGTGATGCCGTTTCCAGTTCCTCTTGTCTGCAATCCAAAGTTTCAAAACAGCACAAACTGCCTTGGCGAGAGCTTTGCCCTAAGTGGAAGAGCTCGAGGGATGAGGGAGATTGTAGTGAGTGGGCAGAAGGAACAAACGCTCACCGGCGGGCGTTTCAGGCCCCTGCCATAACAGAGAATGTTGAACTTGGCGCAAGCTGCGCACGGGTTACTGGGGGAAGGGGCAATGCCCCCGACAGGCGTGCATTTTTTCCTCCGCCAACCACAAGCAAAACACCCCTTGCGCCTTGTCTCCGCCGCCGTAAACACGAGCTGATACATTTGCGGGCCGAAGGTGGGTTCGAACCCCGAAGCTTCGAATGGGTGATTTGCGACAGGTTGCATAGCGTGTTGCGGACTGAAGGCAGCTATGATCGATGACGGTGATAAATGAGCTGGAGCAGAACCTTTGGGAGGGAGGAAGGGGAGGGGTCACGGTAATGAGCCTTTAAAGACATCGTCTCCTCGTCGGAACTGTCGGAAATTCCGTATCCTTGTGATCTTCCGGAAACGTCCCTTGCTGTGCCGCCAAAGGTCAGAGGTCGGATCTTCCGCAAACCTATGCATCGATTCAATACGACGCAAAATTAATCCCTCGGAAAAATGCAATAAACTACGCGGGGATAGAGTTGATGACTTGATGCCGCCGCCTCGTGAGTACACTATGATGCAATGATTGGTTGGTCAGGTAGCACGTGTGAACCGGCTAAGGGTACAATCGAGTACCCGTAGGATGACTCCCGCAGGAACATTCAGTCTTGCACGCCGCCGGAGTGAGGCATAATGCAAGCGAGAGTGTAACGGTGGCGATTAGCACGTGTGTAACGTGCGACCGCTCGAACGTCGTCACAAATAGGATGCATGTATTCCTGGCGGGCTGGGGACACTTGGAAGGACCGTGATCCGGCTCTTGAGCGCTTCCTGAATAGACGCTCGACAGATTTTTTTGACTGTCACGCGTGACATGCGAGAGAACCAAAACGTCGGTGTTATCTCAGACTCTGGATGCTGCCCTGCGCTTTTCTCACATATTAAAGTTTATCTGTCCCATGTGCCGAGTTCTCAAATCCGCCTGCACTTCAGAGTCAGACCTCACTTGTCACTCGCTTTTCCCTAAATACCTTCATCGAGAAGGCCACCGACATTCTCGTCCCCGCTTGCGAGATTCAAATGGGTCGATATGCTTATACATGTACTGTACCCAACTACTTCGGACTTCCGTATGTGTTTTCTTGCCGTCAATCAAGTCGTGAACATCGAAGGCTTTGTACAGTCCACCGTAGTCATTCTAACACTTTTCAAGTGGACCGGTTCCATTAGACGTTTAGGTGTGTTCGCGATACATCGGCACGTCACCCCGCCGCTCTTTGTGCATATCCATAGTCACGGCGAACAACAGCGAGCAGGTTGGCACGCTTAGGATCAAAGCATCAATATAACGTCGAATGCTCATGAAGTAGCGGTGTCACAAGGCCGAGAGCTTTTTTACTTCACGAAATAGCGTTTTTAAAATTGCCCATCATTTTCGTGTTTTCTGCTTAGTCTTCTGAGCCGGGCTCCCACTGCCTCATTTATTTCAAAGTTGGTAGCGGAGTCCCTCAACCTAATTCGAGCATACTGGAACTCCCGCACATCAGGCTGACTTCCATTCCTGAAACCCTCCGAACAACCCGGTAGCGTCCGTTGATGTTGACATGAACCGTGTACCTGAACTTCCTTCGACATGATGTAACAAGGGCGCCAACGGTGCCCGACCCATGTCCATCAAGGGAAGGGAGCCTCATGTCGCGATGCTCCGTGGTGGCATAGCGGAGTTGCCCCCCCTTGCGCCATCTTACTGCTCACGGTAATGGGGGTCTCATCGAGTAGGGCCTTCGCAACAAGAATTTAGGGTTACGTTGCGCCATCGCATATCAACGAGATAATTGTATCTTCCACTCCTATGATCATACTTCGAGCTTCGGGGACGACGTCATTCAACTTTAGGCTCTTCGCCTCTTTCTATCTACCGTCGAAAGTTGCTAGTATCTCCGGTTTGGCTATGTCAAGCAACCACAAAAACGTGTTCATAATCCACCAGATTACGACGAGAGATGATGCACCTGCCCAGGTGTTCCATGGGATACTGCTGCATGTCATGGGCGTACGAGGCATACATATGCGCCCTCAGGTTCATAGATCGAGGCTGAACACCAAGGAAGGAAGCGCCGCGAATATTGTGGGACGGCAGCGGGGTAGGCGCGGTTTCGGAGCAGGCGGACGCTACATTCACGTGAGCACAACGTACTGAGGCCATAAAACTGCACGCTATCAGGATCACCGAGAAGTTGACAAGTCGTCCTCGCACACAACGATATCGATTAACGTGTAGGATCCGCCGATGACGAGGATGAGCAGGTACCGAAATGGATGAGTGGCACCCAGCGAGCAAAATATTCCTCGCCTTTAATATCCCGGAGATGAGCTACCGCATGATGCAGTGCATATGCAGCTCTTGCGCCATTTCCACCAGCGTGGAACATGAGGTATTCGTAAAACTTCTCCATAATAATCGGACCGTCAGAATCACGAATTGCCCACATCGTTGCAACAACACTCCCATATCCAGCCGACATCATGCCAGCAGCTAGGTGGACGGCGGCTTCCTCAGGCAAATTTGCATCCCCTGTCGCTGTCTGACAAGCCGTGAGAACAGCGAGTTCGGTGTGAGAAAAATGATGTCCCATGATCTCTGCGAGTGTAAGTCTGCCGTCAGGGAGTAGGAAACCGCTGTCAGTCGGGCTGGCGGTGTCCTGAATTGCATGACAAGCGGTATGTATCCAGTTGCATTCCTTCATATTATGTAGAACCGCAAGAACCGTCACCGCCTGCCTGTCTAATAGGGTGGTAGCAAGACGGCCAGTCGAGCTAGAGATTTTTTGTATAGCTCGGACTTCAACTTCTGTCCCCGGAAGCGGTGGGGAGCCAGGTGTCTCAGGCTGAGAAATTATAAGGAGGCGAGGGATAGCGCTTCCCCGTGCAGGATGACGGTTAGCATGCAGAAGTGCAGTAAGAGTAGGGGTATATGAGGAAACCACGTGATCAAATATCTTTGTTGGTCCTTTGCGTCATAAAGACCGGCGGCATGTATAGGGAGAAAGGTAAGAGGCCCAGTTAGGCACCATGTAATGTGGGGCAAATCACCGGCCACGGGATTTTGGAGCAACTATGTGCATTGTTAGCGCGCAAATGTGAGTAAGATAGGTAACCGACCTTGAGATGGCGCAATATGGGCTCCACTATGTGTACCCAGAGCTGCCCGAGAATATCTGGTATCTTTATCGATGGCATTTCCGTGTCATCATACGGAGCGCAAAACCGGGTGGTCTCGACCTCCGCCGCCAAGCACAACTGCAGCCTCATTTCACGCAATGCTGAAATTGAAAGCCCCGAGACCGGGATGTGCGAAACTTGCGATGAGTGCGGCAGTAGAACTAACGCATCGCAGCACGCCTTGTTGGCATTCACGACAACCACTGCCGGAAGTTGCGACACCGCATAAATATGCAGATTTCTTGGGTTTCAGGAAGTCACTGAAGTCGTGAAAGGTGCGGACGCGCTCTAAGATACGATCATACTCATCCACCAGGCGACGGTGAGCCTCTTTGGCCCTTTTCGATGACTGAGATGTGTCAGTGGTTGAAGGGGATAGATGATCACGTCCGCTGTGACTGCCGGTGGACTCCAGAGTGCGAGAAATCTTCTCCAACTCATCTGCATCATTTGGATGGTGCTGGCGCAGTGTATCGAGGGGAGTACGCAGCTGAAGCATCTGCCCCCATACAATTGATCGACCTTGCTCCAGCCATTCCAGAGCTAAATGGATTTCGCCGAGACGTATTGCAGCGGCGGCAGCATCTGTAACGGCATCGCCTATACCAGCAATGTCCTTGTACCGTTGTTCAAGGGTCTTGCTGAGCCAAAGAACGCGAGGAAGGAGGTCAATAAGCGCGGAATATGCACAGATGGTTTCGCCAGGCTGGAAAGAGGAGCAGAGAGCTGCCCAATTGCAGGCTGCTTTTAGGCGTATGGATGGGGGACCGAATGCGGACCCGGCAGATCGAGAATAAGCGCCGATGGCTTCGGCTGACCACCCCTCATTAGACTGGTCCTTGACACGGATATTGAAAGAGTTTCCGAGGTTGCTGAGGTATACAGCCTGATCAGGATGGTCACTGGGGGTGAGGTCAATGGCTCGCTGCTGAACTGCGAGAGCGTGCTGCCAATCAAGGAGTTCGCCCAGACGCTTGTACCGAGTCAGGAGTGAGGTCCCAAGGTTATTGAGATGTGAAGCATTGTCACGACTGAGGTTGAGCGCCTCCTGCTGAGCAATGATAGCCGCGTCTACATCAGCTAGTTCACCCTGACCCTCCGCCTGAGCACTGAGGGAGTTTCCGAGGGCGCTGAAGTATGTAGCCTTGTTAGGATGATCGTCGGCGGTGAGATCAACAGCCGCCCTCTGTGCCCGTACAGCCCCTTCAACATCAGACAATTCTCCTAGGTGCTCAAACCTAGTCAGGAATGAGATTCCGAGTGCATTGAGATACCTGGCTTTATTGGTATTATCGTCGTGGGTGAGACGCACAGCCATCTCTTGAGCCGCGATAGCTGCGTTAATATCAATAAGTTGACCCATATCCTCGAACCGAACCAGGAGTGAGATTCCGAGCCTGTTGAGATACCTCGGCTTGTCGGGATGACCATCAGGGCTGAGACATGTAGCACATTCCTGAGATTTAATTGCTGCTTCCCGATCGCTGCGTTCGCTCGAACGTTTGTAGCGAGTAAGGAATGACGTTCCGAGCTTGCTGAGATACCTAGGTTTATCGGGATGATGACCGGGAGTGAGGTCAACAGCTTGCTGATGCACCACAACCGCGCGATCCGCGTCGGTAGATGTACCCAGATGCATGATGAACCGACTATGTAACGAGTCTCCGAGGTTGCTGAGATATGCAGCTTTGTCGGCACTATCGGAGGGCGCGAGGTCAACCGCGTGCTGCTGAGTCGCAACAGCCATGTCCAAATAACTATGCTTATTCAAAATCGCGAACAGACAAAAAAGGGAGACTCCGAGGTAGCCGACATAGGCGGCCCTGTTGTTGAATATTTCTCGACTTTCGCCTGTCATTAGGTGTTTGAGATTATGGTCCTGTTTCGCGATATCGGTAAATGTTTCCAATACCGATCACCGCAAATTGTGACGAAAACAGTGCGTACCCAGGTCTCACCGACTATGTCAATGTTTAAATGCATCGGATCAATCCCCCGAATACTGCTGAGCACCCCCAGCCAAGTCCATGTGTACTGATTTGCGAAACATTCGGTGAGCTGCCACACTTCATCATCGAAGAGTGATCCGACGTCGATTTCAGCAGCCAGCGCGAGGTGCGATACCCAGTAGGCACAAGCATAGGCCAGATGAGGTGACATGCCATTCTGAGTGCAGGCAAATGGAACTCGGTCCTCGTACAACCCCCGGGGCTGGAGGTGTCGCAAATTGGAGTTCATGACGAGCAGGCACCGCTTCGCGATCCGCAGATGATGTGCCGCCCGATCAATGTAGAAGTCGCCGCTATTCTCACGTCGATAAGGATCAGATATAAAGTCAGGGAACGATTTGTGATGTATCCTGAAGGTCTGATCCTTTCCGCTAGGGGCGAGCAGTGAGTGTAAGTGTGAACACGTCCTGATGACATCAGTGGGATCTACGCTTAGGAACCTAGCCAAGTCGTTGCACGGAAGTGGATCCTGAAGAAGGGTAATGGTGCCTACAATAATTTGGAACCAATCGACCCAGGAACCGACGGGCTCGGGTCGGGCTGCACGAATGATCTGCATGTACATATCGTCTAGAAAGGTATGCCGGGAGCCTGAAAAGTCTCTCAGGGACAGATCCACAAGCAAGATGTCCAACTGCTTTGCAGGAGCCAGTTGCTTGTCATCCAGAATGAAAGCGGCGGCGGTGGATGCGATGATAAAAAGCTTTCCCGACATTTGAACAAGCGCATTCTTCTGCTCATCGGTTGGTTGCCAAGGCGGTGGTGGAAGCTCCGGCAACACTCGTTTCACTTCCTCCTCGGACAAACGGAAATCAAGATACCGCCGAATATCAACCTCGACGACCGACGGTTCAATGTCTTGTAGGCAAAACTGCTCATGGTTACGGTATTTATCAAGGGCGGTTCGGATGTGCCGCTCAGGACGAGCGGTGATGAATACTTTGAGCCGTCGCAATTGTGGAATTCCTCGCGCAAGGGTATCCAGCAGGTTTTGCGCACCACTTTCCTCGCACTCGTCTAGGGCATCGATGACCAGAAGAATGGGATCCCCTACAGCCAGCACCTGCTGCAATGGCTTTCGAAGAAGAGATGTGAACTGTCGATCAGGATCGCGTTCGGTAGCGCGGCGATCGTCCTCTAGTGCTCGATCGACCCGTCGGGCAAATTCTTGGTTGTATAAGGCTAATTGATAGGCAAGAGTTGGGAAGAATGATTTGGCAGTCTTTCTATCTTCCTCAGTCCTCGAGAAGAAGAAACTACCTCCAAGAACGCCCATCCCGTCTGCACGCTCGGCGATTGATTTCGCGAGGGTTGATTTTCCGATTCCGGCGACGCCATGTAGGATGTAGATGGATTCTCTCCCATTCTTACTGTTCATCCAATCCGTTATATTCCCGATGAGTTTGGCACGGGTGCCCTCGAAGCAGGACGCTCGGGAAGCCATCTCATATGAATCGTATGCCGCTGCGGCAACCGGATTGAGACGAGAAAGATTCCGGTTCTACTCCGAGTCAGCGAAAGATTCACGGGGGCGATTAAATGCGCGACGTGCCAAGTTTTCCCTGGAAGGCCGAGAGTCAGAGCTCAAGGGTGTCGAAGCATCTGTTTTGATGATGATGTGTGGAGGTTATCGACCCCTCCAAACCAAAGGGAATTAAACCGTGAAACTCACCTAAATAGCCTGTATGGGCGTCGAATCCGCCGGGAAATGGACGCGGCCCTTCGCCGGGATACCCTGGGATTTCGGAGGTGACGCAGAGCGTAGAGCCTTAGGGTGTGTCGTACAATGCATCAACGATAAGCACAATGACTAACTGAGATGCCCACGCAGGGAGGCAGAGTGGTTAAAATAATGCACAATCAGCCTTCGTAGCTCCTCAGCCTCCGACTTTGTATTCAGGATAACGAAAAGCCCTTGAAACCCTGTGATCTGGGCGTCAGCGCTGGGATGGGTGATGCGTATCGCGATATCTGAGGGTATGAGTTGTATAATGTCGCGCCTCATCAGGAAGTTGGGGCGATCAAGGCAGAGGCCGAGTTCGGCCGCGTTACTGTCGTAGAATGTGTCCACAGTCCAGCCTAGTCAGGGGAGAAAGCGATGAGCGCTGATATCGCGACGTAGGGCGAGTTGTAACACGAATCCTGCACGGACTTGACATAATAAATGCAGCTTCAGGATCTCGTTCCCCTATATAGTGCTTCACACACGCCTCCGAGGAGATGGGGCGCAATCTTGAGGACATGATCACCGAGAACGGAGACAAATTGCAATAGCAGGGCACAGTTAAACTTTAGGCCGAGAAGGGCCCAGCCCAAAGATTGATAAAGGCCGATGCTGTTCAAGCTCTTAGCCTTGCTGGGGGCCGGCGATGAAGCACCATATGCATCAGGTGAATCGTGGACAAGCTCAAATGATGAGTAAGCTACGGTCCGGCTATCCGGACAACAACACTCAACAACATCATGTTCCAATGTTCGTAAGGTTGGGAAAATGCGAAAGTTACCACTCTCGGCCAGCGCTTATAGCCGGTGACCCTGAGACTTTAGGGAAATTCTGCCATCGCACATCGCATTTAAAAGTTAAATGCAACAGATCTACAGTCGCAGATTTCCAAAAAATCCATCCTGTGAAGAGTTATTCAATTTGAATTCAGGAAAAAGTCATCTATTGAAATATGTTTATTTTTGCATTTTGCGCCGAAGTCATCTGGGGTCCCTAGCTATTTT
>Ga0307508_10003658_pt1 | contig 15415 bp, 15 predicted proteins | sample 9_EM_MG_FD_203089 | JGI IMG/M metagenome (GOLD analysis project Ga0307508, IMG submission 203089) | Populus trichocarpa ectomycorrhiza microbial communities from riparian zone in the Pacific Northwest, United States - 9_EM | ecosystem: Host-associated > Plants > Roots > Unclassified | place...
GGCCGCGACCCTGTTCGGGCCGAGGCTGGAGCGGGCCGCCCGGCGGACCGTGGCGGCCCGGGCGGCGTTCGCGACCGCCCTGGTGTCGTCGCTGTCCGCGGCCCGCACGGTGAAGCTGGCCGGGGCGACCAAGCCGGTCCTCGACCACCTGGCCCGGCTCGACGGCGTCCGCAGCGACCGCCAACGCCGGGAGATCTCGATCCAGGTCTGGGCCCGCTCGACACCGTCGATCGTCAGCGGCCTGCTGCCGATCGCGGCGTGGGCGCTCTACCTGAGCGGCCACCTGACCGCGGCGGCGACCCTGATCGCGGTGGCCACGCTCGGCGCGGCCCGGTGGTTCGCCTGGACGACGGCCTCACTCGTCTCGCAGCTGCCGTCGGCCCGGGTGTGGACGAAGCGCACGGTCGCGATGACCGGCACGGCGGAGTACTCGTCGTCGGTCCCCGGCGTCGACATCTCGGCCGGCACCGCGCCCGCGCCGCCGACCGCGCCGCGCAACCCGCTCGACCGGCTCGAGCTGCGCCACTTCAGCGCGGTCCACGAGAACGGCACGGTCGGCGCGCAGGACGTCGAGCTCACCGTCGACCGCGGCCAGCTGGTGCTGGTGGTCGGCCCGGTCGGCGCGGGCAAGTCGTCGCTGCTGCGGGCGCTGGCCGGCATCGTGCACCACACCGGCGACCTATGCTGGAACGGCCAGCCGGTGTGCGAGCCCGAGGTGTTCCTGCGGCCCAACCAGGTCGGCTACGTCGCCCAGCTCCCGCGGGTGCTGTCGGGCACGGTCGCCGACAATATCCAGCTCGGCCACGAGCTGGATGCGGCCGACGCGGTGTCGACGGCCCAGCTGGAGCACGACCTGGCGGCCGCCGGCGCCGGGCTGCAGCTGGTGATCGGCCACAAGGGCACCCGGCTGTCCGGCGGCCAGTTGCAGCGGCTCGCCCTGGCCCGGGCTCTGGCCCCGCGCACCGAGCTGCTGATCGCCGACGACGTCTCGTCCGCGCTGGACGTGACCACGGAGCTGGAGCTCTGGCGGGCGCTTCGCTCGCACGGCGTGACGGTGGTCGGCTCGACCTCGAAACGGGCGGCCCTCACCCAGGCCGACCACGTCGTCGTCCTGATCGGCGGCCGCGTCGAGGACCAGGGCCGGTGGGACGAGCTGGAGGACCGCTGGGGCCACCTGGCCGGCTGATCCCGGCCACGGGCCCCTGCCTGCTGACCGTGGTCGGCCCGGACCTGCTGAAACCCGGGCGGGCCGAGACCAGCCGAGCGGGCCGAGCCGGGTCGGCGGGCCGGGCGCGGCTGAGCGGAGGCTGAGAAAAGTGCGTGCCTCGCATCTTTGCGGGGCGCGCACCTTTTGCTAGGGTGGGAGCATGGGTCTTCGGGAACGCAAGAAGCAGGAGACCCGCAGCGCGCTGAGTTGGGCGGCGGTCCGGTTGATCGTCGAGCGCGGCTACGACAAGGTGCTGGTCGAGGACATCGCCACCGAAGCCGGTGTCTCACCCCGCACGTTCAACAACTACTACTCCAGCAAGGCCGAGGCCGTCGCGTCCCGCCATCTCGACCGGTTCCGACGGGTGGCCGACGACCTGCGGGCCCGGCCGGCGCACGAGCCGCTCTGGGAGGCCATCACCCACGCGATGGTCGCACAGACCACGCCCGGGCCGGAGGTCACCGCCCACCCGCAGCCCGACCGGGAGGCATGGGCGGCCGGGCTGCGACTGATGCTCGAGGCGCCGGCGATCCAGGCCGAGATATTGCGGGCGGCCGCCATCGCGGAGGAGTCGATCGCGGCCGCGGTCGCCGAGCGGACCGGCACCGATCCCGACACCGACATGTACCCGAGACTCGTCGCCGCGTCGGTGACGGCGGCGTTCAATGTGGCCAGCCAGCAGTTCACCCGTAGGACCGCGGGTTCGACCGACATCCGCGAGCTGCTCACCGACGCGATGCGCCAGGTCGCGGCCGGCCTCCCACCGCCCTGATCGGCGATCGCACACCCGACACGACGGCCTGCTCGGCTTGGTCGGAATTTCCCCAGGTGGCAACCTGGCCCAAATTATCGATTTCGTGTTACGCGGGGACGGTGGCGCGCGCCAGCCGCGCCCAATTCCGCTCCAGCCACCGATACGAATCGGCGGGCAGAGACGGACCATTTCGGCTTTCCGGAAAGCCTGAAACCCCGATTTGACCGAAATACGCGGAACCATTTCCCAATCTTGTTGAGGTCAGCCCACATATCGACCACACATCCACAAGGTCGCGCGACCAGCCGCCAACCCACGCCAATCTTGTCGAATACCGCCAGCATGTCGACCACACATCCACAAGGTCGCGCGACCGGGCACCAGCCCATGCCAATCTTGTCGAATACGGCCGGCATATCGACCACACATCCACAAGATCGCGAAACCAACTGCCGGCCCGGGCCAATCTTGTCGAATACCGCCGGCATATCGACCATTGATCCGCAAGGTCGTGCGTCGACGCTTTGTATTCAGGGACGATCTGCTGATTCCGAAAATACTGGTACGCGGATGGTGCGCCTGTCGGGCGGCCGGGATGCGTACGGGAAAGGGGTTGTCATGGTTTTTGACGTCGTTATTTCGGGGGCGGGGCCGAACGGGCTCATGCTCGCCTGCGAATTGGCGCTCGCCGGGGTGCGCCCGCTCGTGCTGGAGCAGCGAACCAGACCGTCCGAGGAGCAGCGGGCCAATGGGATGGTCGGGCAGGTCGTCATCCTGCTCGACCGGCGCGGGCTCTACGAGAGGATCAGCGAGAACGGTGCGCGGCCGCAGCCGGCGCCGGCCTTCATGTTCGCGGCGTTTCCTTTGCCGCTGCACGAATTGCCGCACAATCCGGTCTACGGGGTTCTGGTGCCGCAGCGCCGGATCGAGGCGATGCTCGCCGAGCGGGCGGAGGAGCTCGGCGTCGAAATTCGCGGCGGGCACACGCTGACGGGATTGGCGCAGACCGGCGACCTCGTGGTGATCGACGTCAATGGACCCGAGGGGCCATATCGCGTCGAGGCGCGCTATCTGGTCGGCGCGGACGGCGGCCACAGCGTGACCCGCAAACTGGCCGGAATCGACTTCCCGGGGGTGACCCGCGACGATACGGTGTCGCGCAGCGCGCACGTGACCGTGCCGCCCGAGATGATCGACGCGGCGAGCGGCGGGCTGCGGGCGCCGGGCTACGGGGTGATCCCGCCGTTCCTGCACCACCGGACCGAGCGGGGCCTGGTCGCCTACGCGCCGTTCCCCGACGGCCGGACGCTGATCAGCGTCAGCACGGCGGCGAGGCCCGAGCCGGCCGAACCGTTGACGATCGAGGAGGTGCGCGAGGCGCTGGCGTACGTGCTCGGGGTGGACGTCCCGCTCGGCCCGCCGGCCGGTCCCGGCCCGCACATGCTGCGCCGGCTGTCCGGCGGCAGCACGCGGCTCGCGGACCGCTACCGGCAGGGCCGGGTGCTGCTGGTCGGCGACGCCGCGCACGTGCACTCGGCGATCGGCGGCCCCGGGCTCAACCTGGGCCTGCAGGACGCGGCCAACCTGGGCTGGAAGCTCGCCGCGACGGTACGCGGGTGGGCGCCGGACGGCCTGCTGGACACGTACGAGTCGGAACGCCGCCCAGCCGGCGAGCGGGTCACCATGCACACGCAGGCACAGTCGGTCCTGATCGGACCCGGCCCGGCGGTGACGGCGCTGCGGACCCTCTTCGGCGAGTTGCTCCAGGAGCCCGCCGTGCTGCAGCGCATCGCCGATCTGATCGCCGGCGCCGACGTCCGCTACGACGCGGGCCCGCCACCGGTGGGACGGTTCGCGCCCGACCTCGGCCCGGCGACGCGCAGCGGCCGCCCGCTGCTCGTCGACAACACGGGCACGCTCGAGCCGGTGGTCGCGCCCTGGCGCGACCGCGTCGACCTGATCTCCGTGCCGCTGCCGGGGTCCACCGCGATGCTGGTGCGGCCCGACTGCTACGTCGCGTGGGCCTCGGAGTCGGCCGCGCCCGACCCCGAATCGCTGCGGCACGTGCTGGGGCGCTGGTTCGGCGCCGAGTTGGCGCGGCACTTGCCGTAGGCAGGCGCTTCAGACGGTACGGGCGCTCATGCTGTGCCTTCCTTAGGCATGCGCTTCTGGCCCTCGCCTGCGAGGCCGTCGCTCGGTGCGGCTGGGTGTCGCTCGGTGCAGGCGCTCATGCCAGCAGGGTCACCGCGAGCGAGTTGATCCGCGACGGGTCGGTCACCGCGTCGATCGCGGTGATCCGGCCGTCCGCCACCCGAAGCCGCAGCACGACCCGGACCTGCCCGTCGGACGCCACCGCGACGCCCAAGGCGCCGTCGACCAGCGCCGGGCGGGCCGCCTGCGCGCGCCCCGCGAAGAACTGCGCCACGGCCCGCGACCCGTGCCGCTCGCCGGCGCCGTCGACGCGCATCTCCACGTCCGGGTCGAGCAGGGTCAGCAGCGTCGCCATCTCGCCGCCGCGGGCCGCGTCGAGGAACGCGTCGACGATGCGACGCTCGGCGCCGTGGCCGGCCGGCGACGGAGTCTCGCGCACGCGCCGCCGGGCGCGACTGGCCATCTGCCGCGCCGCGTCCGGGCTGCGGCCGACGATCGGCGCGATCTCGTCGAACGGCACACCGAACATGTCGTGCAGCACGAACGCCAGCCGTTCGGTCGGCGTGAGCGTCTCCAGCACGACGAGCAGGGCGAGGCCGACCGAGTCGGCCAGCAGGACCTCCCCTTCGGGGTCGGCGCCGGGCGGGGCGGCCGGTTCGCTCGCGGTCGCGTCCCAGCCCGACTCCTTCCGGGACGTACGCGATCTGAGCATGTCCAGGCAGATGCGCCCGACGACCGTGGTCAGCCAGGCGTCGAGGTTGTCGACGCCGCCGGCGCCGGTCCGGCCCAGCCGCAGCCACGCCTCCTGCACCGCGTCGTCCGCCTCGGCGAGCGAGCCGAGCATCCGGTATGCCACCGCCCGCAGTCGGGTCCGGTTCTGTTCGAACCGCCCGGCCAGTTCGTCTCGCTCCCCCATGCCTAAAACCTTCGTTTCGTGATGCAAGCCACATTCGTCACATCGTTCCGGCTCGTTCCGTCATACCACCGACGAACGAAAACGGGCCGATGTGACGGCCCGGCGCCCAGTCGAAGGAGAAGGTCATGCAGGCACGGATGGAGAACCCCGCAGCGGTGCTACCCGACACCATGACGGCGATCAACAGCCTCTACAAGGCCGCGCACTCGGCCGGGGTGGACCCGGCGACGCTGGAGCTGGTTCACCTGCGGGCCAGCCAGATCAACGGGTGCGGCCCGTGCGTCGACGCGGGCGCCCGCGCCGCGAAGAAGAACGGCGAGACGGACGAGCGGCTGTTCGCCGTGGCCGCGTGGCGGGAAACGCCGTACTTCTCGGAGGCCGAGCGGGCCGCGCTGGCCCTCGCCGAGGCGGCGACCCGGCTCGCGGACCGGCCGGACCCGGTTCCCGACGAGGTCTGGGCCGAGGCCGCCAAGCAGTTCGACGAGAAGCAACTGGCCGGCATCGTCCTGTGGATCGCGACCACCAACTTCTTCAACCGGCTGAACGCGACCACCCGCCAGCCGGCGCCCCAGAACTGGGGCTGACCGTCCTCAGTTCACCTGGCTCTCCAGCTGCTTGAGGACGCTGGTCACGGTGTCGGCCGGGATGGCGAAGCCGACGCCGATGCTGCCGCTGTCGGTCTGGCTCGCCGTCGCGATCGCGACGTTGATCCCGACGACGTGGCCGGAGGTGTCGACCAGCGCGCCGCCGGAGTTGCCCTCGTTGATCGCGGCGTCGGTCTGGAACAGCCCGCTCAGCTTCTCGGAGCCGGTGTTGACGCTGCGGTCGAGCGCCGAGACGATGCCCGAGGTGACCGTGTTCTCCAGGCCGAGCGGCGCGCCGAAGGCCAGCACGGTGTCGCCGACCGCGACGCTGGCGTTGGTGGCGAAGGTGACCGGGGTCAGGCCCGTCAGCCCGGTCGCCTGTACCAGCGCCAGGTCGTGGGTCGTGTCGGTGGCGACGACCTTAGCCGGTACGGTCTTGCCCGACGACAGCCGCACGCTGACCGAGCCGTTGTTCGCGGAGATCACGTGGTTGTTGGTCAGGATGAGGCCGTTCGAGCCGACCACGACGCCGGAGCCGAGCGCCGACGACTGGGCGCTGTCGACCAGCACGGTCACGACGCTCGGCTGGACCTGCTTCACGACCGCGGCCAGGCTGGTGGCCTGGGTGGCGCCCGAACTGCTGACGACCGTGGCGATGGTCGAGGTCGAGGTCGAGGAGTTGTCCACCAAGTAGTCCTCGGCCAGCACGGCGCCGGCGGTGCCGCCGCCCGCGACGAGGGCGAGGATCGCGGCGCCGCCGGCGACCCGGCGCGGCCACCGGCGATCCCCGGTGGGCGGCTCGACGAACGGGGGCGGTGGCGGGAACGGCGGCGCGCCGTAGATATGGCCGCCCCCGCGGTACGTCTCGCCGGAGTAGTCGGGCCGGGTCATCAGGTCGGTCATGGAGACGCCTCGCTTCCGTGGCTGGTGAGTCCACGGTGGCTCGCTTGATTGTCGGCCAGCGGTGAGCCATCTGTGGGTTCGCTGTACACACGACGGATCGGAGGGCCGGGTTCACCCGAGCGGGTTCGGTCATCACCCGGGCGTGGGCGCGGCGATGGGGTTCCCGGTAAGAGGCGTTTAGGGTCGTCGCGTGTCTTTCGCCCGTATCGCTCGCTTCCCGGCCGGGTGGGTCGCCGCGGCCCTGCTCTGCACGCTTGCCGCGTGCGGAAGCGGCCCCCGGCAGACCACCACTGCCGTACAGCACGGTGCCGTGCCGCCGCCGGAGAACGTCGCGCCCGGCCTGATCGACCCGCCGCCGGTGCGCGCCCGCGGCGGCAGCGGGCTCGACCGGTTCGTGGCTGCGGTCCAGGAGAAGCTGCCCGGCGTCGCGCTGGACCGGCGCGACGAGGAAGTCGAGGAGCTCGGCCGGCAGGCGTGCGCCTCGCTCACCGCCGGGAAGAAAACCGCGACCGTGGCCGGTGAGCTGCGCGGCCTCGGCGTCGGCGACGCGGACGCGCACGAGTTGATCGCGGTGGCGAGGAAGACCGCCTGCCCGGCCTGAGTGGCACTCACGTATCGGCCGAAAGTCGCAGTCACGCACAGCAGGACGAGACCCAGGTCAGATGTCGGACACAGAATGCGCGCCGATGCTGGAGACATCCCCACCAGCAGGAGGTCAAGATGTCCGCTCGAGGAATGCTCAGCGTTGTCGGCACCGCCGTGGGCGGCCTGATCGGCTGGACCGACGCGCCGCCGCCGTCGGCCGACCCGGCAAGCGTGCGCCGCCTTCTGGAAGACCTCGGCATGTCGCGCGGCCGCCGCGACGAGGATGTCACCGACGCCGTGCGGTCCTTCCAGACCCGCGTCGGCCTGCGGGCCGACGGGGTCGCCGGCCCCCGGACGGTCCATCTCCTTGCCCGGTACGCGAAGGAGGCGCGCGAGCTGCGCCGCCTCGACCTCGCCGCCTGAGACCGGCTCGATAAAGTGGCGCGGTATGACGCAGAGTCTTGCCCCCACTGGCCACGACGATCTGATCACGTACTACGACGATGCGACCGGTGAACGCACCGGGCTGAGCGCCGCGGCGATCGGCGACCGGTCGGCGGCCACGGCGGCCCTGCTCACCGAGGGCTGCGGGCTCCGGGCCGGGTGCCAGGCCGCGGTGTTGCTGCCGCCGCACTGGCAGACTGCGGCCGTGCTGCTCGGCGCGTGGGCGGCCGGCGTCGAGGTGTCGTTCCGCGGCTGGTCGACAGCGGGACTGACGCCCGCCGGCGAGCCGCTCGACGTGACCTTCGTCGAACAGCGACGGATCGGCAACTGGCTCGACGACGTGCCCTCGGCGGCTCACCAGTTCGCGCTCCGCCTCGGCTCCGGTTCGCCGACCCCGCCCGGCTATGACGACTACGAGCAGGCCGTACGGCCCTGGCTCGGTTCGGCTCCCCCGCGCGACAGCGTCGGGGCGCAGGACCGGGCGACCGTCGACGGCACCACCTACGGGTCGTATGCGGCGGTGGCGGCCGGGATCGCCGAGACACACGGCATCGGCCGCGGCGATCGCGTGCTCCTCGACGCAGCCGCCTCCGAGCAGCCGCTGATGTGGCTGCTCGCCCCGCTCGCGGCCGGCGCGTCCATCGTGCTCTGTGCCAACCTGGACCGGGCCCGCCTCGACGATCGGGTCGCCGCCGAACGGGTGACCCGGGTCCTGGCCTGATCTTCGCCCGGCCCACGGCGGCCGGCGACCTCGTGTCGCCGCCCCCCGCGCAGACGGTTGGCGATCTCCGTTTAGGCTGCCCGCGATGGTGGTGCAGACCTGGGACGGTGCTATTCGGCGCGCGGCTATGTCCGGCTGGGCGGGCACGGCGCGCGACGATCTCGCCACGGCCGCCGCCCGGTACGACTGGCTGTGCGTCTTCGACGTCGTCCGGCAGCACCCGCACTTCGTGAACTCGTCCAGGCCGGACGCAACGTCCTGGTACGCGCCGCTGCACCGGGCCGCGTACGGCGGCGCCTCGACGGAGATCGCCAACCGGCTGATCGCCGCGGGCGCCTGGCGCGGGCTGCGCACGTCGTCCGGCGAGCGCCCGGTCGACGTGGCCCGCGAGCGCGGCCACGACCACCTGCTGGCGATTCTCGAGCCGCCCCGCCGGATCGCGGTGGCCCGGGCCGTGCTCGACGCCGTCCAGCGCGGGTTCCACGAGCTGATCCGCGAGCGGATGCGCGAGTTCGGCGTGGCGCACGAACTGCGGCTGCCCGAGCTGGAGGTCATGCTCGAGATGGCGAGGCCGGAGCTGTGGTTCCCGGTGCCCGGCATGTACGGCGGCTTCCACTGCCGTCTGGAGCCGCACGACGCCGGCGCCCGCCTGGTCACGGACAGCTGGTGCCGGGTCGTCGGCGGCTCCGAAGAGCACCACGAGATAACCGAGCGGGGCGTCCGCTCGGTCGCAGGCAAGGGCTGATCCCCGCGGGCGTCGCAGGTGACGCTCTCTGCCGGTCGGCGCGGGTGACGGCGCTGTCAGTCGTCGTAGGTGACGGTCACCTTCGCGGAGGTCGGGACGGACTGGCAGGTCAGGACGAAGCCGGCGGCCAGCTCTCCCGGCTCCAAGGCGAAGTTGCGCCGCATCGTCACCTCGCCCTCGACGACCCGCCCCCGGCACGTGCCGCACACCCCGCCCTTGCACGCGAACGGCAGGTCCGGGCGGGAACGCTGCGCCCCTTCGAGCACCGTGTCGCCCGCGGCCACGGTGACGGTCGTCGACCTACCGTCGAGCACGACCGTCACCTCGCTGCTCGGGCCGTTCGGCGCGCGCTCCTCGCGGACCAGCTCCGGCGGAGCCCCGTCGACCCAGAACAGCTCGCGGTGGATCCGCGCGGGCGCGACGCCGGCCTCGCCGAGCATCTCGGTCGCGTCGGTCACCATCCCGAACGGCCCGCACAGCCACCAGTGGTCCACGGCCGGCACGTCGATCAGCAGCGGCAGGAGGGCCCGCAGTTTCGCCGCGTCGAGCCGGCCGCTGAGCAGGTCGACCTCGCGCGCCTCGCGGGAGAGCAGGTGCACCAGCTCCAGCCCCGACGGGTGGCTGTCCTTCAGGTCGGCTAGCTCCTCGGCGAACATCACCGTGTCCGCGCGCCGGTTGCCGTACAGGATGCCGACCTGGACGCCCGGCTCGCGCAACAGGGACGCGGCGATCGAGAGCACCGGAGTGATCCCCGAGCCCGCCGCGATCATCACGTGCCTGCCGCCGGCCTCGAGGTCGGGCGTGAAGGTCCCCGACGGCGGCGCCACCTCGACCGCGTCGCCCACCCGCAGCTCGTTGACGAGCCAGCCGGAGACCAGCCCACCGGGAACCTCACGCACCCCGATCCGCGGGCGCGCGCCCGCCGGGGCGCAGATCGAATACGTCCGTCGCTCGTCGGCCGCATCGCCGGGCCGGCGCACGGTGAGCGATTGGCCCGGCCGGAAGGCGTACGCATCGGCCAGCTCGGCGGGCACGTCGAAGGTGACCGCCACCGCGTCGCGGCAGAGCCGCTCCACCGCCGCGACCCGCAGCGCACGGAACTCGCGCACCACCACGTCAGATCTCCTTCACGTGCTCGAACGGCTCCCGGCATGCGGGGCAGCGGCGCAGCTCCCGGCAGGCGGTGGCGCCGAACGCCGAGATCCGCTCGGTGTCCGCGCTGCCGCACCGCGGGCAGGCGACCGGCTCGGCACGGCCGCCGAGAACGAGCGGAACCGGACCGGCGAGGCGGCGCGAGGCGGCGCCGGGCGGCGCGATGCCGGCGGCTGCGAGTTTCGCCCGCCCCTCGTCCGAGATCCAGTCGGTGGTCCAGGCGGGCGTCAACACGGTACGCACGGCGGCCCGCGCGAACCCCGCCAACCGCAGGGCCGCGAGGATGTCGTCCCGGATCGCGCCCATGGCGGGGCAGCCCGAATACGTCGGCGTGATCGTCACGACCACCGCGCCGTCGGCCTCCCGCACCCCCCGCACGATGCCCAGGTCCCCCAGGGTCAGCATCGGCAGTTCCGGGTCCACCACCCTGGCCACCACCTCGGCCGCCGTCGTGACGGTCGCCGCGCTCACCAGACGCTCCCGGGCAGCGAACGCGCGAGTCCTTGCATCTCCGCGAGAATCTCGGCCAGCTCCGGCCCGTGCACCCCGCCACGGCCCAGCCTGTCAGCCCCGGCGACCCGCCCAGCCGCCGACTGTCCGGCCGGCTCACCCGCGAGACCCGACCCACCGGCGCCCCCGACCGGACTCTCTGCCGAACCAACCGACACGCCCGCGGGACCCAACCCGCCGGCGCCCCCGACTGGACCCGTCGGCGAAACGGGGGGCGGGGGGCGCAGCGTGGCGGTCCGCAGCACGTGGTCGAGGACCGCGTCGAACTCGGGGCGCAGCAGCGACGGATCAACGGCGAAGCCGGCTGCGGACAGGCGCAGCTCGACCTCGTGCGGGTGGAACAGCTCGCCGGTCAGCGGCGCGACGGCGTCGATCGCGGACTGCATGCGCTCGTGGGACAACTCGGTGCCGTCGCCGAGGCGGACGACCCACTGGGCCGCCCACTCCCGGTGGTAGGTGAGCTCCTTGACGCCCTTCGCGCCGATCGCCGCCAGCACCGGGTCGCGCGAGGCGGTCAGCCGGTCGAGCAGCGCGAGCCGCCAGGTCGCGAAGATCAGCAGCCGGGCCACCAGTCGCGCGAAGTCGCCGTCGGCCCGCTCGGCCAGGCGGACGTTGCGGAACTCGTCCGGGTCGCGCAGATAGGCCAGCGCGTCCTCGCCGCGGCCGGCGCCCTCGACCTCGCCGGCCCGGGCCAGCAGAAGCCGGGCCTGGCCGAGCAGGTCGAGGCCGAGGTTGGCGATCGCGAGCTCGTCCTCCAGCTCGGGCGCCCGGGTCACCCACTGCTGCAGCCGGTGCGACATGATCAGCGCGTCGTCGCCGAGCATGAGGCAGTACAGAACGAGGTCGTCGCGGTCGACGTCCGGCGGCAGGTCGGTGGACACCCCGGCGAGCGGGTCGGCGAAGCCGGTTCCGTACGCCCAGCGGGCGTCGTCGTCGTGGTCGATGAGCGCCTCGTAGGCGTCGTCGGCGGCTGCATTGTCGAAGGACATAGGTGTGTTGCCGCCTCAGATGTGCGGGACGGAGTCGGGGATGGCGTAGTAGGTCGGGTGCCGGTAGGCCTTGTCGCCGCTGGGCGCGAAGAACGCCTCCTTGTCCTCGGGCGTGGAGGAGGCGACGTCGTCGGAGCGCACCACCCAGATGCTCACGCCCTCGTTTCGCCGCGTGTAGAGATCGCGGGCGTGGTGCAGCGCCATCTCGTGATCGGCGGCGCGCAGCGACCCGACGTGCACGTGGTTGAGCCCGCGCTTGGCCCGGACGAACACCTCGAACAGCGGCCACTCGTGCTTGACCTCGTCGCTCACGGTCGAGCTCCCCTCCGCTTGCCGGCGTATGCGGCGGCGGCCTCGCGCACCCACGCCCCGTCCTCGTCGGCGCGGCGACGGTGGGCGATACGCTCGGCGTTCATCGGGCCGCCACCGGAGATCACCTGCTTGAACTCGGTCCAGTCGATCTCGCCGAAGTCGTGGTGCTCCCGCTGCGCGTTCCACTTCAGCTCGGGATCGGGCAGCGTGACGCCCAACGCCTCGGCCTGCGGCACGCTCATGTCGACGAACCGCTGCCGCAACTCGTCGTTGCTGTGCCGCTTGATCTTCCAGGCCATCGACTGGGCGCTGTTGGGCGAGTCGGCGTCGGGCGGCCCGAACATCATCAGCGACGGCCACCACCAGCGGTCCACCGCGTCCTGCACCATGGCCCGTTGTTCGGGCGTGCCCCGCATCATGGTCATCAACAGCTCATAGCCCTGCCGCTGGTGGAAGGACTCCTCCTTGCAGATGCGGATCATCGCCCTCGCGTACGGCCCGTAGGAGCTGCGGCAGAGCGGCACCTGGTTGCAGATGGCCGCGCCGTCGACCAGCCACCCGATGACGCCGACGTCGGCGAAGGTCAGCGTCGGGTAGTTGAAGATCGACGAATATTTCTGCCGGCCCTCGATCAGGCGTCGGGTGAGGTCACCCCGGTCGGCCCCGAGTGTCTCGGCCGCCGAATAGAGGTAGAGCCCGTGGCCCGCCTCGTCCTGCACCTTGGCGAGCAGGATCGCCTTGCGTCGCAGCGACGGCGCCCGGGTGATCCACGCGCCCTCGGGCTGCATCCCGATGATCTCGGAGTGCGCGTGCTGGGCGACCTGGCGGATCATCGTCTTGCGATAGCCGTCCGGCATCCAGTCGCGCGGCTCGACCCGCTGGTCGCGCGCGATCGTCTCGGCGAACGTGCGTTCGCCGGCCACCACGTCGGTCATCGTGCCTCCCAGCTGAAGAAGCCCTGCCCGGTCTTGCGGCCCAGCTCGCCGCGGGCCACCTTGTCGCGCAGCAGCCGGGGCGGCGCGAACCGGTCGCCCAGCTCGCGCTGCAGGTGCTCGGCGATCGCGAGCCGCACGTCGAGGCCGACGAGGTCGGTCGAGCGTAGCGGGCCCATCGGATGGCGATAGCCGAGCTCCATGGCACGGTCGATCGACGCCGCGTCGGCCACGCCCTCCTCGAGCATGCGGATGGCCTCGAGCCCGAGCAGCACGCCGAGCCGGCTGGTCGCGAAGCCCGGCGAGTCGCGGACCACGACCTCCGTCTTACCCAGCCCGGCGACCCACGACCGGGCCGCGGCCAGCGCGGCCTCACCGGTCCGCGGCCCGACGATCACCTCGACCAGCTCGCTGGCCGGCACCGGGTTGAAGAAGTGCAGGCCGAGGAAGCGCTCCGGCCGCCGCAGGCCGTCGGCCAGCCCGGCGATCGACAGGGAGCTCGTGTTGCTGGCCAGCAGGGTCCGGTCGCCGACCGCGGCCTCGGCCCCGGCCAGCACGTCGAGCTTGAGGACGGCGTCCTCCGGCACCGCCTCGATCACCAGGTCGGCGCCGGTCGGCAGGCCGGCCACGTCGTCGATCAGGACGAGCCGGTCGAGCACGTCGTCGGTCGACTCGGCCAGCCGGCCGCGCTCCGCGGCCCGCAGCAACCCCATCGCGACCCGGTCGCGGGAGGCGACGGCGGCCGCCCTGTCCTGCTCGACCAGGCACACCACGGCGCCTGCGACGGCGAAGACCTGCGCGATGCCGGCGCCCATCCGCCCGCCGCCGACGACCCCCACGGTCTTCGGCACGGAGGGCGTCAGGGCGGAGGCCTCGCTCACGAGCCGCCTCCCGCCCGCGGGCCGCACACGGCCGGAGGCGTCACGGGAGCTCCCCCGGCACGGCCAGGCCCCGCCCGGGGTCCGGCCGGAAGCGACTCAGGCATCGGCCTGCGCCTCGGCCGGGACGTGATGGCGCGACTGGAGGGTGAAGAAGCGGCCGGTGACGAAGTAGTCGTCGGTCAGCGAGGCGGTCGCGGCCGGGTTGGCGCCGGTGCCGTGCAGGTCGCTGAAGGCCGCGGTCTGGTTGACGAACACGCCGCCGGTCAGGTTTTCCGACAGGTGCACGCCGGCGTCGAGCGCGGCCTGCCTGGCAGCCTCGATCACCTCGGACGCGCGGGAGTAGACGGCGGCCGTGAGCGCGCCGTGCGCCCGCACCGTCTCGACGAAGATCTGCAGGCTGTGCGCGGTGGAGTCGGTAGCGATCAGGAACGAGACCGGGCCGAACCACTCCCGGGTGTAGACCTTGTCGTCGGCCGCGTCGATCCGCACCACGACCGGGGTGCGGATGGTGGCGGCCGGGAACTGCTCGTCGGTGATCTCGGTCGACGGGTGGACGACGGTCGCCGCCGTGCCCGCCTCGGCCAGCCGACCCAGCACCGCGTCGTTGACGATCGCGCCGAGCGTCCCGGCCGCCCTTTTCGGGTCGCCGAGCAGCTTGTCGAGGGCCGCGGCGAGGTCGGCGCCGAACTCCTCGACGCTGCGGTGGCCGGCGTCGGTCTCGATGCCGGCCTGCGGGATCAGGATGTTCTGCGGGGTCGTGCACATCTGGCCGCTGTAGAGCGAGAGCGAGAACGCCAGGTTGCGCAGCATGCCCCGGTAGTCGTCGGTGGAGTCGACGACGACGGTGTTGAGGCCGGATTTCTCGGTGTAGACCACGGCCTGGCGTGCGTTGGCCTCCAGCCAGTTGCCGAACTCGCTCGAGCCGGTGAAGTCGACGATCCGCACGTCGGGGTGGGTGGCGAGGGTGGCGGCGATGCCGTCGCCCGGCTCCTCGACGGCTAGCGTGACCACGTCGGGGCTCTGGCCGGCCTCGGCCAGCACCTCGCGGCAGACCTGCACGGTGATGGCCAACGGCAGCACGGCGCCGGGGTGCGGCTTGACGATGACCGGGTTGCCGGTGACCAGGCTGGCGAACAGGCCCGGGTAGCTGTTCCACGTCGGGAAGGTCGTGCAGCCGATGACCAGGCTCACGCCGCGGCCCACCACGGTGCTCGTCTTCGCCAGCCGCAGCGGGTCGCCGCCGCGCTGCGGCTTGGCCCACTCGGCGCCGGCGGGCATCCGGGTCGCCGCGGCCAGCGCGTAGGCCACCGCCTCGAGCGCGCGGTCCTGCGCGTGGGCCCCGCCGGCCTGGAACGCCATGACGAAGGCCTGGCCGGTCGTGTGCTGCACCGCGTGGGCGAGCTCGAAGCTCCGCGCGTTGATCCGCTTGATGATCTCGACGGCGATGCCGGCGCGGCCGCGCGGCCCCACGGCGCGCCAGGCGGGGGTCGCGGCACGCGCGGCCGCGACCAGGGCGAGCGGGTCGGCCCGCGGATAGCTCACGCCGAGCGCAAGACCGTAGGGCGACCGCTCGGTCGCGACCGTGCCGGAGGCGCCCGGCACGTCGATCGGGAAGGGGTTGCCCAGCAG
>Ga0307508_10003659_pt1 | contig 15412 bp, 13 predicted proteins | sample 9_EM_MG_FD_203089 | JGI IMG/M metagenome (GOLD analysis project Ga0307508, IMG submission 203089) | Populus trichocarpa ectomycorrhiza microbial communities from riparian zone in the Pacific Northwest, United States - 9_EM | ecosystem: Host-associated > Plants > Roots > Unclassified | place...
TTAGTGCATGTTGGAGCTCGGAGGCGGTGGTGGTAAAGAGGAAAGAAAGCAAAGAACTGTAACTCATAACTTGGACTCCGACGACAAGGGCATTGGGTTGCTCACGTGTTGTTTGACGGTACGATCAGATAGCGTGCAGCCAACGCAGCAGAAAAGAGGTAGTATTGGGGTAATGGGTACAACGGTTACCGGTAGGGATGAGAATCAATTTTTGTTCCGTCAACCAATTGAACAACTTGGCCTGATTTGGATCAATAACGCTGAATGGTCTAAAATTTGCTCATTGTGGTTCAGTTTGGATTTCCCCTGTTTTCACTGGGACGTTGAACGTTGAACGGTTACGTGACGAAGATTTGAAATATGGGTCATGTGATCTTTTCGCACGAAATGCGACGTTGAGTGACTCGTTTTGTAATGTGGCTGTAATACATGTAACTTGTAAGGTGTCTGCAATTCTTAATGCATTGTATGGTAGCCACATGGCCTGCTGCCCTATATGTAATTCATCCAGCAGAATTGTCAGATAATGTATGATACCTGCAGGAATTATTTTACCATACATCTCACCTACGAGAATTACCAGTACATTACATGGTAACTGCATGAATTCTTTTACTGTACATTCTGTCTACCAGGACTACAGAATCTTACAAGTCCTGTGCAGGATCTGGAATAAAATACATGATTACTGCAATTACTGTATTCCAAATACATTCTGTGTACAAGGTGCCAAATTCTTAAAGAATCTTTATTCTCAAGTACGGGAATAATATAAATGAATACAAAGTAAATACAGGTCAGGTTTTTGGGATTGTATTACCAAACCGGGATTGTTTTGCCTGCAAGGCAATACATTCGCATACATGCGACGGTCACTTTTGGTGATTTGAGCAAACCCCACGAAACTGGGTTTGCGACCTGCTCATCGTCTGGAGGGGATTGGGAAGGGCCCGAGAGGGGAGTCACGAAAGATATTACAAGAGTGAGCGAAAAAAAAATCGACCCCCGGTACCCCCCAAGTTGGGAACAAAACCGCGTCACGCCGAAACAAAATTGGAGGAAATCCTCCCTATCACGTCCAAACTGATGCGAAGAGTGTGAGGGAAAGGTGTTTTTAGAAAAGAGGCGCACCTTGTTGTCTCCGTCATCGTGGCGTGGGCTCGTCGCGTGTTCGTTGATCGTGTCGTGTCGACATGTTGTGGTCAAGTTGTGGTGGTTGCCAAAGGTCGAAAACCCGAAAGTAGTTGGGTGCAGTGGACGTCAATGGTTGCCTCTCGCCGCCAGAACCCACACAAGAGGGTTCGGACACGATGAGCACCTCCCTTCATGATCATCATCCAACGCTGGCCATTGGATGATGGAGGATGTTGCAATATTCTGGCGAATGAACGGGGAATTTTATTTTATTTTTGTCTTTATTTTATTTAAAAACTTGCGACTTGCCGTGCCAAGCAACGGCCCTCAGTATCAAGGACGTCTGCCAAATTGTATTGTAAGAGGGGATTAACAAATACTAGGAAGCAGGGCATCCTGGCTGATAGTGGGAAATAAAACAATCCAAACGGTATTTATTCCATGCTTAGATACTGCGCTGTCCGATGCAATTCAGTAAGAGCGGTTCTATGTCGGTCGGTCAACTCACTTCGACTGATGTCCACTGTACAATAATTTCTTTGATACGGGTTTGCAATGACGCTTTGCACAAGTCGCAATCGAGCTCTTCTAGGAGGGGTTGGAGAGCCGATTGAAGATGGTACGTTGAGAAGTCTACCAACACCAATTTGCCAGCGGTGTTACAGAGTCCAGACAATAAGATAGTAGGACATACCAAGCCTCGAATCCCAGACTATGTACGCACTAGCAAGGGCCCAAGCTCTCGTCAACTTTCTCTGTTCCTGGAAGCTGCACCGACAAGTCGGCGAGTGAGGGTTCGGAGGAGACAGGAGTATTGTCTTCAAGGCAGAAAGCCGGGAAAGATGGAGATCCATGAGCTTTTTGAGATAAATTGCCCCCATCCGTTCGGCTTGAGCCTCAGTAATGTTGCGCAAAGGATAGGAAAGAAGATGTGAGGATGTGGCCATTGCTAGATCATGCAGCTTATGGTGGGCAGCGAGGGTGTACACATCCATGGGTTGCAGTGGTGCAACAGAGAGAAGAAGCGTATACAGTGGGGATCCCGGAACGATGTACTCGCAGGGTACAATGGAATATCGAGGCATGCAATCAACCGCATTCTGGAGCACCTCGAAAGAAGGTGAATGTGATGCCGGAGATGTTCCATAAAGTAAGTGAAGAATTACATTGAACTCTGCAGATTGTACATCCACCGGAACGGGGGCCCAAGTATGTCGAAATTTGGGGTCGCTGAGACAACTTCCAAGGAACTCCCTGAAAGCGTTCCGACACGTCTTCAGGGCAACCGCCGAGTTGACATAGAATAGGACCCCCTCGGTAGACACAAAGACGGTGTCCACGGCTGGTAAATGAGGATGAGCATTTGGGTGAAAGGCTGTCGACATTGAAATGGAAACAGTGGCCAGTTCGGAGTCCTGGTCCTCGTCTGCAGTTGGTTCGTGGAACGGCGGCTGAGACTCTGGGTAAAAAGCTTCGCTGAAAGGCTGCGAATTGACCAGATGGATAAAATGGCTTTCAGGAGCCTGAACCGATACCTGGTGGTCGTGAACAAAAGGCGGATTACCATACTGTCAATGAAAATTGAGATTTGTGAGGAGCCTCTCACTGGGTCCTCTGATCCCTTACCTGGGTTGGAATTGGGGGCCTATATGTGTGCAACTCATCGAAAGGGTGATTAACTTCTGCGTGTATCTCTTGACAATGATAGGCAGGATACAGCGCTATAGAAGTCACAGACATTTTAGCGAAGTATTATTGAGATGGAATGGCTTCGGGGAAGAGTTATACTGCTAGGTTATGCATGGAGTGTATTGAAGGAATCCCTGATGGGAGGCCCGGCGAAATGTCCAGCCCTGGTAGCCAACATCAACCATGTATGATGTCCGAAAGCCAATTGCGGGAACCCATAGTTTGGCGGAGAATGCGGGGCTTTCCCAGGCCGTCATCGCATGAGAAATATGTTAGTCGTTACTGGAGGTTTTCCGTCTGGTTTTGGGGCCCTGAGGGTCGGCCGGGCCCGGGGTTTTCGAACTCTGAGTGTAGCAATGGAAAAGAGCAAAATAAATGGGTGTCGTAACCAAAGATCCTTTTGGAAGGATTTCTTTTGAGAAATTACAGAAGGTTCTTCATTATGTTCCTTTGGTGCCATAAGGCAGCCCCCAGTTCTCATATTTTGGCCAACCTACACTGTCTTTTCAATCAAGATCTTCTTCATATTTCCCAAAGCGTGCAGTATACCGCAGCATCAAATCTGATGCGTCATGTAAACATTGGCCATGAGCAAGTCCGTAGTCGATTCTTATCACTCGATTCGGATCGCTGGTTCCCGCACCTTTGACATTGGGGAAAGGCAGAAACAGAGCGGCTTTAGATGTTGCTGTCTGAATTGTACCATAGCCCCTCCTGTTCGCATGCATCCTTACCCGGGCTGTAGCCTGAGAATAATTGCTATCGGTCACTTGGCAACCACAAAGGTACAGAATAATTCCGAGTCTGGCCTCAGTACAATAATGGCGATTATTTTGACTTGCAATTATAGAGAATTATCTTCATGCCTTCTAATGAATTCTGTATTCTATAGGGTTATAATAGGGACGTACAAAGATGGCCTCAGTATGGTTGCAGAAAAAAGTCGGTGGTACATGAAAGTATTACGAAATCCAAAATTGCCCTCTTCTGTGCTACCGGTGGAGATGGTTGGCTGGATAAATTTAGGGGACCCGTTGGTGCAACGCTGGAGTTCGGATTCTGCAGTCGTTCCTGTGGCATGGCTGAGCGGAGAATGCCAGTGGAGGAGGGGATCGGTGCTGGGGTCGCGCACTAGAAGTGACGAAACATTACCTAGGTATATATGACCTTGCAATAAATAAAATTTTGATTTAGGAATGTAAGGTAGTTTACAAACCTTGTATATGCCTAGTATTTGAGCTACGGAAATGACATTAGGGTTGTATTTTGATGCCAGAAAGGTTTCAACATACCATGAATTTTCAATGGAATATATGGATGTAATTCTTGTAGCAGTCCTGTATTTCACTTGAGTTCTGGTATAGACACTGTAAGCTATAATAATTCTTACCATTACCATGTATTTTAACAACAATTCTTGCACAGTGAGGATGGTAGGCTTCATGTATTCAGATATAGAAATTGCATGCAGATTACATATGTCCAGCAAATCTGGTACAAACACATATGAAGGCATCGATATATACATTTGTATGAGAGTACTACAGCTCTGTATAGCCGAGCGCTTCCATATCTGGGTCTCCAGCTCCTCCATCGTCTTCTGGCCCCTTCCTCATCACTCTGTGCTGCATTCCCATCACGACAAGGTTAGAATCGGTCGCGCAGCCGCATGCACGTTTGCGATGGGCGCCGAGGCCCGATGGCTATGCAGACATAATGAGGGAGATTGATGCCGGACGGAGATGAGAGAGTTTCTGTGAGTGATGTCAGTCCATCTGCGATTCCGTGCCCGTTGATTCGCTGAAGCGACTGGCAAGACCTAAAGTGACGCGGCATCGCAAAGCTTTACCCCTAGCTCAAGTTTATTCTTCATACCATGACCAATAACTGGTCTATCTACCAAGTAATTATTTTGCGCATACACTCACTTCTAGTCTACAGCCTGTGACCCCTGGATTATGGATATGCACCTACTATCTTGTTGCCCATATCTGGCAATTTATTCGAGCCCTCGATTACAGTCCTCAGTCGAATACATGGAATTACATGATGTGACCAGAATAGCAACAGCTGCAAGGTTGGTAGGGAATATAATGTTATACAAACATAAGTAAGGTAATGTAATTTCTCGTCACTTTTCATGATGAATTACAAGAAATACCCTCGGGAAATACTGTCAGCTTACCCAATTCCAGCCAGTCGTAGAACTTCTCGGCGTTACCTGTGGTGGGTCAGGAAACAGGTCCCTTTAGAAACCGCATTCTCGGGACACCGAGAAAGAAACGAAAATCGAGAGATTTTACGGCTTCTTGGGTACAAAACCCACACCGAGGCAGGCAGAGCATATGCGATCTTCCCACCCATCCTTTGCAAGGATGACGATCCCCCCAGGCCGTCCAAACGATTCTTGAACGACGTACTCTTCAGGGTAATCTCTTTATTTTCAATAAAAGTTCAAATTTTACTATATGATAGATTGCTCGGCGCAATATTCGGAAAATCCGCCATTTCTTCAGTAACAGGCGCCGTCGGTCGTTCCGCCAGCATGTATATGCGTGATGATAAGCAGAAACCACGATTGGGCTGATTGCCTAGGTAGCGATGATGGTATTGTCACAATTTCCATCTAATATGACTGATTTCCTGATTTTGTATTAGACTCATTACGTTCTCTCGAAGGACGTTGTTTTTTATCAGGGTGGCATAGGCAAGAGTACAAAAATCACATATTACAGTGACTACGAACGAGTATTACAAACACTGGCTCCTACAAATGAGATCCGACATACTGACCAAGTCATCAAATCTCCCCGTAAGAATTCTGCCCGGAGGTCACCTCGAGTCCGACCAGGATCACCCTCTCCTTGCAAGTCTCGTCAAAGGAGACCAATGGCAGCTGTCGAATTATCGTCAGAATCGGAATCAGACAGTTCGTTGCTCACGGGAGTTCCTTCGGGACTCAAAAGCAAAACGTCTGCGATGCAATTGATTTCACATCTTCAAATGTAGCAAAAAATTTGAAAACCTGCTGAGGGTGTCACGATATTCAATCGCTGGGTCAAATCCAAGGAAATAGTATTAGTAAGCAAAATTCTGGAAGAAGCGTGACGTGACTCGAGACATCACACACCTACAGCTCCCGACGCCGCAACCGTCAGCCCTTCACTTCTGCGTAAAGTAGGAGTTTAACGCGTAATTTCAATTTATTGCAGATCTATTATCCGAATCGTCCGGCAATTTTTTAGGTGAACATTGACCGGTGGTATTTGGAAATTTACATGTTAGAGACCAAACCGAGGGCTGACAAGAAGCTCACCAAGAGCCAGCTTATGCGATTGTGCCATTCATTTCGTTACCTCGAAAGCATGTGATTTCAGCGGGATACATTGTGCTAAATTCTCTCGAGTTTTGCATTTGGCTGTAATCGAGCCTATTGAGGTGACCCTGTTGCAGAATGGGGTTCTCGGCACCTAACTTGAAACGAAAAAAGGCACAGCTGGAAAGCTGCATGCGGCGGCATGCCTCGCTGCAACAATTCTTACAAGGCTGTTCAAAGCCTTCAGAACCAGCCAGTTTGCCTCTCATTAAATAAATGAATTCAATAGCTACGTGAGATCAATTATATCAGAAGAAATGGATGGTTTGTCCCCTTTTCGCAACTGTGGATTTTTCTTCGTTGACGACTCGGAATGACGTGATGTCATGGCCCCTTCCCTCGTACGCAGTAATGTAGGTCCATCCGGGTCCTCTGATGAGATCTCGATGATTTCTATGGACGTCTTGGTAATTGGCTTGGAAGGAGACGGTGAAACCGTTTGAGCCCGGGCGGTTTTGTCTGTAAATCGTCTCCGAGGTGATTTTTTGATACAGTCATTCAGATCTGAATCTGAGGGAGAACCAATTCCCTGTCGTGTCTTCCTTTTAGTAGGGGAAAAAGGCACTATACTATCGGCGTCGCGAGATGGTTGTAGGGGTGGTGTTTTCGTAGTATTAGACGGGCGTGATACTGAAAAGAATGATTTAATCCCGCCTTGGATAGTGGTAGTGGATGTCTGTTTCTTAGCCTTCGTGAGATCCCTAATTCCGAGTCGAGCCCGAGGCTCAGCTGAGGTAATATTGTAAACAGGATGTTTGTTGGTTCCTTCGAGTGAACCTTCAGTCATACTGTTAGGGGTATTGCTGGCCTGTCCCCTTCGCAGAAGGGGATCACCTTCTGGCAGGAACGGTTGTAGTGTCGGTTTGTGAGCAGAATCTAGCTGTCCTTCTGATTCGGAGCTAGTGTCATCTCCGAGACTTGGGAGAAGAAAGTTGGAAGTTGGTTTCGGTGTCATGGGTTTCCTGGCGTTCAACGTCCCAAGTTGATCAGGGAAAATATCCTCCATGTCATTCCTTTTCTTCGCAGCCTTTCCCTTGGATGAAGCATTTCGAGTTCCCTTCATCGCCTTTTTCAACCTTTTCTTGTCCTGTTGACTCTCAAAGTTGTCGACGAGTTGTGGCTCGACCAACTTCACCATACAAGCAGGCATCCAGACCCTCAAATGGCTTTTAGGGTCATCAGGCACTTTCCTGCCTTTCTTCCCTCCTCCATCCTCATCACCTTCGACGCCAGATGCCCACTCATCTGGCCCTTCTTGTGTTCGTGTGCCTCTGATTCCAGACTCGGTCAATCGAACAAGCTGTTGCGGTGCGATTTCAAGGCGATATTCTGGTAGACCATCCGTTGAAGGGTGCTCCCGATAGGCATGAACCTTGACGATGAGGCGTTTTCCCTCGTCTTCCACATCCGACTCAGAGTCTGAAGTGTAGACTTTCACGGGTGAATTTAGTAAGGCTACTGAGCAATGTGTCGCGACCATTTTTGAAGGTGTTCCACAAGGTGTTCTATCCTGTGTGTAATTTTTCTTTGCTGTCGAGGGTGTGTGTATCGTCGATTTGGCCTTGTCCAGGTCCAATACCGCACGTCGGAGAATGCGGAGGACAATCGAGTGCCATATAATCGTCCTGAATCGTTTAACGATAGCTTCTTTGTACCCCCATTCGAAGTAAAACTCGCAGACACCAGCCAGCTTGCCTAAGTCAGGTTCTTTATCCCAAGTTATTCGGAGGTCGTTGCTTGCTCGACCAATGCTTTTCGATGTGATGGGCTTGATATAGGAAAGCAAAAGATCGATGTCAGGGAACTTCTCTGTGATGGAATTTGCAAGAACCACTTGCTTCCGCCCGATTTCGCCCTTCGAATTGGTCCGCAATTCATTGCGTACGTCCTCCCTCCATGAGACCAAGAAATCTTCGAGAGCGTCCCGATCTAGATTCATAGCGGCTTCAAACAGAATATCACCAAACCCACATCGTGCCAGAGCATGGGCAGTAGTGACACCACAACGAGCTAACCCCCCTTGCTGATAATCCCCTCCACTCATGAGACCAATGAGGATCATCCCACCGCGAGTAAGCCGTATTTCTGGATGATTCGTTATTGTATCGATGTTGAAAACACGGCTGTGGTTTTTGTCGTCCTTACCCACGGAATTGAGAATTGGGTGGGTGCGATTGCCACTAAGTGTGTTGCTCGAACTGTTATTTAATATGTGATGAGGTTTTTTGAACACAGGTCAACGCTCAGAAAGATTCTCGCACTTTCGGATGACCGTTATTGCGCCAAGGAGAAAGTTATCTCCATCGTCAGAAAGAATACCGTCAATGACTCCAATGCCATTTAGATATGCCAGTTCGGCTTCTGCCTCTCCAGGAGCCTAGATATGAATTATATGACGTATTGAAAAAGATGTGCTTCCACATACCATCCTCCACTCAAATCCGAATGCCTCAACAACTTGCTTCATCCCCGGGATCAGTTTATGACTTGTACGGTTAATCTTCTTCCCTCTCTTCACGTCTGGTCGCTTCGGTCCATCAAATACAAAGAGAGGCAAGAAAGTTGTATGCATTAGAGTGGCACAGCGGAAGAACAGCATTCTCAGTCCTGGGTTCTCGCCCTCACGCCCATATTCTGCATGAAAGAACCAGATACTGGCATCAATTCCGAGCCTAAAGCCGCGTTTCCCGTCCGGATTGGCTTCAAAACCGTCTTTCATCGCGAGGTGCGTCAATGACCGCACTGTTCCTGCGGGTTTAATAACCTAGCACCCTATAAGGAACAAGAAAATTGTTCTCCACTAAGGGCAACTCACATCCCACAGACCAGCCACTCCCATGATTGACTAGTGGACGCTAATAGTCGATATGCCGCTCTTAGAGCTGGCGTTGCGAAATGACTCCCTGACCAACTTGCGCAGATGTCCAGTGGGCTATTTCGCAGTTCGTAAAAAAATCCAACCGGACTGGTGATTACCCCTCCTTGAGACGACGTAAATAAAATTACCACGGGACAATGGCTTCACTCATTACAAATCCAGAAGCCGTCAGCGTGGGATTTGAGGACACGGCTTGCTTCGGACGTCGGCTTCTCACCTCCCAACCTCCGATTTATATACATGAAGTGACAGGCGTCTTGGCCTTGACCGTTTTTTGGGGGAAGAAATGGAGGGTACTGACTCATCAGCGGAAAACGCTCCAGCTTGCGGTTCAGACTCGGAGTTGGCTGAACCGACCACAGGCTGCTGGTGGATCGTGAGGGGTAGTAATATTGCTTTCGGACTTCTAATTCGTAGATTACAAACTTAAAACATAAAACACATGGGTGGGGAAGCCTTCGTGTTTAATTATATTCTAAAATCATATTGCTGCACAGGGTCAGGGTTAGGGATGACGATTTTAAGTACAATAGCTGGACATAGCAGAGATAGGGGGTAGGCAACAATGAGTCAACGACGAATTGATTTATCAACGGATATGAAAAAATTACACAACACCCATAGCCTCCATCCGTTCAATCAGGAAAAGGAGAATGTCTTTTCCTTTATGGATGGTTACTTTAGATGACAAACGTTCAAGGACGAGAGGATCCGGGTTGGGCGAGCCTGGGCCGATTCTTTCAATTATATTCACAACCTTTCTGGCCTTCGACATCCAACCAGCGCTAAACCCGAGATACTTTATGATCGAGTCACTTGAGATTTGGCCAAATTCATTCTGCAGTGTGTCAGCAGGAAAATGAACAACATATGGATTCAAACTCGTACCTGCCATACTTGCTCCAATAGATGCTTGTGGACTTCCAATGCGAATCTGTAGTCGCGGATTATACTAGAGTCAGGTTTTGGCTTCCTCTTGCGGGATTTCAGTTGCGAAAGTTGCTCAAGGAGCCCTGGATTCTTGCGGAAGTATTCATCAAGGAGATCTTTATCGGAAATCGCGTTTTCATTGTACCAGTCAACGATGTATCCTGCTTGAGGGGCAGGCAACTGCGAGGAGGACGCCAACTGAGGAGACTCGGCAGAGGGGGACTTCGAATCTTGCTTTGGAATTAAATAAAGAACGACAGCACAGAGATAGAGCTTACTTCTAATCAAGCCAAGGGTCGATTCTGCTTTGTCAGAATCATGTTCTGAAGCTTGCATACATGCACCGTCCTCGTTAACTTCAGAAATGTTGTCGTTGTAGTCAGCTTGTTGCTAGATTGTCAATGTAGGTTAGCTACTGGTATCAAAAGATATTGTTGAGATAGGCATACGGCACTCCCATATGAGTCATTGATCCTCTCAGGAAAAGCCGTGGTGGAATCAGTACAGCCCTCGTTGCGGCTGTCATCTGAATCTGAGGGCGCTTCCATAGTTGGCAAAGACTGTCCCGCTGGCGCAGGTGCTTTCACGTAGCCATAATTACCTATGAGGCCACGTATGAGGTGTTTTTTTTCCATGAGGTCCACGGCCCTTGAACAAATTTTGGATGGGAATGCCACTTCAGGCTGTCTCTTGACATATCCAGCAAGTGTCTCCCGTGTAAGGTATTTACTGGAAGGTTTGGTTAACTGCAGGAACAGAATAGGAGATACAGCTCACAGTTCGTCTGCAGTGTACCGTGACATGACTCGGACGACAACCAAATGGCCTGAAGATCACTGTCGAAAGAGAACAGGTTTTTTCCGTAACGTGAACTCGATTTCCCGCGTTCTTTATTTCCTTTTGCGACCCAGCCAATACTCTGGCTCACACCTCCAGTCTTCTATTTAGTCAATGACAACTAGGTTAAATATTTTCCCCTTATACTCATTTTAGCGACAATCCGAGTCCTACCATATTTTGAGTCTCTTGTACGGTCACTCATAAAAAAATCTCCAATATGGGATACCTTTCAGATGAGGTAATATGAGTTCTATCCGGCTCTCGCTTCGCCCAGAGTAATCTCAGCTGACTTGTCAGACGTGCCAGTGTTCAATTCAGAAGGTTGCTCCCTGAAGTTGTCACTTCAGGGCCGTTCAAAATGGAAGCTTCAACGGCTGTTTCACTTGACCATTCTAGGAGGATGTCAGCTAAGTGAACCCCAGATTCAGCCTTGGCGCTTCGGGCGCGAAACCCATGACATAGGAAAACCGAAACCCCATATGGAAACTGTTGAGAAGCGTTTGTATTATTCCATCTGGGAATATACCAGCGCAGGTTAGGCGCTCCGAAGCTTAGAGATTTGGGTAACCGTAGGCTTCTCCACCTTCTGTCCCGTCCTAATCGACATGCCCTGGTCATTGGACTATGGGAAGCAGATAAAAAGGTTTGGGCACAAACGGAGTTAACCACTTGCCGAGCGATCGAGATTTGGTGATAATTTGTTGAAAATGCCGCCCAAGGCCTAAGGACTTAAAACTTGTACCCTTGCTGTATTTGAGTTTCTGATTTCTCCTATGCCAGTCACTCGGAGTCGGTCCCCAGTTATGCCTGTTAAGAGCCGCCAAGAATTGTAAGCCATACGCTTGTCCTCGTGGTTCCGAGTCAGCCAGACACTCATACAAATATCTACTAGAGCTACTCTAAAAGTGGTAGAACTTCGTCGCCTGGCTCAGAAGTCTGGCCTTGAGCTAAAGAAAAGGGTAAAAAAGGAAGATATCATACGGCTATTGCTGACCAATGGGGACACCACAATGTTAATCTCTTGTCCATATATCCGTTTCTTACTTTGTGAGCCTAACATTTTTTAGAGCGTCACCTACCCCTCCAATACTCCGACGGGCGCATAAAGGCCCAAGAAACACCTTGGGGTCGTCACCGAAGCGCACCAGTCTGTCTGCGAGACGCGCGCAATATCTCATGGGTTCCCCCAACGCTGATGTCATACAGCCCGAACGCACTGGCAGAACCAGTGCCCTGAATGTGTGGAATTGGGTACGTCCTACTACAGTCGGACAGAAATTTTGCAAAATTGTCACCGTTGTTCAATTTACAGTCACAGGAAGTTCTTCTCCACGAAGAGAGGAGGAGCAAAGGACGTACAAACAGGGTGTCTGATCCTGCAATGTCGGATCCTGCCCTTACTATCTCCGAGTTGCCGGACACCCAACCACAATCTGCCCAAAGGCCAATGACTCAACAAAGGCCGAATTATGTCTCCGTGCCACCTGTAACACCCGACAGTGGCACTCACTCTTCGACGCCAACGCGGTCTTCGCAAATAAGGCCAATCGTGGATATTTTGTCGCCCACCGCCCCGGTGGATTCCCGACCTGACGCTTTGGAGTGTTACACTATTACCCTTGGAGCTGGATTCCGGTTCCAGTACCTGGAGGCTGACTTATCCGAACCCAACTCGCTTGTGGGATTGATATCCGATCCAGATGAACTGTACTCCCTCTGGGATGACACCTCTGCTAGCTGGAGACATCGTTCCCCTCTCTTGGTACGAGGGGTCCCTGTAGCCATCAAATATTGGAAGGCATTCTACGGTAATTTCAAGCAGCAGAAGGTGTGGGATGCCATCAAGCAGAATTGGCATAACTTCAGGGTAATTATGCACTTATCTCGCTTCAATCCTTAAATTTTAACAAATATCTCAGGTGTTAATGGGCGAATACGAGAAACTGGGTAAAGACGCGTTCAAATCCACATGGTCTAGGGAGGAGAAATTGACCCCGTCCCATCAAATTGTTGCGGTACTTCGATCCAGTGGACGCAAACAAAACGAAGAGCTGGCACTTGCTGCCAGACAAAAGTATTCACAAGAACAGTTCGACAACCTGTTTTCATATAAATCCAAAGATGGTGCGAGGAAGGTGTTGACGTCGCCCGCTTTTATTGCAAAGAGGTTCCTCAGCTTAAGCGAGAACCCGGTCACGTCCCAGTCACAAAGTGAGGGAAGCAGGGCTCATGTATAAATACAGTCAGTGTTGGTAACTAAGGTGTACCCCAAATGTTTTTCTCAAAGCTTAGGCTTTCGAATCAAGCCTTTATCTAAGCCACTGTGAGACCCACGGGGAGGGAATTTCTGACGAAAAAGGGTGGAATGATATAGATAATGTTAAAAAACTACCTTTTTCGGTGGAATGGAATTACAATGGTTTGTGTGAATATTTACAACGAAAACCAGAAAGAAAATACACTATGAAAGGTTGTAATTTTTCCAAGGATTTTACAACTTTTAGGATAGGAAATATATACTGGTATAAATAGCGACAGATAATGTCGTGACCTTTTTTGGTTTGTTTTTGGTGCAACAAAATTCCGACGGTTTGGGTAGTGGATTTTAAAACCTTTGGTTTTCCGGTCATTCCACTGGGTATTAAAAGAAGGAAAAGAATTAAAAGAACTAGCATTAGTAAGAAATTCACGCACCCCTGCCCAGTGCCTTGAAATTTCGATATCGGCGGAAATTCTCTATCGGAAAACCACATACATCTGGATTAGATAATACAGAAATTTCTCGCGCCTAGGGCGCGGTATCAACATTTAACGCATCAAAACCTCGCTGACACTCTTATAATTAAGTAAATAATCAAACCTGGACTAATTACACCTGATGTATGTATTCTGAGCTGTTAAAATCAGCCATAGAGAGTCAGGTAATCTATTTCACTGAGAAGTGAGTAGATTTGGCTGCACCGTTAGCAAAGTTCCAGTATCTGCCATGCCGGATAAGTAAATTGGGGTATGAAGCTTATCTGACTACTTTCCTCAACTTGTAGGTTTTGTACTTCCTTTGTGGTTTTTGGTGCTGAAGAATTTTCATCGGACCAATGTATGGTTGAACTATATATACAATTGATTTATTCTACATGAAAATCGCAAGGGGGCGTTGAGGAAACCTTAAATCTCAACGTTACATAATCTTAGTTATCTGCCATGAAAGGGCAAGTTGCATTCCGTTGCTTGGACCTGCTGAAAGCTCCTTTTTTTGGAGACTTGAATTCATCGATCACACATTTAACGTGACTATGTTATTTAGACAGTCGACTATGAAAAAGAATTGCGATCAAACAGAATGATGATTTCTTGGTGGTATTGAGAGTTAAGCTACAGTAGTGTCCGTAAGTAATATCCATAGATTGATATAAGAACAACTTACCCTCAGTCAGAACGGTGATAACGACTGAGGGGTGGTTGGTTGGAATAATATCTCGTAGAAATACCAAATGTGAAACAGGGGATACGTATTAAACACGAGGAATCAGATAGGAAAGGTTCGCAATCGTAAAAGGGGTATGGGGTGATGGATAATAATAGATAACCCAGAAAGGAAGAGAAGAAAGGAGATAAACGAAAGACATACGAGAAAGGTGCTATGTTCTTGTCTGGAACTTGACCAAGATTGCAGAAAACTTGGATTTCTTGAGGTTTTTCGTAGCCGATTCATAATCTCGGGCCTCACTGGGGTGGTCGGATCGCGACAAGATGCCGAGATGGAAAGGTTGGGACTCTCAGGGGCCAAAATGCTCCGCGACGTATGGGACATTCTTAGTTTCTAACATCTCTACAGCCCACCACCATCAGCAAAAATGCTCGCGTCGATGTCACATGCCTTATAGCTGGCAACGACGAGGATTGTTGTTCGGTGTGTGTTGATCGGGAGGTTTCCAATGTTCGTACATGACCTAGGGGATGCTTTTTATTCAGTATGTGTTCGTTGGAATCTTCCCAGTATTCGTACATGAAGATAAAGAGGAGTGATCGAGACTTGGGTCTTTCCGTGATCCGTTACCAATTATGGTATTTTGTTGATGCAAAATTGCTTACAATTAGTTTAGCCTCGCTAGCCAGTCGTGATCACCGTGAAGTAGCACGCTGACGTTCACTCTGATGTAACGCCTGGTTCCTGTTACGGGCACCTTCAATTTTGCTAAAATAAAAAATCTGGCCGCGCCAAGTTCTAGAATATGGTAATATCTAAAACTTGGCGCGGCCATATTTTTTGATTTTCTGCATTTGCGAATGCCATTAGCTGCACAAGTGACGGCTGAAATATTGATCTGCCCAATCAAGCACGTGACGTGTCTGGATCGTGCCTAGCTTTCAGCAGATGGCAGATAAATACCCAGCGGAATGATCGGTAAGCCCGCGCTCGAAACATCGTGCTCGAGACTACTGTACCATTTCAATCGATTCGGCCGTCACAGGTCACAGGGGTAGTGGTTTTGGCCGAAATTGATTGGCTGTCCCATGTCACACTCTGTTTTTTGGGTCGGTCCGGTCGTTTGACACCCAAAAAT
>Ga0307508_10003660_pt1 | contig 15402 bp, 16 predicted proteins | sample 9_EM_MG_FD_203089 | JGI IMG/M metagenome (GOLD analysis project Ga0307508, IMG submission 203089) | Populus trichocarpa ectomycorrhiza microbial communities from riparian zone in the Pacific Northwest, United States - 9_EM | ecosystem: Host-associated > Plants > Roots > Unclassified | place...
GCGGATGGCAAAGGAAAGCTTGCAACGTGCCGCCATCGCGCGGACAGCGGCGGGGAAACGGTCAAAAAAATGTACGCCGCCATAGTCTAGATAGGCTTCATGCGAGTATGATAAAACAAAAAAAAAACATAACAGCGCGGTTCTACAACATGTACGAATGTTGTGTAACGGAAATGAGGGTAGGAAAGAGGCACATACGAGCAGTAGGCCAGCGAGCTGAATGAGGGCAGATCAGCAACACGTACGAGCAGTAGACCTGTGATACTTAACGGCGCGGTTCTGCAACACGTACGAACGTATGTCAGCGGAACGGTCGAGTAGTAGGCTGGCAAGGAGGATGAGGGCAGAGGGGCAACGCGTATGAGCAGGATGACCGAGGCTACCGCATGTGTAGCTGCCACGATACGACATTTCAAGAGGGGTAGAAATGAAGCCGAAGTAAAGTTAGCGATGCTGGAATCAGCGAATAGGAACACGACATGCTGGCGAAACTAGTATGCGAGTGTGTTGTAGCATGAATCGTTGGATGAATTGGGTAGCTGTGTGGCGATGGTTGCCGCAGAGTATTATCGACGCGGTACGAGGTATGGGGGCGGAAGACAGGGTGCTGCGCATCGCGTGCGTTGGGGTGAGCTGCTGTTAAATGGCAAGCGGTGAGCTCTGAATCAGTACATTGTCATTCATCTATGAAGCCGGGGATGTCACGGCACAGGTCCCAGCGCTTGGAAGGTTGCGGCAGATCGGCGCGACACTCGCGCCTCGGCTTTTGAGAAACTCTGGCAGATCGGCGCGATGCCTGGGAGCGCCTCGGCGTCTAGAAGGTTTGGTTCTAGTTGGCTTGGAAGGCTCCGGAAGCATGTCGATGCCTAGGCTCAGGAAGCGTGTCGATTCCTAGGCTCCGGAAGCATGTCGATTCCTAGGCTCAGGAAGCGTGTTGATTCCTAGGTTCTGGAACGCCTCGGCCTGGCGCAGCGTCAAGAAGGTTTGGGTTTGGTTGGAGGATTTCGGTCGTGGAAGGTTCGACGCCTCGATCTTGGAAGGCGTATCGGTTCTGGGTTCTGTCACCCGATGCCTTCCGGACGCATCTGCGCGCGGCGGCCTCGCTGGGCCTGGACTGGCCTCGATCCATATGTCTGACACTTCCCCTCGTACTGGGATTCGGCGACTAGCGCACTCTGGGCGCCAAGCACGTCGAAGTAGAGCGGCGAGCGAACTGCTCGAGACTCCATAGAGAATACAACACACTCACTTTTATCTGATTTCGTACCATCATTGTTGACCGACGGCAGGGAACCTCATCTCTCGGACACGCATTACAGATCGGTGATTGGGGCCTCGCGAGGACCATCATCAGAGGATTTGTATACCTTGTTTGACTGGTCGTGGTCGTCATTTGTCTGTCTCTTGTTTGCTGGGAGCGCTGCGGTGTACACCAAACAGGAGGGCATTGAGACCACGGACTTTCCTTTTTCCATCGAATCATCATCAGCTGAGCTAATTGGAGTCGTGTCCTGAGGAATAGGAACACTCCTGAATTGGTGAAGCAAACACTGTCGGCATCTCCGTCGAAGTCCCCCTGCGGAACGGTGGCAACTACGGAGGTGAGATACGTGAACGGTAAGACTGACGACGAAGAAGATAGTGACGAAGAGACTCTGGAACGCTGGGTCGCTCGCCCCGGAGACATACAGCGTATCCTCAGTCTACAGGAGGAGTTGGAACGTGTGAGGGAACGTGCGAAGAAGGAGCAGGAAAGTGAACGGGAGGTCACCCCCTCTACTGACAACGACGGTAGTGACAACTCCTTACCGAATACCTACCACATGGACGAAGAAGAAGTTACGACAATGACCAGCCCTACCTCACTGAGGATCCCGCCTTTCGGGGGTACCCCGGGTGAGAACCTAAGCAGTTTCTTCAGGAGGTTTGACAGAGCGGTACGGTGGGTAGTATATCCCCGGTACCCCGCTTGTGAAGAAGGAAGGAGACAGAAAGAGATGGATATGGCCTTGATGATTCAAGACAACTTCATTGGGAAGGCATTGGAGGAGTCGGACGCCTTTCCGGAGGCAGATTACGAGTCTGTGCAGGCATTCAAGGACGCCCCGAGACAGGCGTTCCCACAGTCGGAAACTGCGGCGGCCTCTAAGGAGGATCAGAGGAAGGTTAAGGCATTGCGTTTTTACGAGACTCTCTCTATTATTGACCCAGAAACTGGAGATAGGGATCCCCCAGAGCTGTATGTCCAGCGAGCGAGATGGTTCCGACAGTACCTCCCAGACACTCTACATCGTCGTCTCGCACACCTATTCCTCACCGGCTTACACGATTGATGTATGCCATCAAGAGTACGATTCCCGTCAACGAGTTGACATTCGACAATGTGGAGCGCTACGAGCGTTGTAACGCTACAAGATGGGGACAAGTTGTGACGCTGGGGCCAGATGAGGCGGATACCCTGATTCGGGCCCCATCCGCCACAAAAGCAGTCGTTCTGAAACCGGAGGAGACACCGGAGAACACATTGGCTCAAGTGGTGACGGAAGTCATGAACCGGTCAATTGGGGCTCAGGAGCAAATGGCTCAGGCAATGCAGACTCAGAGCTACCAGATGGCTCGACTGATCGGAACGGTGAGTACAAACTCTCATCCTAACTCTCATCATCTTCCGGTTGTGAGTGCCTCCATTCCTACATCTGTGTTTCCTACTCTTCGGCAACCCCCCAGAATTGTCGCTGTCACGACTTCGTCAGGGGAGAGTTCGGGACCCTCTTCATCATGACCCTTCTCATCAGGACCCTCATCATCGGGACACTCTTCCTTTGGACCCCATTTGGCTGAACCCTCTTCGTCATCTGGACCCACGTCATCCGGAGTCTCAGAACTGAGGCCTGCCGGACAGAAGACCTGCGAGAGCAGAGACCCACGTCCGGGAGCCGTTCGCCAGGGACGGAGCGTCAGCTTTCCGCCTTGCGAGTTCGTACAAACATATCGAAATCCATCCGGCCGGCATTGCTTCCGCTGCGGTTCCACCGAGCATATTGCCACCAGATGTCCCCCAGGAACGATGGAGTTGTCGACGCAGGAGCAGCAGAGGTTACGTCAGGAATGGTTGACACGGACAGGTAGGACAGCAGCATCGGTTGCCCACACAGCCATCTCGGAGGAAGAGAGCGATTTGGAGAGTGTGGAGGCGACTCCCACATACCTGGACGGGATACCTGAAGGACCCCAGGGGCAAGGATGGCTCAACCAGCAGATGGAACCTATGATTCGGAGTCAGATGGGCGAGGTCCAGATCATGGGGACAGGTGCTGGGCATTCGACCACGGAGTCGCAGCTGCTCGAGCTGGGAGAGCAAGTGGATCAGGAGATATGGACATGAATTCAGGCTCCGACACGGAACCATTACCCCAGGTGGAGAGGATGACTGGTTACATCCCACAGGGACAGCCGTGGCCTCCTCAAAACCCTACCCAGATGAATGACAGCGAGACAGATGAACCCGCAGCACCCCACCGCAGGGATAACAGCAACCCAGATCGTCCCATGTTAAGGCATCAAGTGGATTCCCAGAGGAAGAATGGAAACAGCAAGTGGAAGGATGAAAAAGGTAAGGGGAAGGAGAAAGATAAGAGCGCCGTTGCAAAAGCAAGGGCCGAACCAGATCAAGGACGAGGTCGACAGGAGGAAGGCTCGTGACGTGCTCGGCCGAAACCCCTGGAACGTGTTGTTATGGGCACACTGCGGAAGTGGGAGTCGGTTGGAAACTAGAAGATTTGATATGGAAGAGAGAGAGAGAGAGAGAGAGAGAGCTTTGCGATTGCTTGAAGACTGAGGACTCGTCTATCTATGAGGGCGGAAATGAGAGACGTTATATACAGCAGCGGCCACCTGGCCTAGATGGCGATGTCGGCATAATGTCTCGACCCCCGCAACATAAACTTCCTTTCACAACAGAGTCCAGAACATGTCAACGAAACCCAATTCAACAGAGTCCAGAACATGTCAATGCCGCCGAGAGTTCCCTCCTCGCCGTGCCGCCTCCGCCGCCACCACATATCTAATCTATCCCACTAACCACAAGAAAACAAGAATAGGAAAAATAGGAGATAGGTGTGATAGCGCTAATTTCAACACTTCCCCTCGCTAGACACAGCGTATCTTTTCCGCAAGTTCGTGATGCCGAGGTTTGGGAAGGTTTTTGGTGAAAATATCGGCAAGATTGTCATCGGTCGGTACGTATAACAGGTCAAAGGTGCCAGCTACGAGTTGTTCGCGTACAAAATGGTAGTGCGTATCGATATGTTTCGATCGATTGTTGATCCGATGGTTCTTGGCCAGTTCTAACGCTCCTTGGATGTGGCCGAAAAGGTAGCCTACTTCGTGGTTGTCGGTTGCGACACCATATGAGGTGTGTTGTCGGAGTTGTTGAAGCCCACGTTGTAACCATATGAGGTGTCGACTTGCAAGGGACATCGCCATGTATTCGGCCTCTGTTGTTGACACTGCTACCGACTTCTGCTTCTTTGAGGACCAGCTGACAGTGGCTTCCCCTAGCTTGGTGACATATCCTGAGAAAGATCTTCGATCGTCCAGGTTGCTAGCAAAGGAGGCGTCACTGTAGCAGAGAAGTTGTAGGGTTGTATCATCGGCCTTCTTGGGATAGTGGAGATTCCAGTCAGCTGTACCTCTAAGGTATCGCAATATCCGTTTTGCCGCTTGTAGATGTACTTCGTTCGGTCGGGAGGAAAATTGCGATAGGAGCGTAACAGTATGAGCGAGATCCGGTCGAGTTCCAGTCACAGCATACATTAGGGATCCGATAACACTTTGGTATTCACCAATATCCTCAACTTCTGTGCCTGGTTCCGCTTTCCGAAGTGGCATATTCGGGTCAAGTGGTGTGGCAACAGGTCGGGAGTTGGACATTCCAAATCGTAGTAGGATCTTTTCTATGTAGCCGTGCTGGGATATTCTGATTCCCGTCTCGGTGTATGTGAGTTCGAGTCCGAGTATGTATTTTGCATCTCCGAGGTCCTTGCAGTCAAACTTGCGCTTGAATTGCTCTTTGATCTCTTTGACGAAAATAGAACCTGGGCCGATAATTGTGATATCATCCACATAGACTGAAATGAAGGTTGATTCAGACTTGTGAATGAACACACAGGGGCCAAAGTGTGATATAACAAATCCAATTTTCCGAAGTAGCGCAGAGAGGCATGCGTACCACTCGCGGGCGGATTGTTTGAGTCTGTAGATACACTTTCGGAGCCGAGCAACTTTTCCGGCGTTCCGATAACCTTTAGGTAGTCGCATATAGATTTCTTCTTTGAGGATGCCATAGAGGAAAGCTGATTTCACATCCCTTTGTTGTGGGATCCATTGATGGTAAGCGGCAATGGCAATAAGTAGTCGAAAGGAGTGTATCGTGCTACCAGTGCGTATGTCTCCTTGTAATCGGTCCCAAACTTCTGCGAAAAGCCTTTTCCTACCACACGGGCCTTATACCGGTCCACCGATCCATCTGCCTTTTGCTTCACCTTGAATACCCATTTGCTGTCAACAGTTTTTCTTCCTTGCGGTAGTTCCACCTCTTCCCAAGTACCATTCTTCTGCAGACTTTCCATTTCTTCAACCATCGCCTTAATCCATAATTCTGCATCCACACACTTTATCGCTTGAGTATACGTTGCGGGTTCATCGGGAAGGTACGTCACTTGGCGTCTGTATCGTTCGGGTTGTTTTCGTTGACGATTGCTACGCCATAAAGTGACATTCGGTGTTTCCTCAATGAATTCCGCTTGTGATGTTGGTGATATCGGATGAGATGGTATTTGCGGAGGAGAGGGTTGAGAATTGGAGGACAGTTGGTTGTCAACGGGTTGGAAATCCAAGGACCGGTTATCGATGGACTGGGAATCGGAGAGTTGGTTGTCGACGGACCGAGAGTTGGAGGACAGTTGCAGATCAAAACTGACACTCTTTTCGGGAATCGGTGCAAATCTAATGTCTCTTGATTCTCGAATTTGGTTTGGTTTTGAAGGTATCCATATTCGATATATTTGGTTGCTTTTGGCAGTGTATCCAACGAATATTCCTTCAATCGATCTTGCGAGGAGCATGCTTCCAGAAGGCCGGATTTCTTCTGGGATATGCACATAGCATCGACGTCCGAACGGTTGCAGGTGTTTGATTGACGGTTTCCTTCCATAGAGTGCCTGATAAGGTGTTATCCTGTCAGGCAATCGAGAATGGGGTAACTGATTTTTAATGTATACTGCCGTTGCAGCTGCTTCAGCCCAGAGGAATTTTGAACTGATATCGATCATCATTGTTCTCATCATTGTGACAATGGTACGGTTGAATCGTTCGGCAATTCCATTGGATTCATGGGCATACGGTGGTGTAAGCTCGCAAATGATTCCATTGGATTCGTAGTAATTTTGGAGTTCATTGTTGACATATTCTCCACTGTTATCGTGACGGAAGCGTTGGATTTTCGCATCGTATTTCTATTCAATCTGGCGAACAAAACTCTTGATTGTGGAGGTTGTGTCGGATTTCTTCATGAGGAATACGATTGCCGAATAGCAGGTATAGTCGTCGATAAAGGTGATGTAATAGTTGCATTTGCCAATCGATGGAACTGAAAATTTTCCGGACAAATTGGTGTGGATCAATTCAAAGCGCTTGGTAGCTTTGTTATATCCTGTACCTTCTGTTGGTTTATGATGAGTGCTTTTTGACAGAGCGCAGGCATGACAGTGGAAATTCTTGGGTGGTTTTGGAATAAGGCATGAGTCAGTGTAGAGGTTGTCAATTTCTGCATTATTCAATACGGAGGGGTGACCCAGTGCTTGGTGCCATACTTCGTATGAAAAACGCGCAATATATTCCTCCAATTGTATAACATGACTACCTGAAACTTCCTTTGCCCACAGAACGTGCTTTCCTTCCCTGTCTTGCAATTTTATATCCTCATCTTTTCCGGTCATACTGAATCCCCTCTTTGCCACAGACTTCCAACTGAACAGATTTTGTCTGAGACATGGTACCAACAGAACATCGTTCAGTACGGCAAGTCCCACCTGTCCTCCAGTTAGGCGACCTCTAAGTTTGACAATACCGATTCTGGAGATTTCTCCCTTGGATCCGTTTGCAAACTTGATGAAGCCGCCATGGGATCGCTGGGAGTCGAGCGTGTCTGCACCGTGTGTCATGTGAGAGGTACATCCAGTATCAAAAATCCAGACATCAGAAGCATTGGATGGAATGAGGTTTGTACTAACCACAAAAGCGGTGGCGAAAGTGGAGGAGTTTTCGGTGGTTACCTCCTGTGAGGCCAATCGAACTTTCTCATCTTCCTTTGCACTCTTATCGTTCTTCTTGCTTGCCTTCAGCTTGTTGCATTCCTGCCAGGTGTGACCTTTGGCGTGGAAATCTCGCTTTTTGCACCAACTACACTCCTTTGGTCCTTTGTTCTTTCCGCTTTTCTCAACCCGGTATTCTTTTTCTCCCTTGTTTCCAAGAGAGTGGTTGGCATTCAGATCAAGCAGTCTGGAGTGAACATCCTTAAACGTAAGGTCTCCCTTGGGTTGGAGGTTATCAATGATGTTATTCATTGACTCCGGGAGAGAAACGAGGAGGAAAGCTGCTTTGGCATGATTCGATCGGGTGAGGGTTTCGAGGCAACGACCAAGTTCGCCCTTGGTACTGGCGGTACGGTACTGCAGACGTACCCAGTCGTTGTTGAATCCGTTCAAATGGTCGTGCATTGTAGCACCATCTTCAAGTTTTCGATCGAGGACAGTTTTAAGCAGAGTAAGAGTTGTATTCGCAGTCTCATGGTCGTAGAGGTCTTTGAGGATTTTCCAGGTGCCGGCAGCGGTTTCGGTACTCACGATGTTGGGAAGGATCGTATGGTCAACAGTGGTGTTGAGCATGTGGTGTGCTTGATTGTTAACTGTATCCCATTCGTCTTCAGTGATTTGCGATGTAGTAGCTGTGCCGGTTGTACTGGATTCTCCTGCGGTCTCAGTTCCTTGCGAATCAGAAATCCTTCTAGGTCGTACGATGTCACCGTTTCCGATGTTTCACCATCGGCATGCCTTGAAGGCAATCCTCGAAGCATTGGACCAAAGTATGTAGTTAGATTGGCCCAAAAGCTTCGGGAGGTTATCAAACTTCAGTGAGGTTGATGCCATGAGTTTGTCACTCGACATTGCGGAAAAGTTCGGTGGGTTTCGTGGATCAGACGGTAATTTAGGGGTGCAGGTCCCGGCTCATAACCTGTTGTTATGGGCACACTGCGGAAGTGGGAGTCGTTTGGAAACTAGAAGATTTGATATGGAAGAGAGAGAGAGAATAAGAGAGAGAGCTTTGCGATTGCTGGAAGACTGAGGACTTGTCTATCTATGAGGGTGGAAATGAGAGACGTTATATACAGCAGTGGCCACCTGGCCTAGATGGCGATGTCAGCATAATGTCTCGACCCCTGCAACATAAACTTCCTTTCCCAACAGAGTCCAGAACATGTCAACGAATCCCAATTCAACAGAGTCCAGAACATGTTAATGCCGCCGAGAGTTCTCTCCTCACCGCGCCGCCTCCGCCACCACCACATATCTAATCTATCCCACTAACCACAAGAAAACAAGAATAGGAAAAATAGGAGATAGGTGTGATAGCGCTAATTTCAACAGATACGTACTGGTAGCTAGCTATTTTCATCAGGTGGATCTTAGAAAGTCTAGGCGGGAGATAAGATGGGGTTAAAGGTTACGGCCGAGAAACGGTCATAAAGATTAACTCCGGAGGAAGGGAATGGCAACTGGAAGCATGACAGGGAAGGTGTTAAGGACGAGACTCTTCCGAGAGCTCGTTTGTCGTAATTCCCAATTCCAGACACTGATGGGCTGCAGAAAGAACTCAGTCTAGAACTGAGGGAATTTTGCGGTGCCAATCACCCCTGGGCCTCACCTTATTGACAGTACCGACCAGGACCAATAAGAGTCTCAGACGAACACACGCTCCGGTGTGGGTTCGCTGACCTCGAAGGAATTGTTAGCCCGAGTCACCAGGTCTTACCCAGCCTCACGCCTATATATATGCAGGTCTTTCTCTTGCGAGAGAAAGAGACCGCAGACCGAACACGACCCCCGAAACCCACATACAAGATCTAAGATTATTTCGTTGTGAATTATCGAAAGTAGCCTGATTACCTTTGATTCTCTCCACTCTCCGGTTACGATACAACGCCAGTGTCACACTATAATCTTCGATCCAAAATCTCCCTACCCAAAGGTTTGCACAATGAATGAATCACCCTTATGGAATTCACTTTGAAGACCACCTCTACCTACGCGAGTTATCCAACTTGGTGGAGCCAAAGTCACAGTACTCCCTCGTCTACACCTTTCAGTCAATTGACAGCGAACTTGCCAACTACGAAAAGTGGCAGGAGACGAGCGACGGACCTAAGCCGACCGATGATACAATCAAGTGTGCCCCATACCAGTGGTATACTCAGCAGTGGTGGAACGGTGCGCTGTTATATCAGCTGGCCAATTTCGACGAAGACGAACTCTTCGACATATTCGATTACCACTTCGACTACAACTCAACCATCTATAGCGGAGATATCCTCGACCTATACTAAGAAATGTCTACCTCTTCCGACTTTAACATGCTCCACTTAGAAGCCCCACGGAACCTGCTCCAAATCACCAACGGAACGGTTCCGCCGGTACAAGCATTACAGCTAGATAACCACGTGGTCTGGGTCCAAACCATGGCACGACAGCAAAACCAGCCAGAAAAAAACCTACGGCAGCTCACCGAACTGTGCGGCAACACTATCGATAGAACCAATCAACGGATGATCCGAATCGAGGAAGCCTATAAAACCCTGGCTGATGGCACCCGGAACATATATCACTGGGTACACGCTAATGACGAAATTGCAGAAGCCTGGGTACGAACCGAGCTGGCAAACGCAGCGAACGCATACCAGATGTTGGCACAGAACATTTGGCAGGCAATCCGGGTACGTACCAACGAAGACAGCCAACGGGAAATATGTCAGGCCACCCAGCTCACCCACGTAAACGACGTCCTCGCTTTCCTGGTGGAGGCCAACGTTGCTCAAAGCCAGCACCTGACCACCTTCCAAGGTAACGTAGAATTGTGGTCAGCTGACCACCAAAGGAAGATGACCCAGGTCGAAGAAGAGCTACAGCAGGCCAGGGATGAAATCCAGCGGATAGCTACCCGAATACCCATTTCCAGCTCTCCAAAGATAAGGCGCCCGTCTCTACAACCGCTACAGCTATGGCGTAGCCCAGACAGGCCGCCAAGCACCCGTGCCGCCACTGCACCAGCTGCGCCCCCACCACTTTCAGGGGGGCCAACGCTCCAGAGCCCTATCCGACTCGCCCCCGTCTCTCCTGAACAAATGCAAAGACGACCGGTGCTCCCACCGTCAAGTCCGCTGGAAACACCGCTCCCACCGTGGCCAGCGGCCAGAGGCAGAGGAGGGAGAGGTGGAGGAAGGCCACCAAGGCCAGGACGGCCGTCGAGATCACCTTCACCCTCGTCACTGACCAGTGGAGACGACGACGACCTATACGTGCAGAACCTTCCCATGGGAAGACCCCCACTGGGCGCAGGGGAACCAACGAGAACACAGCTGGCCACTATGCTTACGCTGGAAGAAATAGCAAGACTAGTGGGCGCAGGGATAGCGGTGGCGCAAGCCCCAGAACGACCAGCGGAGGAAGCCTGGATAAACGCCTCAAGGCTAAAAATGGAGAACCCCGAGAAATTTGATGGGAAAAGCTCGTCCACTTTCAACCAATGGTGGGAATCTGTCACGATGTATCTGGGATTTTACCTGAAAATGGTCGACTGCCTGAAGATCACCTGGGTCGGAACTCTCCTGACGGACACCGCCTTGGATGGCACCTCCACCGATACCACAAGCTATGGGATAACAACGCATGGGCCAACTACTCAGACACCATTCGGACGGAATACCGGAATGAGCACGAGGCAGCGGACGCCCAACTCAAGCTAGGACAGCTCAAATACCAAGGGTCCATCCGCACCTACCTGACCAAGTTCTGAGCACTCAACAACTTCGTGCGGGCAACCGCAGAAGCGCTACGGGAAAAGGTCGACCTAGCTATACCGGACGCACTGCTCGATATGCGATTCGCCCACAACCTGGACGACTTCGCAGACGACGAAGGCTTCCTGCAGGCCACCCACCAGGCAGGCTTACAGGTAGAAAAGAAAAAAGCCCTCAAGCAGGCCCGGGAACAGATGAGAACAGGAGCCACTGGCAGCGTTACTCGAACGGAAGAGAAGAAGAAGGAAGAAAAACGGTCAGACGCAAGGAAACAGAGGGAAGATGCAAGGAATACCAGTACGGACCAAGCACCGGCAGGCCACCAAAGCCTGTGGGGACAACCAGGCTGATGGGCCACTAAGGAAGCCGCCCTAAAAGGGGTTCCCTCGCAGGAACACGAGGAATACTTCGGAACCCCGAAAAGCTGCTGGCACTGCGGTCAGAAAGGACACAGCACGTACGAATGCTTCGCCCATTCATAGCATTGTCGGCGGCGATCTTTTGTTGTTTGGGTGCCGGATTTTCTTCTGGCTCTTCTGAGCGCTTTGGTTTCCCTGCTTCTGTTGTTGTTACTCCGGCGGCCTTCCAAGGTGCTTTTGGAAGAGGGGTTCCGTGCTGGTTGGGAGGAAGAACCATCCCGAGCCTTACTGATATGTGCTAATGACAGCGATCAGTTGGGTTTTTAAGAGGCCTGTCGAAGCCGCTGGCACAGGCCTTCCCCATAATTTGTGGAACCTCCCGAAAAAAACAGGGAATCAGGTGCTGAAACCTCAAAAAAAACCGAAGAGAGAGGAACCCACCAGCGGCACCCAGCCTAGTATATGTATGATCCAACACCAAGCCCAGAATCGCCACCCAGTCACCATGCTACTAGAAACGGGGTGTTCGGTACCACTCATCCACAAAAAAACAGCAAAATGGCTGAAACTCCGACTGTTTAAACATGAAGAACAGCGGCACATTAGAAACTTCACGGGGGAAACTGTGAAAGGAGCAGGAGAATTCTATACCAACCCGCTTATGCTCCAACACCGAAGGCACTTCACCCAGGAAGTAATGGAAGTTGCACCTATGGATAAGGAAATCAATATCTTCCTCCCCTTCTGGTGGATAACGAAACACCCCCCTCAAGGGGCATGGACGACCGACGAAGTACGCTTCAATAGTGCCAGCTGTTTAAAACGACGCAAGAAGTACGAGAGCAACGAATTCTCCCTTACGTGGGACCCATTGGTGGCCACGGACTCTTCAGCACAGTTCATCGGATACGTCTCGGCAGTGGAAGACAGGGGAGATCCATTGGAACAAGTCCTGCAGGAATTCTACCAATATTTGCACATCCTGAGCAAAGAAGCAGCCGATGAGGACCCTGAGCACTGCTCCTACGATTGCAAAATCGGTTTCAAAGAAGGAAGCATGGCCCCATGGGGAACCATTTACCCCCTTCCCGAGAACGAGCTCCAAACCCTAAAGGAATGGCTGAAAGAAATGGAAAGAACAGGAAAAATCAAAAGATCCACCTCGCCCACAGGATCTTCAATCCTGTTCGTCCCAAACCCCAACGGATGGGGACTCCGGCTATGTGTCGATTACCGCGGACTAAATGGCATCACTCTGCCCAACCAATACCCACTCCCACTAATGCAGGAGCTACAAGACTGAGTACAAGGGGCGCAGTGGTTTAAGAAGATGGATCTAAAAAACAGATTCAATCTAATCGGAATAAGAAAAGGAGACGAATGGAAAATAGCCTTCCGGACCCCATACGGCCTATACAAATTCCAGGTAATGCCATTCGGACTCACTAACGCCCCATCAACCTTCCAAGACATGATGAATCATGTGCTCTCCGACCTACTGGACGTAGGAGTACTAGCCTACATGGATGACCTACTGGTCTACGCTAACTCAATGGAATAACACGATCACATCGTCAAAGAAGTCCTTAAATCCCTGCAGGAAAATGGGCTAGCGGTATCCACGGAAAAATGCGTGTGGCGAGCTCCGCAAGTGGAATTACTGGGCTACGTCATAGGTCGCGATGGAATTATAATAGCAAAGAGAAAAGTCGAAGCCATGCTAGATTGGAAAACCCCGGAATCCCTAACGGAGGTACAATCCTTTCTAGGCTTGGCTAACTTTTACAGACGCTTCATCCAGGACAATTTCTGAATAGCTTGACCCTTAACGGAGCTAACGAAGAAAAACGAAAAATGGTCCTGGAACGAAAAGGCAGAAAGAGCCTTTCAGGAACTCAAGGAACGATTCACTACGGCACCAGTCCTAGCCCACTTCAACTCCAAGAACCCGGTAATCATCGAAACAGACGCTTCGGACTTCGCGATTGGAGCAGTCTTGTCACAACGGGACAACGATAACAAGCAGCACCCCGTGGCGTTCCACTCAAGGAAGTTCCAGCCAGCGGAAATCAATTATGAAATCCACGACAAGGAACTTCTGGCAATCGTGGACTCTTTCAAACACTGGAGGCGTTACTGCGAAGAAGCAACACACCAAGTCCAAGTCTTCTCGGATCTCCAAAACCTGGAATACTTCACAAGGACTAAGGTACTCAACCGACAACAAGCACGGTGGGCACAGGAACTAGCAGGAATCGATTTCCGGATCTACTACCATCCAGGAACACAGAACAGGAAACCCAATGCATTGTCAAGGCGTACAGAGTACCGCCCAGAAAAGAGGGGGGTAGAAAACCAGCCTATTACAACAGTTTTGCGAAAAAATCACTTTACGGAACCAAATCGACAAGGACTGACGTTTATTTGCTCCTCAGCCCGACTCGCTTCTCTCCCAATGAAGATATGGGATAAAGGATTTATGGAAGAAATAAGCGAAAAAGGACAAAAAGATGCGGCCTACCAACAAGCGTCGAAGGAGGTAGAAGCCGCTCTTCCAAAGCAGCAGCGGATGGAGCGAAAGGCCAGCAGCGAATTGGAAATCCGAGACGAGCTACTCTACAGAAAAAGCATACTCTGGGTGCCGGAAAGACTGGTACAAAAAATCCTGGAATCAGCACACGACATCAAGATAGCTGGACACATGGGCCAGGACAAAACGATCGAGCTCATTAGGCGGAACTTTTGGTCGCCAAAAATGAATGAACGTATAATTGACTTCGTACGGAGCTGTCCGGAATGCCAGCAGAACAAAGCATCCAGAAACCAGCCTTACGGACTGTCGTCGCCATTGGAACTTCCTTATGCACCCTGGCAGTCAATTGCAATGGATTTCATCACAGACCTACCATTGTCAAACGAATACGATCAGCTATGGGTGGTCACCGACCGATTCACCAAGATGGCCCAGTTCGTACCTCTGAAAGAAAAGACAGCGGCAGATTTGGCAGTCATATTCGCGCGAGAGATATGGAAGCACCATGGGATTCCGACAGGTATAGTATCTGACCGCGACTCCCGATTCACCTCGGACACCTGGAAGGAATTCTTGTGCCTACTTGGGATCCCACCTCGTATGTCCACCGCATTCCATCCCCAGACTGATGGGCAAATGGAAAGACTCAACCAGACGATTGAAACCTATCTTTGGGCGTTTGTTATCAGAGAGCAGAATGATTGGGAAGCACTACTACCTACGGCAGAGTTTGCATACAATAACTCAGTCACGATCGGTAACAGTGTATCTCCCTTCTTTGCCAACTATGGTTTCCACCCAGCCACTCTGAATCCACCCGGCAAGGAAGAGCCTCTCAACCCAGCCAGTACGGTCTACAGGCATTGGATGCAGACAGTGCACGAGGAATCCCAGAAAGGATTAGAAGCGGCGCAAGAACGAATGCGCTGGTACACTGACCCTGCACAGAAGGAGCCCCTGGCATATCAAGTAGGAGACTTGGTAATGCTGAACGGCCGCAACATCAAAACGCGCCACCCGACGAAGAAACTGGACCACAAAAATCATGGTCACTTCCATATCGAGAAAATTGTCTCCCAACTCACCGTCCGCCTCATGCTGCCTCGAAAATGGAAGATCCACAATGTCTTCCACGTCTCGCTTCTCGAACCATACCAAATGAGCGAACAACGGGCCCCACCAGACCCCTCGAAGGTACTCCGGGAAGCGGACGACATTGAGCAATGTGAGGAATACGATGTGGAGGAAGTAATGTCCTTGTTGAATGGTTATGGCCGTAGGTGTACGTAGATGGGATTCTTCACGTTGTGGTGGGGTTCGGACGGGGACAATCTCAGTTGCTATGTAGGTTGTAAGAGTACAGAACAGAAGAAGCCCGC
>Ga0307508_10003661_pt1 | contig 15402 bp, 22 predicted proteins | sample 9_EM_MG_FD_203089 | JGI IMG/M metagenome (GOLD analysis project Ga0307508, IMG submission 203089) | Populus trichocarpa ectomycorrhiza microbial communities from riparian zone in the Pacific Northwest, United States - 9_EM | ecosystem: Host-associated > Plants > Roots > Unclassified | place...
GAGATAGCTGGCGATGTCTTTTGCCATCGACGGCCAGTAGAACCTGGTAAGGCGCTTGTAGGTTCGATAGAAACCACAGTGCGTTTCATCGTGTGCGGTTGACAGTTGCTGTTTTCGCAATTCTTGGGTACTGAGCACTAGGCGTAAGCGCCTATCCCTTGGGTCAATGAGATAGAGAAGCCCATCGCTAGCGCAGCTCTCAGAGTGACAGAGACACCAGGAAATTGTAGAATACACAGTGACGAGTACGATGTCAATGAGGACGCTGGCGGCAAGGACGATAGCAAGTAGGACGTGGCGACTATGAGAGCGCCTAAGATGCGGCGAGGACGATAGCGAGTAGGATGTGGCAAGTATGATGGCGAGGTTTGGAACATGGTTAGCACAGCTCTCAGAGTGACAGGAACAGCGGCGGGAACTGGTAAAATATGATGTGACGAGTACGATGTCGATGAGGAGGATGTCGATGAGTTTGATGGCAGTCATTATGGCGGCGTGTATGATGGGAACACGAAGAATGATGACGAGTATCTAGGACGAGGTGAAAGGAGAAGAAAAAAGGTGTCTACGTAGGAGCGATGAGCAAGCCGAACCTTGCGTAAGCGCAGGTGTTAGTAATGGCTTGGCGCTTTGCATTAACATCATACTCGCCGCGTCCTACTCGCTATCTTTCTTGCTGCCAGCAATATCATTGACATCGTACTCCTCACCTCGTATAGTACCACTTCCCGCCGCTGTTCCTGTCACTCTGAGAGCTGTGCTAACCATGTCCCAAACCTCGCCATCATACTCGCTGCGTCCTACTCACTATCGTCCTCACCACGTCTTACTCGCTCTCATAGTCGCGACGTCCTACTCGCTATCGTCCTTGCCACTGGCATCCTCATTGACATCGTACTCGTCACTGTGTATTCTACAACTTCCCGGCATCTCTGTCACTCTGAGAGCTGTGCTAACCATGTCACAAAGCTCGCCATTATACTCGCCACGTCCTACTCGCTATTGTCCCTGCCGCGTCTTACTCGCTCTCATAGTCGCCACGTCCTACTCGCTATCGTCCTCGCTGCCGGCGTCCTCATCACCATCCTCCTCATAGTCGTCGTGTTCATCGCGTCGTGTCGTATTTGCCAACTTTCCTTTGTTTCCAACACGCAGAGCAATGCTACACACGTCAAAACAGCATTACTGCATGTGATGATCGCGGCGATGGGTGTGACGCTGGGTGCTTTTGCTGGAAACGCGAAGTGTGTAGTAGCATATATAGATGTACATACTGTAGATATAAAGAATAGAACTGGACTGAGTCACTATGCCTGGAACCCGCTGCGAGTTTGCGAATGCAACCTGAGTATTTGCTGCGACGTTCATCACCTTGACAGCCAGCGTGACCGTGCTGCCATGACATGCGTCATCCGGACGCGTCCAGTAGGAAAATGCCCTGACATGGCTGCGTCCAGAAGGAAAATGCGCTGACACGGCTGCATTCAGAAGGAAAATGCCCTGACACAGTGCGTCCAGAAGGAAAATGCCCTGCCACGCTCCGTCCGGTAAGCAGATGCCATGGCGATCTGCGTCCGGACGCACGGTGCCGTGGCATGCTGCGTCCGAATTCACATTGCCTGTGCGTTTTGCGTTGGGAGCGGTATGTGCGCTGACGGGGTGTGTCCAGAGTGTCCTGAGCGCCTGGTGCGTCCGGACGCAGATTTTTTTTCCTGATGTTCCGCAGGGGAGAGCAGGACATTGCAGACAGGTGCCTGTGGTGGCGGAGACCGTGGAGGAGGCGTGTATCCTCCAGATGATGGTGGCAGCGGTGGTAGGGATGGGGAACGGGAGGTTCTCCATGGCGTTCGAGTCGTCGGATGGGGTGGTCCGCCCCAGCCCGCTCCTCCTTGAGTTGGAGGGGTGGGCGTTGGCGATCTGGGAGCTGCACCCGGGAGGCTGCTGATGGTCGGGGCCGCGGCCACAGCCAGCGCGGGTGCTACGGACTGTAGCTAGGTCGGGGTCTTCCTCTGTTTTTTCTTAGCAGCAGTGCTAATCAGGTCACTTACCTGGGTTTCCAGGGCTTGCTGCTGAGCAGCTAGTCGGGCCGTAGCGGCCTGCTACTGAACCGCCCAGTCTTCGCAGTTTTGGTTCCATGCTGCTTGCTCCTCCAGCCGCTGCTGGCTGGCTACTTGGAGGAATTGGACCACATCCTTAACTTGTAGCAGGCGAGTGTCACAGTTGATGTCCTCATTGGTCTTTTCCTGGTCCCGTAATTGGATTGCCGCCCAAATGTCGTCACTGAATTTTTGAGCCGCGTTGGTCGTTCTCATTAATTCCATTTGCATCCAGTCCGACGAAGCCCGTGCGTTGGCTTGGGCTTGTCCGTATACGTACTCGATCCCACCAGTGATCTGAGTGTATGTTTCCTCAATGCACTGGATCCGTTTGTCGGATCGGTCGTAGGCACTGCCGCACACGGTGTGGAGTTGCTCTAGGTCCCACTGGGCCTGTCGCTGCTGGGAAACAAGTAGCCGTAGCCAGGCAGGTGGGTCTCTTAGGTAGATAGATGGTTACGGAGGGGTGTTGCCTGTGTAGATCTGGACTGCGCTGGCTGGATATTCTAGCCAGAGCATATCCACATTGGACGACGGGGCCGGGAGCAACGTGACGCGTTACTGGATCATCTTGTCGTTGGTCCTGAAAGTGGTTTTTTGGTGCAGATCACGCTTGACTAGAGACGCTTATTTCTGTGAATTCAGACAGGTGACTTACTAATCCAAGATTATAGTGTGACTCCGGGGTTATCGTAACCGGGGTGTGGAGGTAGACGAAGTCAGGTATCGTTCTTTCACAGCGGAATAATCTTAGATTTGTTGTTCGGGGTTTTTCTTTTCGGAGTGTCTCTTGCTTTGTGATCGCCAAGAGTCTTTTCCGGGCACTCGGTCGGTCGCTTATATCTCTTTTGCGGCCAGGTCACGTGATCTTTCTAGAGAGGTCCTTTCTCTTTCCTTCCCTTGCCCGCGTAGTCGCACCTTTTTCCTGCTGGTTTCTCAGAACGCCTTTCTGCCACCGGTTTCCATCAGCGGTTGTAAGCGGATTGGTCATGATCGGTAAATAGCGATAAGGGGGAGTGATTTGGCTCCGCCACGTACCGTGGGTACGCGGCCCAGTAAGACTTTTCCGGCGATACGAGAAATCCATCTCGATCCCTTCATTCTTACTGGTGCCTGCTCTATCTCGGCTGACCGTGGCATCTCCTTTATTTCGAGGAGTTTCCACGCCCCGCTCCTTATCTCCCGTCTTGACTCTCTCCGTCCTGAAGATTTGTCATGAGCCCCGCTCATGGCGTGCGACGTGCTTACATCCTTATCTTCCCCTCTTCTGCAGCGGCTACCAGCTTCGACACCCATGAGTTCTCGTAGCCATTCGGATGATGGGTTCTGCAACACTGGGGATTTAGGGATTATTGGTGTGCCCGTCTTGCGCTGAACCGGCCTCACCCCTAGCGCCCGCGAACCCGTCGGCTACTTTCCCCTCACATGGTTGCCGTAGCTGGCCGGACTGCGTCCGAGGTGAGAATTTGGATGTGGCTTGGCTGACTCTTTTTGCACGTGACCATTTCTCCCTCCATGCTGTGCCCTAAGGTGTAACAGCAGAGGTCTACATTTCATTGTGTTTATCGATGACTATACCCGTCACACAACTGTCTACATCCTTTTAGACAAACGTGCAGAGTCCTGTATTTCGGCGTTCCAAAGTTTCAAGTCAAGAATTGAGAGTTGGGACTATACCATCAAATGGTTTCAATGTGACAACGGTCAAGGAGAATACGACAATACACTGTTCTGAAGAATTCTTGCAGCAAGTGGTATCAGTTTTGAACCCTCGCCACTGTATACGCAGCACAAAAATGGTGTTCCTGAGCGGATGATCGGTACTCTCACGGAGAAGGCTAGAGCAATGATGCTCGATTTGCAAGCACCAAAGCAATTCTGGGCGGATGCGATTCGAACCGCAAGCTACCTACATGCACGAACGCCTAGCCGCGCACTTGATGGCAAGTCGCTTCATGAGATGCTATACCAACATCGCTGGTTACAATGGCACTTGACCGATGTCAATGCCAACGCCGACACCGATCACATGGAAGATGACAAGCCGAAGCTGCACCATCTATGAAGGTTTGGCTGCCTTGCCTACAGACGGATTCCAAAGGAACAAAGGATCGACACCAAAAATGGGAGCTTGTTCCAAGCCATGCATGATCCTTGGCTATGTTCACAATACCACAAATATTTGGAGAATATGGGATCCAGAGCAACGGAAAGTGGTCAACTGCTCAGATGTCGAATTTGACAAGAATCAAACAGCGCCTATATCATGCATTGATAATGAGAATGATGCGCTCGGACTTCCAGAACAGGAGCCGATATATACCAAAGAGCAAGTTGTTAAAATCAGTCAAACCGGTCAAGTCGCGCCTAAAGTTGTTGCGCCCTGACAATCCGGTCAAGTTGCGGAGCCGAGGATGCAAGTCGCACCCAGAGCAATACAGCCGAGGTTGCAAGTCGCACCCGGGGAAATACAGCCAAGTGCTGAGAAGGCAGATCATCTGACACCTGACGAGGTAGTTACTGATCCTATGCTGAGTCGTACAGTTGTACGCCATACAGATGTACGTCCTGGCCAAGAACTGTCAAGTCGTACTACAGATTTACGCACTGGTCAAGAACCATCAAGTTCAAGTCATACTACAGATTTACACACCAGTCAACGTACCAATAAAGGTCAACGTACCAATCAAGAAAGATGTGTTACAAGAAGTCATCGTCAGACGGAGCATACTGCATTGGCGGCAAATCCGCCCGACTCCGATCCAAGATCATACTGTGAGGCACTTAACAGCCCTCTATACAAGCATTGGAAGTCAGCCATGCAAGAAGAATATGCATCTCTTATGGAGAATAATGCATTTACGCTTGTCAAGCATACCAAAAGCAAGCCAATTGGCTGCAAATGGGTTTATAAGACGAAGTATTATCCAGACGGAACTCTCAGATACAAGGTCAGACTTGTTGTCAAAGGATATGAGCAAGTGAAAGGCATTGATTTTGATGAGACTTATGCGCCGGTCGGAAAGCTGACTACTTTACGCTACCTTGTGTGCTTTATGGCATACAATAGCTGGAATAGCGATCATCTCAATGTGGTTACTGCATTTATCAATCCTGAAATCGACAAGGTCGTCTATGCAGAGTTACCTGAAGGCATTGACTGGTTGTCTGAATCGCCAAGTACAGGTTTCCTACAGCTGAATAAGGTGTTGTATGGACTCAAGCAAGCTTCAAGGCTCTGGCACCAATCGATCGATGGCTTTCTTCTCTCTATTGGCTTCTACAAGACATCAGCAGACTACAATCTCTATATATGCAACAAAGGCGTAATGCTACTACTTTATGTTGACGATATTCAACTCCTCTACGCTGAATCCGCTAAGAGCAGAGCCATTGACGTCAAACAGTCATTGATGCGCCAGTATAAGATGAAGAACCTCGGACCGGTCAAGCAGTTCCTAGGTCTTGAGATCAATCGTCTGCCGGACGGCTCCATCACAACAGTCATATATCAACATGAATCTTCATCAATATGGGATGGAGAACATGAATACGGTCAATACGTCAATGGATTACAAGACCAGACTGGACAACGTGTCAAACAACGTCAAAGCTGAAGCCGATCAAGCACAATACCAGTCGATTGTCGGAAGTCTCATGTACGCCGCACAAGCAACTCGCCCCGATATTGCATTCGCAGTTGCCGTGCTTAGCAGATACCTCCTTAAGCCGTACAAGACACATATTATGGCCGCCAAACGAGTCCTTCGATATCTGAAGTCTACCGCAGACGCTAAGTTGATCTTTTCTGGTCCTGGCGGGAGTTCGGAAGGGCTGGTTGGCTATACAGACTCGGACTGGGCAGGCAACAGACATGACCGGAAGTCTCATGGTGGCTACCTTTTCAAAATGGCCGGAGTACCTCTTTCGTGGAAATCGAAGAAGCAAACTGTTGTTACAAGATCGACAACCGAAGCCGAATACCTAGCTTGCTCGGAAGCAACTGGAGAAGCCCAAGGACTCATATACCTACATCGAGACGTTACTGGTGAAACCATGGTCCCACTTATCCACTGCGACTCGAACGGCGCGCTGAGCACCATACACTCTACGATAACGAGCGACAAGGCCAAGAATATCGATATGCCTTTTCACAACTCTCGACATCTTGACGCTGCTGGTGTTGTTAAATTCACTGAGATCGATACTTTTGAGAACCTTGCAGACGTTATGATGAAGGCACTACCGCCAGAGAAGCATTAGTATCTTACTCATGGCATTGGTTTGCACACATTTCGATAAACAGCCCTATTGTGCTCACAGTATCGGCCTACACGCACACGCACATGGGATCAGTTCCCCGCGCTCACCCTGTTAAGCAGTTGCTATATTTGCCTGGTTCTGATATACATGCCGAGACAAAAGATTGAGTTTCTTTGTTGGATTTATGTCTTTATCTTTATCATTCTCCCGCTGTATGGCACTCTTTTTCCTACTGCGGGTTTCTCCCGCAGGGTTTACCGCAGAGGTTTTAATGAGGCCATTGGGACATTATGTTTTCCATTTTTCATCCTTTATGGCGTTTCTTTATGTCGTTCGGTCTTGCTTACATGCTTGCCGCCACGGAGCGCAGCAAGAGGGGAAGTATTGCAATATCTCACTCGTTCAGCTTTGTCACGTGTAGAATCACGTCATATATCTGTATTCAGACTTTTCACTTTTCCTGCCTTTCTCTCTAAGACAAGACAATACACACAAGACTTCATCGTTCCATCAAACTTCCATCATAAGCTTGACAGATCCAACGGATGGCATCTGACGAGCCGGGACCAGCGCAGAAATACGCCTTGGAGGCGTGAAAACACATCGTGAAGCTCCAGAGGGTGGTACCAGGAATTACCATCGAGGTCAGGTGGTGCCCAGCACACAAAGTAGTGGAAGGAAACGAGAAGGCCGATGAGTGGGCCAAGCTCGCAGCGGAGGAGCCGGATGCTCAAGGGGTGGAGGGGCTGGAATGGTTCTCCTACTCGGACCGGTCAGAGGCGTGCGTGATGCTGCTCCCCAGGTTTCTTGCCAACATCAAACAAGAGATTGCCGAGAAGAAGTGGACAGAGGCAAGGACGTGGGCTGGAGGCTGGTCCTCTAAAAAGAAGTACAAAATGTCAACGAGCTAGAGGACTGATGACACAGTTGCTGGGAGCACCAAGGAGCTCGCCTCAAGGTTCTGCCAGCTGAAAACAGGGCACTGCCGGACTGGGCCGTATCTGCACTGAACAAGGCCCACCCAACGGCCCAGTGCTGGTGGTGCCATTGCCCAGGCAGACTAGGGACCACCTCCTCAAGGGGTGCTCGAGGTGGAAGGAACAGCAGAAGACCTTGTGGAGGGAGGTGTACAAGGAGACAGGGAGAGGGAAGCACCGGTGGAAGGCACACGAGCTTTTCGCTGACCAGAGGTGTGGGCAGGCGCTGCTGGACTTCATTTTTTTTTTTTTTTTTTTTGTTTATTCAGTACTCGTATGCGACCTATGTAGATCATGGCGAGGGGCATGGCCCATATGTACAGTCCGTTTCCCCGCCGCAGTCCACATATAGCGGCATGGTGCAGGCTGTCATTGCCCTCCACCCAGGCCTGTCCCGCGAAGTTGTGATAGCGCACCAAGGAAATTACAAAGGAAACGCGCGCCCCCTCCTCCCCTACTCCACCGATGCCATGAAGGACAGGCTGGGTAAGAACAGTGGTGTTCCTTCCCCAGCCCCCATCTCGTCCTCAGCCCCAAGCTTCTCCGTCTGCTTCTCATCTTCTAGCTCCGCTCACTCCCGGAGCTCCCCCTCCGACACCTCGCTGCCCACGTCCCCATCCTTCACCACCGGTGGCACTTTCTTTCCAATGTCTGTCGAGGACAGGAAGTCCAGTATCGCCTGGAAGCACTGCCCCCCTCCCGCGAAGAGTTCGTGAGCTTTCCACCGCTCCCTCCCTCTCTCTTTCTCCTCTTCAACCTTCTGCCATAACACCTTCTGCTCCTCCTTCCATCTCGGGCACCTCTTGAGGAGGTGGTCCCTTGTCTGCTTGGGGCAGCGGCACAACCAGCACCGCAGCGTTGGGCGGGATTTCGACCAGTGCAGGTACTCGCCAGTGAGACAGTGCCCCATCTTCGGCTGGTAGAATCTCGAGGCCAGCCTCTTGGCACTCCCAGCAACCGTGCCGTCGGGCATTTGGCTCTTCGGCATTTTGTACTTCTTCTTGGAGGTCCGGCCTCCCACCCACTTCCGTGTCTCAACCCACTTCTTCTCAGCGATCTCCCGCTTGATGTTGGTGAGGGATCTGGGAAGTGGTGTCGCGCGCTCCTCCAGCCTCTCCGAGTAGGTCCACCCTTCTACTCCAGGAGTGTCCGGCTCGCCTGCTGTGAGCTTGGCCCACTCGTCTGCCTTCTCATTCCCTTCCACACCCTCGTGTGCTGGGCACCATCTGATCTCAATGGCGATGCCCGGCACCACCCTTTGGAGCGCAGCAATGTGTCTCCTTGCTTCGAACACGTGCTTCTGTCCCAGTCCCGGTTCGTCGGATGCCATGCGCCTGATTGCTGCCTGAGCATCAGTAAAGATGGTGACGTAGTTCGGGGCTGGACTTCTTCGTGCCGCAGTTTCTAGCACTCATGCTAGAGCCGCGCATTCCGCATCGAATGCCTCCTGGTTGTACCCCATGTGGGCCTTAATGCCCTTCCAGGTATGGCCGTCCTTCCATGTCACCGCGTACACGGCCGCGTCCTGCTCCTGCCGTGACCTGTCGGTGAACATGACGAGTCCCCGCCACTCCTTCTCCGCCTCCTTCTTCGCCTCCTCCCGCTCCTCCTGGATCAGCGCCGCCTCAAGGGGCTCCGGCTCCTCTGGCAAAACTGTCTTCTCTGTCCTGGTCCAGCTGTAGCGCAAGGCTGCCCCCAGCCTCATCCCAATCTCCATGTCTGCGCCCACTACGTCTCTGGCCCTCTTGCCTTGGGGGAAGGACAGCAGGCGGAGCCCAAACCGCCACTGCCTGTTCTCCAACTGGTTCGCCGCCAGTCTCTGCCCAGACTCCATTGACAGCACTCCCAGGTTGGTTGTCCGGAAGGCTCCAGTTACTGCCCGCGCTTGTTGGTTGATGAGCAGTTGTAGTTCCTCTGCCCGGCCTGTTGTGCCCCAGGCGTTACCTCCCTTCCACCACAGCTTGGCCCCGAACATGGCGACAGACTGGACGCACACTGCCATTACCCTTCTGCAGTTCGCCGGCGATAGGCCCATCCGCCCTGTGAGCCGTCACAAGCGGGCCATGGGGTTCCGACCGCTCTTCAGCCTGGTGGTGTGGTGATCCTTCAGCGTAAGTTGCGAATCCAGCCACACCCCCAGCCACCTCGTCGCTACCTTGTTGAACGCAACTTCCTCCTCCCCTCCAATCACCTTGGCCTTGGCCTCTGTGCCTTTCGTCTTCCTCCAGAACATGGCAGCCTCCGTCTTCCCCTCACCAAAGGCCACTCCGTTGTTCTTACCCCATTCCATGGCCGCTGCTGCTGCCTCTGACAGCTTGGCTGCCACCTCTTCCTCCCCTTTCCCCTCCGCCAGCCACCCGATGTCGTCCACAAAGGATAGCCCGCTGATGCCCGTGGCTGCCTGTTCCACCACTTCGAATATGCCCGAAAGGTATGTGACGAAGAGGATGGGAGCTGCAGGGGAGCCCTGGGGGACCCCAGTGTCCACTTGGTAGTCCTCTCCAGTCTCTCCGTCCAGGACCAGTTTGACCCGCCAGTCCGACATGAAGCTCATTGTCCATCGGATGAGGTCTGCCTCCAGTCCCAGGACTTCTATGCGCTGGCCAATGATCGTCTTGTCCACGTTGTTGAACGCCGACTTGACATCCATGAAGAGGGTTCCAGCCACTTTCTTCCCCACCAAAGACTTCTGCGTCCGGGTCATCAAGATCGCGACCACGTCGACACAAGACCACTGTTTCTGGCATCCAAACTGGCCTTCGTGAAGCCCTCGCTTCTGTTCCAGGTGGTCAGCGATAAGGTGGGCTGCCGTCCGTTACAGCAGCTTGCTGATGACATCGAGTAGAGATATCACCCGGTACGCCCGTACATTGGAGTAGTCGGGCTTCCCCAGCTTGGGAATGACCATGCCTTTCGCCGTTTTCCAGACTCCCGGGTGGACTCCCAGTCGGATGCACGCCCAGACCAGCTGGGTGATACGCTGCTCGTCCCACTGCCAGAACACCTTGACAATGTCCGCCGAGATCTGGTCATCTCCCGGGGCTGAGGTGCTGACCACCGCTTTCGGGAGGGTCCCGACCAGCGTGACGTCAACCCTCGCGAAGGCCTTGCCCCCCTGTGCCGCCTGAAAGTGCCCCAACGGCCCCCATGGGAAGTGTGCCTGCAGGATCACCCATACATGATCGCTGCGTCCCTCCGCGACGGTCCCGTCCTCCCGGACCAGTGCCTGGTCCGTCTTGTCAATGCGGGGGGTCGTGTACGCTGCCGCTGTCCACACCTTGTTGCCATCTGCCTCCTGCAGGAACCGGTTCCAGCAGTCCCTCTTCGCCCTCCTCACTGCTGAGGGGTAGCAAGAAACATAATCTATTCCAGGAGGAGGAGCCACTCCTCTTAAAGAAGGGGTCCTCCACTAGCGCTAGTGTGTGACTGTGTGTCTACAAAAGCCCCTAGGGCAGCCATGTGCCAAGTCCCACAAACTCTAGAAGCCACGCTAGTGACCACGCTAGCCACTCTAGGCGTAGCGTCCGCGGCGCCCGGAATCATCCCCCTACAACCACTTCCCTCTCAATAAAACAAGCACTGTCCCCCCAAAAGAAAAATCAACAAACACAACTTATAACAATAGTGGTGATCACAATGTAAATACACACCGAATGTGACAAAGTGCACTCCAACGCAACCGAAAACAGCAAAATATACCCGGCCCACCACACATCGCCTACACCTCCTGTCACTCCCGTTCCATCCACTGGTAGACTCGTAGGCCATTCGAAGCGTGGTATTCACCCAGCAGCTCGTTGCTGCTGCCTCTTAGGTTCGTCTGCGGTTCCCACATAGGGTCAGCGTAGCCGACCCATTTGACCTCATATTCGAGATCTCGAACCGTGGTGCCTCTGTGCTCGCAGATCGACTCAACCTCGTACTTGACGGTAGCGGTGGAGCATAGTGGTGGCGGGGGTGGGTGTTCACGGGTTTTGTCGACCTTCGACAGTTTGAGACGTACGATGTTGAAGACCTGGTGTAAGCGCCACTGCGCTGGGATGTCGAGAACAAACGCATTCTCACTGGCAGACTTCAGGATGATAAACGGACCCGCGTATGGATGTTGAAACTTTCCTGAGTTGACATTGTCGTTGGCAGTCGAATTGACGTTTGCGTAGCCGACTGGCAGCAAACAGGTGTCCAAGAATACCGAATCGCCTACCCGAAATGGGTGTGGCTGGTGATGCTCGTTCGCTTCCGACACCATTGTCAGCTGGATTTCTTCCATTCGCTCTCAAAGCATTTGTAGGATCTTGACGAAGGGTTCTGCGTATTCGGTTCCCGGTCTCGATATCGGTGTCCGTGGTCCTGGTGCCAACAGATCTAGCGGAACTCTCGGAATGTATCCAATATCTGCTTCGAACAGCGACATGCCTATCACCTTATGCTTTGCTGCATTGTAGGTAAACTCCGCCAGCAGCAACAAATGGCTCCACTGCTCGGGGGATTTGAGTTGCACTATATATACCTTCAAAAACGTTTCCAGAGTGGCATTCGCCTTTTCCGCCTGGCCGTCCGATTGCGGATGGTATGCCGTAGATATCCGAAGCCTGATTCTGAGTTGTGAACACAATGATTGCCAGAAGCCGGGGATAATGGGTATCCCAGTCGGACACAATCGATACAGGCAGCCCCCATGACCGTACATAACCGTCGATGAACGCTGTCGCAAACTTCTCTGCGGTGAGATTGGCTTCTTTAATGTGAATCCACCATGCTCGCTTCGTTAGGGGATCGATAATTGTCGCTACTGCATCATAACCGGCTTCCGATGTTAGCAACTTGGTGACAAAATCGATATTCACTCGTTCGGCCCATTCGAGTGGAATCGGTAGCGGCTTTATAAGTCCATACGCCCTGACATTCTTGTGTTTGATTCGGTGGCATACGTCACATCCGGCAATCCATTCTGCAATTGAATCTGTCAACGTTGGCCAGTAGTACCGTGAACCGACCGCTGCTGCTGTTTTTGCAATACCGCTATGTCCGCCGCTCAGAATAGCATCGTGTGCTTCGCGAACCACGTCTGCTCTCCTGGACTTCGGAATACACAGCTTTCCGCCGGACGGCATATGGAACAGAAGGCCTTCTACGAGTGTGTACGACTTTGCTCGTTCTTGAATACGAGGAGTCTGTTTCGAGCTTGCCTTTTTGTTCTCATTTTCATTGGTATTACTCAGATATTGTAGAACAGGGCCAAAAATCGCGTCTTCTGCGTAGCCATTTCGCGCATCGTTTAGCCACTCGGTTCAGGCTGATACACGCATGTCGACGATGTTGAGGTGCTGCGGATCGCCTTTTGGCTGCTCAACTTCTGACTGCCCTCCATGAGTGTAGGCAATCCAGCTGAGCGCGTCTGCCACCACGTTCACCGCTCCAGGAAAGTACTTTACCTTGTAATCGTGCTGTTGGAGTCTGTCAAGGTGACGCCACTGACGGCTTGTCAGCGTATTCTGCGCCAGAATATGTGGCAACGACGCGTGATCCGTATAAATGGTGGTGCGTTTTCGACCGTGGACCTAGCAGGCCCAATTTTCCAAGTTTGCGCTGATCGCAAGAAGTTCACGGCCATATGCCGGATATCTCGACTCAACTGCGTGAAGCTTCCTTGAGAAATATCCCAGTGGCCACTCTTCCAATCTTCCTTCAAACAGCTGTTTTTGAGCCAAAACACCTCCAATAGCCGTGTCCAAGGCATCGGTTCGTAGGATGAAATCGCCTTCCGGATCCAGCGTTGCCAGGACTGGTGCAGATATCAGTGCCTGCTTGAGGTATCCAAACTGCTCCCCGTGTCGACTGGTCTACATGTAGTCGTTCCTGGGCTTTGTGGCGAGGTCATATAGCAGATGGGCCTGGTGAGCGAATTTCGGAACGAATTTCCTGTAGTAACCCGCTAAACCGAGGAAACTGCGAAGTTCCGTAGGCATCCCGGGCGTTGGCCAATCCTGTACCGCTCTGACCTTCTTCTCCTCAGTGTGAATACCGTGTTTATTCACTCTGAAACTGACGAATGACGTTTCCAGAGTACCAAACACACATTTGGCCTCACTCAGACGCAAACGTGCGTTCCGTAATGCTTGCAGCATACCTTCCACATGTGCCTTATGTTGTGCTAGCGTTCTTGAAAAGATGAGCACGTCGTCGAGTTATACGATTGTGTTTCGGCGGTGTGGATGTAATATCTTGTTAATCATACGCATGAAAGCAGCTGGCGCGTTTGCAAGTCCAAACTGAATAACCTTATACTTGTAGAATCCGTCTGGCGCTATGGACGCGGTCTTTTGGCAGTCATCTGAATGCACCCGTACCTGGTGGTATCCGCTAGCCAAGTCCAGTTTGGTGAAAACCCGTGCTCCATGAAGCTTATCCAGCAAATTCTCAATGTACGGCAATGGGTACCGGTCTTTAGCCATTATTACATTCAATCCACGGTAATCAACACACATTCTGAGCATGGCATCAGGCTTTTTCACAAAGATTATCGGTGCTGCATAACGTGAATGTGAGTCCGTTACCCACCCGTTTGCAAGCAACTTCTTAATCTGTACCTCGAATTCCTTCCTCTCGGACCGTGTCATTCGGTACGGCTGGCAGTGTTGAATTTTTGCTCTTGGATCAGTATGGATACGGAAATCATATTCTCCTGGTGGTGGAACGCCACGCAGTGTCTGAAAGAGATCGTCAAAGTCCCGACGGATTTGGACTCTCCACTTCCCCAGATCCGCCAAAACGGATTCATCCTCACCGAATTCCTCGCCCACCCGTCGTTCACAGATGTCGATCACAAATATCCTGCCGTCACTGGATTTTGTCATTGCCCGTCGTGTCTTGTATGCGGAAATCAGGTTGATGGATGCCGCTTGAGCTACCGCTTCGCAGTGGTTGTGAACTTCCCGTTAGCAGCCCTGGTAAGGTCGAAGTCCATTTAAGGAAAGCCTGGGAACGAATGCCAGTCGACCGTCCGTCAGTAAAGACCAGTCGGCATCCAACAGGCGCAAGACGTTGTCAGAATCCACTAAATGGCGTGTTTTCGAGTGCCAATTTTTTCCAATAATAATGTTGTAGGCACCCTTAAGATCAAACACAGTGTACCAACCCGTAACATCTGCATAGTTCCCTGTGCTGCCACATATACGTCCGTTAAGCCAGACATGGTATCTATGTTCGGGAGGGTATTTGGTTCTGGCCATGACGATTGTCATACGGCCAGCGTGTGGAAAAGGTAAGCCGAGCTGCCGTGCAAAAGTGGTGTCGATATAACAGTGGGATGCACCCGGGTCTATTAGGGTGTAGGCTGAGCGAGTTTTGGAACGAGAGGTTTGGACTTTAGCGTAAAAACATAACAAATCACTTTTATCATTAATGTTCTTCCGTATAACATTAAGGTTTGTCAAATAAATTCTCGCCGCCTCTCGTTCTCTAGTCGGAGGACGCTCTGTCACTCCTACTGAGCCCCTTTTCCCTTGCTCTGTGCCAACTTACTGGCCTTATCCCAATCCGATCCACCCAAATCCAACAAGTCCGTCAATCCTCCATTTTCATCCAGCGTTCCCTCCTCCGACCAACCTCCATCGAAGTACGCACCGGACCGTGCCTCCGGATTGTCGACGTTGTTGACGCACTTGACCGGCGCACGCCAATTCAGTTGATTGGTACGGTACGGTGGCTGTTGAATAGGTGGCGGCTGGTGGGATGACTGACGGTAGGGTGACTGTTGCGTAGGTGGCTTTGGTGGGGTGGATGACGCTTCTGGAGTCCTTCACACCCTCCCTCGTGTCCTCCTCGAGGCTTGAATTGCGCCGTACGGTGATCCGTGGCTGGAGTGCCACATTGGTGTATGATGTGACCGAACTCAAGGCAACGGTGACACAGTATCTTTCTGTCGACAAACGCATTCAGTGTGACACTGGGGTTGTATCGTAACCGGAGTGTAGGAGAATCAGAGGTAATCAGGCTACTTTCGATAATTCACAGCGGAATAATCTTAGATCTTGTATGTGGGTTTGGGGGTAGTGTTGGTGAGG
>Ga0307508_10003662_pt1 | contig 15402 bp, 16 predicted proteins | sample 9_EM_MG_FD_203089 | JGI IMG/M metagenome (GOLD analysis project Ga0307508, IMG submission 203089) | Populus trichocarpa ectomycorrhiza microbial communities from riparian zone in the Pacific Northwest, United States - 9_EM | ecosystem: Host-associated > Plants > Roots > Unclassified | place...
AGTTATCGAACATTTGACAAAATGTTGAATATCTCAGTCAGTTTTCAACCAATTGACATGCTCTTGGGCTGCATTTGAAGGGGTAATTGAGGGGCACAAAATACCGGTCTCAACCGGTCTCAACCGGTCCATATAGACCGGTCTTTCTGCGGTCTTTCGTTTGAAATTTTGAAAGACCAAGACTGCAGTCTTTTGAAAGACCGGTCTTGGTCCGGTTTTTTTCCGGTCTTGGACTGGTCTTGAGACTGGACCTTTAAGCACTACTAACACGTTCAGCTTCGAAGCGAATGGTGGTGTAGATAGTGGGCCGTGTTAAATTGAGATAAATCTGATCAATGACGAGTGGAGCATAGCGAGAGTTCAGAGCTGTAACATAAAGAGACGACCATGGACAACCATGGAGGTGTGTGAAGTTGGCTGATTTCAAGACGACCACGGACAACCATGGAGGTGTGTGCATGAAGAACTCCTTGACGATGCATCGAGTTCCTAATGTGGTTGATCATGTCACGTGCTTGGCAATAGCACGGAGACTTTTCCGAAGAAAATCCGAATTGAGCTCAGCGTGTATCGTGGTTTCAATGATTCCGAGTTTTTTTTGTTCATGTGACATAGTTGACGTAAGTTCCCGTCCGTTGTACTCAAAGTGAAACACACGTTGTACACAAACCACACCTTGCTTCCTTTTTTCTCTTTTTCTCTGTACACTATCGATTATCTCTTATGTCAGATCCTGGTTCTGGGCTTTTTTATCGGTCTCTACGTGATCCCAATTTATTTGGGGGTCTCAGCGAAGGGGGTGCAAATGTGGAAGACAAGAGTTCCAATTACGAAATTCAGTCTAGGAGCGTTTTGGGTCTCAACGAAGGCAGGCAGTTGAGTTCCAACTACGAATTTCGTACCCAATCCAACCGTTTCTTCAACGACGACGATCAATATGATGTTGACGTAATCAATAGACATCTGAGAGACGATCTTATCAATCGCACTCTCGAGGTCACTGACCGACTGGCTGAAGCCCTCTTTCCGGATGAAGTGTTTGGTTTCCCTATAAATAGCAGCTTCATCAGCAACTTCCAAGGCTCGTTCTTAAACGCCAGCGGATATCTCGACCCTCGAAATTTTTGCGATGATAAAACGACCTCGGCGTTCCTCAATAGGATGATTTCAACCGTCGCGAAGTTTCTCCGTTCCACCAAGCAGCCCCCCTTGGAAACCATCCAACCCCTGCGATACTTCGCCTCACTCCACTCAACAAAACCAGTCCAAGGAAGTGGAATGAAACGGATGCCTGATATAATGCTCGTCCGTCTCATCGACGGCTGCATACGGGACGGAACATTGTGGTGGAAAGACCTTCAAGCACTTGTCGAACACACCACTGAATGCAAGCCACCAATACGGATGGTGGAATCGACTATTGCCAAAGATTACCTGACGTTCTGTGCCCAGTGCGAACGGGATTTCCTTATCAACCTATTACTTACCGGTGAAGGTTTCCATATCGTCGTAGCGGACCGTGCTGGTCTGTTGGAGACCGATGTCATTCCTTTTGACCAGGCTACCAGCATTTTGATCCTCGTTCGAATGGTGATGGGCCTTGCCTTTCTCCCCGATGACTATCTTGGGATAGACAAGACCATACTCTGCTGCGAAAGTGGTTGCAGTTCTGGCAGGAAATTTGATGAAGTCTTTTCACCCTTCTCCTATGCCGTTCCTGAACCTTTTATCCCACTACTATCTTCTTTGGCCAGTCCCCTCTCTACTGCCAAACCACTGCCTGTTATGAAGCCCACCGACCAGCATTCTCTTACAATATTCATCGACTCCGATACTTACCCAGTCCTTAAAGTTATATTTGAAGCCAAGTCCTTTGTAGGCCGTGCGACAAGGGTCTTTTTGGTGACAATGCCAGATAACTCGATGATGGTTTTAAAGGATAGCTGGGTCATCTGTGATAGGCCACACGAAGCGACGTTTCTTGAAGGACTCTCCTTTCCTTTTTGCCCAACTCTCGTCAATCATTCTCGCCACGGAGACACCAGCACTCTTCGATCTCTAGCTGTCAAACCCTCACTCATAAAGGAAATTCGAGAAAAGCGCCGTACCGTGACGCGTCCTGCAGGTGTTCATATATCCGATTTTTCTTCCCTCTGGGAGTTAATGGTTGCCTTTCTGGATATTGCCCTTGGTATGTATGTCAGTATCTTTGTTTGGCTGTTTTTCTTACCCTCTACCTCTCCCACAGCTCTCGTGTACCTCAAGGGACAAAATAAGCTTCATCGCGACCTTTCATATATGAACATTCTTCTTCGAGAGTCAGGAGGGGATGCAGAAGAGGCCCAGCGTGCCCGGGACAATCTCATGGAGCGGCTTGGTCTGTCGGAAATTGAAACACTGCAGAAAGAACTCAATTGTCGAGAAGGATTACTTATTGACTTCGATTACGCGGCTGAGCTGGGCCAACCGCAGGAAGAGATGACTTCATGTCCAGGCGACCAAGAACAGGAAGGCGAAAAGGTAGAAGACAAAAAGGCTAAACATGAACATGAACACGAAGATGAAGACGAGGACGAGGACGAAGACGAAGGTGAAGACGAGGGTGAAGACGAAGCAAAGGAGCAAGGCGCCTCTGAGGGAACGAGGACAATTGCCCCTACTACCACTAAATTTGTTGAGAACATTACAGGTGTGCGGACGGTAAGAATGTTTTGAGTTGATGCGTGTTCCTTACTTATTGAGAAACTTTTGCAGGGTACCCCCCCCTTCATTGCGATAGAGTTGCTTATAGTTGGTGCCCGTCACCGTGTCATTCACGATTTCGAATCATTATTTTTTGTCCTCCTCTTCATCTGCTCCCACCTGGACGGTCCCCGCAATACTGTTGGCAACCCTCCCCTCTATGGGGGAAAGGGTGGGAGAAAGGGTCCTGCACATCCTTCCCCCATGAGACAGTGGCTCACCTTGAAAAACCCTCATGATCTTGGATTTTTGAAACACGGTGCCATGATCGGCTTCGAAGCTAATGTCCTTCCACACATCTCATCCTACTTCCAGCCCCTCAAGCCACATCTCGAATCTTTGTGGCGTGTATTGCATCCTGTGGCTGTACAATCTAAGCCAGAGAATACTGCCCAAAGTGCTGCCCATAGCATTGGCTGTAGTTCTGCCAACCCATTGGATGTCATCGCCGTTTTCAAGACAGCACTTCTGGATCACAACTTGATTGACCAAGCACGAAAGTCCCAGACCATCCTCGGCAAACGTTCTCTTTCTGGTGACCTAGCTTTTGCTCAGAATGGTTGGGATGTTGTCCCAGTAGAGACGGTCTTGACGGATCCACAGATAGGAGAACTGAAGTCGAAGAAGCGACACACGAAATGCATGACCAGGCGTCACCGGTCTGGTTGAACAAGTTCAGAATCTCCTAAGTATTGTCTGTCAATCTTTTTTTTCTTTCATTCCACACATTCTCCATGCTACCTGAGAGAACGAACCTCGGGTACGACTTCTTGTGCTTAGGAGTGACTGTTATGTTACCTTTGATCCGTTACCTCCATCTTCGTAGAGGCTCAACTTTACTAAGCCTCTACTTTACTATTTAGGTCTCCCCGTCTCCTTGAACACTTTCATCACATTTTTCTTTCCCCACCCACCCAGACCCAGACCTGGTAGAGCAAAAACCCGGACATTTTCATAAGGTTGTTTCTGTAGTTTTCATTTGTTTGTTTGTTTGTAATTTTCTGTAATAAATGTTGTGTTCTTTAAGCTACGCGGGAACGTTGAGCGTCCACAGTTCATGCAGAATTTTCTGCTTTAACTGGATTATCAATGGGTCATGACACACTTCTATATTAGGTCCAACTGCAATCGGGACACCGTACACGTCAAACACGGCAACTTGGTGCGTCCTTTTCCGCCGTGAGATTGTCTTCGAGTCCGACTTGAGTCGTCCGGTTGTCATCGCCCATAACCTTTCCTTGTACCAGGACACGGTTGGAAGGTAATTATTGTGGGTATATTACAATTCAAGAATGGATCTCCTATGGCTTCGTATATTATACAAGCTTTTTACCATCTACGAAATGAGAGGACTCTGGGTGACATTCGGATCTCAGACTGGCTGATCTCTTCAGAGGTAAGAAACCTTTGAGTTGGTCAGTAACAATCAATTCGAATTTAGATAGACTCACTTGCGAACCGCATAGTTCACTCTTGCCTTGTCTTGACCCCACATATCCACTGGTCGTAGTGGATTGATCTTTCCCACACAAAGAACAAAAATATCACCCCTCCAGTCGACACCCCACATTTCCTTCACCGCTGTATTCCATGGGAGATCCCTTCCGCTTTTGCACAAAAGCTGGAAACGATGGGATCTGCGGCCCTCATGAATAATGATCGTGAATTGGTGGATTGTCGCCTTTGGGCTGTTGTCCATGAATACATGCTCAGTCTGGCTAAAGGGACCTTTGTCCTCTTCTTCCGAGACAAAATGTCGGAATCTTGATTTGTACTCGTTATTGCGATAGATCCGGCCAAGGAACTTGTAGTGGTGAACCTTTGGGTGATGTTGAATGACACAAGGTAAGAATGACACAAGGTAACTGCAAATGAACAGACTTACTCTTGGATATCGCATCACAGGTTGTTTTGGGGACATTTTGCAGATGCCTGATCACCTTGAATGAGTTATATCAAATTTCTACCTGTACGTACAACAATAATAGAGCCAACTCAGTGGAGTGTTGGAATGGAATGGAGTCAGCGTCGCAACTGCTCTTTGTTGAGTAACATCGCAGATTCATTTCTCAGCAAGGCAACACACTTTTGTTTATTGTATTCCACGCACGCGACTGTTGCCCGACGCAGCGCGACCGTCGCACCAACATAATGTAATAACAAAAAAAACATGGTTGGCCAGTTGGTTAAGTATGACCCTGCTCTTTTTTTCCTTTGCTTCCAACTATTCGAAAGTTCTTCCCAAATCACAACAACGTCAACGAGATGGAAATGGATTTCATTCAAACAGTAAGACAAAGATGGCTACCAAATCGGAAACTGACCAACCAACTTAGGAACAGAGTAACAGGCCAGCTACTGTTTTTTCTCCTATGCTTCCAACCATTCAAAAGTCCTTCCCCAATGGCAACACCGTCAATGAGATGGAAATGGATTTCATTCAAACAGTAAGACAAAAACGGCTACTAAGATTGTAAACTGACCAACCAACTAGGATCAGAGTAACGGGCCTGGTAACAGCACCACTCCCATGCCACTTGACGCAAAGCCTTTGACGGTAAAGGTACGGCATCGACCCCAATGCCAGGAGACTTCCCAGCTGCGATGAGTGATCCAAGCCTCACCCAGAATCCATGGCAGAACGCAGCCGTAGCCGATGATCCATTCAACCCAGAATCAATGTCTATTCCTCCCCCGCTGTTCGCGCCGAGCGCACACCATGGACTCGAGGAAATTCCAGTCCAACTTTTCCTGCCTGAGGGATCTTCTACAAATACACCTCACACGATGCCAGTATCTCCAACGCCAGGCCCCATCCCCATGCCAGGTCTTGTGTTCTCGTTGCCAGCCGTCCAAAGTTTCAAAGGTAACTTCTCGCCGTCATTCAGACGCAGGCCAAAGCAGTCTGCAAGAGCAACGTCCTCCGCATCATCAAGCTCTGAACTACGGACACCAACTCGTCGAAGGTCTCGAAGTCCCTCAGAAACACCGACTGGAAGTGGTGGCATAGTATGCATCCTAATGTTGAACTTCAGTTCGAGATTCTGACAAGTTGAAAGTTGATTAAGGAGAAGACACGCTTGATCGAGCAACAAGAACTTACTGTGCGGCAGACAATTGAGCTGAAGGACAAAGAAATAAAAAGTCTACAACAACAGGTAAGAGTCCAACATCCACCAATAGCCCAATTACAAGCTGCCACTTACCGAATGTAGCTCGCGGAAGTTCTTAACCATGTCAATGGGATCGAAGAGGTCATTAAAAGGAAGGATCTTGAAAACCACACAATCACTAGCGCTCTCGAAGCTGAACGGAAACAAAGGATGGAGCTTGAGGCCACCAGCATTGCAAAAGAAAAAGCGCATCGTTTTGCACTTGAAGCAGCATTTTGGGAACAGGGAGGTACCTCAAGTGGTTTGGCGACAAGATGCAATGGTGAGCGCCAACCCATAGACGCCAACACAGATGAACGACACGCCACACCAGAAGGACAGTCCCAAGATGCTCCAACAACCTCAGGTATATCCGAGTTTGATTCAACAGCACACCAAACTGCCCAGAAAGAAGATGAGCAGAGAAATTTGGTAATCATGCAACATGTTGCCTCATTCCAACTACCCAATGCCCAGACGACCACGAACTCCGATGACACGGAGATGCACGACGCAACGCCTGCCATCCCAGGTAACTCGAAGGGAAAGAAGAGATATGTCAGCGTTCACACTGACGACGAGGACGATCCCGAATTTCAGGGCATGTATGACGAGGATGATTTTCAGTTGGTGGGTGACATGATGCTTTTTGATGGGCAGAACTGACAGCAGCATAGTTGGGCTCCAAATATTTTCCTTCCATTCCACCACCAACCAAATATTCGAAAGCCCGCTTGCCCAAATTTGCTCTGCACAAGGCTGACTGGAGAAAAACGACAAACCCCCCACCTTCCACAAGTCCGTCGACAGTTCCTGCAGGACACCCTACTGGCCCAAGTACCTCGAGTTTGCCAGGTCAAGAGGGACCAGTTCCTGCAGAACACTCTACTGGCGCAACTACCTCAAGTTTGCAAGGTCAAGAGAGACCAGTTCGATTTTCTGACCTCGAATATCTGGGCCAGACAATCACCCAATCAGTCTTGCGGGCAGTTCAAGGGGTCCATCCAGGCATTGGGACTCCAATGGCAAGACGACGGGTGGTTGTATCGCAGAAGGTGAGGCCAGAAACCAGGAGGAATAGGGATCCTGACAAGGCCCAACTGCTTGTAAGCGGGATCATGATTACGCGGAGACCTGGACTTACATCCGCAACTAGAAACCCCTCCGCAAGATGATGCAGAGTTTGATTGGAATCACGAAGGACGAGGCCGTCGTCAATGTCCAAAGACCTTTGGACAGCGCTGTTGATGCGTTTGTCGAGGGAGCAAATGCAAGAGGTCCAACCTTGAAGCCAATGCAATTTGCCTTCAATCGCCCATATACACACGGATGGAACCAGGAGTTAGTCAGAAAGTTCGTCAATTACTTCACCGCTCAGCACAACGTCCCAGAGACAGACAGAGACCTAGTCTACGAGATTTGCAAGCAGCGTTTCGAGACTTTGCAAGTTATCTTCAGGCGAAATCAACCACGCAATGACGAGGATGAGGCTGCTGTGAAGAATCGACTATGGGAGCGCAAGCAGCGAGTGGAGAGTATGAGCCGGAAAACTACTAGGAGGCAAACCGTAAGTACTTAAGTCTTTGCATGTCAACAACTCAAGAAAAGAAAACTCACCCAAATCACAGCTGTTCTACGACCGGCTCGAGATTGCAACCATCAACAGCCAGAATGGGAACGATCCGTTCTGGACATTCATAGCAAATCTTGTCGCGTCACTCAATCTCGGTGGTATGAGTGAGGATGAAACCGGCAATGAAGGAACCTGGAAATATGTCATCCGAGCGATGGATTGGCGATCTGAGAAGTTAATACCTTATCTGAACATCGTCGACATTGGGAAACGACCCAAAAACGTATTCGGTAAAATGCCTTCTGGAAATGCACCTCGAACACGCATCCGTCGAGCTGGAGGAAAAGTATGGGAGGGGCAAGCAGTCCCAGGAATGCCTCAAAACTTCTATGATGAGACGTGGTTTGCGGGTTTAACTGAAGCTGATCGTGTAGCGCTGAAAGCAGTAAATCCAGTCGCGTTTCCTTCACTAGAAAGCTATTATTCATAAGCAGTGGACACGGTTGTACGAGAACTTGAATTACCTTTAACGAAAATACCCTTCTAGCTGGCTAAGCCCATCTTAAGTAGAAAATAGACCGTAGATGGTTTGGACAACCAAATCATTTTACAGAACTACTCTGGACAACCAGAGTACAATGGCGGGATCAAGAGTAGAATGGTATCGATGGTTTGGACAACCAAACCATCTCACATAGAACTACTCTAAGCAGAGTATTCGACACGATGGCAGTTGACACGATGATAGGAGATGGTGATCATGATCACGCAAAGCCAAATGCCGAAGTTCCGAGTCGTTGTCATGTCACTCGTCACTACAATTACCGCACAAAACTTACGCACGTTGCTGGATCCGCCTATTGTGTGTTCTGGTTTCCCAGTGCACAGTTTTAACTAGATATCTGTGGTTTGGTTGTCCAAAGCACAGAGATTATGGAACACCCTCTCGGATCGCATCAAGATGGCCACGCATTCCTCCATAATGGCGATTTATACTACTCTCCAAACTCTAGCCGCAAATTCCCAGTTCCACAAGAAATCTATATCCGAAACTCCTCATTCAAACCAGCAAGTGATCATTACGCTGACTACACACAGACTTCCTGGTTATCGACGGGACTCAGCTACCTTGCCTTCGTCCCTTCTACTCCCATTTTCTCCGGACCATTTTCCTGCCTCCAAGACTCTGAATTCTGTGTGTCGCAACTGTCAAATAAGCGATTTGGTCTCAGTCTCCGACCTTTAGATCGATGGCGCAAACTAGAAGAGCAGCTCCTTACTCTCGTTACATTTTTTCAAGAACGGGACCACCCCAAACTCGTCATCTGCCCCCCTCTACCCTCCTCGCTCGGTTTTTTGGAGAGCAATTTCTCGTATACTGTGACATTGGAGCAAATCCGGAGATCTCGAGATTGGTTTCTGCTGTGGATCGCTGTCGCCGCTTTCCTCATGGCTCGAAAGGAGGATCCCAGCAGTTCTTCCCCTCCACCCTGATTTTTTGAATTCATCAATGAAAACAAGACCCTCTTGCAATCGTGGTTGAGTGATTTCCGCTCCCACATCCTCCACACCCTCACAGCAAGACCCGTTCCACTCGTTGGTACTCTGACCAACCCTTTTAAACCTGAATCTTGCATCCCACCAATCAGATGGCTTTTCAAATGGAAGATTCCTGTGTGGTACAGATGGGGTACGAAGGAGATGAAAGCGATCAGACTCGATGAATTCAAGAAAATTCTGTATGTTGAACCACCTCCCTACGTTCTGCAATCAGCTACAACATTTCTTGAGCATGCACCTTCCCTTCCCAGGGACGAAGTTGCCCCATCTCCTACTCCCGATTTAAGGATATCCTCATCACAGGAGGATACCAACGAGGACAGCAGAGAACTCGCAAGGAGGAGGCGACTCTACTTGCAGTCCAAGCCCTGGGCCGACTTTTTTAATGCGCGCAAAGCCAAATATGAGAAGTATTTGGAGAAGGAAACTCCTTCAGAACGTACGAAATGGCTTAATCGCGAGAGAAGCCCCCCCACAAAGTCTGCTGAAGTCTACTTATGGGATTGGAGCGACGACGACAAGTGCAAACTTGTTCGCACTCCTATACCTAAGAGAGAACGGCAGGAAACACTTTCCAAATCATATCTTCGGCGTCATTATGACTCCCGCTTGAACGTTTGGGAAGTTTGTCGCTACTTTGATTCTGGGGCAGAATGCTCGGGAGACAGCGACTCAGACTCTGATGACGGCCTGCCCTGTTTCGACCCGGTCACTCTTGTTATGACTGAGAAAAATGTCACTGGCAAAGTTGGTTCCACCTCGATGGCGATGGGGACTGAGGCTGCAGCAGTCGAATTGATAAAGGACGCAACTGGTGAGGTCGAGGCGACGCAGGAAGTGGAAGTTGTGATGGTGGCGGACTCAATGATGGAGACTGAAGCGGCGGCAGATGACGTGGTAAGGGAGGTAGAAGCCATCGGAAGCGAGCCTCAGGCGATGCAGAAAGTGGAAGTGGCGATGGCGGTGGACTTGATGGTGGAGACCTCGACAGCTGCAGTTGAAGTGATAGAGGAGGTGGTCGCAATCACAAGCGAGGTCCAGGCGACGCAGGGAGTGGAAGCTTTTATAGCGGCGGGTTCAATGGCGAAGCTGGATATGATGAAAGAGGGTTTTCAAGAGGTCGAAATGATGGAAGGGGTTGAGGATGGTGAGATTGTGGATGAACATGTGGATGACGCTCATCTCAGCAACAAGTCATCTACTCTGCCCAAAGTTCAGGCCAATCCTCTGACGACTGGGAACGTCGATATTGCTGAATATCTTCGTTTATACTACGGGTTTCTCTGCCCAGTCCCATTGCCAGCCCTGGGTGCTGCTGTTGATGCTACTGGATGGAAGTTGGTCATCAGGAATGTTGGCCTTTTGTCCACTTCTCCCCCTCATCCGGGTCTTTCGTCGCATATCATTTCCTTCTTGGATGGGCTTGGTGGAAAGGATTCGAAACCTGCTGTAATAATGTGGGATTTGAAAGTGCAGAGCCGTTCCCCAATTGTTCAGTCCGAACTTCACAGGACAATTCATCGAATCGGGAACTTCTTTGTGGTGCAACCTCCTGCCTATCAAGCAGAACATGGGTATAAATGGCTCATTACATTGAAGACGGCAGCAGATGCTGTGAGGGCTTTTCAAATTTTTTCCGTTGATTCCCATACGCCTCAATCTCTCTCCCTCGAGCTTCTCAAAGTTGGCATATCGTTTCGCACCCTTCATCCTTTGCCTGCTTCACCATCGGCCAGCCTTTCCTCCCCCCCCGGGTTTGTCCCAATTCGCCTCAAGGACCATGTTTTCAGTTCAGTTGACTATTTGGATTATGTTGAACGTCGACGCCAGATCCTCATTTCATGTCGTGGTCGAGCAGCACTCTTAGCAGGTGGTCTACTATGGCGACTTGCCCTCGAACACCTGGGAGAAGAATCCGCTTCATTTGGACCTTCTTCAGCTGTCCTAGAACATGGTCTTGGGTTTGTTTGCACCATGCAAAACCAGGTCTTTGGGGATGATGAACTGACACATGATGAAATTGCAGTCATTTGTGGCCTCTATTATCAATGTACAGGTATGCTCATATTTTAATAATAATGCCCATTGCTCAGCGAGTATGTATCTTCAGGCTTTAAGGATCAGTATTCACTTGTCTCCTGGTGGCCATTGCCCAACAAGTGGTACAGTCATGCAAATGGGTATGATCGGGGGCATTGGACCCAAGAAGATGAAGCATGGTTTCAAACACACACGAGTGGACTTATGCAAGGTGACAAGCAGCCTCAGCAGCCAGAGCATTGGAGAAATCAACTCAAAGGGGCTCCAGCTTGGCGACGCACAACTGATCGGCATCAGGATGCCGCAAATGCATTCTTTGTCTGAGCTCCGCGCATCGTCTCTCAGTGCCGGCCTCATCGCACGATGATTTTTTGTTGCTCACATTTTTAATATTTGTAATTTCATACCTGTGGTCGAAATATTCTTTGAAATCATTTTGTTTGGTGCAGTAAAATATTCTGTAAATACATGACATTTGTACCAAATATTATTTGTCCTAAAATTTGAAGTCCTTATAAACTTAAGATTTGATATAAAATACAACATCTTCATTTGATATTCTTGATCAAAAAATAAAATGCAGATGCTTTGTTTTTGTTAAATTCTCGGGAGGTCTGCAATCTTTTGTCTCTGTCAAATATTTGAGAAGACAATAGCAAATATATTGATATGCATTTTCGGGCACATAAAACTCGAACAAATATGTAAACACATTTCAAATCATTTTCAAAAGATATTTCTGGCCTCTATATGACGCCCTGCCAGCAGTGAGGGTAGCTATATGAAAATGTATCTTAATACAGGAAGTGTGGGTGGGTATATATCTTCATACATTGCCCCATACCAGCCTTGTTTTCTCAATGTATTACCATAAATTTCTATATAGGACTTGCAAGAAGAATGCATTTTTGATACATGTAAATAACACCCCATTCAGGATACTTGCATTCTCGCAGGAAATTATTCCAAATCAGATTATATTTGCATTTACTAATACTATACTGGCACAACAGTATGATAATATGCGCATGTAGTGAGCTCCACCAAACTCTCCAATGGCAGCGGCTAGAGAGTGACTTGTAGCGATAAATGCGATGCGAATGGCTTGAACACGTACCATTTTTGGGAATGCACCCACCCCGCATCGTCTTCAATGCCCCCATCTCGCCAGTGTTGACTACGATGCCCTACCAAACCCCCTCGGCAACCTACCAATGTGAATTAATGAGCGATAGGCCTGGGGTATCCGAACTAACTGCCCTGGTAGTTAGCGCGAGTGGCGATCCAGGTTGGAGAAGATCTGGGACAACTTACCGACATGACTGTATGCACATATAGTTACCTCAATCGAGGGGCGAGGTATGTTTTCGAGCATCTTGAGAGAATGGCATCGGTAGCGAAGTTAGCCTCAGCATCTTCAAGACACTGACGGAATTCCGACATGAGCTGTTGACAGGTAGTGGTCAAATAACTGTTTGGAGAGGAGGAATATCAACAGCGCAAGGCATGTCAATGAAACGCAATGTAGGCTAGGTAGTAAACTCTAGACTGAACGCGGCGTGAGGATGATATCATAATGAAGGTTAATGGGAACATATAACTTACATTTTACAGGGACTCTGCGACATACCTCCTGCGGGTGATTCCGAAGGAGTCTCTTGCTTTATGCGCCTCGCCGTGACCAGAAGGGTGTACAAGCGATCTTTCACCTCGAACCTTCAGGAGAGCTACTTTAGTGAAAGCTGCTGAAATTGATACAATAGCTCTGTCTGTCGAAATTAAAGAGATTGTATGTCAACACCTGCCTGTTCGCTAGCATGAGGCCCGAAACGTTCAGGAGTTAGTCCGTAGTGTTGACGGATCGAAGGACGAAAGATATAATTCAAGATCCAGTCGCCGTAAACTGTACTCCGCGAATAATGAAATCAGTTTGTCGAGGAATATTAGCAGCCAACGTCAGTGTCGTGTTTCAAAGTTGGGCAGGAGCTTAAGGTGGGGTACAAATGGAAACCCCAAGGTATATGTCATAAAGCAGTCATATTGTATGTGTAACTTAAACACTCTATGAACCTAGAAGGGGACTAAGAACGAGAACCGCGGATGAGAGACCAGGACCAACCTAGCAGCACCTGCGATGAGTCTTCATGATGGGTAGAGTTCCTCCCTCAATAGTAGGCCTGAAAATGGAACATAAAGCCGGTATCATTAAGCAATAGATAAACATACCCAGCTCCTCTCGAAGTGGCTTCAATTCTTGTACATAGGCATCGTATTGTGAGTTGTTTTCCACCTTCTCCTTAATACCCTCGAAGATGCGGACAGCGGTTGCGTAGTCGTTGACACGCCTGGCAGCACGGATAGCAGCTTCTACAACTGCGGGAGATGGGACGAGGTCGTGCGCGAAACAGTTGTTCAGACCGCGCTGGACTTCAAAAAGGTCTTCAGCACTTTGGAAAAACTTGACATATCTCTCGGAGAATGATTCGAAAGACTCTTGTGCGTGGCCGGAAGCATAACGAACGACAATCTGTGTAGTACGCAAGTTCCTCGCGACGAGAGAAGGACGGGCAGCGGTGCGGAGGACGTTGAGCTTGGAGAGCATGGCAGCGCGCAATGGGGAGAGCGTAACAGAAAAACGGATATGTCACGAGAGTGACCAGTTCGACCGACCGGTTACATCCGAGTCCTGCTATGGATCCTGCACTGCGTCTTCTGTAGTCGTGATTTCTAATGCTTCCACCTGAAATTCTTGACCACGTCTTCAGCTTTCTCAAATCTGATCTTTCTGCTCTGAAAGCATCTGCAAGTGCACATCCTCTGCTTTCCAAGCTAGTTGAACGATATCTGTATGCAGATATCACAGTATGCAACCTTGAAGCATCCGACGGGCATAGCTTCAGTTCTACTCAACTACTCAAACTTCTTTCGGACAATCCCCACATTGCAAACTATGTGTACGGCTTGCATATACTATTGACGAATCGCTTTGGAGAGTCTTCGACGATGGCACCGATTTTCGGACAATTGCCCAACCTTAGAACAGTGAATCTTGAGAGTCACCGTTTCCCTTGGGAGTTACTCATGAAACAATTTCGCTGCGCTTTCTTGGAGTGCCTTCGTTCACCTTCCATTAAGGAAGTGTCAGTTCGGGGCCTCTTCGGCTTTCCTCTTTCTGGTCTCAGCAACTGCAGTGGCCTCAAATATCTATCGGTTGACGATGACTGCAGTCATTTCGATGTGACGTCAAATCACCTCTTCCCTCCATTGGAATCACTCTCGGTATACAATTGCAGGACTTTGACGGGGTTCATCGCTTGGGCAAAACAGGGCGCTCTGCGGAGCCTTGAGTTCCAGGCAACTTCACGGTCCTATTTCTCCGATCTCCCAGAACTCCTCGAAGCATGCTCTGGTACTTTAACAAGCCTAGTGCTTGTCCTCTAAAAGACACGTTAGTATATCTTGATATCACCTCTTTCACAGTGATTCAATACCTCTTAGTCCAGACGCAGCACAACTCTGGAGGTGGTGGAACATCCATTCCTCCTATTTTTCCACTCAAACTCTCTCATCTCCCGTTGCTCGAGGAGCTCACAATACACGCGTCTGTTTGTATCGACCAGTTCACGTTCTATACCCCATCTCTCCCTCTTATTGCGAACCTCCTCTTGACAACGGGTCACCCCTCTACCTTGAAATACTTGTCGTTTTACCTCGACTTCGACATCAGACACTCTTTGTACCTTCGTACGATAGATTGGACTCCTCTCGTCCTTGCGATCATCACCTGCATCCAGACTCTCCATCGCATCAAGGTTCGGATCGGGAACCCAAAATCTATCGACAATATCCCTTCAGCTGATATCCTCTCCACTCTTGAAGATCATAAAACGTTGACGGACTTGGTAGAAAGGGGTCTGCTTGTTATGATGGCAGAATAATGAATTTGCGATGTCATTTTGTAAATGGGGCATGACGTTTTACCCGATTAGATTGTGACCGAGTTGTGCCTCTCTTTTGTATCATAGCGGTGTTCAGAAAAGCAGACTTATCCATCCCTTCTCAAAGCATGTTACCATGCACTAGGTGTAGAGATTCTCAAGGCGCATTCTAATAAAGGGACGACTCTGTCGTCGTAGCCTTGCTGTTCCCAGCTTGAAAAGGAATAGTAAAACAGGCGCCGCTTGTCGTCAACCTGCGGTTGACTCCTTGCGGCAATTACAATATTTGTGATCTTAAAACAACACAGGTAAAAAGCTACTACTTGTCAATGTAAGTACAAATGCGGCATTCTCAAGAAGTAGCTGAAACTTGAAGTAGTGTCCAAGCAAGTGCAAT